>Ga0153920_1000208_pt1 | contig 23236 bp, 22 predicted proteins | sample TSNJ004MetaG_FD_104713 | JGI IMG/M metagenome (GOLD analysis project Ga0153920, IMG submission 104713) | Attine ant fungus gardens microbial communities from New Jersey, USA - TSNJ004 MetaG | ecosystem: Host-associated > Fungi > Mycelium > Unclassified | place: USA: New Jersey, Brendon T. Byrne...
AAACCAGTGTGGAACGAGCCCCGGCAGCGAGGCCGGCGTCCTTCCCGTGCCCAAAAACGAAACCACCTTCGACCGCCGGATTCAAGCGGCGGCCGAAGGCGCATCGGTGGATTCAGGCTAAGGCTGTCAGTGACCGAATATAGATCGACGTCTGCGGAGTCGGAGAAAGATCGGTTGATTGCCGCATCCGTTGACTGCGAGAAAGCAACGGTGTTGAAGACGACAAGGCCGGCAAGAACGAGAATGCTGCTTTTTATTGTCAATAAGACCCAGTTTGTTCGGAGGTCGAACCATAATTCTTTCAAGGCTTAGCCTTTCGTGTAGCGACTACAGTTAGCACAAAGCCAGCGATCGCGCTTGTATACAGTCCCAGAAAGAGCATCACGGAATGTCCAATGGCTGCTGGAACTATCGACCAGCAGCACACGAGTCCGATCGCTATCGCTACCAACAGAGGAAGGAGGACCTCTGCCAGGGTTAGACTCCAGGTTTGGAATGGTGTTCGCCCGATGAGGATCAAGGCGTGGTTGCGTACCAGAGTGCTTCGTGACACGAGAATAGAGATCGTTGCCGCGCCGAAGAACAACACAATCGTGCTCATACTGGTGAGGATCGGGGAAATAACATCCAGATTGGTGCGGCGAGAGGTGCTTCGGGAGTCGATATCGACGGCATCGGGACCAACCAGGTCTAAATAGCGCTTCGCGATGTGAGGGCCGTCTAGCACGAGGTGCGAGTCATGCTTGGTTAGGAGAGCGCGGTCTAGTATTACTACGTCGTTGCTCAAAAGAGACTTGTCCGACCGACCTAGATATCCCACGACCGGGTACTCGCGGCCTTCGTGGTTGAAAATCGGGCCTCTAGCCGAGCTGCTAACCTTGACACCCGAACCGACCAAGGCGCCGGTGGATTCTGGAGTGAGTTCCCCCAGGGGTGCGTGAATAGGGAGATCTAGGTCTGCTGCGGTACCAACCGCCATGGCTCGGACTGCGCCGGCGTCATCCAGGTCGGCAAAAGCGCGATAGCGGATATTTTTGTCCGAGAACGCCTTCTCGATCTGATTGAAATCCGCAGTGACACGGATGCTCGTGGCGGACTGGAGATGGCTGCCTTCTAATACCAAATCGTCCTGGGTCTTCTCATAAACGCACAGCAGAGCAACACCAGCAGACAAGGCCAAGAACAGTCCAAAAGCTATCGCCCAGCGTAAAGGGGGAGTAAGAGTCATCGGAACACTTCCTACCTAATGGCGACGTAGGACAACTACGCCGCCACCAAGAGATTTCAGCTGCTACTTGCCGTAGTAAGTCTTTGCCTTACCAAAACCGTTGCTGGCGGCATTCGGATCAAACTTGACGTACTTCGTAACTGCCTCAGTGCCGCCCGTGCCCCACTGGCGTCCCGAAGTCGTAATCACGCCTTTGCTGGGCCAAGTGTGCTCAAGCTGTGCTGTCGTGTAATGACGGGTTCCGGCCCAGGTAGTCCAGCCGTGAGATCGCTTGGCCGAGGTTCCGTTGATCGTTTTGTTCTCCGCCTTGCCGGTGTGTTTCGGCGTGGCAAAGGTCGAGATCCCACGAGACGACGCGTTTGTGAACGAGCCGCTTTCTTCGCTCCAGCCGCCAGTTGGGGCGGCAGTGCTCTCAGCCTGAGCTGCTGTGGTGCCACAGACGATGACTCCCAGCGCGAGTCCTGCAGCAAGAACCGACTTCCAGGGTTTCTTCATAAAATTTCTCCATCTTTGTTAGGCGTACCGGTACAAATGGTCTGATGCGTCATTAGATCGTTTAAAGATTTGCGCCGTTTCTTTGGAAATTGTTCGGGAACAGTGATCCTCCCGAACGGCCGGCCGTTTGAGTACCTCGTCTACGGCTGGTGCAAACAACCAGCAACCATACTGGCGGTCTGATCGTATCAGTAAAGAACTTGATTGACCTATTAGATAGTCTAAATGACACGTTTCCTACATATATAGTCCACACGACGATAAAAATATGGATACGACTCAGTCTAGGAGCGCGGACTTGCGCTTAACTCGAACTCTAAGTAGGGGATCAAGCCATGATCGCGATTCATTCCGCGAGGAGGTGTAGGAACTTCTCCAGCGTCGCGCCGATGAACACAACGGCGAGCGAGGAAGGTATCTGTTCTCATCCCTAACGGGCGCTAGCGCGCAGGGCCCGGCCTTTCGAGAGGTATTCCATGACTTGGTTCAGAACTGGATGGGTGCTAACGTCACGCCGAAGGCGATGTGGCCGGCGGTCAAGGCCATGCTGCACTCGGTCTATGACCAGCCCGATGCGGCGTCGGTGCATGCCCAGTTCGCGCGGCGGCTGGACTATGTGCAGGAGAAGCTGCCCGCGGTGTTCGAGCACCTGGACGAGGCTAGGGCTGAGATCTTGGCGTTCACCGGCTTCCCGAAGGATGTGTGGCAGCAGATCTGGTCGAATAACCCGAATGAGCGGTTGAATCCTGAGATCCGTCGGCGCACCGATAGCGTGGGGATCTTCCCGACCCGCGAGGTGATCATCCGGCTGGTGGGAGCGGTGCTGGCGGAGCAGACCGATGAATGGGCCGAAGGACGCCGGTACCTCGGACTGGATGTATTGGCCAGATGCCGCCTGAGTGTAGTGGCGTCCAAGCAAGAGGCCGCGAGCGAGGAGGCGGATGCTGATCCGTTCCAGGCGCTGAGCGCCTAACCTGATCACAGCGAAGGATCAGGCGTTGCACCACTCCCCGGGACTTGACCGCCCCGTAAAGCGTTGCCAATCGGGGGGGCAGCGGTTTCAGTGGCGCCGCGTTTCCGACTGGCGAGTAGTCACCGGCCGGAAACGCTCATCGGGTCAGCCCTCCTGGGACATCTCGTTATAGACCGGCTCGGGTTCACGAGTCGCGTCCGGGACCTTGTCCACCACCGAGTAACTGATCGCGCTTTGCCCGATAACCTCGTTCTTTCCATAACCCATGACTGCGGCGGTCATGACGGTGCGTTGCCCGATGACCTGGCCGGTGGACTGATCAACGATCAGCTCAGCACGTTCACCCATGCGTATGGGTTCGGTTCGGCCAATGGCGACCCCTTTTCGGCCGTCGGCAGCCTCGATGCCCACCGTCACCGTGACTCCGGAGACACGGGTCAGCGCGTCGTAGAAGGCGGCACGTTGCTTGGCCGGGACAATTCCGGAGCTCAGGGCATCGGTGAGCCTTACGAAATTGTTTTCCGCGCGCGAGGAGGAACCTCCATGGTAGCTGTCGTCTACATACTCGTAGAGTGCTTGTCCATTGCTCGCATGGGTCAACATGTCTTCAATATAAGACATACTGGTTCCATAGAACGCGCCGTCGTCGGCGTGGATCACTTCATAGTCTTCCGGGTGCCCCCTGTCCAGTCTTTCGTGCACCCATTTGCGGTTCACGTCAGCGGGTTTGTAGGTGATGCCGATCCGTTCCGGGGCAGGCTCACAGGTAAGCGGGGTTTTGTTATCGTGGGTGCAGTTCTCCCAAAAACCGCGGTCCTCCACCTTGAGATACTCATCAACATCCGGTTGTAATTCGGTGTATTGGATTGAAACTTGGGCTAGGTTCTTGAGCGTTGCCGCCGCCTGCGCTTCGGCGGCATTCACTTGAATGCCCGTAGTGACGCCCAGCCCAATCACGGCGGTGGCGGCAAGGGCGAAAACTGGGCGGCGTGCACGGGGAGTTCGGCGGTGGGATTTCTGCGGCAACGGTGCCTCGGCATTGGACAGATGGATCAACTGCGCCTTGATAGCGTTGGAGCGCCGGGAATCGAAGATCGGGGTTTTCATGACAGGCACCTTTCAGACGAGGGAGCGGATGCGAGAGTATCCGAGTAAAGCTGGCTGAGTTTATTTTTTGCCCGTGAGAGCCGGGACTTGACCGTTCCTTCGGGCAGGGAGAGCAGGCTTGCGGCCTGCGTTATCGTGAGCTGTTCGATCACACACAGCGTGAGCACGTCGCGGGACTGCGGATTGAGCATCGTGAAAGCAGCCCTGATAAGTTGTCGCTGGTCTGCGGCGTGCTGTCGTTCCACTACACCCTGGGCAATGTCTTCACCGCGTTCAGGTTCCGGGAGCTGTGAGAGAAACTTCCGGTAGCGACGTTGTTGCCTGGTGTGGTTGCTGACCGTGAAGTTCGCGGTGACCAACAGCCACGCAATGATCGACTCGTCGACCACACGGATTGTCGAACGCTTGCGCCAGGCCTCATAAAAGACCATGGCTGTGACGTCTTCCGCCGCTGTGGTGTCGGAAAGGATGCCGAAGGCATGCCGGAATACACGATCCCGATGCCTCTCAAATAACTCGCCGAAGCTATGTCCGTTGCCCGCAATTGCCTGCTCAAGCAAGTCACGGTCACGAACCGGTTTTTCTTGGTTCATACCCTGTACTGTCCGCTGCCGCTGCTTGGTTCCCTTTTATGCGTTAGCTCTTTTGGCAATTTTGTGGGTGCCATTGGGCCTGAGCCTTCCCCGTTACTTCCGCCCTAATTGCAAAGCGTCAGCGCGCAGTCATCAAGCAGTTCGGTTTTCTATTCCCGTGCTGTCTGATTTTGGACGGCACTCACCGGAAAAAATCATGGACTCGGCAAATCGGTGTAAAAACTATTATTCCATCCGACAAAGTCCTGTTAATCGTTCCCTTGCGGGCGCGCTGACCCAGTGCAGAGGACTTCGGATATCTAGTGCAGCCGCCTTCGAAAAACGACAGCGACGGACGATTCTCGCAACTATGTGCTGCAGCCGATCTCTTGAGTTCGTGCCACCATCGTTAGTTGCGAGACACCCTTCATGTACTAAGGTTCAGGCTGCGCAGACACGTCCCCGCATCTACCAAAGCCCGGAACACGAATCTGCAGATTTAGGTTTCTTCTCGCGGCAGAGGTGTCCGGGGATAACGTCTATGTGGACCATGGCGTTTCCATTGCACCCGTCAAGTGACCAATACCGGGGAGAGCACTCGGCGCATTGCGCCCAAGGGGACTGTGGTCATCACCTCCATGTACAAGATGGGGTGGCTCACCCCTGAGAAGAGGGGAAACGCAACGGCCCGTCTCCCCGCGAGGGGGAAACGGGCCGTTGCATTAAATCGGAGAGCGGCGATTAACCGAAGTACTTCTCCATGGTGCCCTCGTGGGCCTCACGCAGTTCCTCCACCGAGGCCGTGAAGTGCCCCTGGACCTCCAGCGCGTTGGACTCGGCGTCCACCACGCCGATTCGGGCCACGGTGATCCCGCGGGCGCTGGTCATGTCGTTGAAGCGCACTTCCTCGCTGCGCGGCACCGCGACCAGGGCGCGGGCCTGGGTTTCGGAGAACAGCACAGTGAACGCGTCGATGCCATCACGGGTCATGACCTCATCCAACGCCACCCGGGCACCCACGCCGTAGCGCAGCACCATCTCGGACAGCGCCGCGGCCAGGCCGCCTTCGGACAGGTCGTGCGCGGCGTCGATCATGCCGTCGCGGCTGGCGTTGATCAGCACCTGGCCCAGCGCCTTCTCCGCGGCCAGGTCCACCTTCGGCGGCAGGCCGCCCAAGTGCCCGAGCAGGTTCGCGTACTCGGAGCCGTCCAGCTCATCCAGGGTCTTGCCGATCAGGTAGATCGCCTGCCCGTCGGCCTCGGCGCGCCACCCGGAGGGGGTGCGGCGGGCCACGTCATCCAGCTTGCCCAGGGTGGCGACCACCGGGGTCGGGTGGATGGCCTTCTCCCCGGTCTGGTTGTACAGCGACACGTTGCCGCCGGTGACCGGCACGCCCAGCTCCATGCAGGCGTCGGACAGCCCGCGGATGCCCTCGGCCAGCTGCCACATTACGTCCGGGTCCTCGGGGGAACCGTAGTTCAGGCAGTCGGAGACCGCCGCCGGGATGGCCCCGGAGGTGGCCACGTTGCGGTAGGACTCAGCCAGCGCCAGTTGCGCTCCGGCGTAAGGATCCAGGTAGGTGTAGCGGCCATTGGCGTCGGTGGCGATCGCCACCCCCAGCCCGCTCGCTTCGTCCACGCGCACCACGCCGGCATCATCGGGGGAGGCCAGCGCGGTGTTGCCACCCACGTAGCGGTCGTACTGGCGGGTGATCCAGGACTTGTCGCACAGGTTCGGGCTGGCAATCAACTCCAGCACCGCCGCCTTGAGCTGCTCACCGGTGCCCGGCAGGTCCTGCCCGGCCGCGGAGGAGCGGAAGGTGTCGGCCTGCAGCGCATCCTGCCAGTCGGGGCGGGCGTATGGGCGGTCGTAGACCGGGCCGTCGTGGGCGACGGTCTTGGGATCCACATCCACGATCACTTCGCCGTTCCAGGTGATGACCAGGCGGTTGGTGTCGGTGACCTCGCCCAGCCAGGAGTACTCCACGCCCCACTTGGCCATGACGGCCTCGAACGCCTCAACGTTCTCGGGGGAGACCACCGCCATCATGCGTTCCTGGGACTCGGACATCAGAATTTCGCCCGGGGTCAGGGTCGAGTCGCGCAGCAGCACGTTGGTCAGCTCCACGTGCATGCCGCCCTCGCCGTTGGAGGCCAGCTCGCTGGTGGCGCAGGAGATGCCCGCGGCACCCAGGTCCTGGATGCCCTCGACCAGGGAGGCCTTGAACAGTTCCAGGCAGCACTCGATGAGCACCTTCTCGGCGAACGGGTCACCGACCTGCACAGCCGGGCGCTTGGAGGGCTTGGAGTCGTCGAAGGACTCGGAGGCCAGCACGGAGGCGCCGCCGATCCCGTCCCCGCCGGTGCGTGCCCCGAAGAGCACCACCTTGTTGCCCACGCCCGAGGCGTTGGCCAGGCGCAGGTCCTCGTGGCGCAGCACGCCCACGGCCAGCGCGTTGACCAGCGGGTTGCCCTGGTAGATCGGGTCGAACACGGTTTCCCCGCCGATGTTCGGCAGGCCCAGCGAATTGCCGTAGCCGCCGATGCCGGAGACCACCCCGTGCACCACACGCTGGGAATCCGGGTGGTCGATGGCGCCGAAACGCAGCGGATCCATGACCGCCACCGGGCGGGCGCCCATGGAGATGATGTCTCGCACGATGCCGCCGATGCCGGTGGCCGCACCCTGGTAGGGCTCCACGTAGGAGGGGGAGTTGTGCGATTCGATCTTGAAGGTCACGGCCCAGCCGTCGCCCAGGTCGGTCACGCCGGCGTTTTCGCCGATGCCGACCATCAGGTCCTTCTTCATCTCCTCGGTGACCTTCGCACCGAACTGGCGCAGGTGGTTCTTCGTGGACTTGTAGGAGCAGTGCTCGGACCACATCACCGAATACATCGCCAGCTCGGCGGCGGTGGGGCGCCGGCCCAGGATCTTGACGATCTCGTCGAACTCGTTTTCCTTCAGGCCCAGTTCGGCCCAGGGCAGCTGAACCTGAGGGGTGGCCGAGGCATTCTCCACGGTGTCGATATTGAATTCCTGAGCGACGTCCTTGCTCATTTCTTGCCTCCAACAAGGTGGGTCAGAACACTGGTGAAGAACCGCAGGCCGTCGGTGCCGCGGTGGTCCGGCCCGAAGCCGGGCTCGATGGCGTGCTCCGGGTGCGGCATCAGGCCCACGACGTTGCCGGCCTGGTTGCTCACCCCGGCAATCGCGCGGCGGGAGCCGTTCGGGTTCCAGCCCACGTAGGAGAACGCGATGCGGTTCTCCGCCTCCAGCGCGTCCAGGGTCTTCTCATCGGCCACGTACTGGCCGTCCTGGTTCTTCAGCACGATGGTGATTTCCTCACCCTGCTCGTACTCACCGGTCCAGGCGGTCTGGTTGTTCTCCACGCGCAGCACCTGGTCGCGGCAGATGAACTTCAGATGGTCGTTCTTGATCATCGAACCGGGCAGCAGGTGCGCCTCGGTCAGGATCTGGAAGCCGTTGCAGATTCCCAGCACGGGCAGCTTCGCCTCGGAGTTCGCCGCGTCCACGATCTTGTCCATCATCGGGGCGAAGCGGGAGATCGCCCCGGCACGCAGGTAGTCGCCGTAGGAGAAGCCACCGGGGATGATCACCGCGTCCACCTCTCCCAGCGAGGTGTCGGCGTGCCACAGCGGCACGGCCTGGGCGCCTGCGGCGCGCACCGCACGGGCGGCGTCGCGGTCATCCAGGGTTCCGGGGAAGGTCACCACGCCGATGCGGGCGCCGGACAGTTCGGCACTGGGCGTCGAATAGTCGCCAATCAGGGGCAGTTCGGTGCTCATTAGTCCGCGACGACCTCGACGTTGACGACGTCCTCGATCACCGGGTTGGACAGCAGGGTGGCGGCCGCCTCACGGGCCTGGGTGAGGATCTCCTCGGTCACCTCGCCCTCCACGGTCAGCTCGAAGCGCTTGCCCTGGCGGACAGCTTCGAAGGAGGAGAAGCCAAGGCGGGGCAGTGCTCCCGCAATCGCCTTGCCCTGGGGGTCAAGGATTTCTGGCTTGAGCATGACATCAACAACGATCCGGGGCATCCGGCATATCTCCTGTGCGCGAGGGGGGTAAATGCCACACGGAGTTGCCGTCTCACACCAGGGGGATTGGCGCTCCGCGAGCTTGCCCATCCAGTCTACCGGCAATGTGACCGGTGCTGGGCCGAGTGTGAGCCAGCTATCCCCGGGGCCGGAACCCGCCCGCCGCACGGGTGCCGGGCGCAGCCAGGCAGTACGCTGGAGGCGTGGCTACTTCACTGAGCACTTCACTCGCGGCGACCTGCCCTTGCCGGGTCGCCGAGGAGCACGCGCGCAGCTATGGGCGCTGTTGCGCCCCCTGGCACGCGGGACGGGCCGATGCCAGCGCGCTGCCGCAGAGCGCCGAACAGCTGATGCGTTCACGCTACAGCGCGTTTGTGCTGCAGCTGGCCGACTACCTGCTGGCGACCTGGCATGAGAGCACCCGTCCGCGCAGCATCGACTTCGACCCGGGTGTGCATTGGCTGGGGCTGCGGATCCTTTCCACCCGGGCCGGCCAGGAATCAGCCTTGCGCGGGGTGGTGGAGTTCGAGGCCAGCTACCGGGCGGCCGACGGGGTGGGCACGCAGCACGAAAAAAGCACGTTCGTCAAGGAAGACGGGGCCTGGTTCTACCTGGACGCCCTGTAGCCGCCGGGCGCGGCCGCACCCTAGCGCGAGGCGCTGCGGATGGCCTGCACCATCTGCGACAGCCCGCGTTCGCTGGCCAGCTCCAGCGCGTCGCTGCCGGTGCGGTCCTTGATCGTCGCATCGGCCCCGCCCAGCAGCAGCAGCCGGGCGACGTTGACGAAGTTCGAGGAGCCCTGGCCCAGCACGACGGCCTCATGCAGCGCCGTCCAGCCCAGGTCGTTGACGTGGTCGACCTCCACGTCATGCTGCAGCAGCAGGCGCACGGATTCGACCTCACCGTTTTCGCTGGCCATCATCAGCGCGGTGCTGCCCATGTGGTTGGTGGCCTCCAGGTCCGCGCCGTGCTCGATCGCGGCGGAGAGCACCGGCACCATTCCCTCGGCGCTGGAGCGCAGGTAGGCGGATTCGTGGAAGTCATCGGTGGCGTTCGGGTCAGAGCCCAGCTTCAAGAGCTTCAGGGCCATCGCCTCGTCCTTGTTCACCACCGCCTTCAGCAGCGCGGTGCGCCCGTAGCTGTCGCGGGCCTCCAGGTCCGCGCCGTCGGCAACGGCCTTCTCCGCCTGGGCGACCTTCTTGTTCTTTACCGCATCCAGGAGCTGGGTGGTCGCCTTGTCGTAGCTGGCACTGGTGCTGGGCAGCAGGGACACCGCCGGGGCCTTCGCGCCGGTGCCGGCGCTGGAAAGCGGGGCCACCTCATCGGCGGTCTTGCTCGCAGCGGTGGAGGGGGCCGGTTCGGTGGTGGCCGGCGCCTTGCCGGTGCTGCTGGCCTTGGGGTCACTGCTGGGCTGTGGGGCGGCCGCGACCTGGCCGGAACCCTGTGCGGCGGCCTCGGGGGCCGAAGACGAGGTGGGGGCGACGGGCTGGGCCGGTTGGGACGGGGCCGAGCAGCCGCTGACACCCAGCGCAGCGGCCAAGGGCAGGGCCGTGAAGGCCAGGGGACGACGAAGCGAGCGGCGTCGAATCTGCTGAACCATTGTCCCTTTCCGGGGTTGCGAGTGCGGTCATCATGCTACGCCCCAGCGAAGCAACTGGGTTTGAGCCTATCGCCGGAACCTGAAAAATCCCGGGCAATCAGCGTCGAGCTCACTTAGTTGGCAGCGGGGCGGATTCGATAACATGGCCAGCATCATGCAATGCCTCTACTTCTCGGCCGGCCGGTGCCGTTCCTGCAGCCAAATGACCCGCCCCTACCAGCAGCAGCTGCAGGGCAAGGCCGAGCACTGCGCCCAGCTGCTGGCCGGGCATGAGCAGCTGCGCTTCCTGCCCCCGCAGCCCAGCGTCGAATCAGGGTTCCGCAACAAGGCGAAAATGGTGATTTCCGGCACCAGCGAGAACCCGACCATCGGGATCCTGGACGCGGACGGGCACGGGGTGGACTTGCGTCACTGTGGGGTCTGCGACCCGGCGTTGCGCGCCGCGTTTCCCGTCATCGAACGCTTCATCCGCCAGCTGGGGCTGATCCCCTATGACGTGCCGCGGCGCAAGGGTGAGCTCAAGCACGTGATCATCACCCTGGCCCCCTCCGGGCAGCTGATGGTGCGCTGGGTGCTGCGCACCAAGAAGCACTTCGTGGCGTTGCGCGATTCGCTGCCGCTGTTTTCCAAGGCGCTGCCCGCGGCGAAGGTGGTCTCGGTGAACTTCCTGCCCGAGCACAAGGCCGTTCTCGAAGGCAGTGAGGAGATCGTGCTCAGCGCCGCACAGACCCTGCCGATGGAGTTGAACGGCATTGGGACGCACCTGCGCCCGCAGGGCTTCTTCCAGACCAACACGCCGATCGCCGCCGCCCTGTACCGCCAGGCCGCCAGCTGGGTGCGGCAGCTGCAGCCGGCCAGTGTCTGGGACCTGTACTGCGGGGTCGGCGGGTTCGCATTGCACGCCGCCGCGCCGGGGCGCAGCGTGACCGGGGTGGAAACCAGTGTCGAGGCGGTGCGCGCGGCCGAACGCAGCGCCGCGGACCTGGGGCTGGCCGATACCCGGTTCATCGCCGGGGACGCCACGCAGTTTGCCCTGGCCCAGGACCAGGCCCCGCAGCTGGTCGTCGTCAACCCGCCGCGGCGCGGCATCGGGCCCACCCTGGCCGACTGGCTGAACGTTTCTGAGGTGCAGCACGTGGTCTACTCCAGCTGCAACGCGGTGAGCCTGGCCAAGGACCTGCGGCGCATGGACCGGTTCACCGCCGTTGAGGCACGGGTGATGGACATGTTCCCGCAGACCAACCACTATGAGGTGATTGTGCGCCTGCAGCGCCGTCCCCGGACGGCGGACAACGGCTAGCGGTCCAGGATCATGGTGCGCTGGTCGAGGCGATGAATGATCTCATCGACCATGTGCGGGTCCACCCCCGGTTCGTTGCGCGCCCGCAGCAGCTCGTTGCGGGCCGCGTCCAGCGCCTGGCTCTGCAGGGAATCGGAGACGTGGATCAGCTTGCGGTACTTGGCCATTTTCTGCCCGTGCAGGGTGTCGCTTTCCACCTGCGACTCCTCGCTGAGCAGCAGGGTGTGCAGCGTCTGCAGCCGGCGGGTCACCAGCTCCCGGTAGTCATCGGGCAGCCTGTCCAGGTCCGGGGAGGCCTTCAGGGTCTCCATCGCGGTGTGCTGTGCCCGGTTGGCCAGCTTGCGCCGCTTGCGCCCCAGCAGCTCCACATTGTCCTGGATCTTCAGCACCCGCATCAGCGCCGGCAAGGTCAGCCCCGGGATCACCAGCGTGGTCAGCAGCACCGCGCAGGCGGTGACCACCGCAAAGTTCCGGCCCTCGATCGCCTGCCCGGCCGCGTCGCTGACCGGCAACGCGAGCGCCAGGGCCAGGGTGGCCAGCCCGCGCATCCCGCACCAGGTGAGCACCAGCGAGTCCTTGGCGGCGGACAGGCCCTGCGCCCGCACGTGCGGCAGGTAGTAGGTGGCGAAGATCCAGGCCAGGCGCACCAGGATCACCACCGCGCAGATCAGGGCCACCTGCGGGATGAAGGTCAGCAGGTGCGCGCCTTCCTCGATCACCACCCGGTTCATCTCAATGCCCATGAACCCGAACGCCAGGCCCGTGGCCAGCATCTCCAGCACTTCCCAGAAGGCGGTGCGGGTCAGCCGTTCACGGGAGTCCTGTGGGCGGGCCCGGCGGCCCAGCTCCAGCGCCGTGACCACCACCGCGATCACCCCGGAGGCGTGCACCTCCTCGGCGAGCAGGTACACCGCATAGGGGGCCACGAGCGTGGCCGCGCAGCGGGCCACCAGGTTCGGCACGAAGCGGTTCATTGCCCCGACCAGCCAGGCCATTGCAATGCCCAGGATGGTGGCGGCCGCGGCGCCGAGCACGAATTGCGGGATGATTTCCAGTCCCACGTCGGTGCGGTTGATGGTGGCGTTCACCGCCAGCTGGAAGATCACGATCGCCATCGCGTCGTTGAACAGGCCCTCGGTCTCCAGCAGCGAGGTCAGCCGGCGCGGCATCTTCACCTTCGTGGCGATCGCGTCCACGGACACCGGGTCCGGCGGGGCGACGATGGCGCCCAGCGCGATGGCCAGGGGCAGGGACAGCAGCGGTACGAAGGCCCAGACGGTGGCGGCCACGGCGCCGGCGGTGACCACGATCAGCAGCACCGCCATGCGGATCAGCGTGCGCCAGCGCAGCCGGAAGACCGACCAGGAGCTGCGTTGGGCGGTGGCGAACAGCAGCGGCGGCAGGAACAGCGGCAGGATCAGTTCGGGGTCGATGTGCAGGATCGGCATGAACGGCAGGAAGCCGGCCACCAGCGCGGTCAGCAGCATCAGGATCGGATAGGGCAGTCCGATGCGTTCGGAAACTCCCACCACCAGCACGGTGACAAAGAGCAGGGCGACGGTGAGGAGGAAGAATTCCATGACACCTCAAATCCTAGTTGTCACACGATCAAATGTAGTTGATTTTCATCAACTTTTTTCCGTGTCGGTCCGCGGGTGGCAGGTCGCCTAGAGTCCGCCGTGGCCCAGCAGTGGGGCCAGCGCATCCCATTCGGCGATCGCGCAGCCGTTGCTGCGCGTAAAGGAGGTTTTCACCGCGTCGCCCCGGTGGGTTCCGGTGACCACGGCCCGGTCCGGCCCGCCGTACTGCTCGGTGCATGGCTGGGAGGCCGGGCGCTGCGGGGCGAGGACCGCCGGGTTCTCCTCAATCAGCGCGCAGGCTGCCGCCGCATCCGGGACGGTGCTCGAATCCACCGGCTCGGCGCCCCGGCAGCTCAGCGTGTACTGGTTGCTCAGGTTCGTGCCGTCGGCGTACAGCTCCACCGTCAGCGCGGTGTCCACGGCCGGATCCGTGGGGCTGGGGGAGGGGGCGGAGCTGCTGCTGGCGGTGGTCGTTGGCTGCTGCCCGTCGGGCTCGACCTGCGCGCAGCCGCTGGCCGCCATCAGGGCCAGCAGGCAGGTCAGCGAAAGTCCGGCGCGGCGCGCCAAGCGTAGAACGTCCATAGTCCATTGTGGCTTGAAGCACAGTCCGGCCGCCAGCGTCCCGGCGTTAGCTGGTGCTCAAGGTGTTGCCGCAGGCCGGGAGCGCCACGGATTCGGCGACCGCCAGCAGCCGCGAACGCAGCACGTCGGCGCGTTCGGCGAAGCGCTTCTGTTCCCGCACGTAGCGGGCCTTGCCCTCGGCGGTTTCGATCCGGATCGGAGAGTAGCCCCACTCGGCCAGGTCGTAGGGGGAGGCCTGCATGTCCATGGTGCGGATGTCCCAGGCCAGCTCGAAGCAGTCCATCATCAGCTCACTGGAGACCAGCGGCACCAGCTTGTACGCCCACTTGTACAGGTCCATGTTGGCGTGCAGGCACCCGGGCTGTTCCAGGTCCCGCTGGGTTTCCCGGGTGGGCTGCAGCTCATTGAGCGGCGCGGCCTGCGGGGTGTAGAAGCGGAAGGCGTCAAAGTGGGTGCAGCGGATCCGATGCCTCTCCACCACCCGGTCGGTGCCGGCCGCGCCCAGCCGCAGCGGCAGGTATTCGTGCCGGATCCCGTTCTCCTCGGACTTGTAGGCCATCGCCCACTCGTGCAGTCCAAAGCAGGAGAAGCTGGCGGGGCGGCTCGCGGTGCCGCGCAGGATCACCCGGGCGAACTCCAGCATCCGGGCCCGTGCGGCGGCGAACGCGGCGAGATCGATCTGCGCGACCGGCGTGCCGTCCACCTCGGAAACCCGGTAGAACTTCCAGTGGGCCCGCTGCCGGGCCGGTTCCCCGGCCAGCTGCACCCCGGCCCCCGGATGCCAGCGGTACAACTGGCCGGGCTTCTGCGTGTAGTAGGTGAACAGGAAGTCCTCAACCGGGTGCTTCTTCCCGCTCATCCGCCGCGTGGTGAAGGCCTCGCCGAAGCTGCGTGCGCGCCGCTCATGCTCCAGGGCGCGTTCGCCCCATGCGGCGGCGGGCAGCAGGACGGTTTCAGGCGTGGGCATGGCACCCATTATCCCGCCCCTGAGGCGGTGGCGGCCAGCGGGCGTCGCGCATCTCACGCCCACCGTCCGCTTAACGCCGCTGGCGGCTCTTCCCGGCAATGTCGGGGAGGGCCGCCAGCGGCGTGGGAAGTGGGTCTAGCCCATGTGGATCACGCCGAAGAGCACGCCGGAGGCGAGCATCACCAGCGAGACCACCAGGGCCCGCCACAGCACCTTCTTGTGGTGATCGCCCAGGTCAACCTTGGCCATGGAGACCAGCAGCAGGATCGCGGGCACCAGCGGCGACTGCATGTGCACCGGCTGGCCGGTGATCGAGGCGCGGGCCATGTCCACCGCGTCGATGCCGAAGTGGGCCCCGGCCTCGGTCAGCACCGGCAGGACACCGAAGTAGAACGCGTCATTGCTCATGAAGAACGTCGCCGGGACGGAGATCAGGCCGGTGAGCACGGCCAGGTAGGGGCCCATGGAATCCGGGATGATGTCCACGAGCCAGGCGCTCATCGCATCGACCATGCCGGTGCCCGAGAGCACGCCGGTCAGCACCGCGGCGGCCAGCACCATGGAGACCACGGCGATGATTTCGCTGGAGTGCGCGGTGATCATCTTCATCTGGTCGCTGACCTTCGGGAAGTTCACCACCAGGGCGATGCCGGTGCCGACCATGAACAGGTAGGACAGCGGAACAACGTCGATGATCAGCAGCACCATGATCGCCACGGTGAGCACCAGGTTGAAGATGAACAGCTTCGGGCGCAGCGTCTCGCGGTTCGGGTCCAGCGCGGTCCCGTCCATGGTGGGCCGTTCGGTGCCATCGCCCTTGGTGGCCACCGCCTCCAGCACGGCCACCGGGGAGGAACCCGGGCCGCCGGCCGGGGCCTTCGGGCGGTTCAGCGTGCCGCCGCCCAGCTCGGTGCCCCACACCTCGGGCATTTCGCGGTGCAGCCGGCGGCGCTCGGACAGGCCCAGCTGCCAGGCGAAGATGCCGACCACGACCAGCGCCACACCCAGGGAGGGGAGCATCGGCACGAAGATGTCGGTGGCCTCCACGCCCAGGGCCGCCGCGGCGCGGGCGGTGGGCCCGCCCCAGGGCACGACGTTCAGGGTGCCGTTGGTCAGGCCAGCCACGCAGGTGAGCACCACCGGGCTCATGCCCAGGCGCTGGTACACCGGCAGCAGGGCGGCGGTGACCACGATGAACGTGGTGGAGCCGTCGCCGTCCAGCGAGATCACGGCGGTGAGCAGCGCGGTGCCGATGACCACCTTGGCCGGGTCGTTGCCGACCAGCTTCAGGATCGCGGCCACCAGCTTGTCGAACAGGCCCACGTCGATCATGATGCCGAAGTACATGATGGCGAACATGAGCAGGGCCGCGGTGCCGGACATCGACTTCACGGCGTCCATCACCATGTCGCCCAGGCCCAGCCCGGCCCCGGCGAACAGCCCGAACACGGTGGGCACAATGATCAGTGCCAGCATCGGGGTCATGCGTTTGGTCATGATCAGCACCATGAAGGTGGCGACCATGAGGAATCCGAGGGCAACTAACATTGCACCGACCTCCTTGGCGGAAAAACGTTGATGATTGCACCCGTGGGGCGGGTACGCCATTGACGCTACGTGGGCTGCGTCACGACCGCGGCTTGTGCCGGGTTCTGATCGCTTTTAGTTTTTGACCGCTTTTTGCTCATTAAAATCTCCCCGGCCCGTATGCTGGGTAAATGGGCTCCACCACCGCCACCAGCCGCCGCCTGAGCGGCAAGCACTTCGCCTCGCGCATCATGCGCCTGCAGTTCGCGGTGCTTGGGCTGCTGATCCTGGTGGTGACCGCCGCGACCATCGCGGTGCGCTATGACCAGGTCTTTGAACGTGCCGAAGCCACCGCCCTGGGCATCGCCCGCACCGTGGCCGCCGATCCGCAGGTGCGCCAGGTGGCCGCCGAGCAGGCCGAACGTGAGCGGCTCGACGCCGGTTCGCTGCGCCGTGGGCCGCTGCAGGCGCAGGCCGAGGCGGTCCGGCGGGACACCGGGGCCGCGTTCGTGGTGATCACCGAGGACCGCGGGCTGCGCCTGACCCACCCGAATCCGCGGCAGATCGGCCAGCGGGTCTCCACCGATCCGGTTGCGCTAAGCGGGGTGGAGGATGTCTCGCGGGAGCACGGCACCCTGGGCGATTCGGTGCGCGCCAAGGTGCCGGTCCGGGCCCCGGGCACTGACGCCGTGGTCGGGGAGGTCTCGGTCGGGCTGGCCACCGAGTCGCTGACCCGCACCCTGCTGGTCTCCATTTCCTGGATCATCCTCTTCGCGCTGCTGGCCGCGGTGCTGGCCACCCTGGTTGGCCGGGCGACGGTGCGCCGGCTCAAGCGTGAGACCCTGGGGCTGGAACCGGCAGAAATCGCCCAACTGGTCCGCGACCAGCAGGCCGTGCTCTACGGGGTGACCGACGGGGTGATGGGCCTGGGCAGCGACGGGGTGATCACGGTGCGCAACAAGGCCGCCCGGCAGATGCTCGGGCTGCCGCACCGCACCGAGCTGGCCGACGTGGTGGGCCGCCACTACGCGGCCGCCGGACTGAACGAGCGGCTGGTCACCGCCATCCGGCAGCGCGAACGCACCCCGGTGCGCCTGGAGGTTGGCCAGACCTCGCTGATCGCGCGCATCAATGACGTGGTGCGCGACGGGGTGGACCTGGGCCAGGTGATCCTGCTGCGCGACGTGACGGTGGTCGAGGCGTTGGGCACCAAGCTGGATGCGGTGCAGGACATGGCCGACGCGCTGCGCGCGCAGCGCCACGAATTCGCCAACCGGATGCACGCGGTGCTGGGACTGCTGCACCGGGGCAGGATCGACCAGGCCCGCGACTACCTGCGTGAGGTCACCGACTCGGGGCCGGCCATTGTTCCGGTCCAGGGGCTGGAAACCGTCAGCGACCCCTACCTGGCCGCGTTCATTGCGGCCAAGGGGATCAGCGCCCACGAAATGGGAATCGAGCTGCGCATCTCCCCGGATTCAATGCTCTACGCGCCGGTCGCCAGTGCCCACGACGCCCAGGACGTCACCGCGGTCCTTGGAAATATGCTTGATAATGCATTTACTGCTTCACTAGGGGCTGAAGGGCCGCGGTGGGTGGAGGTCGACCTGTTGTCCGAGGGGAGCACCCTGCACCTGGCGGTAGCCGATTCGGGGGCGGGCATCACCACCGCACAAGACATCTTCAATCCCGCGGTCACCACCGGCAGCCAGCTCGGTGCCGGGCACGGACACGGGGTGGGACTGCCCCTGATCCGCCGGCTGGCCCGGGCCCGCGGCGGGGATGTGTGGGTGGCCGACCGGGGCGGGGAGCACGGCGGGGCGGTCATTGCCGCCCGGCTGCCGTCGGTACTAAGCGAGGAAAGGAAGGGCTGAACCATGCCAACCCCTGGGGACTACCGGGTGCTGATCGTCGACGACGACTTCAGGGTCGGTGAACTGCACGCCTCCATGGTCAATGAGATACCGGGTTTCACAGCGCTGGAACCCGTGCAGGATTCGCGCACGGTGCCCAAGATGGTGGCCGCGCAGCAGCCGGACCTGGTGCTGCTGGATTTGTACCTGCCGCACGTGAGCGGCCTGGAGCTGGCCAAGGTGCTGGACGTGGATGTCATGATGGTCTCGGCCGCCAGCGAACCGCAGAACATTGCCGCGGCCCTGCGCGCCGGGGTGCTGGCCTTTGTCATCAAGCCCTTCGAACCGCGCACCCTGGCCGCCAAGCTCAAGGGCTGGGCCCGCTACCGCCGGCAGCTGGCGGCGAGCACGAACCTGGACCAGGGTGCCGTGGACCGGCTGTACAAGGCATTGTGGGCGGGGGAGGAGGCCGCCGCGCCGTCCGGAGGCGCCGCCCCCACCGAGCAGGCGGTGCTGGCCTGCGTGCAGGATGCCAGCGAACCCTTGAGCGTCGCCCAGGTCGCCGAGGCCGTGGGAATCGCCCGGGCCACCGCGCAGCGGTATCTGGCCGCGCTGGTCGCCAGCGAGGCCCTGCAGCTGCAGCTGAGCTACGGAAACCGGGGCCGACCTGAACACCGATACCTGACTTCACCTCGGTAGGAACGCTACGATAAGTGCAATCACCACTTCGTGTCGAAGGAAAAACACATATGTCTACGATCGGCAAGAAACCGTCACGCACCGGGAAGGCCACACCACCCCCGTGGCTGCGCCCGGTTCTCACGGTGGCAGCGGTATTGATCGTCGCCGCCCTCGTGGTGCTGCTGGCGCGCTGGCTGCGCACCCTGGAACCGGTGCAGGATTTCCTGACCCGCTACCCGGGGCATTCCACGCTGCCGCAGAACGCGCCGGTCGGCTTCCCGGCCTGGATGGGCTGGCAGCACTTCCTGAACATGTTCCTGATCGTGCTGATCATCCGCTCCGGCTGGCAGGTGCGCAGCACCGGGCGCCCGCGCACCTTCTGGACGCGGAACAACAAGGGGCTGGTCAAGACGAAGGGCACGCCGAAGAAGATCAGCCTGGAACTGTGGTTCCACCTGAGCCTGGACGCCCTGTGGGTGCTCAACGGGCTGGTGTTCTACATCCTGCTGTTCGTCACCGGCCAATGGATGCGCATCGTGCCGACCCACTGGGACGTGTTCCCCAACGCCCTGTCCTCCGCCCTGCAGTACGCCTCCTTCGACTGGCCCCTGGAGAACAGCTGGACGAACTACAACGCCCTGCAGATGATCACCTACTTCCTGGTGGTGTTCGTCGCCGCGCCGCTGGCCATCATCACCGGGCTGCGGATGTCCAACGCGTGGCCAAAGCAGGCCAGGATCAACAAGGCGTACCCGATCGAGCTGGCCCGGGCGATCCACCTGCCCACCATGCTGTTCTTCGTCATGTTCATCATCGTTCACGTGGTGCTGGTCTTCTCCACCGGGGCGCTGCGCAACCTGAACCACATGTACGCGGCACGTGATGACACCGGCTGGCTGGGCCTGTGGGTCTTCATCGGCTCGGTGGTCGTGGTCGTCGCCGGCTGGCTGCTAGCCCGCCCGATCTTCCTGCGCCCGATCGCCGGGCTCACCGGCAAGCTCAGCCGCTAACGTGCCGGCACCCTGACGCCAAAGGGCCCGGGTTTCCTCCCGCTGTGGGAAGGAAACCCGGGCCCTTTTTGTGCTGTTGCCGGCAGGCCGCGCGCTGCGGGCCTAGCGCCCGGTGCCGCCGTAGACGGTGGCCTCGACCTCGGCGTCCAGGTTGAACGCGGTGTGGATCGCGCGCACCGCGTCGTTGAGCTTGTCCGCGTCGGTGACCACGGAGATGCGGATCTCCGAGGTGGAGATCATGTCCACGTTGATCCCGGCCTGGTGCAGCGCCTCGAAGAAGGTGAAGGACACCCCGGGGTTCGAACGCATCCCGGCACCGACCAGGGAGAGCTTGCCGACCTCCTCGTTGTACTCCAGCTCCTCAAAGCCGATCTCGCCCTTGGCGGTGTTCAGCGCATCGAGCACCCGCTTGCCCTCGGTCATCGGCAGGGTGAAGGAGATGTCGGTCTTGCCCGAGCCCTGGGTGGAGATGTTCTGCACGATCATGTCGATGTTGGCCTGCGCGGCGGCGATGACCCCGAAGATCTGCGCGGCCTTGCCCGGGATGTCGGGCACGCCGATAACGGTGACCTTCGCCTCGGAGTGGTCGTGGGCGACACCGGAGATGATTGGCTGTTCCATGGGTTCTCCCTCTTGGATGGTGATCTTGTCGTCCGGGTCGGGGATGACCCAGGTACCCTCATGGGTGCTGAATGAGGAGCGCACGTGCAGCGGCACGCCGAAGCGACGCGCGTACTCCACGCACCGCAGGTGCAGGATCTTCGAGCCGCTGGCGGCCATCTCCAGCATTTCCTCGCTGGAGATCTTCTCGATCTTCTGCGCCGAGGAGACCACCCGCGGGTCGGCGGTGTAGATGCCGTCTACGTCCGTGTAGATCTCGCAGACATCGGCGTCCAGTGCCGCGGCCAACGCCACCGCGGTGGTGTCCGAGCCGCCGCGGCCCATGGTGGTGATGTTCTTCGTTTCCTTGCTCATCCCCTGGAAGCCGGCCACGATCGCGATGTACCCGCGCTCGATCGCCCGGTGCACCCGCTGCGGGGAGACCTCCATGATGCGGGCCATGCCGTGGGATGCGTCGGTGATCAGCCCGGCCTGCGAGCCGGTGAAGGAGGCGGCCTGTTCGCCCAGTTCGTCGATGGCCATGGCCAGCAGCGCCATGGAGATGCGTTCCCCGGCCGAGAGCAGCATGTCCATTTCCCGGGCCGGGGCGTTGGTGGTGAGCTGGGCTGCCAGATCCAGCAGGTCGTCGGTGGTGTCACCCATGGCGGAGACGACAACGACCACGTCATTGCCGGCGGCCTTGGTGTCAATAATCCGGCGCGCAACACGCTTGATGCCTTCGGCATCCGAGACGGACGAACCACCGAATTTCTGGACGATCAGGCTCATGGGCAAGCACACTCCAACACTGAGAGTTGTTGAACCACACCCGTGGCAACAACCATGATGTACGCGCGGCAGCCAGCCGATTTTGGCCGGCGCGGCCACGGTATTTCTATCAGTGTCCTATTGTGACAGCAGGTGCCCCACTTGACCTAGTTGCGGTTCTTAACATTAGTCATATTGCCCAACATCTTCGCAACATGCTGTTGAAATCGTTTCCCGCAAGCCCGATCGACCGGTCAAAGGGCGGGATCCGCGGGGCCGGACCGGGTCAGGAGGGCAGCTGGGCGAGCAGCGAGCGCCAGTAGGACTTCCAGTTCTCCACCAGATCCGGGTCCATGATCCCGCTGTGGTTCACCACCACCGCGGACTTGGTACCCTTGGCGCTGATGTTCACCGCGATCCGCGCCCCGTCCTGCAGCCCGATGCGCCAGTATCGCCATTTCGGGGTGCTGCTGGCGCGCCCGGGATCCTGGATTGGCACCCCGTTGAAGTCGCCGCGTTCCTGGACCAGCTCCTGCCAGCGCTGCAGGGCCTGGTCCATGTTGGCGTCGATGGTGCGTGAGACGGAGAACTGGAAACTGCCGTCGTTGGCCTGGCCCGGCAGCCGCCGTCCGATGTGCTGCTCATAGGCCACCGCCACGCTCTGGGCCCACCAGCCGGAGTTCTCCACCCGGTGCGGCATGCGATGCTCGGCCAGCTCGGCGATGCGCGCGTGGGCCAGCGTCTGGGCCTGGGCCGCGCCCAGGTGCTCAACCCACTGTTCCCAGCCAATCCCAGTGGCGCGCTCGATGGCTGGGATGTTGCTGGACTTACTGGTCATGGCACGACCTTACCGAAGCCGCGCCTCGGTGTCAGGGGTGGAGAAACAGCAGGACGCCGGGGGACTTTCGCAGTCCCTCGGCGCCCTTTCCGGTGATACACCTTGTTCTCCGCCTCGGAGCACGAGGTGAGTCCGGCTGTTTAGTTCTCCCGCAGGTCGATGTTCAGCCGGTCCAGGAGTCCGATCAGCCGGTCCACATCGTCACGTGGCCACTCGCTTACCTTGGACCGCCAGCGCGACCGGTGCTCTCCCATCAGAGCGCGCCAGCGTGTGCGCGCTTCGTCGGTGGCACTAAGCCGGCTGACCCGGCGGTCATCCGGATCCAGGCTGCGCACCAGCAGCCCGACCTCTTCCATCCGGGTCACCAGCCGGGAGAGGCTGGCCTTGTCGATCATCAGCTGCGAGCACAGCTCCGACTGCGCGATATGGTCGTTCTTCAGCACCAGCGCCAGTACCGGCAGCGCGGCCGGCGGCAGCTGATCCCCGAATCGGGCCGCGAGGTTCCGTTTGGCGTGGGTGTTGTTCACCATCAGCTGCACCAGCTGGTGCTCCAGCGCCTCAAAGCGGTGGCTGAAGTCGTCCCCGGTGGCCGCCGGCCCCAGGTCTTCCCGGGCCGGTTCGGCCGCGGCCGCTAGATCCGTGTTCATCGTGGATTACTTTCCCGCCGGGTTCCCCGGTCGTTGCTGCGCGGTGGAGCCCGAGCCCAGTGCGTTGCCCTGCTCCGGGGCCTGCGGTGCATCGGCGGCATCCCCGGTGGGCTGTGCGGCCTCGGTGGTCACCGCGGCGGCGGCCAGGCCGTGCTCCGGGTCAACCTCGACCAGGCCCTGCTCATCGCGCATGCGCTCGGTGCGGGTCTGGGTGCTCAGCGACTGGTTCGGCAGCAGCAGCACCGCGATCACGGTGATGATGCTGATCGGTGCGGCGACCGCGAACAGCTGGGCCACGGCGTCGCCGTAGGTGGATTCCAGGATCACGCGCACCGGTTCGGGCAGCGAGGAGATTTCCGGCAGCGAGCCCGAATTCAGGGCGGCGCCCACCTCAGCGGCCTTGTCGCCCAGCGAGGCCAGGGCCTGCATCAGCTCGTTCTTGCGGTCCTCGAGCATGTTCGGGATGCTGATCGCCAACAGTGCGCCCAGTCCGGCGGTGCCGGCGGTGCCGCCCAGGGTGCGGAAGAAGTTCACGGCCGAGGAAGCCACGCCCAGCTCACGCTGTGCCACCGAGTTCTGCACGACCAGCACCATGTTCTGCATCACCAGGCCCACGCCGGCGCCCAGGATGAACATGTACGTGGCCACCAGCACGAACGGGGTGTCGTAGTGGATGCTGCCCAGCAGGAACAGCCCGATCACCTGCAGGAAGGACCCGCTGACCACCAGCGCCTTCCACTTGCCGTAGCGCGAGATCAGCCAGCCGGCGCCGGTGGAGATCACCAGCAGGCCCGCCATCATCGGGAAGGTCATCAGCCCGGCCTGCATGGCGCTGGCGCCGCGGGCCATGA
>Ga0153920_1000210_pt1 | contig 22994 bp, 30 predicted proteins | sample TSNJ004MetaG_FD_104713 | JGI IMG/M metagenome (GOLD analysis project Ga0153920, IMG submission 104713) | Attine ant fungus gardens microbial communities from New Jersey, USA - TSNJ004 MetaG | ecosystem: Host-associated > Fungi > Mycelium > Unclassified | place: USA: New Jersey, Brendon T. Byrne...
GGAGCCGGCATCTGCAGATATAACATCCGGTTTCAGTTCCACCCCACGGCAGAACGCTTCATCATTAATCCCCATTCCAATCGCACCAAATGGTACGAAAACTCTGCACTTTTTCAATTACGGTGTAGCTTTTCGCACAAATTGCAAATTTTTTTCGCACAAATTACAAAAACTACTTTATTTTAAAAATTTAAAAGGATGCTCAGACTGGTTTTAATACCTGTTTAAGCATCCTTCTAACGGCTTTTAAATTTGGTTTTTTCGTTTTTTCTTTTGATTGCCATGTTCTTCAATGACTAGATTCTTCCCTGTTCTTTTTTTTTCATTAGGTATGTACTCAATCAAATCTGATACTTGGCAAGATAAAGCTTCACATATCTTATCTATATGCTCCACGTTTAAACGAGGAATAATTTCATGATACCATTCATTAATTGTGGTTGGTCTGATTCCTGTTTTCCTTGCTAAGTCTGATTGCGTCCATTTGCGTTCACCGAGAAGTCTTGATAAATGAATTTTAACCATATTTTCATGCCCCTTTGAAGACATTCTATCATTTCGGCATGATTTAGATATTATTTTGTCAAATTATCACGTATTCGGTTATTTTACTTAAAAATAACACCTAAAAGTTGGTTATAAGCAATTCTCTATAATCCTTATTCTTACTGGAAAGATTATTATTCCTGCGAGTCTCATATATATTATAAGATGAATATAGTTCCCTAACCTCCGAACAATCATTGTACGAGAGAATAAACTTACCATTTATTCCACTCAAGACTTTCTTCAATCGAACGTGATCTTCTTTTATAAATCCTGCATTATAATACTTCTCTGTGCCCACATATGGAGGATCAAGATAAAATAAAGCCGTAGGTCTGTCATACACACTGATTAGGTTTTCAAAATCCTTGTTTTCAATCACAACACCTTTTAAACGTTGCTGTATTTCCGATAGATACTGAATTGTATGATCTAGATTTTTCTTGTTTGTTCCAAAACTTTTCCGATCTCCACCATAACTTATTTTTACTATCAGAAAAAATCTGGCGGCTCTTTGAATGTCCGTTAAACCCCTCATTTCAATTTGCTCTTTACAATCAAAGAACTGTTCCCGTGATATCAACATCCAATCTAACTCTTTCTGCAATTCTGAGCAATGAAATTTTATACATCTGTAAAGGTTAATCAGCTGACTATCCACATCATTAAAGACTTCTAACTGATCTTGTGGCTCCTTACCAAACAACACCCATCCCGCACCGCCAAAAACCTCAATATACCTATCAACTCCCTCCGATGGAAACAGTTCAATTATTCTTTTTCTTAATAATTTTTTACCACCAATCCACGCTATAAAACTATTCATCGTATATTCCTCCTGTTATTATTGACATTAAAGGGGCATCAAAATACAGAAGAAAATGGAGGGATGAAATAGAAATTTCTCCCCCCTTGAATACTATTTGACTTGCTTTCTAAAGCTTTCTAAAAATTAAAATTTCTGGATTCACGAATTTTTGCAAATAATTCATGTACCGGTGCTGATCCTGATGACAAGACAATTCCAGTTATTATTTGAGATATAATTGAACTGGATGAGGTAAACCCAATAAGTGCAAAGAGATCTATGCTGAACAATAAAGCAAATATGACTCCTAATACTAATGACCAAACGGGAGCCTTTATATACCCCATAATCCTTTCACCAACAATCTCCTTAATCCGCTCCACACAAAATTGGATCAATATAGCAGAAACAACTATTGTTGCTGCTATTTGAGTAGTCTCTGACATAATTTGGCCTCCTATTCTACCGAGTTAATGATTTCGTTTTTTTCATCTTCTGTAATCCATTTCTTCTTTACTGCAGCTGTCAGGTATGCCTCCTCCTGGGTTGACAAATAAATTCTAAGTAGCGTCGAATACATATTATACCTCTCCTCCTAATAAACTTTCCTGAACCAATATACTAGCCGTCTCTTCCAGATCTGCCAATCTCTTAGCAATTAAATCCACATCAGAAAGCACCACAGTAATAACGATTTTAACCACACTGTTGTTGGCCCAGATAAAGTTCAATTCACACTTTCTGCATTCTTTATCCTGCGGCCTGGCAACAGTAAGCCCGTCCTGATTAACGACTTGGTACTGTGAAAGGTTGTCTGGTGTCATTCTTCCTATCACCTCAGCAAGTGCACTTACATCTGTGATAGCGATTTGAAACGTCCCGGAACTACTGCTCTGCTCAATTTCAAAAGCAGTTCCATCTTTTAAAACAATTTTGTCATTCATAAAAATTCCTCCTTTGTTTATAATAAAAAAGAACCTTTCGGCTCTATTTTTAGCAATTGATAATTTTCCTGAATTATATAGTGATTTAGCAGCACTAAATGGGAATATGTCAAGCGTATTAAAGTATCTGGGCAACCTAACCGAATGCACCGACCTTAATACTCCTCCTGCCGAGTATGGAATTTGTTTGGTTGCTGCGGGGGCCGCAAACAGCCCTAATAGTAATAGTGGAATAATGTTCTACCATACTGCCGGAGGATCTGCAAGCAATGGCGTAGAGTTGGCTATATTCCGGGCCACTTCCGGAGTCCACACCCGAAGTCGAACTGTCGGTACATGGTCACAGTGGTACATCAAATAATCATTTTAGCTAGAGGCATTTACAAGGTATGTGTTTTTAATGTCTGGCATCAGAAAATTAATATCTACTGCAGCTGTTTCTGATAAATATAATTTAACCCTATAAGAATTTGTGCCCTCTTTAATTGCTTCAATGCGCTGTATTGGATCTTGCAATAAACTTAATGTGTTAATCCCCGTTGTTCCAAGGGTAGAATTTATTTTTGCAGTTAGTAGCGTAATAATCCTACAGCCAGCACCAACAGAAAGCAGAATCATTACTTGCCCAGCGGTTGCTTGGAAACCGATATTTAAAAATCCTGTAGAATTTAATGTGTGCAATACAATGGGACGATTACCTAAATCACTATTTTAATTAGAAAATACTTATAAATAAAGCAGAGCATTACCTCCACCTATTTTAAAATATACCAATCATCTGTGCTCCATCCCCATCGGAGACATACAACGCACATTCCAAGTCATGCCCGCCAGTCGCCTCAAAATAATACCATTTTTCGTCGATCTTCTGCCAGTTAGTCACGGCATAGCCATCCGAATTAAAGTAATACCGATGGCCGTTGATGGTCTGCCAACAAGACTTGTAGTAGCTGCTCGCCGTATCCGCATACCACCAGCCGTTGCTAACACGATTCCAACCGACCGTGTATTCTGGCTGATCTACAATCGACCAATCCGGACGACCGTATCCATCTATGTTGCTGTTGGACAGAGCATAGGACTTTTTACATACCGCTCCGCCGTTGGCAATTATCCCGCTGCCAGAACTGGTGTTGCCTTCGATGGTATAGACCGTTGTGGACGTGACCTTATAGACAATGCCGGTATGACATATCCTTGTGGCATTTTTAAAAAAGACCTGATCGCCTGGGAATGGTGAGGTGTGGTACTGTTTTTTGTCTTTGTAGTACTGAGCCGAATATGGCGTGTATGCATCAAATTTTCCACAAAGCAACTGCTTTGCCGGCCCATTGCCAAATGCCTGAACAAAACACCAGTCTACGAACATATCACACCATGCCTGTGCCTGCAAACTCGGAAACAAGTCACGAGCATATTTGGTGTAATTGTTGCTGCCAGCATTGGCCGTTTTATCATCAAGCTGACTGTTGCTGGCTTTTTCCAGATAGCCCACCTCGGCCTCAGCGATCGCTATTAATTTTTCTACTGCACTCATATAAAATCCTCTCTTTCTTATGCAAACCGTCTAAATGATTCTCTTACATTTTGTTCCTTGATAGTACAATACAACATTGTTGTATCCAGCTTCTCGTGTCCCAACAATTCCTTCACCTCTTCGATATGCATACCACGAGACAACAGATCCGAGGCGATTGTTCTGCGGAACCGATGTGGATGTACATTTTTCACACCTGACTGTTTGCCTAACGTTCTAAGCATATATTGCACACCTCCTACAGACAATCGTTTATCAGGTGTTTTTAAGCTCACAAATAAAGGTCTCTCCTGAAGCTCCTCATCAGTCAATCCCTCTGTCGCTTTTCTTTCTTGCAAATATCTTTTCAGATAGAACTTGGCGCTATCGGTCAAGTATACTCTGCGCTCTTTTGAGCCTTTGCCGTTTACAATAGTTTCTTGTTTTCCCATTTCAATGTCCTGGACATTAAGTTGAGTTAATTCGGATACCCTTACACCTGTAGAATACAAAAACTCCATGATTGCACGATCTCTGATCGCAAAACAATTGACACGCAAAGATTCCATTTCTTCTGTTGAAAATGGTTTTTTTATAACCTTATCAACCATAATCGCGCCTATCTTTTTTACGGGGTTTTCAATCACTAACCCCTCTGCATTTAAGAACTCCCAAAAACTTGATAGATAGTGAAGTCTGGTCTGCATTGTTGACATACTTATATGCCTTTCATTTCGGCAATAGCTATAATAATACCTCAAATCCATAGCTGTAATATCTTCAATATTCTTATCCAGGAATGCCAGGACATTACGAATTTCCGTATTGTAATGTTGCAGTGTGCTATTCTTTCTCCCAGTTGTACTTTTGCTTCCAAGAAACAGTCTGATTTTCAGTTCATTTTGATTCTTTTCAACAGGCACCAGATCATGCACTTCTTTTTCCATTTTTATTTCATACAATTTTCGAACCAGAACATTACCCAAATGCTCCATCTGTTCCATATCTAATATACCTGTCATAGCACTCAAAATATCCTTAATCACTTCTTCTTTCATAACGATATCCTCCTATCTAATACCGTTAGATTATAATAATTTTGGTTATTAAGGAGTAATTTGTTAAATTATCACGTATTCCGTTATTTTGCTTTTCTTGTTTCAGCTTAACTATATAGTGATTTAACTACCACTGGAGGGGAACTATCTACCGTAAAAAGTAACTTGACCAACTGGGGAGTTATTGCCCCCACTGGTGGAAACGGAACAATTAGCAGCTATTGGATATCGACAGGAGTCGCTGTTTATAGAGTAGTGCACGGGTGTTCTATTGTCTACTTTGATTTGACACTTTCGAGGGATATTACTGTGTCGGATGCCAGTCTTGTATCAGGGCTGCCGTCACCGACAATGAATGTGTATAACAGATACCTAAGCTCTGACGGTACAAAATCTATTATGCTCAATGTCAAAAGCGGAGGGGCAAACCTAAGTGCTGATACAGGTGAGGCAAAACGCTATTCAGGCATGATTATTTATCCAGTTAAATGATAATTTGAGCTAGATAAACCAAACAATCTGCCCCTTAATCTGAGAACCGTTATATATATTATTCGCGCGCACCGCTGTAAATCGTATGACACCGGCATTGCTTACGGATATAGAATGAGCAAGGGCAGGTTCATTATCGGCACTAATTGCGATTCCCTCGGCCGGCACAGATGGTGTTATACTGGAATCAAGTGAAAAGAATGATAACCCACTCAGTGTATCCGCTGAAACTTTTATAGTAAAACTTGCAAAACACATTGATTGAAAACGACGGGCTGTCAGTTGAATAATTTCAGTTACTGTAATTGCAAAGATTTTTGATGATATATTTTCAAGAATCAAATCACTATATAATTCAGAATACAAATCATACAACGTTTTCCCATATCGTGCATCCAAAGCAAAACCAGCCTCCGTTACCTGCCCATTATTGGCCAGACGGCTGACCGTAATAATGGCGTTCTTGAATTCCTTGAAATCAGCAAAGAATTTCTTTGTCTTCGCCATAAACGTCTTTGGCTTTTCCTCTGAATCCACATCCGGAAACTCATCAGCAACGACACTGGCAGCGGTTATAACCGTGTCAGAAATGTCCCCTCCCAAGATATCAACCTTCTTATATAACCCTGTCTCAAACTCTTCACGCTTAATCAAGCTATTAGGATTAATGTAGGTTGTTACATTGGCGGCACTCCCGATGACGACGTTCAATGTCATCTCAATAAACTTTGTAATCGTGCTGCCATCAGCGTAAACATACTGGGGATCCTGAGTTATATCCAGATAAGAGTATAGGATTTCTCCCCGATCCGGATCAATTGCATATATACCGGCTTCAGTAACAGTGAATCCGGTTGTTACACCTTCGGAACTGAGCTGGAATACAATGGATGCCGTATCACCTGCCGCACTGCAGGAAGCAATGGTTCCATCCATTTTATAAGCATTTAAATTTATCATGTTTTGTGGATCATACCCCGTTGGAATCTGTCCGGTTCCCACTGCCGCACGAGAAAATTCCAACGCTCTCCCGGATGCAGCCAGCTTGACCAGCAGTTGTATTCCGCTATTTGTTATAACTGTGCCTTTCATTCTAATCCTCCTCTATTGACCGGAACATTCAGTTCCACATACTCTAAAACTGGAATTGCAGTATAGAGATTAACTGTTTTTTGCAATCGGCTGTCCAGCGGAGCATAGGGATAAGATACCCGTACATAATCCGCCCTCGGTTGTGCCACGTAAAAAACACCTTTTAAAAGGTGTTTAGAAACATATTCATAAAGGACTTTCAAATGTGCCGGAATATATATATTGGTTTTTTCAATCAAAAGCAATGGGGAAGAAGGCTCACCGCTATTGATATTCAGCCGAATTTTAACGATAAGTTCTTCTGGGTATTCTTCTATCGTACTTTCCCGTTTAAATACTTCCGTTACCAGCTTTTTCAAATACTCCGGTGTGACTGTTTCCGCCGTCAGAAGAGATGCTTCATAGATCATGTCTTCAATGATGTCCTCAATAGTGCCTAACATTACCTGCTCTGCCTGAAGCAAGTCTTCCATCTGACACATTTTCCTTACCCGAAACGGCAGCATTCTCTCGCCATTAACCGCCATCCAGCACCAACTCCTCCAATGTAAAATATTCATCATAATCTGCCGGAATAGAATCCCTGGCATCATTTATTGTGTAATCCAAAACATCTCTCACACCTTCAATGTTGCCTAATATCATTCCAATCCGGTAATAATTCAGTGCGGCCTGGGATTTCTGAAAAGCGTTCTCGGCAAAATATTCCCGAATCTTTACGGCTGCAATACTTTTCACAATATTTATATCATAGCTTTCCTTCAACGACACCGCACCACGTATTGTAATGTCTACACCTTCCGCAGCCGTAATGATGGGTTTGGCTCCAACAGGTCTTCTGATCTCTATGTACTGTTTTACCAATTCAACCTCTTCATCTGTAGGTGCACCGGCAGCGACCGATATAAGGGCCAGATATACAATCCCTGAGCCATCCCGAACACCATGCGCACGAGCATTGGCAATGACCTTATTACCATCCCCATCAATTACCTCTTTCGCCCATTGCTCATAATGTCGTTCATTGCCACTGGTATATAATTCATCTTTCTTATTCTCAATCTCATCCTGCAGGGGAACAATCAGCATCGCATTAAATCTTGCAAGCTCCTCTGCCACCGCCTGAAGATTATCCATTGAAAAGTTCCCTTCAATCCGGCTATCTGTATTTTTAAGCTCTGTCTTCATCCGCTCCAGAATATTCTCAGCAGTAAACTGCATCAGGCGCTCACTCCTTCCATCAGGAATATCATCTTTTCTTCTCCGTATATGGTAAGACAATCAAAAGACACATCCGTTCCGCTTGTATGAATTTCAAACTGAAAATTACTCAGTTCCTGAATATACGGATTGACCATCAAACATTCAATAATATACCGCTCCATCTCTGCGGCCAGCACATCCTCGGAGATGTTCTGGCCGATCAGGTTGTCTTCGTATTCATTTCCAAAATCGGGACTGTAGGCAGTATAACGGAATCTGGCCGTGCTTAGTGCTTTAAATATCCATATCCTCAAGGCCGCATTTCCTTGTACCAGATAAGTCCTGTTCTCTTCATCCAGCAATAGCCTGTTCTCTGTAAAGTCATACGCATATTCTTGGAACAAAGGTAATGCACGCTCTGTCTGCCCTGCCATTTCCGGATTAATGAACGGAAAAATACTCATGATACGCTCACCACCTTAACAAGTACATAAAAAGTATCCTGCAGCCGGGCTAAAACAACAGTATCACCGCTGGAAAGAACAGGCTGCATCTGATAATTAACATATAAATTCTTTGTCATTTCCGCATCAGCAGTCTTTATAGTGAGCGGACTGGTGGCAACTACGCTGCCAACCATAATACCGCCTCCACTCCCTCCCTTGGAATTTCGCAGAGCTTCTATCATCTTTACAATGTTTCTTTCACTCATCCTTTCGCCTCCGTAGTTTCACTTTTTATTTCCTGTTCATCCATCAGATTCTCAAATGCAAGTGTAAGCTGCATCTCCGTTTTCCCGTTTGCAAATGTATGAGAGTCGCTTTCAATATAAAACTTCCCATACAAACCAGTATCAGGTTCCTGAATAATGATGGAATACCCGGAGACTGCCCGGTAATCACTTGGACTCGCTGCCACGCTGGCCGAAGCGTCAACTCCATTAAACATATTGGCTGCTTCAGTCGCTGCATCTTTTCCTTTCTCCTGTTTGTATACTTTCTGAATTGTGCCATATTTTAGTTGTGATTCGGCATCCACGACCTCCGTTACCTTGTTCCCTTTTTCATCAACAATCAGAATCTTGTTTACCAAACCCTGCAAGCTCACCTTATAATTGGCATCCGTCAGGTTATAGTCGCCAGTAAGAATAGCGCCACTAAGCTGTCCTTTTTCAATGACGCTCAACTGATTGACATTTGTCATGGCTGGAATATACTTTTTACCATTCTGTCTGCTTGCGTAGGTGTATGCCATCATAATGGCCTTATAAGCACTCTCGCCCAGGCATGGCAGATAAACGGAGATCCCGGTAGCCGCAATACTGCCACAGACAATCTCCAGTTCCGAGCAGATCGCTTTCGTTATTTCTTCGGGAGTGGTTTGAAACACTCTGCTAATATCCGATCCATTTATGTAGAACATCAAATCATAGGCCAGATAGGATACGGTATGTGAGCTTGCAGTCCGGTCTATGTCAAACACAATCCCGCCGAAAATAATTGTGCCATCCTCCATCTGCATAAAGACCTCATCGCCTTCACTGATTGTTACCTGGGGAAAGTTACTGTCATTGGGATTTTTCACGATTGTAAAGTTGACTTTTCTGGCAATCTGTTTTGTATCGCCACTCCAGGTAATGCATTCCACCAGCTCACTAATATCTTTTCCTCCAGTTAATAACTTCATATGTCGCTCTCCTATGCCGGAATATGAAACACCTGCCCGGGGTAAATCAGGTTGGGGTTTTTGATTGTATCCTTGTTCGCCTCATGGATTTTTGTATATAACGCTCCGTTGCCATAATAAGTCTTGGCAATCGCCCACAGAGTATCGCCCTGCTTAACGGTATGTGTCTTTCCGCTCGGTACCTCCCCAGTTGTTGTATCCGGTCTGTCCTGCAAGCCATTGCTTTTAACGCTTACCGTCAGATTAACCGCTGGCACATTCAGGGTTTTATACTCTGATAAGTCAATGGAGTATTTAAGGTCACCACTGCCTTCATCCAAACTAAAGGTAACCTTGTCAATCATCATGGCGAGATTAATCTTCATATCCGAAACAATCACCCGGACAATCATATTATCATTCTTCCACTTTTGGAGAAGCGTTTGGTAACCTCGTGGTGTCCGCTTTGCATATTTATAAAACGGGGAACTGGTGCCGGGAAAGAAGCTTGACAAGTTAGTTGTTATTAAACCCCGGTTCCCTTTCAGGCTCACCTCGCCAATATTCAGCAGGGTTATCCTCTCATTCAGGTGGGTGTCTACAAAATCAACGGTTTTAGGATTTATTGGTAAAACAATAGACTCGTTTCGATTCCTGACACTTAACTCGATTTTTCTGGTTTTCAATCATATCCCTCTTCCTTTAAATCATATTAGCTGCCACGGCTGCCACCTTCGCAGCCATTTGGGTTGTAAGCTTATCAATATCTGCCTCTTCCCGAATAATGATTGTGTCTGCAATCTTGGCAATTGTAACAGATATTGAATTCGCCAAACGTTCCGCAACACCGCCCGGTTGTACTCCTGGTGCCATCAAACGTTCTGCCGAACGTGAACCAAATAATGACGTGGCAATGAATTCCACATTCTTTTCAATTCGCTGCAGCAACACAATGCCACCGTTATCAGCCGCCTGGCTTCCGACAATAACACTTTTCGCCACCCGACCGATACCCTCCCCGGTTGAAGACATCGCACTGCCCGATCTGCTGGTACTTGCCAGAGATACACTCTCTTTATGAGGCAATATCCGACTTCCTTTCGGAAGGTCAACTAACTCCGCACCATCTTCCCCAACCCAGGTCAGGCCGCCTCGCCAGTTATTATCTCCAGCTGCATTCTGCCCTACTGCTGTGCCGGTTCCGCTCTTGGCACTAACACCGGTTACCTTGCTTACAATCCAGTCCCAGCCACTTGCCAGTTTCTCCAGTCCTGATCCAATTGCCTCAAACAATGGCTTTATCGCATCCCAGACACTCTCAATAACCGATTTGATGCCGGGAAAGACTTTTTGAACGACTGCAAAAATCAATTCGAAGGTACTGACCGCAATATCCATAATCGGAGAAATAACACCCCAGGCAGTTGTCAGGATATCGCCCAGCAACGGAGCTACCGTTTCGAACACCTCACTTACAAAGCCCATCCGCTCACTTACGAACCCAATTACCGAACCAACCTTGTCACCGATTTCGGTGAAGATCGTTTGGAATATTGGAGCCAAAGTAGTGATTACAGTACCGATGCCGGATACCATTCCGGCGATAATGGGAGCTGCCTGACTAATTACCGTACCAATCGCAGAGATTACAGTTCCCAGCACCGGCAGCACTGCCGGTATGACATTTTGAACAGTGGTTATAATGCTTACAATGGCTGGCATCACCGCAGCACTCACCCTCTGAACCGTGGACATTACATTCGTGCCAAACGTCGTCAGGTGTGGCAATAACGCTTTAAAACCGTTTCCCAAATTCCCTATGCTGTCAAACAGCTGGCTTGCCACACTGCCCATTGAGGAAGGTAATATACTGACGATGCCAGCTTTAAGATTCCCCACAATTGCTTTACCGGATTCCTTGATTTTGGGAGCAACCTTTTTGAGACCGGTCGTTATCGCTTTTGGAAATGATGATATTACACGCCCAATCATAGGTAAAGCATTGTTAAAAAGAAACGTGGAAGCACTTTCCACCAGCTGCTCCATAGAGCCTGTTACATCTCCGCCTATAGCCATATTACCTAACAGGTTTTTAGCAGATGCTTTCATCGCTGCAAAAGAGCCACTAAAGGTTTCTCCTGCCTCCTTAGCGGTAGTTCCCGTTACTCCTAATTCCGTCTGTACAGCGTTGATTGCACTATATACATCCGATAGGTTGCTGATGTTATATTTTACCCCTGTAAGCTTGCTGGCATCCTTTAGAAGCCGTTTCATTTCAGATTGTGTACCGCCATAACCCAACTTAAGGTTATCCAACATAGTGTAATTCTGCTTAGCAAATCCCTGATACGCACTCTGGATGGAACTCATATCCGAACCAAACTTGTTAGCATTATCCGCCATATCAATCATGGCCATATCTGCTACCTGTGCCGCCTTAGCGGTATCTCCACCCAGGCTGCCAAGCAGAGAAGCAGAAAAACTGGTCACCTGCTCCATATAATCATTGGCAGATAATCCAGCTGTCTTAAAGGCTGCATCCGCATTAGCCTTTACAACACCAGCATCTCCCTTAAACAGGGTTTCCACACCACCTATGCTTTGCTCTAAGCCTGCTCCTTCACTGATGGCACCAGTGATTACAGGAGCTGCCGCAACCGTAGCCGCTGCCCCTAATCCAATGGCAGCGGTTTTTCCTATCTTTGCTATGCTTGCCCCCAGGGAAGACAATGCATTTGCACCCTTTACCACAACATTTACAATCGGTTTCGCAACCATCTTTCCGGTAGCCTTAACCTGATTGGCTATGTTCTTTACCTTCGCCGTCGCATTATCCTTTATTGCCACGGCAGTAACTACTTTCTTCCGCAAAGGTTCCAGCTTACTCGTAAGCTCCTTTGCCTTTTTCGCCGCTGCTGTAGCTTCCAATCTTGCCGTATACTTTTTATCCCAAGTGGATGTCAGCTCTTTCCTGGTTTTTGTCACATCATTACGAAAGGCAGATTGTTCCTGCTTGATACTTTTCAGGACAGCAGTGGCATTATCCGTTATGCTGATTGCGCCCTTTACCATGCTCATCTAATTCCCTCCTAAAGAGAAGAAGCGTTCTCGCTCTTCCAACGCTTTTTCCATTGATGCGACATAAAACATTCGTGCTTCAAGCCCCAAACTCAAAAGATAATCTAAGGTAAATCCTTTTTGAGTATAATAGTGTAAAAAATACACCTCTCCATCTTGGGTAATTAGTTTTTTAGTTCTTCAACAACCATCACCTTCTTGGATCCTACAAAACCAGAAAGCTTCAGAACCGCCTCCGCGATTGATTGGACTTCTGTCAGCTCAAAGATATCTGTCACATCCATATATTCTGTGATACTGCCACTTTCTTTTAACTCTTTGGCTGCTGCTGTCAGATCAGGTTCAACAACCGATAAATAGGCAGCATACTTGTCGCTCCGAAACGGATCACCATTGTCTTCTAAGCCCGAACATTCTATAAACTCTGAATATTCCATGCTCCGCACCTTAATGTGCTCATCCAGACTCGGAACATATAGGGTCTGATATTTAACTGTCCTTTTTTCCACAAGGCGCTTTTGCGCCTTATCAACAAACGCTCGAAACACATCACTTCTATCTTTTTCATGTGCTGACATAATTAAATCCTCCTCTACGCAATCGCATCTAAGTTTTGTAAATCACTCGGCGTAAAGCCAATTGGATATTCCTCTTCGATAATGCCACCTTTTTCCCAATTCACAATTGGCAGGTCATTAAACCAGACATTATCAACAGACCAGCGTTCTATCTGGCCGCCAACTGCATCCTTGTCCTGTAGCTTTGCAATGATCTGGCTTCTCGTGTCTTTTCCGTTTTTCCAATCGGCCAGAATCGCTTTCGCCCTGGTGTAAACCTTTTTAACCGTCAGCGTTCCCTCGCCCTTCAATCCGGTCATTTTGTTATCCACATCAATGCCCAGCTGCACGTCTTCTCTGTTTGTAGTCACTTTTAACTCAATCTTTGATAACTCAAAAATTTTCACACCGTCAACCCAAACCTCTCCCCATGAGCCGGATAATGTTTTATTCCCTCTTATGGTATCTGCCATGAGCGTCCTCCTCCTACATATTTACTTCCATTCCCAAATCTTCCATTGCATCAACAAATTTAATATTGCTTGCCAGGAAAACATGTGATCCGGTGTTGGCAATCGCAAGCTGTATATCATCCATTTCACTGGTGTCTGTCCCCTGCGACTCAAGATAATCCTTTTGAGCAGTTAAGTTAACCGATACCGTGTTGTCAAAGCTGCGATCCAGAACATCCCCCTGCAGTTCCCGGTGGTAAGCACCGATTGCTGCCACAAGGGCTTGCTTGTTATCATAATCATTAATGACTTTTCCAACATAATGTTCATCATAAGTGCCTCTAATGTCATCGGCATACAGATCCATACCCTCTACAATTTTAATCTTCCTGACATCTTTGGTTTTCTCAGTTGTAAAGGTAACAAGACTATTCACGCCTCTGCCGATCTTGTACTTTTCACCATCATAGACAATGATCAGCTCGCCCTTATTGATATCCTCATTAGGCTCATCTGACAGCTTGGCTGAAATTATGTCAGTCAGTACAAAGTAGGTGCTGCTACGTGCCAGAGATAATCCGGCCATGATGCCGGCAATCCGTGCACAATACTCCGCTGTCGTATGTACCCTTTCCGTGATGGTTGATTCAATCTTGTCCGTTGTAAAGTTAATAATCCCCTCGTGATCGGCAGCACAGTTTGGCAGTACCGCCTTAACGGTCTTTTTGTTCTGGTCACGCATTTCCTTAATCCAGGCTGACACGGTCGTAATGTCAGCAGCTTCAATGCCGGGAATAACCAGATAGTTCCATTTCAGGTTCTTGAGTGTTTTCAACACATCATTATAAGTGGCAGTTGTTGGTATCTTGGCAACAATCACTTTTGATGGGCCGCCCTCATAAACAAGCTTCAGGAAGCCATAGTTTGCTTCGGTGAAAATCGTAAAATCAACATCCAGGATGCTTCTGTAGATATTGATCACGTCACCGCCTTCCGTATCGTCCTTTAAAATGCAGGTCACAATACCTCTGGCACTTCGTGTCACGGCAGTTACGCCTTTTGACTTAAACGCTATATTAAGCTCGGGTAAGCCTAAACTCATATGCTTCACACCTCTTTCGTTATCATCATTTCAAGTTCTCCCATGGGTTCGAATTCATTTGTCTTTTCCCTGCTCACTCTGAATGACAAAGAAAAGGAGTAATGCAAAATCCGATCCACTACCCTGGAGCTTGAGTTGTTTATAGTTATGTACCTGTCCCCAAAGTGCAGCACAGGACGTATCGCTGCATCAATCTCCATTTGCTTCTGCAGATAAACTGCATTCTTCTCACTTGCATCGTGATATGCCACATCAATGAAAACAGTCATATCCGTATAGTATTCATCTATGGTTTGGCTGCCAGTGGGAATGATGTCCACAAAATAATATGTCTTTGAATGGTCACCGGCCTCGCTTTTGATAAGCTCGATCTCTTCCGCAAACACGTCTACTTTGGGATCCAACTGCTTTAGCAGGACTATCAGGCTTTCTTTCATCTGCAATAACGGATTTTCCATCTTCCCTCCTATAAATCATGCGTACTAAGGAAATCATCAAGCCACTCTTTCAAGAATGTCGGAAGAGCCTGTTCTACTTCTGCCAATGATATCTCCAGCATATGCGCACCTTTAACAAGTCCTTTTCCGCCTCTTTTTCTGTGGCCATACTCAACCGGTTCCGCATAATCAACATTTGTATACACCTCTATGTAATACTCATTTCCCCGCTTCTGGATTCTGCCTACCTTCCAACTATTCCGTAAGCGGCTAGTAACTTTGGGAGTATTCTCCTTTACCTTCCCCTGAAGCTCATAAGCGATTTGTATTACCAGTTGCTCAAACTCTTGCGGAAAATCATTAGCAATCATTTTTGCCAGGGCATGTTCCCATGCAGTCAAGCCGTCAAACGAATAATCAGACATTACACGGTATCCTCCTTTAACTTCAAAGGAATATTCGTATGGGAACTGAACCTCCCAGCAAGGCCAGCTGTGGCAATAATGGTCTTGCCCCTTTGCAATATCACAAGATAGTCGTTTGGCTGTATGTCAATCTCCGGCCTGGTAAACAGGCTGTATTCTGTTGGGGTATTCGCCACACTAACAGACTGGTTGATTTTTCCACCAGTTTGACGTGACAGGGAACATTCCAGCTCTGAATAAATCAGATTTCCCTCAACTCCATTTTTAAAAGTACTTTCACCAGAAGATAAAACCGTTTTAAAAGGTCTGTAAACGGTTGCCTTATCCTCATACATCACTGCCAAAATATCTGCTTCACTCATCTTTTCATCCCATATCCTTTGGAAGATTCATTTTTTTGTATCGGTTCAGTGTGATTTCATAATTTCTCATAAAATCCACAGTTTGCTGCCTTACGGAGCTATCATCCTTGTAAGAGATGGAAGTATCCCCTCGTGAAACACTGGCAACCGCTTTTTCAGATGGCGATATCATGTCTGCCCGGATCATATCCTCTGCAATCTGAGCTGCAGTGTCCTCCAGCATTTCCGGGAAGTCCTCCCGGTTGCAATAAATAAGAATCTTATTTACCGCTCTTTTGGCATACCGTTTGGCTGCACTTTGTTCCGTTTCAGCCATCCGGAGGCTGTCCATTACCTCCGCCGCTATCCGACTTACCAGCTGCTCCATTGCCATCACCTTCCCCTTCGGACTCCTGCTTGTCATTTTTTTTCTTTTGGCCGGATTTCGCTTTAGGCTCCTGTTCTTCTGTGATTCGCTTAAATCCAGCCTCTTCCAGCCGTTTGGCTTTATCCTCGCTGTCAACCTCTTTCACTACGTTCAATTTCTTTAATCTGATCATAAGCTCCTCCTACAGGCTCTGTTTGAGATTCACATGGCATTGCTCAATTTTCCGATCCAAAATCCACAGATCATGGTATTTCCGGTAATCCATCGCCCAGGCACGTTTCTTCTGATAAGTCTCCGGATCAAAAATCCGCATCTTGTCCGTTCTGGAAACTGCAATTGGGGCAGTCCGGGGGGTAATCATCCAGTTAATGTCTTTTGCCGTATCAGTCGCCGCAAAACCACCCTTTTCCTGTCCGGATGTTTGTCCGTCCCTAAACAGGTATTCCGTCTTTAATCTTGCAGATCCAACCGGAATCAGCGGAAATCTTCCGTCCAGACTCCGCACCTTCAATGTGACATCACCCTGCTTAAATTCTGTTACATCAAATTTCTTTGACAATTTATCCGACATGGAAAGCATGGCCGCAAGCATGGTACTGATTGTAATTACCAGTGGTGTCTCATCGCCAATTACATCCTGCACCTGGGCAATGTCATAATACAGCTTTTGCAGTATCGTCGATTCAGCGGCTGCATATCCGCCGGAAGCCATGCCTTTGTCAATGCACCGTGAAGCAATCGTACTATACCGGTACGCATCCACCTCCGGAATAACCTTTTCACGCTGGAACTGCCCCATGATAGTGGAAGCCGTCAGGACAAAGTTTGTTTCGTTCACGTCGTTTTCATCTATCGTGAACAACCGGCCTCTGTCCTGGGTCATGGTCTTTGTCTGATATTTGAAATCAACGCTGCCATCTGCAAATCCATCTTTCCGGCTGTAGTCACCAAGTCCGTCCATATCCAGATCCGGGATCTTCACATCAGCTCCGCCGTTGTATTTGATTAACTTTTCATTTACCTCCATCCAACCGGATGTTGCCTGCTCTACCGCAGCCTTATCCAACTCGGTCTGAAAAATCTCTGCATATTCAATTGTGTTTGCCATCTTACATCATTCCTCCTCTGATATTTTTTGCAATCTGATCCTTAACCAGATTCGTGGCAGATGCCGCTCCGCCAAGGCCTTCCGGAGTCTTTCCCCTTAATCGGCTCTCGACCGCCGCTTTCAGACATTCACCAAAAACTTCCATTGTGTTTTTAAGGCTTTCTTCCATTGTTTCTTTACTGGAATAATCAAGGTTGTCTGCCAGTTTCACCGGGAAATTCTTCTGATCAAGAGCTGCCACTGCCGATTCTTTCAGTTCTCTTTGCAGCAGCTTCCCCCGGAGAACCTCCAGCTCGGTATCTCTTTTCTGCTGCTCCTCCTTTTCCTTTTCTTCCGGTGACAGCTTCCTTACACGCTCTGCCTCTGCCTGTTCATCTGCCCATTTCTGCTTTGCTGATTCAATGGCGGCAGCAACATCCTCTTCGGTAAACACTTTTTGTTCTGTGCTGTTGGCTGATTCCGCCGCCTCTGTTTCTGTTGTCTCCGCAGCATTGCCATCCTCCGTTTTACCAAACAAGCCATTGATAAACTTCTGGAGGGCATTCGCTTTTTCCGGTGTCACGGTATCCTGCTCAGTTGCTGCAGCACTATCTGCCGCCGTGGATGCTGAAGCAGCGTTCTGCTGTTCTTCCACATTTGTGTTCGTTGCATTTTCATCCATGATATTTTCCTCCTGATTTTTTGTATAATAAAAACACCCTTAAAGGATGTTTAAACTATCAAAACTGCTTTTGCTTTACTCCATCAAAAACTAATTGTGTTTAATAAGTCTTTTATAAAGTTCCACTGCTTCTTTTCCGTAAAAAGTATTTACAACTTGATACCCTCTACCTTTTTTTCTTAAAATCTGTATGCAAGGAGTGTCTCCGCGTTCTTCTCCGTTGTCATACCCGATTGTCAAGCTATCTTCCATCTAAACTCCCTCCATCAAGCTTTAATTTTCTGCAATTAAATAAGCACCTGAAAAGGTGCTATTTAGGCTTATAATATCCGCAATAATTCTCTTTATAATTTTGTCCCGGAAAGGACTGCCGCAAAATTTCCTTCGGTATTCCTGTCTCATACCGTTTACATTTCCCAAACCCCAGCCACTCCTGGCACTCGTTGCAAAAACTATCCACCGGCTTTGGATTATCATGCCAGCGGCGGTCTGAATACGGTTTACTCATTCGGCCTCCTCCAAATAAATTGTATTCCCCTCTACTTTGGTTACATGAAAATTACTATTACGCTTAAACAAAACCTCTTTCTCCTGATTGTTATGAGCCGTAATATCCTTTCCGTGTCTGGACTCAATGACATACTGAATCGGAAAATCCTCATCATATACCGCCATGGAAGTAGATGTGTATGCCGGAAAGCTTTTCGTATTGCCGGGTACATGTAATTTGATAAAACCATCCACGTCCTCAATTCCAAAATCCGACATGGAGCGATACAACGTACCTTGATACTCCGGCATTTTATCCAGTGCAGCATCCAGGTTCTTTATCCATGCCTGATCTACCACCGTCAGCGGAGCATTGTCTCTTAACTTTTCGTTCAAGGTATAGGACTCGCTGCTTATGTATCTGTTTAATGCCCCCTGCTCATCATCTGACAATTTCATTATACCGCCAGAACGTTTACTGTCAACATATTTTTCCTTCCATTCCTCATACTCAAGCATCTTGTCGGACTGGTTCATATCCTCTTTCTTACCAAATAAACTCTTGCTAAAATAAGCAATCGTCGTACATTTGCAATTTGGATGGATCGGTGGAAGATTCAATCCCGTCTCAGCTTCGCTAATCAGAAAATGCAGGCCATTCAGCCTTTGACAATTCACACAGCCACCACCCAGGAACTCGTATTCCTTAATCCCAGACTCCTGATAGGCAAGCAACTCCCCCTGATTAGCAAAATAGCTGGATTCCGTTCTTACCAGCCGTTCTGCAGCATACCTGCCTTTTCCCATAACATCGTTGATCTCTTTGGCCATTTTTTGAACACTGCTGCCATTCATGAAGCCGATGGTGATTTCACGTTTAGCCAGGGCTGCAAGTGTATCCGTGTTCTCCCATAGGGTTTTTGAAAAGTTCTTACCCGACCAGGGATATTCCAGCACCTGCTTTAGCAGGGCATCATTGATTTTCGCAACATTAAAATTCGTATTAAAGCCGATTCCATTGATCACCTGCATCTGATAGCAGGTGCGGTAATAATTTGTTTTCAGCATGTCACCCAGCAGATCAGTAACCTTTACCTCACATTCTCCCGATAGATCAATCATATTCTGATAGATATTGGCAAGCAGCTGTTCCTTACGGCTTATCTGTGCTTTGGCGGCCAGCGTGTTCAATTCCAGCAATGTTTTAGAATCCGTATGACTCTCCGAAACATAGTGGTCAATGCTTTTTTTCCACTTTGAATACTCCTGACCGGAAAGCAGTTTTGATGCTTCCGCATCGGAAAGCATATTGTCTTTTGCATATTTCCCGAACAGGGCATTGATTTCATTTTCTATCTGGTTTGCTGATTCATCATACAGAAACATCAGCTCTCGGACATAAGTGTCAGAGGTTTCGGCATTCTGCAGGATTCGTTCCTTCGCCTGCTCAATCCATGCATTTCTCTCTTTCAGGCTCAAGTATCATCACCGGCTTCCTGATCGGCGGCTTTATCTGATATCTGGAATGCTTTGGCAAAATTCTGGTATGTTCCAAAATCCTCCATATCCCTGTGTTTCTCTGCCTCCAGCTTTGCCAGCTCATCCTGCACGTTCTCCACCATCGGCAGCATCTGCAATCTGGTTTCCCGTGAAAGGTCATTTGCCAGCGTGGTGATGACCTGTGCCGTCTCCAGCACGTTCTGTGGCTTGTTTCTTCGGAAGCTTGGAACAATGTCACGGTAATCATAAGTGGCTCCCATCAGGTTCAGCATATTGGTGATCAATTCAATCCTGCGTTGTATGCCACGCTTGAACTTGCGTTCCTTGATCGCACACGTCTGGTCTAATCCCCACAATTTATAGGACACGGCAACACCACTAATGCTGTTTGAGCCAAAGCTGTCGTCCGTCATGTTCGGTACGCTGGCACCCAGATGGATATCGTCTCGCAGACGATTCTTGTAATTTTCCAGGGCAGTATCGTCGATGGATTTTAACAGCCAGGCAACATCACCGCCATCCTCAAGGATAATGGCTCCCTTCTCTTTCATATCGGCAACGTCCCGGCTGCTTACATCACCCAGCTTCACTACCTTTAAGATCGCATCATCATTATACTGAAAATAATTGGCGGTGTTGCTCTGAACCTTGTTATATGCATCAATCTCACTGATGACACCTTCAAAATCGCCCATTCGTTCTTCATTGTTGATGTATTCGGTAAAGGGAACATCATGCCAATAGTGATCCTCAATACGTTCCAATGTCAGATAGCCATTGTTCACCGACCTGAAATACAGCACCTGGTGAACGTTCCAGTATTCAACCTTTTTGACTACGTTTCCATCCCTGTCTCTGGATATAATCGTCCTGATCGCCGCCAACGGTGTGGTGAAACCCGTCTCCGTTTCATAGATCATGATCAGATCGGCGGCTTTTACCTTTGTAAAGCGGATTTTACAGTCCTCATCGATGTACATCATTTCAAAGCAGCTGCCACAAATGCTGCATTGCTTTGCCAGCTCCATGTTATGATCCTGTTCGTCATTGTAATCGAACACGTCCTGCATTGCTTTTAAATACTCTTCGTTATCGGAGTTATATACAATTGGCTTGCCGACAAAATACCCGGTGGCCGTGTCGGTGATGTACTTTGCCATGTTATTGACCAATTTATTGTTTGGTGCCGTGCTATCCCTCTTTGTCTCACCAAGGATTTTGTGATTCCCCGTGTAGTAATCGCTCAGCTTGCCATACTTCATTCCAATCGAATTTTCTGATATGATTTTCCTGATATCCTGTTCTGTCAATGCCTCAACAGAAGCTTTTTCCATGTATATTACTGGCATCCTTACCTCCTATAACCCCAGGCTTTCCTTATCCAGAATTCTGAACCGCTTTGATTTCTTAGCAATTGTCCGGCAGCCTTCCAGGGCATCCACACCATCATCATAGGCTCCCATCGGGAAATGGAACATCTGCTCCAGCAACCTTTTATGTCTCTTGTTGAACTTGATGTACTTATTCTTTACATCCGGCTGCAGGGTCTGGATGCGCATGGTTTTATCTGTGCTTTGTGGCACCTCCTCAACGGGAAGATACAACCCGACCTTTGCCGAGGCCTTCACCAGCTCCTCCTTTAGGAACCATTGGAACTGGACGGTCTCCGCACCAAACTTTTTATAGCCCCGTCCAAAATCCCGGCGCAGCCATTTCTCTTTCTCCAGAACATCGGTAATGATCTTGTCCGGATGCCGCCGCTCAATATCGGCATCCATCACATACATATAGCCTGATACCTTGTTCTTTGCGAGTGTAATGATCGCCGAGAAGTCGCTTTTCTTTGTTTTCCCAAGTGATGGATCTACAAAGCCAAAAAACAGGTAATCCCGGCTCTTAAAATCAATTTCGGACTCATTGTAATAGTCAAACCATTCTTCGTTAAAAATGCAGTCATCCGGATTAATGGGTTCGTTTTGCTCCTCTGAATTAAAGGCAGCTTCACCCTCTGTCACCTTCATGACCATCAGGTCATAGTAGGATAACTTCTCTTCCCACAACACTTCTGTCCCGGCAAGCATTCGTTCCTTGTGGCTCTCAAAGAAAGCCCGTGCATCCGACTCATGGCTATCATTGGACAGATCCGTATAAATACCTTCCCATTCCTTCCACAAATCATCCTCTGCCGAGAAGGAAATGACCGCCCGGTATTTAATTGCCTGGTACCCCGGATTATTCAGCGTTTTTGCAAGTAAGCTGTCGTAGTGCAGCAACGTGCCAATATAAACGATATCGGTATAGTCATCACCGGCCTTTGATACCGCCTTTAAAAACCAGTTTTCAAGCTTCTTGCGCTGCTCCGGAGTCCGGACATTTTCATCATTTTCAATATCGTCCAGGACAATCAGATCCGGTCGCCAGTTCCGGTGCTTCCGGCCACGGATTTTCTTCCCGGAGCCGATCGCCTCCACCTTGATATTGGTCTTTGTTATCAAGACATTTGACCGCCATACCTTTCCGACCAGATCCCCGAAGTCCTCCCGCAGAGCCTCATTCTCTTCAAACTCTACCCGGATATTCTCCAGGAAGCCCTCCGCCTGTTCAGAGCTGTCTGAAATCAAAATCGGATAATGCTTGTATTCATAAACAATGCTGTGCATCGTTCCCTTGAATGTCAGGCTGGTGGATTTCGCATGTCCGCGAGGTGCAGCAACAACACGCTTGGAGCCACGCATCCGGCTGATTGCTTTTCGTTTCGCCGGAGTAACCGGTGCTTCTCCCTTTAACACCCCATGGTGCCATATTGCATCAAGTTCCCGGTGAAATTCCGGTGATGGACGGGAAAAGTAATGTGGAAAGTAAGCCCTGCCAAAGAATTCCATGTCAATGGCTCCCAGCCGATACCGTATGCCGTCTTTTCCTGCCAGAGCCGCCCCGGCTTCATAGTCAGCCAGTATGCGCATTCGTTCCGGCGAGTCATCCTTGTTGAGAAATAGCTTTAAAAGGCTTTCTAAATCCGTGATTACCGTATCCTGCTCATTATAAAAGCTCTTGCTTTCCGCTTCTGTCATCGCCCCGATGAGCGCCGTAATGCTGCCCTGTTTTCCCTTTCTCACAATCACTCACCTGCCC
>Ga0153920_1000213_pt1 | contig 22949 bp, 20 predicted proteins | sample TSNJ004MetaG_FD_104713 | JGI IMG/M metagenome (GOLD analysis project Ga0153920, IMG submission 104713) | Attine ant fungus gardens microbial communities from New Jersey, USA - TSNJ004 MetaG | ecosystem: Host-associated > Fungi > Mycelium > Unclassified | place: USA: New Jersey, Brendon T. Byrne...
CTGGATCAGCTCCAGCAGCCGGGCCTCGGCCGCGGCGCGGTTGCCGGCGTTCACCGGCAGGTGCAGGTAGGGGATCCCGGCGGCCTCGGCCATGGGGCGCAGGTCCTCATGGTTGGAGACCACCAGCGGGATCTGGGCGTTCAGGGTGCCGGTGCGCCAGCGGAAGATCAGGTCGTTCAGGCAGTGCCCGGACTTGGAGACCATCAGCAGGGTGCGGGTGGGTTTGGAGTCGCGGATCTGGAAGCCCATGTTGAAGCGCTCGGCGATGGGCTGGAACTGCTCGCGCAGCTGTGCGGCGCGCAGCGGGGTATCGCTGTGGAACGCGGTGCGCAGGTGCACCTTGGCGTTGACGGTGTCGTCAAACTGCTGGTGCTCGCGGATGTTCAGCCCGCGCCCGGCAAGGAACTGGCTGACCGCGTGGATGATTCCCACCCGGTCCCGGCAGCTGGCCGTGAACACGAAGTCGTGGGAGGTTTCCTCCGTCCTGGCGGCATGGGCGGCGGAGTGGGAAGCAGGCAAATCGATCAGGGACATCGTTTCGCTCCGATGAAATACGGGATTTGTATCCAACTTATATACTAGGATGTCCTGTAGCCTAGATCACACAAAGTTCAGGGGTCAAGGGTTAATTGGCAACGAACGCGAAAGAGGGAAAATGGCGCAGGCAGTCACCGCACAACTGCACCCACGAGGTGCCTCCAAAGCCGAGGAGGCCTATGAGCGGATCCTGCAGATGCTGGTGACCCTGCAGATCCCGCCCGGGGACCCGATCCACGATGAGGAGCTGATGCGTGAACTGGGCATCGGGCGTACCCCGGTGCGTGAGGCGCTCAAGCGCCTGGAGGTGGACAAGCTGGTCATCACCTTCCCCAAGCGCGGCACCTTCGCCACCCGGGTGGAGGTCAGCGACTTGGCCTATGTTTCGGAGATCCGCCAGCAGCTCGAGCCAATGGCCGCGGCCCGCGCGGCCCGCACCGCCTCCGAATCCACCCGCGCCGCCCTGCTGGAGACCTCCCGGCAGATCGAGCGCTTCGATGCCGCCAACGCCTCGACCACCGATCTGCTGACCTTCGACGCGGCCGTGCACCGCAACATCTACCGTGCCTCGGGCAACCCCTATCTGGAGGACGTGCTGATCCGCCACAGCAACCTGGCCACCCGGATCTGGTGCACGGTCATCGACAGGCTGCCAAGGGTGAGCACCCATGTGAAGGAGCACCTGGCGCTGCTGCAGGCCATCATTGCCGGGGATGAAGCCGAAGCGGCCCGCCTGGCCGGACTGCACGTGGGACAGTTCGAGCAGGCGGTGCGCACCGCACTGCTGGACCTCTAGAAAAGATGCGCGGGCGGCCAGCCAGACGGCTGGAGGGGCCGTGACGGTCTATGAATCCCGGTCGTTCGTGCTGCGTTCGCGCAGCACGCTCTCGGCGATCTGCTGCTGGTCGGGGGCGAACCCATAGAGCTTGCCTTGGGACTCGTGCACCCACCAGCGGCCGCACAAGTCCGTGGTCTGCTTTTCGGCATCCTTGGGCCACCAGTCCGCGTCCAGGGTGCGCACGGTGGCGACCTCGGAGACCTGCAGATCCCTGGTGCGCCGGTCGGTGGCATAGGCCTTGGCCAGCTCCGACTCGTTCGGTTCCCCCACGGTGGAAAGGCTCAGGCATTCCTGCCTGGGCAGCGGGCCGTCATAGTCCATGACGAAGATGCGCTCGGCCCCGGTGGTGCGCTGCTCCAGCTTCACGTCCCTGCCACCGGCCGGGACCCAATCGGCCAGCAGCCCGGACTTCACGCCATCCTCGGAGGTGGCCGCGCTCTTCGATTCAGCCTTGTCATAGGTTTCGCCGCTCAAATCCCCGACGCTGCACCCAGCGAGCAGCAGGGAGGCGGGAATGGCGAGGGCGGTGAGGGCGAGGTACTTCTTTTTCATCATGCTTTTAGCCTATGAAGCCCAGCCTGGCGGGCACCTCGGGCGGGAGAGGGAAAAACCGCATCCCCTTCTCCGACCACGGGAGGAGTCGGCGAGCGCTGGCGGGATGAGGCCGACCACCCCGGTTGGGCGAGCGTGGCGGCCCGGTAATCCCCGGTGAGCCCGAAGCCTGCGCTCAGCTGCGACACAAAAACGGCCACTAATGTTGAAAACACCTCATTGAAGGTGCGAGTGATGATCTGGAAAGCTCCCGCAGGGTTACGGCCCGCGGGAGCTTTCTGGTTAAGCGATGCCGGTTCCACCGGCCCCAGATCCGCGTTATGCCGTGGTGGGCTCCACGAAGCAGTCTGGCAGTTCCGGCACCGGAATGATGACGATGTCATACGCCTTCCAGTCCAGCTCCTCCAGCGCCTTGCGGGCGGCGTCCATCTCCTCCACTCCCACCATTGGTGAATGCGGTACCACGAAGGCCTCCGCATGCAGGACGGCGCCCAGTTCGCGTACGCGAACCCCGACCTGGTCCACCCATCCCATGGACTTCAGGCGACTCTCAAACTCCGGGATCAGCGGGTGCGGGTCCTCGCCCTCCACGCTGGTGGCCCGGCGGTCCAGCAGGTCAACCACCGCGGCCTTCGTGCTGGTCCAGCCATCCTTGAGGATGCCCGCGGAGATCACCGCGGCGGCCACGCTGTCCAGCCACCACAGGCCGATGGCGATGCCTGCGACGCCCACGATGGAGGCGGCATTGGTCTGCCAATCCGCCTTGGCCATGTAGGAGTCGGTGTAGAGCAGCTTGTTGTTCAGCGGCTTGGCGACCTTCACCTTCAGGTGCCCCAGAATCACGGCCGGGGCGGCGATCACGGTCATCACCGCGATCATGATCCACCCCTGCCAGATCGTGTGCCCGAAGACGTTCATGGTGCCGATGGTCGGGTATTCCTGGGCAATCAGCGCGGAGACCGATTCGTAGGCCAGCATGCCGCCCACCACCAGCAGCGCCACCCCGGCCACCAGATGTCCGGCGCTCATGGCCCGGTGGTAACCATAGGGGTGGGTGGGGCGCCGGGTTCTGCGCGTGTAGAACAGGGCCACCAGGAAGGCCAGCTGCGGCAGCACGGAGAGCATGTCCTCCACCCATGCCGTGCGCATGGCCTGGGAATTGCCCACCACCAAGGCCACCAGGGTAATGGTGCAGGCGGCATAGCCGACGCTGATCCATTCAAGTTTCGCTGCCCGACGCAGCATGTCGCGCTGCTGTTTGGGCAGGCCGGTTCCGGCTTTCAGGTTCATGGCATCTCCTGGGTTTGGTCCAGAAAGTACTCAAGCTCCCCCAGGAAGGCGTTCTCCCCGGGCGGCACCAGCAGAACCAGTTGGGCCTGCTTGCCGTCCTCCTCCGTCACGGTGCGGTAGGGCCGGGTGATCCCAACTTCCTTGCTCCACGGGGTTTTGGCGGTGATTCCGCCGGCCACCATGTCAAGCTTGCCCTCCTTCAGCTGCTTGACCAGGTGCTCCTCCCCGCCGAGCGTCCACTGCACCTCGGCGTCCAGGCCCTTGGCGAAGTCCTTGACCAGCTCCACTTCGTCCCCGGTGTACTGCCCGTCGCGCACATCCACGAATTCACGGTTGGGCGAGATCCCCACGCGCAGCGTGTCGTGGCGGACATCCTGCAGCGTGCCCTTGGGGTCCACCGGGATCTGGGCCGCACACCCGGCGAGCAGGCTGGATCCAAGCAGCGCTGCACCCGCAGCACGGAGGAACAACCGCGTTCTTTTCGATGGCGACATCTGTTTCTCCTCCCGCCGCTTCTGACACTCTCGGCTATGGATTCTCACCTGCAACGTACGACAGATCCCTGTGGCCCGCAGGTCGGTGCACCGAAATCCCTGCCAATCTTCAGGCTTCCTTCACGAAGCAGCACGCCGCACACTGACGCTCCGCGGCTTCGCGACGCCACGGTCGGAAGACTGGAAGCCGAAGCTCAGCGCGGACACAGAAAGCGGTCTTATTGTTTTAAATACCTCCTTGAAGGTGCGAGTGATGATCGAAAGAGCTCCCGTTGGTATCCAACGGGAGTTCTTTCGTTAACTGGCGATTCCCTGCATCGCTTCGGCGGCCGATCGGCTCCGAGTCCACGACCATCTTCGGCTGCCCCCGCGCACCGGCTCGTGCATTGCCGTCTGCGAACAGCGTCCTCCGTCCAACTACTAGACGAGCCGTCTAGAAGGTAGAGCCTCAAGTTCTAAGGGGTGAAAATCGCGCATCGTCCACGCCACCCGCGAAGCGCGCTTCGTACTTCGTTCAGATAACCAGGAATACTCAGCCCAATAGGCACACCTCCTCGCCATCTCCCAAGCCGAGGGAACGCCTCCCTGTCCGCGAATCCTCCGCGGCATTACCGCCTCTGCCCGTCCTCTTGATTGCGCCAGAAGGACCAAGTGGCCCAATGTCGTCACATGCACCGCAAAACCACAAAAGGTTGCGTGATGTGCATCACTGGCATACCTTGGTTCTAACAACTTTATTGGACAGACTGTCCATGAACTCGCAATGGGAGGGGTACCGACATGTCCGCACATGCATCGCTTCACCGAGGCTGCTCCCAAATTCGGGCCTGGACCCCCGCCTGGGGACCCTCCGGACAGCGCTAGCTGCCCGGAGGCAGCGGGCAATCCTCCGGCCCCGTCCGCACCCGGCGCCCCACCACGGCACGGAACAGGGGCATCCAACGCTTCGTGCCACACACTTCGCAACCAAAGGAAAGACCACCGCCATGTACCGCTTCCCACCCAGATCCCCCATTTCGGCCCCGCGCCGCAGTGCCGCGGATCTTGGCGGCGCACCAGCCACCACCCTGCCGGATGTGGCGTCATGACCACCGTCGGCGTCACCGATCCGCAACTGGAGCCACGCCGGACCCGGGCCTCGCTGCGCCAGCGCACCAGCCATCCGTGGTCCGCCTTCCTCCTGCGCCGCCTGGGTGGGCTGGTGCTCTCCTTCGTCATCCTGGTCATTGTCACCTTCCTGATCGTTCCGCTGCTGCCCGGTGACCCGGCCGTGGTGGCCGCCGGGGACGGGGCCACGGTGGAGCAGATTGAAAGCACCCGCACCGCACTGGGCCTGGACCAGCCGTTCCTGGCCCAGTTCTGGCAGTACGTGGTCGGGGTGTTCACCCTGGACATGGGCGACTCCTTCGCCTCGGGCACCACGGTGACCGCAGCGATCCTGGCCCGGCTGCCGTTCACCGCGGAAATCGCGCTGCTGGCCATCAGCTGCATGCTGGTGATCGGCGTGCCGCTGGGAATGGGCACCGCGCTGCTCACCCGCGGCGGACGCCGGGCCTGGGCCGATCACCTGTTCAACGGGATCACCAGCTTCATCTTCGCGGTGCCCAACTACGTGCTGGCCACACTGCTGATCTTCGTCTTCGCGATCCGCCTGGGCTGGTTCCCGGCCAGTGGGGCCGCGACCCTGGGTTCGCTGGTGCTGCCCACCGCGGCGGTGATGATCGGTCCGACCTGCGTGATCGCGCGGATCGTGCGGCGCGAGGCGGCCGGGATCCTGGAACAGGACTATGTGCGCACCGCCCGCGGCTGGCGGTTGAGCACCTGGCATGTGAACAGCCGCTACGTGCTGCCGAACCTGCTGACCACCACGCTGACCCTGGCCGGGCTGCTGCTGGCCGGGATGCTCGGGGGCACCGTCGTGGTGGAAACCGTGTTCGGCTGGCCCGGGGTGGGCAAGGGGATCGTGGACGCGATCATTTCCCGGGACTACCCGATGATCCGGGCCACCATCCTGCTGCTGGGGATGCTGGCCACCGTGCTGGTGCTGGTGGTGGACATCATCCTGGCGCTGATTGATCCGCGCAACCTGAAGGCGGGAGCCGAGTAATGTCCAAGACCCAACATTCCACCCGCAGCATCTGGCGCCCGGGGATGGTCATCGGCGTGGTGCTGATGGCGCTGCTGGTGCTCACCGCGATCATCGCCCCGCTGTTCTTGACCGATGCGGCCAATGAGCTGAGCGAAAACCGGGCTTTGGCCCCCAGCTCCGAGCACCTGCTGGGCACCAATGACTTCGGGCAGGACAACCTGGCCCGGGTGCTGGTGGCGACCCGGCTGACCCTGGTCATGACGGTGCTGGCCACGCTGCTCTCGGTGGCCGGCGGGCTGGTGGCCGGGGTGGCGATCTGGCTGGCCCCGGCCAAGGTCCGCCAGTGGTGCCTGCGCCTGCTGGAGACCGCGGTGGCCTACCCAACGCTGATCACCGCACTGGTGATCGCGGCGATCCTGCTGCCCGGCGCGGGCACCGCGGTGATTGCCCTGGGGGTGGCCGGGATGCCCGGGTTCGCCCGCGTGACGGCGAACCTGGCCCAGCAGGTGACCAACAGCGAATACTTCACCACCGCAAAGTTCCTGGGGGTCGGCCCACTGCGCCTGGCCACCCGGCACATGATCCCGGGGATGGCCGAACCGCTGCTGATCCTGTCCACCACGCTGTTCTCCTCCACCCTGATGGAGATCTCGGCGCTGTCCTTCGTGGGCCTGGGCGTGCAGCCCCCGCAGTATGACCTGGGTTCGCTGCTCAACGACAGCCTCGATGCGTTGTACACCCAGCCGATTGAGGCGCTGGGCCCGGCGGTGATGATCATCCTGGCGGCGGTCGGCGCGATGCTGATCGGCGATGCGTTGGCCGCGCACGCCAACCCGCGCACCGGACGCGCCTGGCGGCGCAGCCGCCGCGGGGCCAAGAGCGCCCCGGCCAACGCGCAGACCGACACCGCGCTGGTGCGGGTGGAGGATCTGCGGGTGAACTACCTCAGCCAGGGCCAGCCGACCGAGCTGGTGCACGGCATCGACCTGCACATCCAGCCCGGGGAGATCCTGGGGATCGTGGGCGAGTCCGGTTCGGGCAAGTCGCTGACCGCGATGTCGATTGCCGGGCTGGCGGCCGATGACCTGTCCGTGCAGGCCCGGGCGCTGACGGTGGCGCAGCTGGACATGCTCGGCAGCCCGCCGGCGGCCCGGCTGGCCCAGCAGATCGGGATCGTCTACCAGGACCCGGGCTCCACGTTCACCCCCTCGCGCACCATGGGCCCGCAGCTGACCGAGGTGCTGCGCACCCACCAGGGGGCCTCGCGCGCCCAGGCACGTGAGGCGATCATCCAGGCGCTGGGCAAGGTGGGGATCACCCGCCCGGCCGCCCGGCTGCGCCAGTACCCGCACGAGCTCTCCGGGGGCATGCGCCAGCGGGCGATGATCGCCTCCACCCTGGCCACCGGCCCGGCGCTGCTGATCGCCGATGAGCCGACCACGGCGCTGGATGTGACCGTGCAGATCGAGGTGCTGCGCCAGTTCCGCCGGCTGCGCGAGGAGTACGGCACCGCGATCCTGTTCATCTCCCACGACATCGGGGTGGTGCAGGAGCTGTGCGACCGGGTGCTGGTGATGCGCAAGGGCAGCATCGTGGAGGAGCTGAGCCCGCAGCAGATCTCCAGCCGCCAGGTCAGCCACCCGTACACCCGCCAGCTGCTGGACGCGGTCCCGGTGCTGCGTACCGGCAGCGGCCTGGTGCTGAATGAAGAGGAAGGAATCCGCACATGAGCGCCCCCGCCATCCCGGCTCCGATCGTGGCCACCAAGGACCTCAGCCTGGGGTTCGGCGCCGTACAGGTGCTGCACGAGGTGAGCATCGACGTCCCGCAGGGACGCACCGTGGCCCTGGTGGGCGAATCCGGGTCCGGCAAGTCCACCCTGGCCAAGGCGATCGTGGGCATGCACCGGATCAGTTCGGGCCGGCTGCAGGTGGCCGGGCAGGACATTTCCCGGCCCACCCGCTCCCAGCAGCGCCGGCTGTTCCGCCAGGTGCAGTACATCCCGCAGGACCCGTACGCCTCCCTGAACCCGCGGCGCACCATCGGCCAGACCCTGGCCGAGGCGATCGACCCGGTGCGCGCCAACCCGGCCGCCCACCGCCAGGCGATCAGCCAGGCCCTGGACACCATGCAGCTGGAGGAGCAGATTGCCCGGCGCTACCCGCATGAGCTCTCCGGCGGGCAGCGCCAGCGGGTGGCGATCGCCCGGGCGCTGGCGGTGCAGCCGCAGCTGATCGTGGCCGATGAGATCACCTCCGCGCTGGACGTGTCCGTGCAGGCCGAGGTGATCGGGCTGCTGGCCCGGCTGCGTGCCCAGCACCGGGAGCAGTCGATGCTGTTCATCACCCACAACCTGACCGTGGCCCAGCAGGTCTGCGACGAGGTGGTGGTGATGCTGCACGGGCGGGTGGTGGAATCCGGGCCGATCGATGAGGTCTTTGGCAACCCGCGCGAAAACTACACCCGCACCCTGCTGGACTCGGTGCCCGGGGCACCGGGCTTCACCCTGGCCTAGGCCCGCACCGGAGGAAAACCATGAACACCCAGACCCTGCAGCGCCTGGCGGACCCGCAGGTCCTGCGCCAGCACTTCATCAACGACCGGCAGACCATGCCCACCCGCCGCATCTGGCGCGGCACCACGCCTCCGGCGCTGCCGCCGCACACCGCGGGCGCCCTGGCGGGAATGCAGGTGCCCGGCCCCCGGCCCGGCGTGCTGCAGCCGCTGGAGCACTTCCTGTCCCGGGCCGAGAGCAACGCCCTGCTGGTGCTGCACCGCGGGGCGCTCGTGCACGAACAGTACCTGCACTCGATGGCGGCACACGACACCCACCTGAGCGCCTCGATCTCCAAGTCCGTGGTCTCCCTGGTGGCCGGGGTGCTGCTGCGCGACGGGCTGCTGCAGCGCGAGCAGCGGCTGGGGCACTACGTGCCGGAACTGGCCGGCACCGCCTTTGGCGAGGCAAACCTGGATCAGCTGCTGCACATGGGCACCGCCGTGAGCTATGGCGGGCGGGCCTTCAACAAGGAGCAGGAGGCCCGCAGGTTCTTTGAGGCGGTGGGCATGTTCGAGCGAGCCGCGGACTACACCGGGCCGCGCACGCTGCTCGAGCGCCTGGCCACCGCGGGTGCCGAGCAGCCGCCCGGGCAGATCTTCCGCTACGAAAACGGCAACACCGAAGCGCTGGGCGAGGCGATCCGCCGGGTCACCGGGCAAAGCCTGGCGCAGCTGGTCTCCGAGCTGCTGTGGGTGCACCTGGGCGCCGGGGAGGACGCCCACTTCGGGCTGGACTCCACGGGGCGGGAGCTGGCCAGCGGCCGGTTCTCCGCCACCGCCCGGGACCTGGCGCTGCTGGGCGAACTGCTGCGCTGCGGCGGCAGCCGGCAGGGCGTCCAGGTGCTCGATGAGGCGCTGGTCGCGGACATCACCCGCATCCCCGACGGGCCGGCCGCGGACGTGCTGGGCACCGGGGACACGCGCGCCAACGGCCCGGTGCTGGCCTATCACGACTTCTGGTGGCTGCCGCTGGGCGAGCCGGGCAGCTTCGTGGCGCGCGGCCGTTCCGGCCAGCGGCTCTACGTGGACCCGCGCCGCGAACTGGTCATCGTCCACTTTGGCGCCCAGCCGGTGCGGGCGGATGTGCCGGTGCCCGACTTCGAGCAGGTGTTCGCCCACATCGGCCGGCAGCTTACCGCCACGCCCGCCGGCTAGCCGCCCCCACAGACCCCCGCAAAACCCCAACCATCACAACCTTCAGGAGCCATCATGCCAACACCCACCGCATCCACCTCATCCGGCGGGACCCCGTCCCGCCTGCGCCGCCGCGGCGCCGCCCTGCTGGCCGGGGCCACCGGCCTGGCGCTGGCGGTCACCGGGTGCACCACCGGGAACAGCGCCGACGGCGGGGCCGAGGGCAAGACCGACACCATCCGCTCCACCATGATCGCCAACCCGAACAGCTTCAACCCGCTGACCTCCTCCGGGGTGCCGGCCACCATGGCCAACTCCCTGCTCTACGCCACCCTGCTGGTGCAGGATGACAACCACACCTTTGCCGGGGACCTGGCCAGCGAATGGGAGCTGAGCCCCACCCGGGGCGAGTTCACCCTGCGCGAGGGCGCCACCTGCGCGGACGGCACCCAGATCACCGCCAGCGTGGTCAAGGCGTCGCTGGACGCGTTCGCCCGGAAGTCCAACAACAAGGACCTGGTCTTCGGCCCCTCCGAACCGAAAATCAGCGCCGACGACGCCGCCGGCAAGGTCACCATTGAGCTGGACACCGCATGGGCGGACATGGGCCAGGGCCTGAGCATGCCCGAATCCGGGATCATCTGCCCGGCCGGGCTGAAGGACCCGGAGGGCACCACGGCCGGCAAGGTCGAGGGCGCGTTCTCCGGCCCCTACACCCTGGCCGACTACCAGCCGGGGGTGAACGTGGAGTTCGCGCTGCGCGACGAGGGCTACACCTGGCCCGAATACGCCCAGCCCTTCGAGGGCCGGGTGGCCAAGACCATCAAGTACAGCGTCAGCTCGGACTACAACAGCATCGCCAACGGCCTGCTGACCAACCAGATCGACATCGCCACCGTGCTGGGTGAACCGATGGAACGATTCAAGGACGATGAGAAGTTCGGCACCGAACGCTTCTCCACCGCGAACCTGTTCATGGTGTTCAACGAACGCAAGGGCAAGCCGTTCGCGGATTCCGAGGCCCGGCGCGCGGTCGCCAAGGCCGTGGACCAGAAGGCGTTCGTGCAGGCGGCCACGAACGGGCTGGGCGCCCCGGCCACCAGCTTCGTCTCCGAGTCCGTGCAGTGCGCCAACACCGACGCCGCGCTGCTCAGCCCGAAGGACGCGGACCTGGCGGACATCAAGGGACAGGCCGCCACCCTGGTCGGCACCCCGGCGGTGGGCAAGGGCGCGGGCAACACCTACATCGCCCAGGCCCTGAATGAGGCCGGCGCCGACGTGAAGCTGCGCAGCGTGGACACCGCCTCGCTGTTCACCGAGCTGAGCACCAAGCCGGACTCCTGGGACATGACCGTGGTGAACCTGGTGAACATCTCCTCCACCCTCTACGCCGGGCTCTCCCGCTTCACCGGGCCGACCACCGAGGACGGTGGACGGAACATCACCGGGGCGAAGCATGAGAAGTTCCTGGCCCAGGTCGGCCAGGCGATGGCCGAAACCGATGAGGACAAGCGCTGCGCGATCTACCAGGACCTGCAGGCGGGGCTCTTCCAGGACGCCCACGTGGTGCCGCTGGGTGACGTGTCCGCACAGCTGACCACCGCCCAGGGCTTCTCGGCGCGGGTCATCAACGGCATCAGCTCGGCGCGCACCATGCGCATCACCGACTAACTGACAGGGCGGGATCACCGGTAAACACCGGGTTCCCGCCCAGCCCGGGCACAGAAACCCCGATTAGTGTTGTCAACAACCTCATTGAGGGTGCGAGTGATGATCTGAATTGGTCCCGCTGTCCATCTGGACGGCGGGACCATTCGGTTTAACCGGGACGGTCCGGCGATGGCAAACCCCCGGTTCCCACCCAGCCCCGCCACAGAAAGGCGGATTATTGTTGTAGACAACCTCATTGAGGGTGCGAGTGATGATCTGATCAGGTCCCGTCGTCCAACCGGATGGCGGGACCTTTTCAGTGCCCGCAGGTTCGTGCGCCGGCTGCGGGGGGGGAGCGCCTAGTCCCGGACGGTGATCCCAAAGTGCACGGCGAACAGTTCGGCCAGCGACTGCAGCTGGGCCGGGTTCACCACGGTGCCGCGCAGGCTCTCCAGCCCGCTCAGGCTCTGCAGCTGGGCTCCGCGCAGATCCACGTGGCGCATTTTTGCCCCGGCACAGTGCATGGTGCCGACCTTGACGTTCTCAAAGGCCAGGCGCTCGATCCGGCACTGGCTCAGATCCAGCTCCTCGATCACGCAGTCCCGCAGCAGCACGTCGCGCAGCCGGGCCCGTTGCAGACTGAGCCAGGTGAACTTTGACCCGCTGATCACCACGTTGTCCAGCTGCGCCTCGGCCAGGTCGGCGCCCCCGAACCGGCAGGCGTCCAGGCGCACCTGCCGCATCCCAATCCGGTGGGCGTTCAGGGCGGGGATCTGCAGGTTCCCGGCCTCGGTCCGCAGCCAGTGGGCCGCCTGCAGGTTGGCCTCGGAGATGCCCAGCCGCTGCAGTTCGCACTCCTCGAACGTGCTGCCCGACAGGTCCAGCCCACTCAGGTCCAGGCCGCAGAACCGCACCCGTTCCTGCAGTCCGCGTACGGCCAGGTCCGACGCCGTGCCTTCCCGCAGCACCGGAGGCAATGACCAGCCCCCGGTTTTTGGCGCAGCAACCGTGCGTGGAGCACCCATGACCATCCCTCTTCCCTCACCGTCCGGCAGGCCGCTCGGCCCGCCGTCCCTTCCACTGGGGAGGGTATCAAAACAGCGGCGCCGGGGCGGGGGGCTACTTGGCCAGGTACCCGCCGTCCACGGGCAGGGAGACGCCGGTGACGTAGGTGTTCTGCGCATTGGCGAAGTAGGCCACCGCCCCGGCCACGTCCTCGGGCAGGGCCACCCGGCCCAGCGGGATCGCCGCGGAGACCTCGCGTTCGGTGGCGGCCGCGTCCTCCTGCCCGGCCAGCCAGTCCTCGAACATCTGGGTGCGGGTCATGCCCGGGGCGACGGCGTTGACCCGGATGTTGTGTTCGGCCAGTTCCACGGCCGCGGCGCGGGTCAGGGCGAGCATGGCCCCCTTGCTGGCGCTGTACAGCCCCATGGTGGGCACCCCGATGCTGGCCAGCCGGGAGGTGATGTTGATGATCGCCCCTCCCCCGGCCTCCCGCATCACCCGGCCGGCGGCCTGCAGGCAGAAGATCGCGGCGAACGTGTTGATTTCGAAGGCCTCACGGATCTCATTCTCCGGGGTGTCCAGCATCCGGTTAATGTGGTCGATGGCGGCGTTGTTCACCAGCACGTCCAGCCTCCCGGCCCGGGAGACCACCTCATCGATCAGTCGCTGCGGCGCCCCCGGTGCGGTCAGTTCGGCCTGGATGAAGAAGACCGCCTCGCCCAGTTCGGCGGCCACCTTCTGCCCGCGTTCCGCGGAGCGTCCCGAGATCGCCACCCGCATCCCGTCGGCCACCAGCCGCCGGGCGATTTCCACCCCGATGCCGGAGGTTGCCCCGGTCACCAGTGCCACGCGCTGCGCTTCGCTCACGAAATCCAACTCCTTCTTGTTGCCGTGTTCTTCATTCTGGGTATTGTCGGTGGGCCGCGCCCCGGGCGCCTAGCGGCGCCCGGCCCCGACCAGGGTTTCACCCTGTTCGATGCGTTCCTTGTCATCGCTGCCCGGGATCACGTTGCCGCGCAGCGACCGCCCGGCCGTCTCGCGGAAGGTCAGCACCGAGACCAGGCCGATCACGCCGGCCCCCACCAGGTACCAGCCCGGGACCAGAGAGCTGCCGGTGAGTTCAATCAGCGCCTCGTTGGCCACCGCGGCGGTGCCGCCAAAGATGGCGGTGGACAGGTTGTAGCCGATCGCGAAACCGGAGTAGCGCACCGCGGTGGGGAACAGGGCCGGCAGGGTGGAGGAGATCGTGGACAGCAGCACCACCAGCAGCAGGCCCAGCACGCCGATGCCGATGATCTGCCCCACCAGTCCCCCGGTCTGCATCAGCTGCACCGCCGGGACCGGCAGCAGCACGAACCCGGCGCTGGCGGTGATCAGCAGCGGCTTGCGTCCGATCCGGTCGCTGAGCGCCCCCAGCGGCACGATCAGCGCGATCATCAGCAGCTGGATGAACACCAGGGTCAGGTTGGACTCGGTGGCCCCGTGGCCCAGCGTGGCCGTGAGGTAGCTGGGCATGTAGGTGAGCACCAGGTAGAACGCCACGTTCACCAGCACGATGAACCCGAAGAGCTTGAACAGCTGGGCCGGGTAGTGCTTGAGCAGCATTCCCAGCACCTTGGTCGCCGATTCGACTTCCTCATGCTTGGCGGTGTCCTGGGTGAAGGTCTCCGGTTCCTCCAGGTGGCGGCGCATCCACAGCGCGATGCCGCCCAGCAGCAGGGTCAGCGCGAAGGGCAGGCGCCACCAGCCGGCCATCATCCCGTCGGTGCCCACGATCAAAGTCAGCACGGTGCACAGGATCGCGGCGCCGCTGAAGCCGGCCAGGGTGCCGAACTCCAGGAAGGAACCGTACTTGCCGCGCTTGTCGTCCGGGGCGTGTTCGCTCATGAACACCGCCGCCCCGGCGTACTCGCCGCCGGCGGAGAAGCCCTGGATCATGCGCAGCAGCACCAGCATCAGCGGGGCCAGGAAGCCGACCTGGTCAAAGGTGGGCAGCGCGGCGATGCAGGCGGTGGACACGCTGATCATCACGATGGTGAAGATCAGGATCTTGCGCCGCCCGATCCGGTCGCCCAGCGGCCCCAGCACGGTGCCGCCCAGCGGGCGCACGATGAAGGAGATCGCGAAGGTGGAGAAGGCCAGGATGCGCGGCAGCGCCCCGGCGTCCTCCCCGAAGGTGAAGAACAGCTCGGAGATGTAGACGATCAGGTATCCGTAGATGCCGTAGTCGAACCATTCGATCGCGTTGCCGATCGCCGACCCGGCCACCGACTTGCGGGCCAGTTTCTTCTCTTCGGCCGTGAAATCCGCTTCCTTGCGGATCGCCGGCAGCTGTGCTGGGCTGGACATTGTCTTCTCCTTAGTCCCACTGATGGTGATGATGGCGCAGCGCGATGAGTGCGTAGGCCCGCGCCGCGGTGCACAAGTCCTGGATGGAAACGCTTTCGTTGGGCTGGTGGGCCTGGGTGTTGATTTCCCCGGGCCCCAGCACGAGGGTGGGCACCTGGTGGTGTTCGGCCAGGAACCCGCCCTCGCAGGAGGCGGTCCAGATCCCGGTCTCCGCGCTGGCCCCGGCATCCGCCAGCGCCTGGCAGACCCGGCGGGTGAAGGGGTGCCCGGGCTCGGTGAGGAATCCGGGCATCTGCATCTGGACTTCCCCGGCGATCTGGATCAGCTCCCGGTGGGGGATCGCGCTGTCGGCGATGAGCAGGCGCAGCCGGCGCAGCAGCTGCTCCAGGATTTGCTGTGGGTCCTCCCCGGGCAGCAGCCGGCGGTCCACGCCCAGTTCGGCGGTGTCCGGCACGATCGAGGTGCCGTGCCCGGCGTGCAGGGTTCCCACATTCCAGGTCGCCGCCCCCAGCACCGGGTGGCCGGTGTCGGCCAGGCGGGCCGCGTCGGCGCGCAGCCAGCTGACCACCTCGGCCGCGGCCTGGATGGCGCTGGCCCCGTCGCTGGGCCGGCCGGCGTGGGCGCTGGCCCCGGTGATCCGCAGCCGCAGGTTGGCCGCTCCTCGGCAGCCGATGATCCCCACCAGGTCGGTGGGTTCGGCGACCACGCAGCCGGTGTAGCCGCCGGCCGGTGCGGTGGCCACATAGTGCCCGACCCCCAGCGCGTCGGCCTCCTCGTCCACCGTGCACACCAGGGTCAGCGGGATCTGCGGGGCGACCGCATTCACGGCGGCCATGGCGACGACTACTGCCGCCAGCCCGCCCTTCATGTCGCTCGCGCCCCGGCCGGTGAGCCGGTCCCCGTCCACCCGTGGGGTGAACGGGTCTCCGTGCCATCCCGCTCCCGCCGGGACCACGTCACTGTGGCCCAAAAAGAGCAGGCCCCCGCCGGTGGCGTCCCCGCCCAGGTGGGCGACGAGGTTCGGGCGTTGTGGGGCCACCGAGTCAAGGCTCACGCGCGCGCCCAGCCGTTCCAGGGCCGCTGTCAGCACCGCCACGGTGCCCTGCTCGGTGCCGCCGGGGTTCTCTCCCCCGGCGGCGATCAGCTCACCGGCCAATTCGACGATCCGCTGCCGCTCGATCCGCTGCAGGGCCGCCCGTTCGTGGCGCTGCACGTCAAAGGCCTGTAGGCTCACGGCTGCTCCCCGCCGGCCATCTCCTCCAGGGCCGCGTGCAGCCGGGCCACGCCCTGGCCGATGCGTTCGGGGGTGGAGGTGGCAAAGCACAGCCGCAGCGCGTCGCTGAACGCCCCCGCATCGGAGAATGCCGGACCGGGAATATACGCCACCCCGTGGCGCAACGCGACCTCGAACAATGCCTCCGTGTCGATGCCCGCGTAGCGTCCGCGCAGGGTCAGCCACAGGAAGAACCCGCCCTGCGGGTCGGTGGCGATGACCTGCTCTCCGAAGGTGTCGGCCAGGGCGGCGCGCATCGCCTGCTTGCGCTCCCGGTACACGCTGCGCAGGGTGTCCAGGTGCGCATCCAGCCGGCCGTCGGCCAGGTAGTCCGCCACCAGCTGCTGCATGGGCGCGTTGGTGCAGGTGTCCATGGACTGCTTGGCGCTGATCGCCAGGGCGCGCAGCGCCGGATCCAGCTCCATCCACCCCACCCGCAGCCCCGGGGCCAGCACCTTGGAGAAGGTGCGCACCGAGATCAGCCGGGGGTTGTCCGGGCTCAGCTGGGCGAAGCCGGGGACCTGCTGGCCCTCGAAGCGCAGCGCCCCGTACGGGTCATCGTCGATGATGAACGCCTCCCACTGTGCGGCCAGCTCCAGCAGGCGCAGCCGGCGGGCCTCGCTCAGGGTGCGCCCGGAGGGGTTCTGGAAGTTCGGGATCACGTAGATCGCCTTGGGCGTCTTGCCGGTGGCGGCCACCAGCTCGGGCAGCCGCTCCACCACCAGGCCCTGGTCATCCACCGGGGCCTCCAGGACCTGGCCCTGGTAGCTGAGCACGGTGGCGATCCCGTTGGTGTAGGTCGGCGATTCGACGATCACCAGGTCCCCCGGATCCACCAGCAGCTTGAACGCGATGTCCAGGCCCTGCATGCCCCCGGTGGTCACCAGCACCCGGGCCGGGTCCACCGGCTGCCCCAGGCGCTGGTGGTAGGCCACGATCTGCTCGATCAGCTGCGGGTTGCCCTCCGTGGCCGCATAGTCGTAGCGTCCCTGGGCCGGCCTGATGTACAGCCCGGCCAGCTCGGCCTCCGGGATCAACTCGGCATTCGGCGCCCCCATGGCGAACCGCACGATGTCGTGGGTCTGGCTGGCCAGCAGGGAGGTGGAGGAGTCAATGACCGATCCCTTGAGTTGGCTGGCCCGCGAGGCCAGTCGCGTAGGTACGGCGGTCAGCAGCGATTCGGTGGCCATGAGTGGTGTTCCTAACGTTGATGGTTGTCAGTTCGCGCGGCACGTCCGCGAGGAATTCAATGCCGGTGGCGCTCACCCGCACCGGCTCGGAAACTTCGAAGCCCGACCCGTCCAGCCACATGCCGGCGATCAGGTGGAAGGTCATGTTCTCCTGCAGCTCGGTGGTGTCCCCCACCCGGAAGCTGACGGTGCGCTCACCCCAGTCCGGCGGGTAGCCGATGCCGATGGAGTAGCCCAGCCGGGATTCCTTCTCATACCCGGCCGCCCGGATCACCCTGGTGAAGGCGGCGGTGACCTCCTCGGGGGTAGCCCCGGGCTTCACCTGGTCAAAGGCGGCCTCGATGCCGGCGATGGTGGCGGAGGCGACCCGCTGCAGCACCGCGGCGGGCCGGCCGAGCACCGCGGTGCGCGCCATCGGCGCGTGGTAGCGCCGGTGCACCCCGGCCAGTTCAATGGAGATCGGCGAATCCACCGGCAGCGGCGCTTCGGTCCAGGTTAAGTGCGGGGTGTCCGCCCCCTTGCCGGTGGGCAGCATCGGCACGATCGAGGGGTAGTCCCCGGGGGTGCCGGGCACTCCGCGGGCCTGGGCCGCCATGACCTCGGCGGCAACTTCGTTCTGCGGGCGGTGCGGGGCCAGGGCCTCCAGTGCGGTGCGCATCGCCTGGGAGCAGACCCGGCCGGCGGCGCGCATCAGTTCGACTTCAAAGGGGGACTTGACCAGGCGGACCCAGTTGACCAGCTCCCGGGACTCCTGCAGCTGCCATTCGGGCAGGGTCGCGGACAGGGCCATGAACATCCGGATGGAGAAGAAATGCGAATCGCCCTCGTAGCCCACGCGCAGCGCCCGGCCGTAGCCGGCATCCCGCAGGTGCCTGGCCACCCAGTCGCCGGGGTGGATCGCCGGGCGGTGCACAATCTGCTCCGGGTAGCCGATGACCCGCTCGGCGCGGATGCCGATCGCGGTGCGGTGCGCCCCGTGGGCGTCCATGTGGCGCATGTACATCAGCGGCTCGCCTTCGCAGGGCAGCACCAGGATCTGCGCGGTGTAGAAGGACCAGGCGTTGTAGCCGGTCAGGTAGTACAGGTTGGCGGGATCGGTGACCAGCAAGACGTCCAGTCCCTGCTGGGCCATGCGCCGGCGGACGCGCTGTTGGCGAGCTGCGTACTCGCTGCATTCCAGGTCACGGTGACCTTCCGGGGAGAACACCATTGTCGTTGTCTTTGTCCTATCACTTCCACGAATTCACGAACTTTGTGATCTACACCATAGTTCCGCGCTCCCATCAGATAAAGTGGGTGCATCTTGTTTGTTCCGTTAAGCAGAACTTATGGGTGGGAACATCCGCCGACGACCGATGCCAGGAGGTCCAAATGCTTGATTTCAAGCGGCTGACGCTGCTGCGCGAACTGCAATTGCGCGGCAGCATCGCGGCCACCGCCCGGGTGCTGGGCATCAGCGCCTCGGCCGTCTCCCAACAGCTGGCCAAGCTGGAGGCGGAGGCCGGGCTGCCGCTGCTGGAGCAGGTGGGGCGCAACACCCGCCTCACCCCGGCCGGACGCCAGCTGGTCTCCCGGGTCGATGAGGCGGTCACCGTACTGGAGGGGGCGACCGCCGAACTTGAGGCCCGGCGCAGCCGGGTCCAGGGCGTCATCCGCTTTGCCGCCTTCAGCACCTTCGCCCGGACCTTCCTGCCCGAGACGCTGCGGCGGATGAGCCGGGTGCACCCGGATGTGGTCATTGAATTCACCCAGCTCGAACCGCACGAGGCGTTGGACGCGGTCGCCAGCCGAAGGGCCGACGTGGCCATGGTGGACGAGTTCACCCACATTCCCCGGCGCGCCGACGCCGGGTTTGTGCGCACCGCCATCACCCGGGACCGGATGGAGATCCACCTGCCCCACCCGGTCGCCTCCGTGGCCGAACTGGCCGAACTGCCCTGGGCCTTTGAGCCTCGCGGCACCGACGCCTATGCCTGGTCCCACCGCTTCTGCCGTGACCTGGGCTTTGAACCGAAGGTGCTCTTCGATTCCCCGGATCCGCGCCTGCACTACGAACTGGTCGCCGCCGGGGTGGCGGCCGCCTTCCTGCCGCGTATGGTGTTTCACGGGCTGGACACCGCCACCGGGTCGGTGGTGCGCTGGGAACCGGAGGAGGACAGGCAGCGCGAGGCCATGTTCCGGGACATCTACGCGGTGGGCCGGCGCGGCAGCCACCTGCGCCCGGCCACCAAGAGCTTTTTGCAGATCCTGCGCGAAGTCGCTTCCTGAGAGGAGAACGATGCTTGACATCCATCGCCTGCGCCTGCTGCGCGAGGTCAGGCTCCACGGCAGCATGAGCGCAGCAGCGCGCAGCATGTCCTACAGCCATTCGGCCATCTCCCAGCAGCTGGCGCTGCTGGAGCGTGAAACCGGGGTGCAGCTGCTGGAACGGGTGGGGCGCAACGTGCGCCTGACCGCCGCCGGCCTGGAACTGGTGCACAACACCGAGGTGATCCTCGCCGCGCTGGAAAAGGCCGAAGCGGACCTGGCCACGTCCCACGAACGGGCCCGGGGCAGCATCACGGTCGCGGCCTTCGCCAGCATCAGCCGGACCGTGCTGCCCACCGCACTGGCCGACCTGGCCCGCGAGCACCCGGCACTGCAGGTGAACATCCACCGCTACGAACCGGAGGAAGCCATGCTGAAGCTGGCCTCCCGCCAGGTTGACGCGGTGCTCACCGATTCGTTCCCGGGCGCGGCCCCCGACGGCTCCACCAGCCTGCACACCACGATCCTGGCCCAGGACCCGGTGCGCGGCTACCTTCCGGTGGGGGTGCAGTTGGATGATGCGCAGGCCGTGCGCCAGGTGCCCTGGGTCATGGAACCGGCCGGATCCGCCGCCTCACAATGGGCGCTTCGGGTGTGCCGCGAACGCGGCTTCGAACCGCGGATCGCCCACCTGTCCTCCGATGTGCTCTTCCACCTGCGCCTGGTGGAGCACGGACTGGCCGCGGCCTTCCTGCCGGACATGGTGATGCAGGAGGCCTCCAGCGCCCTGACGCCCAGCAGTTGGCTGCCGGCCGACCAGCGGCGCACCATCCTGTTCGTCACCCGCAAGGGCGCGGAATCCAATCCGGCCCTCGGCGCGGTGCGCGAGGCGGTGGCCCGGGTGTTCCGCCAGCCGGACGGGCGGAACACCACGCACCCCAGCGCTTCCTAGATTCTGCCTGCTCCGCGCAGACACCTGCACCACGCTTCTTGGCTGGGGCTTGTGATGCACCAGGTAGACCAGCATGGCGATGCGCTTGTGGACCACGACCAGGCCGAAAATGGCCAGGCCTTGAAGGTCGGGGCCCTTCCTCGTTGCCTTGAAAACCAAGCCCCAGGAGGCTCACGACGCTGTCGACCACCATCAACAGGCCAGGATCAGGATCCTGACCGGATGACGACCTCCCATTAGAATCGCCCTGAGACCAGCTGCGAGCACCATCCCAGGAGCCGACCGTGAGCGACACCCAATTCCTGATCGAGACCCCCGAACAATCCCGTATCTTCCTCGCTGCCGGAAGCGCCGCGGACTTCCTGCTCGCCGGGGGGTTCGCGAATGCCAGCAGGGAACCGCACTGGCACCTGCGCTGGTGCCTGGAGCGGATGCAGCCCGAGGAGTTCATGGAGGTCGGCCAGGCCCGGGTCTTCTGCCAGCACCAGGAATGAGGTCGCCTGTCCGACCCGAAGCGGCGCCAGGCCCCTCAGCCGCTACTCATCGCCGCCGTGCTGCTCCAGGGTGCTTTCAATGCGCCGATCGGGGATGACCCACACCACCGCGACCGCCACGAAACAGGCCAGCGCGAGGTAGATGAAGACCGGGGCCTCGGGCTTGATGAAGGCCGCACTGGCGATCCCGGCCAGGTAGAGCACCAGTGAGGCCTTGCCCTTCTTGTCCCTGCCCAACGCGCGCTGCATGCGGGAGTCCGGGCCTTCGGAGCGGGCGATGGTGCGTTGCAGCAGCACGAAGGCCAGGGCCGCGAGCAGCAGGACGGCACCGTAGGACATCACCGGTGCCCGCGCAAAGCCGGTGTAGTCCATCCATGCGGTGGCCAGCGGCAGCAGGGAGAGCCAAAACAGCAGGTGCAGGTTGGCCCACAACACCCCGCCGGTCACCCGGTTGGTCAGCTGGAACACGTGATGGTGGTTGTTCCAGTAGATGCCCACGTACGTGAAGCTCAGGGCATAGGTGAGCAGAGCGGTGCCCACGGCATTCCACAGTTCGGTGAACCCCGTGCCCTTGGGCACGGGCAGCGCCAGCAGCATGACGGTGATGATGATCGCCAGCACCCCGTCGCTAAACGCCTCCAGACGCCCGGTCTTCACTGTTCCGGTCCGTTCACCGAGGCCGCTGGGGCACCCTTGTGCCCACCGTGGTGATTCACTGCCCTGCTGTGCATCCGTGTTCCCTTCGCGTTTCCGCCCTGAGGGCGTTCTTCGATTATTGTGCAACGCCGTCAGTGCGGCGGCCGGCCGCCACCCCGCCCACGTTTGCGCCCAACACATGATGTGTAAGCAGGGCTAACAGGAATCTGTTGTTTTTATTCGCTTTTCTTTACGCATTGCTGTTCCTAGATTGGAAGCACGGCCCCCGCGTTGCACTGCGGCCTCGGGCGCGCATCCCAGTTCTTCTCGAAAGGAGCGATCCGGCATGACCATCAACGACGTGGCTCATTCGGCGCCTGCCACCCCCTCCCTCATCGACGGCCCGGCCCTGTGGCCGGCGCAAGCGCATACGCCCAGCGTGCTGGGCCGACAGCTGGTCGTTGAACGCGGCGAGGGCTGCTGGCTCTACACCACCGACGGCCGGAAGCTTTTTGACGGCACCGCCGGGCTGTGGCATGCGAACGTCGGTCACGGCCACCCGGAACTGGCTCAGGCCGCCTACGAGCAGATGCTGCAGCTGGAGACCTACCACATCTTCGCGCGCTACTCGAATGACAAGGCGCTGCAGCTGGGTGAAAAGCTGGCCGCGATCAGCCCGATCGAACGAGCCAAGGTCATCCTGAACTCCGGCGGTTCCGACGCCATCGATGTGGCCTGCAAGCTGGCCCGCCGCCACTGGCAGCGCGAGGGACGCACCTCCAAGAAGGTGATCCTCTCCCGCGAGTTCGCCTATCACGGCCTGCACGCCTATGGCACCTCGATTGCCGGACTGGAGTTCAACCGCGAGGGCTACGGCAGTGAATCGCTGGTCCCGGAAACCGCGCGGATCTCCTTCAACGACCCGGCCCAGGTTGAGGAAGTCATCCAGCGCATCGGGGCGGAAAACATCGCCGCCCTGGTGACCGAGGCGGTACAGGGCACCGGAGGGGTCAATCCCCCGACCCCCGGCTACCTGGAAACCATTGCCCGGCTCTGCCGGGAGAACGACATCCTGCTGATCCTCGACGAGGTCATCACCGGCTTCGGCCGCATGGGCACCATGTTCGCCGCCGAATACTACGGCCTGGAGCCGGACATGATCACCTTCGCCAAGGGCGTGACCAGCGGCTACGCCCCGCTGGGCGGGGTCATGGTGGCCCCCCGATTGTGGGAGCCGTTCTACGTTGACGCCCCTGACACCCCGATCTTCCGCCACGGCGCCACCTACGCCGGGCACGCCACCGCCTGCGCGGTCGCGCTGAAGCACCTGGAGATCCTGGAGCGCGAACAGCTGGTGCCGCGCGTGGCCGAGCTGGAGTCGGTGCTGCGCCAGGCGCTGGAGGACCTGGCCGCCCGCGTGGAAGCGGTCACCGAAGTGCGCAGCGCCGGACTGCTCGGCGGGGTCACCCTGGACGCCTCGCTCAGCGCCGAACAGGTTTGTGATGACCTGGTGGAGCTGGGCTTCATCGGCCGCCCGCTGCGCGGAAACACGATCCAGATCAGCCCGCCGTTCATCATCACCGATGCCGAACTGCACTCACTGATCGACGCCATCGGCCAGGCCGTCACCGGACGGAGCGGCAAATGAGCGAAACCACGGAAC
>Ga0153920_1000219_pt1 | contig 22708 bp, 22 predicted proteins | sample TSNJ004MetaG_FD_104713 | JGI IMG/M metagenome (GOLD analysis project Ga0153920, IMG submission 104713) | Attine ant fungus gardens microbial communities from New Jersey, USA - TSNJ004 MetaG | ecosystem: Host-associated > Fungi > Mycelium > Unclassified | place: USA: New Jersey, Brendon T. Byrne...
ATATTTTAGGTGTCAGATTAGTTTTTGTACTGAGATCAAAGGCATAGGCAATTGCATTTTCATCCATTAAAGTACTACTTTCTCCAAATGAATTTAGCGTGACGTAATATTCAGAATCTATAGTACAGATGTTTTTGATTTTGAATTTATATGGTGATAATGCTAAACCCTCTTGATCAGAAATTGGGAATGTATTTGTTAATGTAATATCGCTTCCTGTTTCTTCAAATGTCACTTCAAAACAACCAGTATTTATCAAATTGGAATCAGATTGGTTTTTTGTTATTTGCCAGTAAGAATAAGAAATTCCGATTGTAATTGAAGAAATAATTAAAATACTAATTACAATCAATGCGATTTTATGTTTTCTACTTAACATAATTTTCATAATATCACCACTACTTTAATTAATTATAGCATGTTGATTTAATTTTTCAAAATAATTATTTTTGCAATTTTGCATTACAAGATATTTTTTAAATAATCGAACAAAATTGATTATCGCTAACATTCAAATCATTTTTAACTTAATAATTAAGCTTTCCTGTTTCTTTGATTTTGTAATCTACTTTTCTATAACTTAAACCAACAAAATGCAAACTCATTAAAACCGCACCATTAAAGGGCATTTTTTTATAGCATCATATTTAATTTTAACTTTTTAACTTAGCCAAATGACGTAGCATTTTTTCGTAGTTTTTCCTACATACATGAAGTGTAAAAGTTTTAATACTCCTCCTCCACCAGTTTCATCAAGCCAACAATACTAAATGTATCCAAAGCTATTCCATTATTTTTTTCATATTTTCTTTTAAATATTTATTTATAAAAATCAACTCATCATCATTAAAACCGAATGCTAAATAAATTTGATTTTCAGGTAATATAATCTCAACAAAATCAAATCCATTATAAATATTACTAGGTCTTTCCACCCTAACAAAAATATGTTCTTTCCCATCGATTGTTTTCTTTTTATCAGAATGAACAAAAATCATATCTTCGTGTTCATAAAGTAAATTTTTACCAATACCGCTAAGATTTGCAATGTCAATTGCAAACATATCTCTTCTAGTTTCCATTAATTTGTCATTCATAGAATTTCTTCCTTTCTTTTTTTAATACAAATTTTACTGCTATAATCATAGAAAAAAACGAATTTAATCGTTTTTATTTTTTATCTTTCATCATTTCTGCAAGTGTTGTTCCAAAGCTAGCTATTCCTGAAAGATCTGCTGGTAGAATAATTTTTGTTGATTGACCATCAGCCATTTTTGATAGAGTTTCATATGATTTTAATTTAAGAACAGCTTCATCCGCTTTTGCTTCACGAAGTAATTTAATACTATCTGCTTCTGCTTGACGTACTTTAAGCATTGCTTCTGCTTCTCCTTCAGCACGTTTAATTTGTGATTCTTTATCTGCTTCTGCTCTTAGAATTGCACTTTGTTTTTCACCTTCAGCGATTAGGATACTTGATTTCTTTTCTCCTTCTGCTCGAAGCATTGTTTCACGACGTTCACGTTCAGCACGCATTTGTTTTTCCATTGCTTCTTGAATATCTCTAGGTGGAAGAATGTTTTTAACTTCAACACGATTTACTTTAATTCCCCAAGGATCTGTTGCTTCATCTAAAATTGCTCTCATTTTCGTATTAATAATATCTCTTGAAGTTAATGTTTGATCTAATTCTAAATCTCCAATAATATTACGTAAAGTAGTTGCTGTTAAATTTTCAATTGCACTTACTGGATATTCAATTCCATAAGTATATAATTTTGAATCGGAAATTTGAAAATAAACAACTGTATCAATTTGCATGGTAACATTATCTTTTGTAATAACTGGTTGAGGTTTAAAGTCCTTTGCTTGTTCTTTTAAAGTAACAATATTAGCAACGCGATCAACAAATGGAATTTTAATATGTAATCCATTATTCCAAGTTGCATAATAAGATCCTAATCTTTCTATAACATAGGTTTTTGATTGTGGTACTACTTTAATATTTGGAATTGCAATAACTGCAATGATGACTAATATAATAATTAATATTTGCATATAAATACCTCCTATTTCTTTCTAACGACTAATTTAACACCGTCGATTTTTTCAATGATTACCTCAGTATCTTCTTCAATTTTTGAGCCTGAAATAGCACTCCATTTTTTTCCATCCACTTTGACTTCGCCAATGGTATTTTTTTTAATTTCTTCAGTTACGATTCCAGTCATACCAATTACTCTATCTAAGTTGAGTGCTTCTGGTTCTTTTTTTAAATATTTTTGCATTAATGGTTTGGTTAATAACATCAGAATTAAGCCGCCAAGGACGAAAATTCCAAATTGAATTAATGAACTTTCAACATAAATTGAAACAATCATAGCAATCAAAGCGCTTACAATAAACCATATTGCAACTAGGTTAACTGTTATTACTTCAATGAAAACTAAAAGTAGAACAACGATTAACCATAAAATCCACGCATCCATTTACAACACACTCCTCTACAAACTATATGTAAGAAATTTTAAAAATATTTCTTCATGTCTATATAGTAGCACAATTTGTCGAAAAAGAAAAGAAGAATACAGTCTTATAGAAAACTATAATTTTAAAAAAACATCTTGTTTGAACAGGCTATATTTTAACTTCAACAATTCATTTTTGTTATGTTAAAAAATATTTAAAAAAAGCATAATTTATGCTTTTTCAATTTTTATTTTAACATTCTCGCCATTTAAATCATATTGATCAGTTAGATTAATTTTCTCTTCAAGTAAATCTGCTAATGTTTCTTTTTTAATATATTCTTCAAATGTTGTTATACTTTCTTTAAAAATTTCAGTTCCTTCATAATAAATATGAATTCGATCAATTACTTCATAATCATTTGCCTTACGCATTTGTTGTATTTTACTTATAAATTCACGTCCTAAACCTTCTAGAATTAATTCATGTGTCCTTTCTGTATTTAAAATAGCAAATTGATTATTTTCCATTCCTACATTAAAACCTTCTTTAGATGAAATACGGATATCGATCATATCACTTGTAACAATAAAATCTCCATCCAAATTAATTATGATATCTTGACCATTATAAAGATGAGTTTTATCACTTTCATTTAAATTTTCTAAAATAATACCAAATTCTTTGATTTTTGGTCCTAGTACTTTACCTACTGTTTTAAAATTTGGTTTAATCGTAAAATTCATGTATTCCGATAAATCGTTAACATAAACAACATTTTTAACATTTAACTCTTCCTTAATTAAAACATCTAAATCAGAAATGATTTCTTTATTTTTACCATCTAATAATACTTCACTAAGAGGTTCGCGTACTTTAATCTTTACTTCTTCGCGGACATTACGACCAATGCTAATTAAATTACGGACCAAATCCATTTTATATTCTAACGCTTCATCAATTAAAGTGGCATCATAAGCCGGAAAATTACTTAAATGAACCGATTCTTCTTTCGTTAATTTTTGATAAAGTTCTTCAGTTATAAATGGTGTAACGGGAGCAATCATTTGACAAATTCCTATTAATACTTCATAAGTTGTAATATACACTGATTTCTTACTATTGTCTAATTCACTCGCCCAAAAACGATTACGATTTCTTCTAATATACCAATTCGATAAATCTTCAGAAACAAAATTGGCAATTGCTTTATTTACTTTATTTAAATCATATTCATCATAAGACTCAGTTACAAATTTTAATAATTTATTATATTTAGAAATTAACCAACGATCAATTTCTTCTCTTTGTTCATATGAGACATTACAATCATTGATATCAATATTATCTGTATTTGCATATAAAGCAAAGAAATTATACGTGTTTTTTAGAGGGTTAAAAAATTTTGAATATACTTCTTTTAAGCCTTCAGTTCCAAATTTAAGTGGTGTCCAAATCGGAGAAGTATATGGAATGAAAAATCTTACAGTATCTGCACCAAATTCTTTCATCGTTGTAAATGGCTCAATTACATTTCCTTTTGATTTAGACATTTTCTTACCTTGAGCATCTAGTAATAATTCATTTACAAGAACGTTTTTATATGGACTTTTTCCTGTTACAAATGTAGAAATTACTAATAAAGAATAGAACCATCCTCTTGTTTGATCAATTCCTTCACATATGAAGTCTGCTGGAAATTGAGATTCCCATAAATCTTTATTTTCAAATGGATAATGATATTGAGCAAAGGGCATTGCTCCAGAGTCGAACCAACAATCAATAACTTCAGATGTTCTTATCATTTCACCAGAACATTTTTCACATTTTATTTTGATATCATCAACATATGGTCGATGTAGATCGATATCTGTATTCACTTCACTTGTTGCCATTTTAATCAATTCATCTCGGGAACCAATCATGTGTGTATGTCCGCATTCACATATCCAAAGTGGTAATGGTGTTCCCCAATAACGGTTTCTTGAGATTGCCCAATCTTTTAAATCTTCTAGCCAATTTCCAAAACGTTTTTCGCCAACAAACTCTGGATACCAATTAATTTTTTTATTATTTTCTATAATTTTATCTTTATAAGCAGTTACTTTTAAATAATAACTTGGTGTTGAATAATAAATTAAAGGCGTTTTACATCTCCAACAATGCGGATAATTATGGGTTACTCTTTGTTTTTTAAATAATAATCCTTTTTCCTTTAAAAACTGAATAATAGGTGTATTTGCTTCAAAAACATTTAATCCATCCCATGTACCGCCAACATAACATCCATCTTGCCCGACTGGATTTAGGAATGGTAAATTATATTTGATTCCAACTTGATTATCATCTTCTCCAAATGCTGGTGCAATGTGAACAATTCCAGTTCCATCACTATCTGAAACATAATCAGCTAATGTTACAAAGAATCCTTTTTTATCACTTTCAAAATCTTTGATTAACTGTTCATATTCCATGTATTCTAAATCTTTGCCACTCATAGTCTCAAGAATAACAACATTTTCATCAAATACTTTAGAAACTAAACTTTCAGCTAGGATATATTTTGTTTCTTGAGATTCCACTTTAACGTAAGTAAGATTTGGATGGACTGCTAAAGCAACATTTGAACTTAAAGTCCAAGGGGTTGTTGTCCAAACTAAAAAATAAATATTTTCATTTTTCTTTTTAAACGCAACGGTTAAAGTATCTGTTGCCACTTCTTCATAACCTTGAGCTACTTCATGACTTGCAAGGCCGGTTCCGCATCTTGAACAATAGGGAATAATTTTATGTCCCTCATAAAATAATCCTTCATCAAAATATTTTTTTAAAATCCACCATTCAGTTTCAATATAATCATTATCATAAGTAATATAACGATTTTCCATATCAATGAATTGACCCATTTTATTTGTTAAATCTTCAAATGCTCTTTCATTTTCAAAAACAGTATTACGACATTCCCGATTGAATTCTTTTATACCAAATGCTTCTATATCTTTTTTCCCATTAAAGCCAAGTTTTTTTTCAACTTGTACCTCGACTGGTAAGCCGTGTGTATCCCAACCGATTTTTCTTAGAACTTGATATCCTTTCATCGTTTGATATCGGCAAAAAGTATCTTTTAAAAATTTGGCAACCATATGATGTAGACCGGGCATTCCGTTTGCAGTTGCTGGTCCATCATAAAATACAAATTGTTTATTACTATCTTTTTGATCTATTGTTTTTTGAAAAATATGATTATCTTTCCAAAAATCGGTAATAGAAGCTTCTACTTCACACACTGGTCTTTTGTCTAATTCTTCAAATCGTTTCATTTTTCTTCCTCCTAAAAAATAAAAGAATGATACCAAAGGAGTGCATATAGCACGGTACCATCCTTATATTTTCTCTTAATTTGATAACGCGATATTCGCGGATAAATCTTACTTAAATTTTTTCAGATTCTCAACTCCCGAGTGATATCTTCAATTTGAAATGCTATCTATTTACACCAATTATAGACTCTCTATCAACATTTAAAATTTACTTGTCTCGTTCTTTGTTTTTTTAAAACTGTTTACATTTTATTATAATTTTTTTAGTTCGTCAAGTTGAAACGGTTCTAATTAACTTAATTTGATCTTCATTAAGACTTAGAACTTCACCATTCCTTAAGGGGCGACGAAATTTGGACATCCCATGTTCTGCAAAAAAAGTTTGAACGCTCCAAATAGGTGTTGCATGCGATACAACAATACTATCATTCTTTAAACTTTTGATAAATTCTAGGAAATCTCTTCTTTTATTTAAGATTACTTGGCGAATTTCATTTTCAATCAATTTTCTTTCATAAAGACTTTGAGAAAAATAATTCAAAATAATATTTGGATCTTCAAAATATATTTCATCGATTCTCGCATCCCTTTTTATTTCAATATTTTCTCCAGCAATAATTAAAGCAGATTCAATAGTTCTCTGAATAGTACTTGCATAGAATTCATATCCTAAAAGATTTATTTTGTTTAATTTTTCTTTCGTATTAATTATTTGTTTCAATCCAAATTCATTTAAAGATGCTTTTCTATCTTCTTCTTCCAACATATGAACATCATTTGCATATGATCTTCCATGACGAATCAGTTTAATATCCAAAATATCACCTCTTATTGCTTAGTATAACATAAGTGATTTATTTATGTTCAAATTATAATTCTTCTTTTGTAATAGAATAAATAATTAAATCATTTAAATTACCAGTTGCTTTATTTATAATTCTTGATCGCAGAACAGCTTCTTTTTTCATTCCAGCTTTTTCCATGACTCGACCAGATGCTGGATTTTCTTTAATGTGTTTTGCTTCCACAAGGTGAGCTTCCACTTCATTTAGTAAAAATTCAAGAACGATTCTTAATGCTTCGCTAGCATATCCTTTTCCCCAGAATTTAGAACCATAACAATATCCTATTTCACAACAATTATTAATTGGTGAAATCTTAACAATATCTATATTGCCTATAATTTCATTTGTATCTTTTAATTCTACGACCCAATTATAAGAATAATCTTCATTATATTTATCAATCCAAGATTGAACTAACGTCTTAGTAACTGTAGGTGTTTCGTGCAAATCCCAAGATAGTGTTGCCGATGTTTTTGGATCATTACCCCAGTTTTTATACATCATTTCAGCATCTTCAATTACAAATTTTCTTAGTATAAGTCTTGGCGTTTCTAAAGTTTTCATTGCGATTTTTTTCATTATAATAATTTCCTTTCTATGTTAAAATAATTTTTATATTAAGTTAATTTTAATAGTTTTTGAGTTTCTTCTAATCTGGTTTTTTCTACTTGCTCTTTTTTTTCTAATAGTTCACGAACAGAGATAATAATATTAGCTTGAAATTGTCTCATAGTAATAAAATCGTAAAATCCTAAAGCTTTTATTAAAAATGCATCAATAATGGAATAATCACAATTTTCATTCTCATTATTTGAATTCATCAACTCAATGATTCTTCTTTTAAAAATAAACGTTGTAGTCTTTAAAGTCGAAAACCCATAAGTTGCCAAAACTAATAATACAAAAAAATTTTCATCAAAATATTGAGGATAATAAGTCTTCAGTTCTTCTGTAGCTAATAGAGCATAGTCGCTTAAGATTGATTTAAAATTATTTTTCATATTATCCTTCCTTTCTAAGTTGTTACATCATTCCCATTAAAAAACGAAGCAACTTAAATATTTTCATATTTAAGTGACTCCGCTTGATGTCTTTAGCGTGTAGGAATAACCTTCCTAGAGTAGCTCACTATTTAATAGTTTATACTCTCTCACTTGGTATTTGTTATTTTATAATTTTTTTTCATAGTTGTCAATTACTTTTAGTATATTCTTTTATAAGAAAAAAATGTTTATTTTTCATAAATTAATTTTTTGTTTTTTGTTTTTTCTCTGATTTTTTGTTGAATTTCAGTTAGTTGATTAAATAAAATTATTGCTTCCTGGTCCTCAAGAGTCATTGCAAAATGAAGTGTTCCTTTTAAATGTTCTAAAAGCTCAATATAATTTATTGTATAATTTTCTTCATCACAACAAATATTAAAATCTTTATTTATTATTAATTTCTCTAAATTATTTAAAAGATGATTCATTAATGATTTATATTTTGTAGATATAAAAGCTCTATTTAATTCATAATATTGAGAATAAATTGAAAAAAAGAACTTTTTTAATCTATCATAATTCTTTAATATATTTAATTCATCGATTTCTAATAAATATTCTAAAATGGTTTCAATCATAGATGTTTCTAAGTCATCATTTACAGATCCCAAATAACCATATAATTTAACTTTATCTTTTTGAACTGAAGGAGAAATAAATTCTTCAGTATCACATTTTCCAATAAAGTCCAAAGTCCATTTTTTATCAGACAAGAAACCCATAATGGAACCTAATCTCATTATTTGTTCATAAATATCATCATTCCATCTTCTTGTTATTTTTCGATCATAAAATCGTTTTCTTTCATAATTGCTTTTTATATCTCTTTCAATCATTTCTTTAGCTAAATACTTTTTTAGAAATTGAGGTCCATTTATTAAACAATATATAAGTTCATCATTCATATTAAATTGTATTAATTTTTTTATAAATTCTAAAATTTCAACCTGATAATTTTTTTCGATTAATAATTCTATCTCATTAAAACCACACCTTATTTCTAAATTTCTAATTTCTTGAATAAGAAAAAAGAGTTTTTTTCTAAATGATATATGATAAAATTCATAATTATTAATTTTTAAAAAATAAAGATCAAAGTTTTTAGAATCCATTATTTCAAATAATTGATTTAAACTTTTATTAATTGATTTTAAATCATTATTATATTTTATTTTTTTGATCATATTAACTCCTTTACATTTTATCTGGAACTTGAAGTCCTAAAATATTCAGTAAGTAAGAATTTATGGTATAGACTATTTTGGTAATTACTAACCAAGATTCTCTTTTACTTTCATTTTCTTCAATAAGGACTTTATTTGATGCATAAAAGTTATTATAAACACTTGTAAGAACATAGATATATTCTGTGATATCACTTAATGATTTATTTTTGAGAGCAGTTTCTAAGACCACTGGCATTTTTAAAACATTCAATGCTACTTCCTTTATTTGATCATCTATTTCATTGATTAATTCAAATCGTATATTTTGTTCACTAGCGCGAGTAAGTAAAGATTTCATTCGAATTGTTGAATAAAGTAAATAAGGTCCAGTTTTTCCACTTAAATCGCTAAACTTAACTGAATCAAAGATATAATCGGTTGTTCGGTTTGGAATTAAATCAGCATATTTTAATGCTGAAATAGCAATTTTTTCTGAAATGGCTTCTCTTTCATTTTCTTCAATATTTGGATTTAATCTTTTCGTAGTTTCAACTTTTACAGTATCTATCAAAACATTTAGTGACATAACTCCGCCATCTCTAGTTTTAAATGGCTTACCATCACTACCATTCATCGTTCCAAAACCTAAAAATTCTAGTTTTACATCCTCACGAACAATTCCTGCCTTTTTGGCTACCCGAAATACCTGTTTAAAATGAAGCGCTTGACGATTATCAACCACATACCATATTTCATCGGGATTAAATTCTTTAACTCTTTGATAAATGGTAAATAAGTCAGTTACTTGATAAGTTAAGCCACCATTTGAATTTTTGACCATAAATGGAGGTATTTCTAAAGTATCTTCCGCTTCTTGTACGTCTATAACTAAAGCTCCTTCACTTATGTATAATAAATTTTGTTCTTCTAGTATTTTTAATACTTCTGCTTGATAATTATTAGCATCACTTTCTCCATACCATAAATCAAAATGAACATCCAAACGATTATAAGTTTCTTTTATATCGGTAACCGAAATTTCAATTATTTTTTTCCAAAGATCATAAATTCCTGGTTTTTTTTGTTGTAATTCAAAAGTTAGAATTCTTGCTTCTTCTAGGTAAGATTCATCTTCTTTGGCTTTATTACTTGCATAAGGATAGATTTCAATTAAATCTTCATTATTGATTGGCAGTTCTTCATATTCTCCTTGATAAGATTCATCAAAATAATTTAGATTAGGAAAGCGTTTCTTAATTTCTAAAATAACAAGACCTAAAGGCCTTCCCCAATCGCCTAAATGCACATCGCCAATGGTTTTGATACCTTGACTTTTTGCTAAACGGTTTAAAGCTTCACCAATATTTGCAGATCTTAAATGACCAACATGTAATGCTTTAGCAACATTGGGTCCTCCATAATCTATTACAATCGTTTTGTCTTCTTTTTCTCCATGATGAACTGTAAAGTCATGATTGATTTCATTTAAATAATTCATCATTGAATCTTCACTGAAACGTATATTAATAAATCCTGGTCCTGCAACATTCACTTCTTTAAAGGTATGATCATTTCCTAAGATATCGACTACTTTATTTGCTATTTCAACGGGATTTTGTTGATTTTTTTTTGCTAAAGGCATTATACCATTAAATTGATAGTCACCTAATTCTTTTTTTGAGGATTCAATCAAACTGATGTTTTCAACTTTATATCCTAATTTTTCTAAGGCTGATTTTATTTTTAATTCTTGTGTTTTAATAAAATGATTCATATCTAAACCCTACTTTCTTATAGTATTATAACATAATTATTTTTTTATTTTCTTTCTAGATAAGCCTTTATTTAGATTTTTTAAATTATATGTTAATAATGTTTGAAAAGCTACACTTTGATCAATATTTTTTTGAGATAAACTTTTGGTTTCATTATCAAATTCTCCATTTAAAATTAATATTGCTTTTTTTACTTCTTCATTTACTAAGTCTAATTTTATTAATCTTACAATTAATTCTTCAATCATTGAATTTTTTAGGGGAATTAAAATATCATTTGTTACTTTTTCTTCATATATGAATGCCATGATGACTGCTATTAAATAACATAGCATAATGGTTTGTCCAGGTTCAAAATAGTTTTTGATATGTTCAAAAGAAGAATAAACTCCCAAGCTTGTTAAATTAAAATGATCAATTTCATATTGTTCTAATTTCATTATAATCCCTCATTTAATTTGCTATTATACATCAATATCTTATATTATTCTATATTTTTTATATAATAAAAATTTTAAAAAAAGAATTATTATTCAAATAATTCTTTATATATTTCTTTATAGTTAGATACTTCAATGATTTCTAACTTAGATAATACTTCTTCTGGAACTTCTTTTAAATCAGAATGATTATTTTTAGGAATAAAAACTTTTTTGATTCCTGAATTATAGGCACCAATTAATTTTTCTTTAATACCGCCAATTTCTAAGACATCTCCTCGAAGTGATATTTCGCCAGTCATTGCTACACTTTTATCAACTTTTTTGTCTAAAATTAAACTGATAAGGGATGTAACAATCGTAATACCTGCACTTGGACCATCTTTTGGAACCGCCCCATCTAAAGCGTGAATATGAATGTTTTTTGTTTTAAAGTAATAGTCATTGATTTTTAGTAATTGGTGGTGACTTTTAATATAATTGATGGCAACTTCGATACTTTCGCTCATTGTTTTCCCAAGAAGACCTGTAGTCGTTATTTTTCCTTCTCCTTCGTAAATACAAGTTTCAAGCGGCATGACTAATCCTCCAACCGGAGTATAAGCTAGCCCATTTACAAGACCTGTTTCTTGCGTTTTAGGTAATCCATAATCATTATATTTATATTCACCTAAATATTGAATTAAATCTTTTTTAGAAATAGTTTTCTTTAATTCTTTGTCTGCAATTTCAAATTCAGTAACTACCTTACGAATCGTTTTAGATAATAGACGTTCTAATTCTCTTACTCCTGCCTCTTTCGTATAAAATTTAATAATAATTTCTAAGATATTATCGGCAATTTTAATTTCGCTTGGCTTTACTTTATGATCGTGTAATATTTTAGGTAATAAATATTTTTTACTAATACTTATTTTTTCAAACAAAGTATAACTATATAATTGAATAATCTCTAAACGATCTAATAGTTCTCTTGGGATCCCTGATAGATGATTTGCCGTCACCACAAAAAAAACATCACTTAAGTCAAATGGTTCTTCTAAATAATTATCAATAAATGATTGATTTTGAACAGGATCTAAAATATCTAATAAAACACTAGCTGGATCCCCTTTATAATCTTTTACCATTTTATCGATTTCATCAATTAAAACTAATGGATTATTTGTTCCGCATTTTTTGATTGCCGTCATAATTTTACCAGGTGATGAACCAATATAAGTACGACGATGTCCTACTAATTCATTGGAATCATTTAAACCACCAACACTGATTTTATAAAATTCTTTATTTAGACTATCAGCTATTGATTTTGCAAGAGAAGTTTTTCCAACTCCTGGAGGTCCTATTAAACAAATAACAGGACTTTTATATGATTTGTTTCGTTTCTTCACAACAATATACTCAATAATTCGATTTTTGATTTCTTCTAATCCGTAGTGTGTTTCATCTAATTTGTTTTTAATTTCATTTAAATTATCTTGATCTTTTGATTTTGTTTTCCAAGGAAGATTAAGAATCCAATCTAGATAGTTTCTAATGTTTGATATTTCCGGATTCATTTCTGGCATTTTATCGTATTTATAGATTTCTCGGATTATTTTTTCATGAGTTTTTTCATCTAAATCTAGTTTTGTTAGCTTTTCTAAATAAGAAACAACTTCTTCTTCTTTTTCATTTTCTTCGCCAAGTTCACGTTCTATTTCTTTAATTTTTTCTCTAAGAATATATTCTTTTTGGGTTTCTTCCAAATTTTTAGTTAATTGCATATCAATTTGTTTATCTAATTTGATAACTTCCATTTCAATATGAATATCTTCTAAACATTGTTTAGCACGTTTTAATGTATCTATTTCTTCCATGTAATATAATTTTCGTTCAAAATTAATAGGTAAAAATAAAGCTGTTACATCTGTAATTTTATCTAGAGTATTATTCTCATTAACAATATTTAAAATGCTATTAGAAATAGTTGGAGAAGATTTAATATACTTTCTAACAATATCAATTAATTTTCTTTTTATTGCTTTAACTTCTGGAGTTGATTCTTCTTCATTTTCAATTTCTTTGATTTTCGTATATAAAATATCCTCGTTTTCTTGATTAAAATATTCTAAACATTCGACTCTTCGATTTCCGATTATTTTTACTCTTAGATGTTCATTTGGTAATTCTATTTTACTTTTTATTTTTGCAATAACGCCAATGTTTGGAAGATCACTTACTTCAGGCACCTCTTCAATTTGATCGCGAGGGCTTAATATTAATACTTCATTTTGAAAGGTTTTTCCAGCAATATTAATAATTTCTTTTGTAATGTCATTATTTAGTTCAAGTTTTACTTCTTGACCAGGAAGAAGGATTAATCCCTTCATTATCATAACTGGCAATGTATTTTTCATAAAATCACTTCCTTTGGCACTTGACTATTTATTATAGTGGTTAAGTATCTTTTTGTAAATGTTTTTTAAGTAATTTTATTTTACAAATTTTTACCAATATTAAAAAAAACTGGATTTATTTTCCAGCTTTGATAATTTCCATTGCTTGATGCATTTTCATATCATATTTAACAATATCAAGAGAACCATAAGCTTCTAGTAATTCTTCTTTAGAAATACCATAGTTTTTAGCCATTTCTTCGGCTTTTACTTCAGCATCTTTATCATTGATTTCAATATTTTCTTTGTTAGCGATAGCTTCAAGTAAATAACGATATTTGATTCTTTTTTCTGCTTCCGGTTCCATTTGTTCATGTAATTTATGATGATCAATACCTGTGAATTGTTCATATTGTTCCATGTTTAAACCTTGCATTTTCAATTGTTCCTCAAATTGATGAATCATTCGATGAACTTCATCGTCTAATAATTCTTTATTTATTGTAAATTCCATATTTTCAGCAGCTTTTGCTAAACAAGCTTCAATATATTTATCTTCTACTTCTGCTTCTTTTTTTTCGATAATTGTTTTTTCAATTTCCTTATTTAATTCAGCTTCTGTTTTAACATTCTCAAAACCTAAATCAGCAAAGAAATCTTCATTCATTTCTGGTAGTTGTCTTGTTTTGATTTCTCTTACTACAACTTCAAATTTAACATCTTTATTAGCCAATTCTTTTGTATAATTATCTGGGAACGTTAAATCCAATGTTAATTCTTTTCCAATCGGTGCCCCAATAAGACCACTTTCAAATCCAGGTATAAATGTATTAGAACCAATTTCCAATGGATAGTTTTCACCATTTCCACCTTCTAATTCGACTCCATCAACATATCCTTTGAAGTCAATAACAGCTGTATCTCCGCTTTCGACTTCTCCCTCTTCTTTTACAATAATTTCAGCATATTTTGTACTTAATTGTTTGATTTCTTCTTGAATCTCTTCTTTTGAAACTGATACTTTTTCTTTTTTTACTTTTAAATTAGTATATTCTCCTAATTTAATCTCTGGAGCAGTTATTACTGTAAATTCAAACACAACTTCATTTTCATTGATTGATTTTACATCTAAGCTTGGTTCAATCACAGGGATTAATTTGTTATCTTCTAGCATTTTTTTGTATGCAGGTTCTACGGCAGTATCAACAGCATCCATATATAAAGATTCAATTCCAAACTTTTTAATATAAAGATCTTTTGGTGCACTTCCTTTACGAAAACCATCAATTTTAATCTCTTTATTTTTTTTCTTGAAAGCCTTGTCTAAACAATCGTTCCATTCTTTACCTTCGATTTTAATTTCTATTACATGTTTATTCTTTTCCATAATTATTTCCTTTCGTTTCTTCATGTATTATACATAAAATACTCTTAAATATCAAGAAGTTGTTAACTTATACAAGTAAGTTAACAACTAAAAAACTGCTATTGCAGTTTATTTTATTTCCATAATTGTTATTTCAAATGATCCAGTTGGACTTTCTACAGTTACAACTTCATTTGCTTTTTTTCCTATTACTGCTTTACCAATCGGTGATTCATTGGAAATTTTATTTTCAAACGGATCAGCCTCTAGAGAACCAACGATTTTATATTCATCATCATCGCCATCATCAAATTTTACAACTACCGTAGACCCAATGCTGACAATATCCTTGCTACCTTCTTTGACGATTTCACAATGTTCTAATTTATACTCTAGTTCTTTTATTCTAGCTTCTAGTTGTGCTTGATCGTTTCTCGCAGCATCATAATCCGAGTTTTCTCTTAAGTCACCCATAGCACGAGATTCTTTCAATGCTTTGATGACTTCAGGGCGCTTTACAGTCTTTAAATCATTTAGTTCTTGTTCTAGTTCTAAATAACCTTCAGGTGTTAGCATTATAGTTTTATTCATTCTTTCACTCCTAAAATTAACCACTTAAGAATACTATAAATAGCTTTCTTTGTCAAATACTTTTATTTGCATCATATCGTTTGCTTCTAGTTTGTGGTCTGTTTTAATATAAACAATCATTCTTGGATGATTTGCAATTTCAATATTATTCATAAATTCATTATATATGGTATGCAGTTCCATAAAAAAGTTATCCATTTTTGGACCAAAAAATTCGACAATATCTCCGATTTTAAAATAATTACGTTGTTCAATCTTAGCGATTTTTGTTGTTTCATCATATTCTAATACAATTCCTAAGAAGTCTTGATTCGATAATTCTTGTCTTCCTAAAAAATATTGTTCTTTTACGCTTGGAAGTTTATCGAAAAATTGAGGTGTTGAATCACGATTTGCACATCGATTTAAGATATCGAGATAATAATTTGTTTCTCCTGCAGTTAGTGTATTATTATTGATTTTGTCAATTAACTTACGATAAGTGCCAATGACGGTTGCAATATAATAAATTCCTCGCATCCGACCTTCCACTTTAAAGGAATTTACTCCTACTTCAATCATTTCTTGGATGTAAGGAATTAAATTTAAATCTTTACTTGACATTGAAAACTCATTTTCTTCAGTTTCAAAGGTGAAACGACATACTTGTGCACATCCACCTCGATTAGCATCACGATTGGTACAATAATTGGATAAAACACATCTCCCTGAGAATGATGTACACATTGCTCCATGAATAAAGCATTCTAAATCTAAATTTGTTTTTTCTTTAATCGTCTTAATATCTTCTTTGCTTGCTTCTCTTCCCAGCACGATTCGATGCACGCCTAATTCTTTATAAAAAGTTGCAGCATATTGATTCATTACGCTTGCTTGAGTAGAAAGATGAATTTCGTATTTGACTTTTAATTTCTTTGCCGTTTCAATGGCTACTAAGTCGCTTGTGATAATAGCATCAATGCCAATTTGATCTAATTCTTTTAAATATGTTTCTAAGCCTATAATATCTTCATCATGAAAAACAATATTTACAGTAACATATATTTTTTTATTTAATGAATGGGTAAATTCGCAAGCACTTTTTAAATCATCAAGGGAAAAATTTTTAGCATTTGCTCTTAAAGAATAGTTTCTTCCACCCACATAAACGGCATCCGCACCATATAAAAGGGCAATTTTTAATTTTTCAAAATCTCCCGCAGGACTTAGTAATTCTACTTCTTTCATCTTAATTTCCTTTCACACGATAGATTGTTTTGGTATGTAAAAAGCCTTGATCTGTTTCTATTTTTAGTTCTTGTTCGTTTAAAATTGATTTTACAAGTTCTATTTGTTCATCTAAAGATAATAATATTGGATTAATTATTTTAAATTTAATATTATCATGATTAATATTTATGGCATTATAATATGGTTTACTATAAATTACAGTTCCGTATTCGTTTTCAATTGCGATAAATTCTTTTTTAGAAACTTTTTCTTCCATATTTAAGACTTTATTTTCTTTTAAATTAAAGTGTTGTTGATAATGAGTTAGAAGATGCCTTCTTGAATACATTGCAGGCATTAAACCAAAAGTATAAAGGCACAAAGGTTTTTTAGCTTTATTTAAAATATTTTCTATTTGTTCTATTGTTATATCTGAGGAAATAACAATAGAATCAAAGTAGTTTAATTGATAATTAATTGTTTTCAGATTTGTATTAAAATGTTGTTGGTAAAGAATCAATTCTGTTTTTAAATTATGCTCTTTTAAAATAGAATAAATACCTAAATCTTCAACTACTAATCCTTTTATTTTTGTTATATCTAAATCATCAATCAATTGTTTTATCGATGTTGTATCTAATAATCGATTCAATAATAAATAACTATTTGCTTCTTTTATTTCTTCTAGACTAAATTCATTTAAATAGCCAACGGAATATCCCTTAAATGGAAAAAGAAAGGTAGTTATACCTTCTTCTTTTAGTTTTTCAATAAAATTAATATCAGTTACTGTATATAAAATTTTATTCTTCATTTTTTCTTTTACTAATAGAAATTCCATCTCCAACATTATAGAATTCTGTATCAAACTCTTCGTTTTCTTTTAAAAATTCAATATATGTTTCAATCTTATCTACTAGTCCTTTCAAATTCTTACTTTCAATTGTTGATTTTTTTCCAACCAATCCATGAAAATTTAAATTATCTGTAATAATAACTCCTTTTGAAGATAAAAAGTATTTGTACTTTTCAAAGAATTTTTTATATTGGCCTTTTGCAGCATCAATGAAGATTAAATCATATTCAATCTCATTACTCATATTCATTTCTAAAGCATCTTGATAAACTACACTAATTTTTTTATCAAAGTTACATTTTTTGACGTTTTTTAAGCATTCCATATAACGAACTTCATCACGTTCAATGGTTGTAACTTTTACCTCTGGATCAACACTCGCCATTAAAATAGCTGAATAACCAATCGCAGATCCTAATTCTAAAATATTTTTGATATTGTTTTGTTTAATATATTTCATAATAAAGGCAATCGCTTCTTTTTCAATAATAGGTACATTAAACTCCTGGGCGTATTCTTCCATTTCCATTATTAATTTTTTCATTTTATCATCCTACTTCTTTTATTATTTTCATGTGCTCATCATATGTTTTTGTAAAATATACTTGACCGGTTTTTATATCCGCAAAGAAATATAAATAATCGCCTTCACTTGGTTCTAGACTTGCTTTAATACTCATGAGTGATGAATTACAAATTGGTCCGACTGGTAATTTTCCATTCATATTTGTATTTCTTGAACTTGTATTGTAAGGATTATTGTTTTCTAAATCGCTTACATATAAATCTTCACCCATATTTTTTCTTACTCCGTAATATGAAGTAACATCCATTCCTAAAGACATTCCCAAGCTTAACCTTTTATAAATAACTTGACTAACATCTTTGCGATCATTTTCTTTCACGGCTTCTAATTCAATAATTGCAGCTATTGATAAGATTTCGTGAACTGAATAATTGCTTGCCTCTATTAATTCTTTTATTCCGTTTAATTTATTGTATGTATTATCTAATATTTTTATAATAATTTCACTAGCAGTAGCAGTGTCAAGAAATTCATATGTATCAGGATATAAATATCCCTCAAGAGGATAGTATAACACATTATTTAAAATTTCTTCAGTTAAAAACCAATATTTTTCGATACACTCTTTTAAGAATGTTTCATTTGAGGTAATTTCTAAAAATTCTTTTTCGCTTATATTAGTTGCTGCACTAATTGTTTTTAAATAACTTGTTAAACGTTTACCTTCAATTAAAGTAACACTCACTGTATCAATTTTAATATCACCTTTGCTCATTTTTTTAAGCATTTCGGCTGGAGTTTGATCTTTGCTTAATTCATAAGTACCAGCTTGAATTGTCAAGTCATTATGAAAAAACAAATATCCTTTTAATACTAATTCATTTTTAATCAAGCCAGCTTTTTTTAAATTACTGACAATTTGTAATTTTGAAGTCCCAGGAGTTACTTCAAAAACGACTTTTTCTTCTGACTTACCTACAGCAGACATTCCATTTATATAGAAAGCGCCTAGACTGATTACGATCACACCTATAACAATTGCTATAATTATCCCTATTCTTTTCAATTTTAACATTCCTTCTCATAATATTTTGTGATTAAAAGTTCAATTATATTCCATTCTTTATCGCTTTTTATCGGTTTTAGTTCATCTTCATCATAAATGCTAGCATAAATAATAAGACTATTTGATTCATCATAAGTATCATCAGTATAAATCAAATAGTTCTTATCGGTTTCTTTTGAATAGAAAGATAGTAGCATTCTAATTTCTTTTACTTGTTTTTTTTCATCCATTATTTTCATTTTTGATTCTTCTTTCTTTCAAGTAAGTATCTAAAATAATAGATGCTGCAACATTATCGATAACTTTTTTTCTTTTTTTTCTGTTCATGTCACTTTGTAGGAGAATATTTGTTGCTTCAATAGTTGATAATCTTTCATCAACTAAATGAATAGGTAATTCAAAATTTGCTTCTAAGATTTCCTTAAACTTTAATGATCTTTCGCTAGCAAAGCCAAGCGAGTTATTCATGTTTTTAGGCAAACCTAAAACGATATCAGTTATTTGATTAACTAAAATGATATCAGTTAATTCTTTGATTACACTTTCATAAGCATTTGTATTAAAATGGATGGTTTTATAAGGAGTAGCAATTAAGTTAGTTTTATCACTTAAAGCAATTCCTAAGCTTTTGGTTCCTAAATCTAGACCAATAAATCTCATTTTAAGTTTTCGCTTAATAAATAAGCTAAAATTTCGGCTCTGTCAATTTCTTGAATCATGCTACGAGCTTCTTTATAACCAGAAATATAACCAGGATCGCCTGACATTAAATAGCCAACGATTTGATTTACTGCATTATATCCTCTTTCTGTTAAAATATCGTAAACACTTTCCAAGGTTGTTCTGATAATTTCTTTTTTTATTAAAGAAACATCAAATAAACTTGTTTTATCCATATATTCACCTCATAAGTTACACCTATATTTTACCAAACTATTTGTCGATGTACAAGTGAGGGATTTTTCTTCAAAAAAATAAATTTGTTTTTGCAATTTTTCTTGTAATTACTATATTTTATGTTATTATATATTTCCCTATTTTGAGGTATTTTAGATGATAATGTTAGAATTGCCAAAGAAACAAGATGAACTTATTTTGAATAATTTTTCTAAAGATTTAGTATATGAAGTGATTAATGGAGAACTAGCATTTTATGAATTACTGGGATTTTATGATGAAGAAATGATACAAGAATATTTTCATTATGTTTTAGCAGAAACAGTACCTCATTTTATTTTTAATGAAGAAGACAATCCTGATGAATTTCATTATAAAAGTACAATTGGAACACAAATGAAAAAAGAGTTATTAAATAATCAAAAATTTCTTTTTATAATGAAACAATTAAAAAGAAAACCAATAGATTTTCTAGGCAGTGGTGCAGATGCAATGGTATTTCATGTTGGAGAAAACGATTGTATTCGCATTGGGAATGGTTTGACTTATTATGAAGAATTTAAAAAAATAAAGAATCCTTTGATTTGTCGTCCTAAGATAATGGATCAATTGCTTTTTTCAAAAGATTACTCCCTTCATTTTGGTTTGAGAAAATATTATGAAAATGGTAACTTTACAAAAAAAGATGCTATTGATGTTTTTTTAAAATTATTAGAATCCAATTATGTTTGGCTAGATCCAAATCCTGATAATTTGTTAATGAACAATGGACCATTTATAGCAGATTATGATTATATAATTACTTATGAATATCTTAAATATATAATAGATCATAAACTTCAAATTATATCTGGTTCGGATTATGATGAGTATTTGGAAGAAATATTAAAAGAAAATTATCTTCCAAAAGAAATGATTTATTATTTAAAAAGAAAAAGATTCTAAAAAAAAATCCAAGGATTTTTTTTAGTTTTATTCTAATACCGCTTTAATTCGTCTAATTCCCGCACTTGATGCCTCTTCTTTTTTAATTTTGAAGGTTCCTAGTTCCTTTGTACTTTGAACATGCGGCCCTCCACAAAGTTCTTTTGAAATGTTGCCAATGGAATAAACTGTTACGATATCCGGATATTTATCAATAAACATACATTCTGCCCCAGAGTTTATTGCGCTAACTTTTTCCATTTCTTCATAACTTACCACTAAATCTTCTTGAATCCATTGATTGACTAAATTTTCAACATTCATTTTTTCCTCATCAGTTAATTTATGATCACAAGCAAAGTCAAATCGCATTCTTTCAGCTGTGATATTACTTCCTTTTTGATGAACATTTGGGTCAATAACTATTTTTAAAGCTGCATTTAATAAATGAGTCGCTGTATGATATCTAGTTTCGATAGCTCCACCTTCTTGTAATCCACCTTTGAATTTACCAGCTGAGGCTGTTCTTGATTTTTCTTGATGTTCCCTCATTTTTTCTTCAAAACCAGCTACATCCACAGAAATATTGGCATCACTGGCCATTTCCATTGTTAATTCGATTGGAAAACCATAAGTATCATAAAGTTTGAATGCACTCTTTCCATCAAGAATATTTAAGTTTCTTGTCATTTTAGCAAATTCTCTTAGTCCTTTTTCTAAAGTACGGCTAAATTTAATTTGTTCATTTCTTAAAACATCATATACAACAGTTTCATTTTTTTCTAATTCAGAATAATATTTTTTATAATCATGAATAATTACTTCTGCGATTGCTACTAAATAATCAGACTGTAAATCAATGTTTAAATTTCTTGCATGACGGATTGCGCGTCTAATTAATCTTCTTAAGATATAGCCTTGATCCGTATTACTTGGTTTTATGCTAGCTTCATCCGCGGAGATAAAGACAGCAGTTCTTACATGATCAGCAATAATTCGCATGGATCTTTCATTACCCTCATACGGTAGATTAGAAACTTTTTCAATTTTTTTGATCACATTGACCAAAATACTGGATAAGTAATTATCATTAACACCTTCTAGACAAGCTACTACTCTTTCTAAACCCATTCCAGTATCAACATTTTTTTTAGGAAGTTCTGTAATATTACCATTTTCATGTTTATAAAACTCCATGAAAACATTATTCCAGATTTCTACCCAACGGTTATCACTCGGATCAAAAATTTCTGGAATTTCATCATTTGAACGAAAATAAAAGATTTCTGTATCGCCACCACAAGGTCCAGTTTCTCCTGCAATCCAAAAGTTATCTTTTCTTCCTAAATAGGCAATCCGATCACTCTTAATCCCTAATTTTTTCCATACATTTGCAGATACTTCATCCCGAGGAATTTCTGTGTCTCCTTCAAATACTGTAACTGCTAATTTTTCTACAGGAATATTTAAAACTTGCGTTAAAAACTCAAAACTATAGAGAATACTTTCTTCTTTGAAATAATCTCCTAGACTCCAATTTCCTAACATTTCAAAAAATGTATGATGGGTTGTATCTCCTACTTCTTCTAAATCATTTGTTCTAACGCATTTTTGATAACCAACTAATCTCGTGCCATATGGATGTTTTTCCCCCATTAAATATGGAATTAATGGTTGCATCCCTGCCGTATTAAATAAGACCGTTGGATCATTTTCAGGTACGACTGGTGCTGAAGGTATTTGTTTGTGTTTTTTGCTCAAAAAAAACTCTATATATAAATCTTTTAAATTTTTCATTATTCTATACTCCCTAAAATATTTTCGATTTTTTCAT
>Ga0153920_1000220_pt1 | contig 22573 bp, 15 predicted proteins | sample TSNJ004MetaG_FD_104713 | JGI IMG/M metagenome (GOLD analysis project Ga0153920, IMG submission 104713) | Attine ant fungus gardens microbial communities from New Jersey, USA - TSNJ004 MetaG | ecosystem: Host-associated > Fungi > Mycelium > Unclassified | place: USA: New Jersey, Brendon T. Byrne...
AAAAGAAAAGAAATATAAATAATGACTTAGCTGTTTTAGCCATGTCATGACATTTAGTGTGTTAATAGACAATCAGCTTGTACTGTAGTGCTCTTCACATCCTCATCTACTTTGGTATGAGGATACTATCTTGCAGTTTTAGGGCAATCCCAGTATTTGATAATGTTTGCAGAGTTCTTAATAGGAGACCTGGCAACTGTTAATGATTTGTATTGGCCTGAGTGTGGATGAGTTAATAGATTTTTTTTGTTGTTGACAATCAGTGATGACAATGATACAATTACCAAAGATGCTATTCCCAGTCTGATTCCTGCATCTGGAGCAGTGATTTTTCCAGCTGGAGATCACTTGGTATCTTGATCTCCATCTATAGGCAACCAGTACTGCTTGTATTTTGTAACAATTTTTTTGGTTTGACACTTGCATCTGTTACAGTGTCTTTTGCCCTCCCGGTTGTGGAGCAGAATAGTAATTAGTCACATGGTGTGTTTGATTGATGCATCCAGCCTTTCATTCCTATTTTCGCGACTGACGTTGCTGGTATGAAACAGCAGCCATTGAGCTTTTTTGCCACCACTGCTATTGTATGTTCCTGCCGAGTTACTGTCAATTGGCTCCCTCTGCAATAATCATAGGATCATGCAGTTGCTGGCATCGGTGCAGGAATTGTGACTACGCTTTGTCTGAACCCGTTGGATCTGCTCAAAATCAAATTTCAAGTTGACACAGGAGTGCGGGCCGGTGGTATAGGCAGTCAAATATTCCATGCTCTCAGGGATGTTCAACGACAGCAGGGTTGGAGAGGACTTTACCGTGGAATTTCGCCTAACATTGCTGGAAATGCTTCAAGCTGGGGATTGTACTTTTTCTTGTTCGTGTTCATTTCTTTGTACAGTCAAGCATTTTGATGTGATTGTGACATCAGTTATAATTTGCTTAAGAAGCAAGCGGCGGGTGGGGACATAACTAAACCTTTATCAGCAGCTCAATATCTAATGTGCTCCGCCGAAGCAAGTGCGGGTTTTTCTCTGCTTTGTATCTCTCAATACTAAATATGCTAATACCTGAAAGGTGCAGTGACAGCCATAATCACAAATCCACTTTGGCTCGTAAGAGTGCGCATGTTCGCTACAACTAAGGAATCTCCTGGTGCTTACAAGGGGCTCTGGGGTGTGTTGACTATTGACTCACTACACCAGGCATCTTACTAGTTACCAGATGGACTTTCGACAATTGCTCAAACGGATGGAGTTTCGGGTCTTTTTCGTGGAACTGTGTTGGCTCTTGTGGGTGTGTCTAATGGAGCCATTCAATTTGTGGCGTATGAAAAAATGAAAAAATGGGGATTTGACCAGAAGCAAAGACAAGCTGAGCGAGCCGGAAAGGCCTACAACCAAGACCTGGATAAACTAGTGCGGACTACATTTGGACTGTGTAAAATTGTACTAAATTTTTCTAGTCCAATCTAACGTATTCATCTATGTCCATATCAAGCAAATTCATGGCTTCAGCAGCTACATACCCCTATCAAGTAGTGCGGTCTCGCACTCAGGTGAGTCGCCTATTCTGGTACATGCCTTTGTATAGAGTTAACGCCAACGTCATCACAGAATGATGTTCAATCAAAGTTGTTCCCCGATATCCCCACCACTATCAGACGCACCTGGAAACAAGAAGGTTTTAGAGGTTTCTACCGTGGTCTTGGGACCAGCCTTGTTCGTGTCCTCCCCGGGAATTGTATCACATTCGTTGTGTATGAGAACTTGGCTTGGCTCCTTCGGAGTTCTGCAGCCAGACGGGCACACTCGTCAATTCTTGATTCATAGATCATTGGTTCAATGTCCCGAGCTTCTAACCGGAGAGATGGGCTTCGAAGTCTTCAACCCCTGTCGCTCCACCCTGTATTGAGCATTCATGGAGCCCCAGCGGAGTTACTATTGGCTTCTGCGCATGGTCCATGATATGGGACCCGTTGAAATCTCTCATCTTCCATCGATCCTCAATTCGCAGTCTGAATATGACCTTTTGTCAAGGGATGAGCAGATTGCAACACCTCATCAATTGATCCTACCCTAGTATATCATTCCTTCTCACACAGAAGATATAATTTGAATAGCCACCGTGATGCCTTGGTCTCGAAAGTCATCAACTGTATGGCCTTGATAACGCATGACTTCACCATGTCGATGTCCGGGAACCGGGATGTTGTAAACTCACGTTCTAATCCTTCCTTACTCCATTCTTTAAGGAAAACCATAACCTGGCCATCGACGAGATTCCGTTTGTGTTTTTGTCAAGCCACCGAGTAAAGCAATGCCTATGGCACGAAGATGTTTCGATGCTTCAATAGCTAAGAGATGATTTTACATTGCAGTTCGACAAGGACCGTGCTGCCAAGGTTCTAGATGACTCGAGTGGAGTCCTGGCAACCAGCTTGTTCCATCCCCGCTAAATTATTTTGTTGTGAGTATATGTTTTGGACATTTGATTCCATCTCACACATTACACAATTCACACTCTTATTGTCACTTGGCTGTTTGTGCATCTCAGTTTCATTCCACAATTCTGAAGTGAGAATATTTTACATTATGGACTAGATATTGTTACTTAGTACACCTACAGTATTTTATAATTACCCTGGGTACTTCTTAATATACTATTCCATATGGTGGTTTTGGCCACTTTCAGGGTCATGCATAGCCACTTACAGTGTTTTGGCCACTTTCAAAGATAGCAACATTTAAAGTATAGAAGTTACTTCTGAGAGCAATCATTATACATACAGTAGCTTCCAAAACTGACCAAATGTTTAGTGTTTTTGAATTAATTATCTAATACCACTTAAAGATATAAACCCTAAAACTCTGAAATTAAAATATGTTATACTAGAATCAATTCCCTAGAGATGAACCCACAAGTCATGTGATTTGGATCAAAAATGGCTGAGTAATAAAATAAACAAAATAATAAAACATTTGATCAGCTTTGGAAGCTTACTCTAATTTACTATTTAATAATTAGTATGACCTCCCTTGGCCTTGAGTATGGCCTCAATCCTTCTTGGCATGCTTTCTATAAGTCTTTGGTAGATTTCCACTGGAATATTCTCCTACTCCTTTGCCAATCTTTCCTACAATTCAAATATTCTCTTGGGTAGATTTTTATAGTCATTCATTTGTCTTGTAAAGTAGTTCCAGAGATGTTCAATAGGATTTAAGTCAGAGGATGGAAAAGGCCAGATAAGAAGCCTGATTTCCTGGTCTTTAAACCATTTTTTTTTTAGCTTTTTTTGAGGTATGCTTTGGGTTATTATCCTGCTAAGATATTCTTTCTTCTTCTATCATACTAAGCTTTTCTCTAGTCCATGGGCCAAAATATCACAGTACTAATCTGTATTCATCTTTCTCTGAATCTCTGTAAGAGTTTCCATTCTATTCCATTCTATGCAAGTCTATACTATAAGATTGTTTTCTCTTATATACTTCATAGTGGAAGTTGTTATTCTATTAAAATAGGTTCCTCTTTAATTTTTCAACTATGAACCCTGTCATTTGATCCAATATAATTGATTTTTGTTTTATATGACCACAAGACCCTCTTCTAGTCCTCTATAGTTCAGTTTGTATAATACTGAGTAAATGCAAAATACTATTATTAATAAGTTTTCTTAAGTAAAAAATGTTTTTGTTTAACAACAGACTACAAATTATTCTCTTTAAGTGCTCTTCTAACTATTTGGGCAAAGACAGAATACCATATACCAAATTTTCAGTATTATTTAATATTTGTTCTCAATTTCTTTTTATTTTATTTATAATTTCCACTCCCAACCTTCTAGATTGTTTACTCCTATAGAATTACAATATAGACCAAAAACTTATACAGCTTCTATTTTGGATTTTGGATAAGTACTCCAGTATAAGGAGACAGCTATTATCCTAAAATAGAGCTTAGCTAAGTATCTGATTTATAATTATCTAGCAGATCTTATCTTATAATACATATCCATCTACTCTCTTGTATAAGGATATAGCTAAGATGACTTAGTCTCACTTCTAGTCTAAGTTGACAAGAAAAACTTGATAGAGTTCCTATTTGATTATTGTTCACTACTTATACACATTTGGTATTTACTTTTGTTTACAAAGTTCTACTAAAAGGGTGTAAAAGGGAATTGCTTACTAGAACAGATAATAAGACATAGTACTAGCTCCCAATCATATGCTAAAGGTTTAAGGGGATAAAACAGAAATGAAAGATTAAAGAAGAGGTATCAGAAATTATATACAGCTTTATATAAGTTTTATAATTATTTAGCATTAAACAAGTAGGAGGTTACTCTAGATCTGTGTTATATATCCTCTCTAAGATGTCAACTTTTATACACTATGACAAAAGCTTCTCTGGAAAATACATTTAGTTGATCCCTTTGAACCCTCTACACTCAGTTGCCCCCTTATCTGCATCCCCAATGCTAAACCTTATGGATATGATGCAATCCAAGTATATATCTAGCCAAGCTTTCCTAGCTTACTGCCCTCTCCAAAGCCTGCCTAAGTTAAGTTTTCAACTTGGTTCTGGATTGAATCTTGGTATACTCTATGTTTTGTTTCTAATACTATACTGATTTCAAAAGTTGCCACTCAAGATATACTATGTTAAACAATTTTAGAGGTAGTGGAGATGAAGATATATACCAAGATAAGTTTCTTGTTGCTATTCTATCTATTCCTAGAACTATATATTAATCATTACAAATTACAGAGACTCAATGAAATAAAATAATAAAGGAAATTATTACTACTTTTGGTATTATCTTAATTTCCCTTCTTATGCCAAGTTTCCTAATTTCTAAGATAACATGTCCCTCTTCTAGAGTCTTTCTATCAAAGATGACATGTCCCTCTTCTAGAGTTTTCTTGTAAGGGCAACTGGAGTGGAGTGAACTCTAGAAGAATCCTTAGTAATATTACAAGTCCTAAATATATTACAACTCACCTCTAGGAGAATCCTTAAAGATTAGGATAAGGCTCCTAAAGTGTACTTCTACAATATATATACTCCTACTACTGAGGCATTTTTAAGTCTATAGTCCTGTTAGTCAGGGTCAAGGGTCTCTGAGTCAAGCTAAGAGAAATTAAATATTACATAGTAATATTTAATTAAGCATAGAGTTGCTCTAGGCTATGAGTCTGGTGTTTCAGAGATAGCATTAGTAGGGTCTTTTTATATTTACTCTCTTCTCAAGATTGCTGTACCTCAAAGCAATAGTTCTGAAAAGAAAAATTGTATCAAAGTCTACTTGTCAGATGTATTTAGAGGCTATAGGGTGTTTGTGATAGATATTCTGCTATAAGGTCTGGTGCTAAGACATTAGAGGCTACTTTCCAAAAATTGTGTTCTCTTTTGAATTCCATCTACTTTATCAGGAACTGGAATCTCTTTTTATACCAACAATTGTCCAAGATCTCTTTTACTTCCTACTTCTCTTCTTTATTAATGACAACAGATAGCAGTGGAGGTTTAGGCTTCCTTTTGGGGATTGGATCTTCTAGAGCAGCAGACAGCTTTACTATATTAAACATAGGATAGAGTTTTTTTATTGCATATAATAGCTTAAAGTAGTAGATGAGAGGTCCTACTTAATACTCTACTACAAAGGGTCTGAAATAGTGGTATAACAATTTTGAAGATGAATGTGTGGTCTTGATATTGGTGGTATTCAGGAATACCTAATCCCCAGAGTGAAATATTGGGGCTGGAGACCTTCTTTGGTTGTAGTACTATGTCATGTCCTCTTATGCCTTCCAAATTGTGGTCTTGGTCTCTTTGACTGTTGCTTTCATGCATTCTGTGAACTTGTTTACTATTTCCAGTCTAGAAAGACATTGCCTAGGTTCAAAGCTCATATGAAGAGTCCATCCAATGTTGAGCAGGAACTAAGTCTATTAAGTAGAAGTATATATATAGTTGTTGTGCTAGAATTCTACTATTGGCAGTAGATCATACTAGTCATTCTATTGCTTATTGACAAAGAGATATAGGTACTAGTCAAGTTCCTGGTTGATATGCTCTATCTGTCTGTTGGTTTGTGGGTACTAGGCTATAAAGGAAACCAGTTGAATCTCTAGTAGATAGTAGAGCTCTCTTATAAACAGGGCTACAAATTAAGGTCTGCAGTCCAAGATTATATATTAAGGCAGTCCATAGAGTTTTTATACCTGGTGCAAGAACAACCTTGCTACTCCTTCTATAGTCACCATTGTGTGTATCAGAATAAAGTGAGCTCTCTTAGACACAGAGTCTACTACTGTCATAACAATATTATATCCAGAGGACTTAGGAAGCTCTACCACAAAGTCAATACTGAGAGCATCCCATTTGGCATCTGGTACTAGAATAGAGTGGAGCTCTTTGACTGAAGGCTTCCTAGAGTATTTTATGTAGAGGCAGAGATTACAGATACTCATATATTATCCTATATACCTAGACATCTAGGACTACCAATAGTTCCAGAATACCAGCTCTAGCATTTTTTATTTACTAGGGTATTCTGTGACCTTGGTGTTGTGGTACAAAAAGACTATTTTTCTATACAAGTCTGGGATCTGGGACACATAAACCTTTTCTCAAAAATAGAGCAAGTTATCTATATTTGACTATTCCAATGAATGCACCATCTTGGTAGTGGAGTATTGGAATTCTTGGATGACCTTAGCAACTAGCTCTTCTAGGTCTCCTGAGTGGTTATTCTTGCAGACTTTAAACAGGATGTTCTTTTTTGCTCCTGTTAGCTCTACTTCTTCTAAGACATAAACAGCCAGAAACTCTGGATAGAGTAATACCATATTCTTATTGTTGAAGGATTCTTTGCCATGGTCTGATCTTTGTGATAAAGTATTTGGTTTCTCTATAGATTGTCTAGGTCAGTGGCAGAAAGTAAAATTAAATCTTACCAGGTAGAGGAACCAATATACTTGCTAGTGGTTTAGCTTTTTGGTAGTTATAAAGTATTCCAAATTCTTGTGATCCATCCAAATTTCTACTAGATTAGTTACTTCTTTTAGAAAGTACCTCTATTCTTCTAATATATGAATAATAGTAAGTATCTCTTTATTGTAGATCTTATAGTTCTTCTCTACCAGAAACAAGAACTTACTATAGAATACTACTGGATGCCACTTGCCATTCTTTGTAGACTGTTGAGACAGGATGGTATCTGTAGCATAGTCCAAACTGTCTGCTTCAATCTAGAAGAGTACCAAGTTATGGGGTGAGACTAATACTAGAGTAGAAGTCATGGCCATTTTAAGAGTCTCAAAGACTGTCTGTTCCTTGTCTCTCCATTCCCATGTCTGATCAGAGTATGTCAGGTCAAAAAGGGTTTGGACTATGGCTGAGAAGTCTTGGATGAAATGCCTATAGAAGTTAATAAACCTCAGAAAGGCTTAAATATCAGTCTATAACTTTAGGGTAAACCATTCTCAGACTTTAGCAACCTTGACAAAATTTATCAAGACTTCATTCTCCAATACTACTAGACCTAAGTACTCAATGTGCTTCTTCTGGTATTTATACTTTTCTGGTCAAAAGTATATTTTATATTTTGCTAGAATCTCTAGTATTCTCTAAATAGCCCTTGTGTGTTATTTGACAGTCCTTGTAAAGATCAGGATATTATCCAAGTATACCACTATTATTTCTTTGGCTATGAAGTCCCTAAAGATATCATTCATCATTATCTGGATGGTGGCTGGACTATTAGTTATTTCAAAGAACATTACCAGAGGCTCAAATAGACCATAGTTGGTGTAGAAGGTGATCTTCTACTTGTCTCTAGACTTGATGTGCACATTGTTGAAACTCTAGCAGATATTTAGTTTAGTAAAGTACTTGGCTCTGTAGAGTTGTAACACAAGTTTGGAGATAAGGGGTAAAAGGTATCTGTTTTTTACTGTTACTGAGTTGAAAGTCTAGTAGTCTTGCACCAATTGGAGAGAACTATTCTTTTTCTTGATAAAGAATACTGGAGTGGCCATAGGTAATTTGGATGGGTGTATTTATCTGGTATATAGGTTTTTCTCCAGAAAGATATCTAGCTTCTTTTGCTCAATGGAAAAAAAAGGATAAACCTTTGTAGACTTGGGCTAAAAAGAGCTCTATTATGTGATCCCAATAGCAATGCTCCAGTAAGACATCAAAATTGTCCTTGGAAAACATAGATTCAAAACCTCTAGCATAAAGAGGTAGAGAAGTAGAAGTTGCCTGTATCTCTACACTTCATCTTGCTCCTTCTGCTAACCATTGAGAGGTAATAGTAGAGGCTTGTATTATTTCTTTGAAGGGCTCAGGGAGTAGCCTAGTAATAAACAGTTAATCTCTAGGCTCCTAGTCTTGTCTATTAGTTCTATATAGGACTTCAAGTTCTTTCTTCTCTTTGTCTAGAAGAAAGAGGGGTCTGGTCTAACAGTGCTATATAGCTCAGACCTCTTGTCTCTTCCTTAAGGTCTGTTCTCTCTGAAGGGTACAATACTCTTCATATTGGGATGGGCAGTATGTCATGCAGACTTTCTCTTTCTCCCAGTTAACTTTGGGATTATAGTCCTTAAGCTAGATATAGCTAAGGATTAGTTTCTGTTTCTCTAGACTGAAGATAGCAAAGAGCATCTATTTTGAGTACATTCAATAGCAGAGGACTATGTCTACTACTTCCAATATCTAGCTAGCTTTGTTGGAAGTGCTGTCAATGTTAAAGACTAGTATGGGACAGAAAATAGTCTAGGTATTGATCCCTTTAGAGCATACAAAGTCACAATCAATAAAGTTTCTAGTAGCTCTGCAGTCCAGAAGTGTGCTAATGAAGTGGAGCTTGCTGGTGTTAGTAGTACTAAGTTCTTGTTATCAATAGGCAGTGAATGCCCTTAGTGATCACCTTAGATAGATATTCAAGAAGAACTTGATGGAGTTCTTCATTGGATTGGACTTCTACTTATACTACTTTTACAGTAGCTGTACTCTTAGTCATGTCCTTCCAGAATGTTCTGTGATCATCTGACCTTGTCACATGACCCTAGTTCCTACACTATTTATATCTTCAACCCTATTGTACATCTTGAGGTTTTGGATTAAGTGTTTGAATGCTTGAAAAACTTTTCTTCTTTTGGGGCTCTCATAACATGACCCCCTCTTCAAGTTTCCTTGTTCTGAGGAATTTTTCCATCAATTTCAGTTCTCATCCCACCTCTTTTCTCTTTCTCTTTTATACCTCCTTTTTCTCCATCCATATATCAATTTTTCCGTGAACTTCCTTGGTAATTTCCAACTAAATTCCCTCTCTTCTTCTTCCAGCTTCTATTACCTTAGTTCCCCAACTTCTTTTTTGTACTCTCTCTCAAACTCTTCTACCAATTCCTTTGCATTCTCCAAGTTTTTTCTATTTTCCAAAGTATCTTCTTCTGTTATATATCCCTTCCACCTTACTAGAAACTTCTTTTTCTCCCTAACCATCTTTTTGTTTAAGATTTTTTCCACCTCAAATTCCTCCTCTCTTTCAATAATGACTAGTTTTGGTAGTATCTTCTTCTGTCCTTCTACCTGCAGTTTATAGAGTTGTACTCTACTTACATTAACTACAGGGTGTATTTTAATAGACTTAGGTAGTTTTAATTCTATCACATTGCTAGAGATAATTCCCTTGATTTTGTAGGGGCCCACAAAATGCTCTGTCAATTTCTCTAATCTTTTTCCTTTCATCTGCCATTTCAAGTCCTTTGTACTTAGTAGTACTAGGTCTTCTACTCTGTATTCCTCTTCCTTTCTTCTCTTTCTGTTTGCAAACTTCTTTATCTCTTCCTGTGCTTTTCCTAGTACTGCTTTTGCTTCCTTCTGGATTCTCTTCATCCTTTCTGCAAATTCTCCTGCTGCTTTGTATTTCCCCCTTCTTCTTCCCTCAAATCCTATACTTGGATCTTGACTGTAGTTTGCTTTGAATAGTGATATTTTTGTTGCCATGTGGATTTTGTTATTGTAAATTCCACTGTTTCTAACCAATCCAGCCACTGCTCTTGTCTGTAGTCGATAAAGACCCTTAGATATTGCTCTAACTCCTGGTTTATCCTTTCTGTCTGCCCATCTGTTTGAGGATAATAGGCTGTTGAGAGTTTCATCTGGATTTCCAACAAGTTATTTAACTCCTTCATTATTCCTGCCATAAACTATACTTCTTTATCTGATATGATGCTTTCTGGAAGTCTATGTAACTTCCATACATAATCTCAAAACAGCTTTGCAAGTCCTTCTGCTGATGTTTTCTCTGTTGTTGCTATGAAGTACACCATTTTACTAAAACAGTTACATACTACTAAGATAGCATCATACCTCTAGGCTAATGGTAGTTTGGTGATAAAGTCTGCCGAGATATGGCTCCATGGTTTTTCTGGAATTGTATTAGATATTAGCTTTTCTGCTAGTGCTTCACTTCAATTTTTGTATCTTTGACAAGCATCACATTTATCCACATATCTTCTTACCTCTTTCATTACTCCTGGCCACCAGTGATTTCTAGCCACTAACTCTGTCGTCTTCCATCTCTCTCTATGTCCTCCTACTAGAGTGTCATGGTGCAATTGTATATTAAATCATAATAAATATAGAGCCCATCTTGCTTGTCTTTGGTTTAATTTTTGGCTTGTTATAAAATACTAGAGGTTCTTATAGTCTGTCTAGATTTCAAATTTGAGTTTTGCTCCCTCCAAGTAGTGCCTCTATGCTTCTAGACATCTTATAACTGCCAGCATCTCCTTGTCATGAATTTCGTAATTTCGTTTTATTATGTTCAGTGATTTAGAGATGAAGACCACTAGTCTCTACTTGCTATTCTCATACTTTGTTGACAACACTCTCTTTATTGTATAGTCTGAGACATCTGCTTCCACTCTTATCTCTTTATCAATATCTGGGATAGCCAAGATAGGTTCTATGGTAAATATTGCCTTGAGTTTCTCAAACACCTGCTCCTGCTCCTTTTCCCACTTTTATTTCTACTCCTTCCTGACCAGCATATGTAGTGGTACTGCTATTTTGGTGAAGTCTTTTATGAACCTCCTGTAGTAATTGGCAAGGCCTAGAAATTTTTGTACTTCTTTGATATTTCTAGATGCCAGCCAGTTCAGGACTCCTTTTACCTTCTCTCTTTGCATCACTACTCCCTTGGGACTAATCACTACTCCCAGGAATTCCACTTCTCTCACTTTCCATTTGCACTTCTCCAGCTTTACAAACAGGTCATTTTCCTCTAGTCCCTTTAGTACCTTCTTTACCAGCTCATTGTGTCCCTCTTCCATATCCATGGCTACTAAGATGTCATCAATAAATGTTACCATATCTCCTTAGTTTATGAGGTCTCTGAATAGGCTGTTCATTATTGTTTGGAAAGTAGCAAAGGAGTTCGTTAACCCAAAATATATGACTGTAGGTTGATAAGCTCCAATATACGTTGTGAATACTGTCTTCTATTTGTTCTCTTCCTTGATTCTAACATTATTGTATCCCTATCTCAGATCTAGCTTTGCGAACACCTTCCTCTTTCTTACTCCATCCAGTATATCTGCGATGAGGGATAAGGAATACCCATTCTTTATCGTCTACTGGTTTATGTGTCAATAGTCCTGTACCATTCTTTGTGTGCTATCCTTTTTTGCCACAAAGTGTACTGGTGATATTTGGGGTAACTTGAAAAGTCAAATATATTCTTTCCTCAACTGATCCCCTACAAATGCCTGTACTTTCTCCCTTTTCTTCTTCAACAAGGAGTATATCTTTCCCTTTTTTGGTACAAACCTCTTTCAATTCTATAGCATGGTCCCAGGTCTTTTGCACTGGTATTCTCTCTGACTCCTTTTTTCCGAACACTCTTTTCCACTTCCAAAACCTTTTGGGTACTAATTTTTTCAATGTTTTTTCATCTTTGTCCTTTTCTACCTTCTTTACTTCCTTCTCCTTCTCTTCTTGCTTTTTCCTTTCACATATAGGTGGGCAACATGTTATTTTTACCTCCCCTTTTTCCCAATCTATTTCTAGGTTATGGGCTGCTAGCTATAGCATTCCTAGTATTACCTCTGTTTTTCCTAAATTACATACATTCATCCTTGCCCTTTTTACATGTCCTCTGAAAAACATGTTGCACTCTACCTGGTATATTATGGCTCCCCCTGCATTTACCATTCCATCTACATTTCTAACTAACAAAGGTTTCTTTAGCTTCTCCATTTTAAACCTCTTTTCTTGGGCAAAGGTCATATCCATAAATAGGCCTATTGCCCTGTTATCTAGCAGTACCCTTACTGCTACCCCTTCATAGTTTTCTAGCTTCTCTAGCCCCACCCTTATCTAGACTTTTCTTAGCGGCCGTAGAGTATGCTATACATCTCTTACTCTCTCAGTTGTATTGATGCAACTGAATTTATTTCCCAGCTTTTCTAGGCGCAATATACTGTACAGATTATTGGAGCTTTCCCAACAATTTTTGGCCATATGGCCCCACTTCCCACACACATAGCATGTCCTATCTCCTCCTCTTCCTCTGTCTATATCTATTGTATTTGGGTCTCTTCTTGGACCCATTTGAGTTCCCTCTCTATTGAGTGTATTTTCTCCTCTATACCCTTCTCCTATTCTCTATGTTATTTGCTCCCCTTTTTCCCTATATGATCCTCCCCCTCTAAGCTGCATATTTCCCCCTGGGCACGCCGCATTCCTCCCCAACATCCTCTCTTCCATTCTGCTTTGTCTCTGATTTCTATCCAGCCTCACCGCTCTTTCTTGCCACTCTCTAATAGTGGTCAGCAGTTTTTCTGCTTCTGCCAGCTTTCTTCTAATACTTCCATTCAACCCTCTCTTGAATTCTTTAATGAGGGGTCTTCTCTCATAGCCACTCTTCCTGGCGACCTTTTTGAATTCCTGTGCATACTCATTACAGGTCCTTCCTTCTTGCTTAATTGTTCTCAGCTGTTCTATTTTCCTCTTCTCCTCTAAAGTTCTCTTTACAGCTAGGGCCCGCTATCCAAGATGCTTTTGAGTGCTGTGCTCGTTAGCAAGGATAATAAGAGAGTAAGTAAAAATACAGATATTGAGACTGCGAGGTACAAGGTCAACGATGGATATTGAGTTCTTATGTTATCAATAGGCAGTGAATGCCCTTAGTGATTACCCTAGATGGATGTTCAAGAAGAACTCGATAGAGTTTTTTATTGAATTGGACTTCTACTTATACTACTTTTATAGTAGCTGTACTTTTAGTCATGTCCTTCTAGAATGTTCTGTGATTACATGACCCTAGTTCCCACACTATTTATATCTTCAACCCTATTGTATGTTTTGAGGTTTTGGATTAAGTGTTTGAATGCTTGGGAAACTTTTCTCCTTTTGGGGCTCTTATAACAGTTTTACTGTAAGAACTAGAGGTATTCTACATATATTAAGAATATTGGCAAAGAGCTCTTTGGGCAATTATTTTTTTTACTTTGGTCTCTGGATAAAAGGAGAAATGACTGAACTAAAGGGAAGGTATGTATATTTGGGTTTATTATTGTCTATATTAACATTTTCTATTTCAAGTACAGTAAACTTATATTGAGCAGACAAATATTTGCAAGTCTGAGATGATATAATTGTAACCACAGATGGTCACAATACAAAGCAGCAATTGTTTATAAGTTGGAAACTATTGTATTTACAGGCTATGTTCTCAAAACCTTATATTATCTATTGTTGCTATTATTTTCAGAGAACATATATAAGTAGCTAGAACATATACTAACACCTCAGTTATTTACACACAAAGACTTGAGTGTCATAAGGTATTTTCTGAAATACAGTTATTTATATATAAAAACTGAGTATTACAAGTTTATCATATTTCTATAACTTATTTATTGAAAGTGACTAGAGTGCATGTTTTGCTAGCTGCTCTATACAAAATTCTCTTCAACCAGAGGCTCCAATTCCTCTGTGACAACTATGTCCTTGAAAGCCATCAAATTTTCAATCAACTCTTCTTTCTATTCTACTGTAAGCCATTGTATGTTAAAGCAATGCAGGTAGTCCTTTACAAGGTAGCTGGTCTCTTTATGATGGTAGTAGCTATGTGGAAGGAGGGACCTAGCCTTTTGAGCCATATTGATGTCTACAGGAACTCTGAGGGATTAGAGTGGAGGTGGAGGTTTGAAGAGAGTGGGCACAGAGAGAGTTAAAGGGGTGCAAACTATGGTAAGTGGAGCTGGACAGGGGATAAAAGCTCTAGAAGAGAGGAGTAGTATAGAGTATTACAAAGACTGAAAGGTCTCATTGGCTAGACAGGCTTAGTCAATCCTTTGAGTTATATGATACCAAGTCTCTAGATCTGTGTTAGTAGGTCTTCTATAGGATATAATGGTAATCTGGCTCTAGATATTTGTTCTAAGTCTACATCTGAATTTTACTACTAAGGTCCAGAGGTCTGTATATCCGGTATCAGAGACTAAGACCTAGAAGCCATTTAGATAGTCATTCACTATTTGACTTCTTTGGTAGTAGAATGACCCTTCCAGAGAGTTGATTGTATTTGCTTCTGCATTAACTGGAAAAATATGTAAGTTACTATAGTTGGGTGGTCAGGGTAGCAAGAATGTTATTGATATTTGTTTCTGAGTTGTTCTATTGCTCAGTTACTTCATATAGATAGTACTATAGATAGGTCAGAGTGTCAGTAACAGTCTGGGAGATATCTGCATACAATATTTGTATAGAGTAGAGTATTCTGGAGAGTTGGCCAAGAGTAGAGAAAAGCATCCAGAGGGAGATTGTCTACTGCATTCTTCCAAGGTTCTGTTTAGGAGATCCTAATCTGCTATAAGGGTGACCAGAGTAGAGTGGACTCCAGGAGAATCCTTAGTAATATTACAAGTTCTAAGTATATTACAACTCATTTCCAGGAGAATTCTTAGAAATTAAGATAAGGCTTTTAGAGTGTACTTCTATAATATATATACTTCTACTACTGAGACATTTCTGAGTCTATAGTCCTGCTAGTCAGGGTCAAGGGTTTCTGAGTCAAGCTAAGAGAAATTAAATATTACTATGTAATATTTAATTAAGTGTAGAGTTGCTCTAGGCTATGAGTTTGATGTTTTAGAAATGATGTTGGTAGAGTCCTCTTATACTTCCTATCATAGATAATATATACTCAAGATGCATTCCTTCCAGAATCTTCTCTCTTCTTTCTAGTTTATCCATTTTATCTCTTTCTAGACTTAGTCAGCTATCCAATCCTTTATTAGATATCTAGTAATATTTAATTGATACACTATGCTCTTCTAAGTAGCGACCTATATATCCTCTCTGAAAATAGAGTGATACTGATGAGATCAATACTTATTTGTAAGTACTATTCCTAGTTTTAAGTCTGTCTTTTCTGGTCTTCCAAAATAAACTAGAGACTCTGCTGCCATATTGAACTGTAGTTACTTACAAATGGTTATAAATCACTATTCTATCTAAAATGTTTCTTTAACCTGGTGCTAGCTCACCATTCTTGCCTCTCAAGTCTTAGTAGTAAGCTTTGTTTACCTTAAGTATTGCTCTAGACTAGTTTTTGACCCTACTCTTGTCTAAGAACATATATACAATGGGTTCTAGAGCAAATTCTTTTTATAAATCCATTGGTATAAAGTATATCAAATGTTATTTTTTATACAAAATTTGTTTGCAGCATAACACTATGAGAAGAGATCTATAGGTAAGTATATAATTTGTTTGTACTATATAGTTCTGATATAGTATAGGTTAGATATGAGACACCGGTGACAAAGCAGTAGTATTCATGTTATTTTCTATTCACAATCTGGTTTAACTATTACTACCATGTAGAGCTGTTAGACACCACCAGGTACCTAACTGTGACTGTAAGGTATAGTTTGTGTACCAGTATAGATAAGACCCTAGTTCTATAGTGTTTCTAGTTTTGAAGCCCAGACCTATAGGTAAGTTGGCTGTTAAGTTGAAATGTATAATACAATTCTGATGTCTTTTAGGTTTGGTGAAGTATAGCACTCACCCTTGATGGAGTTGCTATTAGAACTGGCAGTATCTTAGAACCATAGCTGAGGGCCTATGCTTTGTACCAGACTGGTAGCCTGAGTACTATATAGTTTATATACTTGTACATACAACCCTAGTTATATATATCTTCTTGATATTATAGTTTGTAGTTGCATGTTGGCTAGTGCCTAATATATATCATTGCAACTAGGCCATCTATAGTATGTTATCTTGTATCTAGCCAGTGGATAAAAGAGTAGCATATTATACTAGAGTAGACAAAGAGACTCCAGTATTGGGTGCTAAAGAGAGTAAATATATAGAGCTAGTGGTCCATAGTCTAAAGATAAGTTTGTTTTGTACCTGAAGTAAGTTATACAATTCTGATGTTACATAGGTTAAAAAAAGACTGCTTGGTAGTAGTAGTGGAATATATTAGAAACCTACTTGATATACAGTGTTTAAGTTAAAGTAGGCACTATACTAGGTTCACCAGGTACTCTTGTTATGATTATGATTGATAAAGGTCATATATATAAGAGAATAGTTGTCACCCTAGGATAAAGCTTAGCTAAGTGTCTGATTTATAATTATCTAGTAGATCTTATTTTATAACATATATTCATCTACTCTCTTGTCTCTTTGTCTATATATCATCTTGATTATTCTATTTATCCTAATTAGAAAGTACTATTGTTGGACTGTAGCTCATATGACTGTGCATAGACTGTCTCTTGTAGTATTTCTAGGAGCCTGTACTAGTAGATCTATCCTTACTTGAATATTACTCTAGCTTCTGGGACTCTTATCTAGCTTTCCAGTGTTATGCCACCAGCAAAATTTCTGCAGATTTGTAATATAGAATACAATTTATACCTCTGAATTCACTAACTGGGTCTACTCTAGAATCCTTCTACAAACTCTAGACATGTTATGCTCTTCCTTCACTTTGCATGATATACTCCTTTTCCTTATTGTGTAATACTATCATTACTAGCTTACTAATCTAGGACTTGACTAGTAGCTTTGAGAGTCTGTCAATTCTCTCCTGCTCTCTGGGTTCCTCTGTAGTTCAGCACTAGTAGTATATAAATCTATTAGCCTATAATCCTTCTTAGTTTTGTTCTTGAATAAGTAACCTTTATTTCTCTGCTATTCCCTTAGTCAATTTCTTCTCAAATGAAAGACTTGTATTAAGGCTTAACAAAACATAATCTAGACCCAAGAATGGGCACTTCTACTAGACAGTCATCAAGCTGTCACTTGCTTACTAGCACATACCTCAGGAGGTAAGACTAATGAGCTAGCATTAGGTTTCTTAGAGACAGACTATCAATGTTAATATTCTAGAACTCAGAAACTCTGGAATACCTTTGGAATGCTGTAGACTTTTAATCTAGAACAAACTTAGACAAATATGATACCAAAGTGACACATCAAAAGTCTATCAATAACTTATGATCTCATCACTGCTAAACTCAACCAAGAAGTAGATATGGTATATGATAACATCATGAGCTAGGATACTTATATGTATTAAAGCTAGTTTCTAGATTGTATTTGGGTAGAAAGTAGCCAGTTAGAAGGTCAGGAGATGTTAATAGAAAGTGGTAGTATAGAGGTGGAGCAGAAGCACATAGTAGTAACAGGCTGGCTGTCATGACTTGGCAAAATAGCTAAGTCATTATTTATATTTCTTTTTTTTTGTTTTTTTTTTTTCTTATTTGAACTTACTGTACAAGAAAGGAGTATGGGAAAGTATCATATGTCAGGATGTCACAGGGTTACATTACATAATGAGTGTGGGAAAGTAGTACACAGACTATATAGTAGTTGTATAAGTAGTGTACAGAATCTAACAGAAACTCCATTAAGTTCTTTTTGTTAACTTGGACTTGGAGTATAATTAAGTCATCTCAGGCTAAGTCACTACACTGACATGGCAAGATGGAAGGTAATGTTGGACATATCTACATAGTACAGTTGTGGAGGAGAAAAGTGAGGAAAGCTAGAAAAGGAAGGACTTTTCTTTTTTATTTATTTTTTATTGAGTTTCATTAATTTGTAATTTTAATATAACACTTAGGGAGTTAATGAGAGAGGGCATGCAATCTTGACATCTACTACTATCTCAAGGGTTCTAGAGTTGTCTTTTGGTACTTGTATGAGTTCTAAGTAAAGTGGTTGAATAGTTGAGATAACTTCTCTCTATATTTCTACTTTTTTTGGAGATAAGACATAGCAATAACTTGGATAACCTTCTATAAGGTAACAGGCTTGAAAAGCCTAGTTAGCCATCTACTCAGATTGTATCACACCTGTAAGGTTTAGTGTTAGGGGTATAGATAAGAGCTTGGTTGAGTGTGGTAAGGCCTAGGAGTGGTTTACTGACTATCTTGATAGTGAGTTTGTTATGGTGTACAAAGGTTGGCACCTTAGGGATATCATACAAGAAGAATCTAGATTAAGCTTATACTCTTTTCAAACAATTTTACTTTACTTTACTATGCTGATGGGGATAAATGAAATAACAAAGGTAAATATAATAGGTCAAAGACAGGTTCTCCAAGCTACTTCATAGTTATACACAAACAAGTAGGCATAGGGGAGATAAATCAGAAAAAAGAGAGCTCATAAGTGAAAATGAATGATAAATCAATCCAATAAAAACCAGAGAAGAATACTATTTTTGGTATCCTCTTGAAAAGACTCCAGTTGATTGTAGATCTTGAAGATGTGTGTTTATCTTGCACTATGACATTACTCTTCTTAAGCTAGTCTAGCAGCCTGGCTTGCTGTTGATATAACAGTACTGTCTAGAACTCCCATGCCCTCATGTAGGCTCTACTTCAACTAACCATACAGTTAGAAACCTACTCCAAAAATACATAGTAAGTGATTAAACTCCTAGTTGAGCAAATGCCCAAGTTTTTCTCAAAGTAAGATATCCTTTTGAGCAATATTTTGTATAGATTTTTATAAAGGAAAAGCAAGAAGAAAACTCAATCACTTAAAAATAGCAGTGGAGCTCTAGAACAACAGAGAGAGTGTGTTATAAACTTTATTCAGACTATAACTCTGGGAATACTTGACTAATTTCAACAATATAAATGGCCACCAAAAGCCCTTAAGAAGACCTTTCAAATGGTACCAAAAACATCTCAAGGCAATCAGTATTCACTGAGTTATCAGCAGATCAGTCAGCAATTACCAAGTCACCAGACACTAAATTGCTGATATCTTAAGAACTACTTAACATAATCATTTGCTTCAATGACCATTGTGAAGCTCTCTTCAATGCACTTCTTTTGGCTATAAATAGATTCTGAGGTGATAAGATCCCATAGAGATAAAAGGTCCTCAATGTTTGTACATGATATTGATCTTTATCTATAGATTATTATCTGTCCTTGAATAGAACAAAGGACTGCCCTAAGACAGTTAGGTTATCTCTATTTCAAGAACAATAACACTCTTATATATAGAACAATAGGTAGTGATTATGTGGTAGGCTGTCCTTGTGTACAGACCACTATAATTATGTATTTAAGGACTGTATATCTGAGGATAAACCTCAGACTTAACAACATCTTTTGCTACTTGTCTAACTTTGCTTTTTTGAGTACTTTGATTATCAATCAACCAATCACAAATCAGTAAGTGACCATTTATGATAGAGGGAGATAATAGAAATAACTTGTTGTTAGGCCCCTCTGTACTACTAGAGTATATATTAGGATTACAAACTGTTGAGTCAACAAATAAAAAACAAAAGAAATATTCTAATAGCCTATTATGGCAGAGAGTGGAATGATGAGACAAGGTCTCCTCCTGATCACATGACTAGTACTTTTTATTCCCCTAATTCTTTTATCCAGTCTTTTTCTATATTTAACTGTTGAATCTGGTCTTTTAGTATGATCCAAGGAGCCTCAAAGTGAGTGTGAGTAGTCTACTCTCAAGCATAGTATTTTCGTTAACCTCCTTAATTGTAAGTCCTTTAATTTCTTTATCCAATTTCTTGATACTCCTGACCTTCTTTTATATTTCTGGATGTCCCCTCCAGTCTAGATATCCTAGTGGCATTGCCTTTGAGAGAACTGTTCTGATATTTCTAATTATAGTCATCTATCAAACATGATCACTGAGATCTAATGGTAACTCTAAACCCTAATCTATCAAATAAGACAGCCACCAAGAGAAACTAGCCTCTCTAAGGTTTTAGTTGCCCTCAAGAGTACTTCTAGAGGGGAGCTCTAGATTGTATTTGATATAGAATGACTGGACAGGCCCTATAAGGTTGGTATAGTAGTGGTTACAGCTACTATTCTACTACTCGAATTATATACACAAGTCTAGAACTGGATATCTAGTGGTTATACTTGGGGAGTCACATTTGCTTCTTGAGCTGGGTTATAGTATAGTTCTTGTAACAAATATTATGTATTTTGCCTAAAAAAGCTATCTGGCATGATAGCACTAAGTTTCTATATTCTCTTTTTAATACCTTCATTCTTGATTTATTCCTACAAACTCTTTAGCATGCAATTGGGACCTGGTACCATATATTTAGCTTGTGCCAGGCTAATAGTTCCTTTTGTTCCCTTTACTGGTGTAACCTCTAGCCTTTTATCTGATGTTGTCCTTATAATATGTCTCTGGTCCACTGATGAGTCATTGCTTGGTATATTTAACTGACTCTGATTATATGTAGGTTGAAGAAGATGCAGTAGCACTAAAAAGAGTGACATTGCTTGGTGTATAACAGTTGGATAGGATACTGCACTTTATGCACAGTAATTGGACTCAAGTAGATATACCAGGTACACCAGGCACTCTTCTACTGGTCAGGAAAGGCAAAGTATCCTGGGCCTACAGGTGAGTTGTTGATTGATGATATTGGTACAGCTCTGATTGGTTGCAGGTTGAAGAAAATTATATGCCATACTTTTGTGTCACTTGCTTTAGATCCTAGGTAAGTAGATGGATTCTTGGGGAGTTAATGGATACTGGGTGAGTGAGTAAATGGATGCTGGATGAGTGGGTGACCAGGTGAGGCAATGGCAATGGCTTGTAGGTGTATGGTTGGTCAAGTTTTTTCTCCCAGTTGGGTCACCTTGATGCAGTGGCCTGTGATGTGCTCTTGACATGGGTCAGAAGCTTAGTAAGCTCTATGGAGCTGAAGCTAACAGCATTCCCAGTCGTTGTAGATATACTTCTGATTATTGTCATGAATGAACGATTCTTTTTTTCTTCTTTATATTTAAGTATGAATGAGTTGAGTATGATAAGTATGCAACTATGGTTTCATTTTTTCTCAGTACCATACATATGGTAATAGACTGTTGAACTAAAATACTTTATATATTAAGCTATTATGCTGTCACAGCCCCAAATGCCAAACTAGTGTGTTCATTCATTTAGGAATTGCTAAGGCTACCTCTCTTGATGTTGATTGCATCGTTGTCATCACGGACTCCCTTTCCTCTGCGAAAAAGGCCCTCAACCCCTCACATCACTCTGGTCAAAGTGAATCTATTGCCATTGCACACCTTCTCCAACCTTTCTTCAACCAAAACAGCAGCAACAAAATAAAATTCTGGGTCTGCCCCAGCAAAGCCAGATGGCATCTTCATGCCATAGTTGTTGATGATGCTAAAACCACTATTGTGCCCAGCACCCCATCTCATTAGATGTCTTGAGGAACAAATCAAGCAAGGCATGCGCTGATCAATGGATCACCACCTTCAACCATGGGCACAACAAGGGCCACCAATTCTTACAGCTGAGAATTAACAAACAGAAGTGTATCCGAACATTGTACATTAGAGGAGGGGGATGGCTCAATTATATTGGTCCTCAGTTTTGCTTTGTGCTAGAGCCACAAGAGCTATTCTGAATTACGCTCCGATTGGGAAATTCAGGAAGAGATTCTTTCCTCAAAGTAATCATGCTTGCTCTTGCGGTCACAGTAGGGTTGAAACCCGAGCTCACATTCTAAACGATTGCAGTCGGTTCATCTACAGAAAGAGTGATCAAATATTTTGTTCTGTTCCTGACAGACAACCCTGGAGCGTTCGCTTGGTCTAGTAATAGCACTTAATGTGGGGTGCTATCACAGAGTCATTGAGTGCTGCTCCTTTGTTCCTATTTCTTCTTTTTTTCCTTTTCTCACTTCTCTTGTGTCTGGATCAGTTGCGAGTGATCTGGGTTTTGTTTCACATTCCTCATTAGGTTTTTCATTGTAGTTTGAGTTGTGTCTTGTAGGGTACTAGGTACTTTATCAAGCACTGTGTTATAAATGATTTTTAAAAAAAAGTCGGCACATGATATCATGACAAAAATAAAAGACCATAGTAGAACATGACTTTGTGTCGAAAGAGCCAGTTCCACTCAACACTGTAGATAGTCATTGGGCTGTGCCTGGGGGGTCTATCTATATACATAGCTCGCCACATCTTGGTTCCCCCTGTTGCAGTCAATAAATACTGAAATCACG
>Ga0153920_1000221_pt1 | contig 22542 bp, 20 predicted proteins | sample TSNJ004MetaG_FD_104713 | JGI IMG/M metagenome (GOLD analysis project Ga0153920, IMG submission 104713) | Attine ant fungus gardens microbial communities from New Jersey, USA - TSNJ004 MetaG | ecosystem: Host-associated > Fungi > Mycelium > Unclassified | place: USA: New Jersey, Brendon T. Byrne...
AGTCTGGGCCTTTCCTGCCTGGTGGAGGCCCACGACGAGGCCGAGCTCCAAATGGCGCTGGACGCCGGGGCCCGGGTGGTGGGGGTGAACAACCGGGACCTGCACACATTTCAGGTGGACACCGGCAACAGCATCCGGTTGCGGGCCATTGCGCCGCCCGAGATACTGTTCGTGGCGGAAAGCGGGGTGTCCCGCGCCGGGGACGCGGCGCTGCTGCGCCGGCACGGTGTGGACGCGGTGCTGGTGGGCGAGGCGCTGATGCGCAGCCCCGACAAGCAGGCGGCGCTGCGGGCGCTGCGCACAGAGGAGGGCGAGCCGTGACCAAGGTAAAAATCTGCGGGCTGCGCAGCGAGCAGGACATCGCCTGCGCCAACCGCTGCCTGCCCGACTACGTAGGCTTTGTATTCGCGGACAGCAAGCGCAGGATCAACGCCGAAACCGCCCGCGGCCTCAAGAAGCAGCTGGACTACCGCATTCAGGCGGTGGGGGTGTTCGTCAACCAGGGCATCGACCTGATCACGCGGCTGTGCCGACAGGGTGTCATTGACTGTGTGCAGCTTCACGGCGACGAGGACGAGACCTACATCAGGGCGCTGAGAGAGTCGGTGTCCCACAGGATTATCAAAGCGGTGGGGGTGGCCGGCGCGCTGCCCGTCCTGCCCGTGTCCCCGGACTACCTGCTGTTTGACACGGCATCCGCCCAGCGCGGAGGCACCGGGAAAAGCTTTGACTGGCAGGTGCTGGAGGACCACTCCGGGCCACCCTACTTTTTGGCGGGGGGGCTGGACAGCCACAATGTGGCACAGGCCGTGGAGCGGCTCCACCCCTACTGCGTGGACGTGAGCAGCGGCGTGGAGACAGACGGCCGCAAGGACCCTGAAAAAATAGATCGCTTTATAAAGCGGGCAAGGGGGATGCTGTAATGGAAAGCGGCAGATATGGAATCTACGGCGGGCAGTATGTGCCCGAAACACTCATGAGCGCGGTGCGGGAGCTGGAGGAAGCCTATGAACGCTGTCGATGCAATCCGGAGTTCCAGGCGGAGCTGAAAGAGCTCTTCGACAACTACGCGGGGCGGCCCTCGCTGCTCTACTACGCCAAAAACATGACGGGGGACATCGGCGGCGCTAAAATTTACCTCAAGCGGGAAGATCTGAACCACACCGGCTCCCACAAGATCAACAACGTGCTGGGGCAAACGCTGATGGCCAAGAAAATGGGCAAGACCCGCGTGATCGCCGAAACCGGCGCCGGGCAGCACGGCGTGGCCACCGCCACCGCCGCCGCCCTGCTGGGGCTGGAATGCGAGGTGTTCATGGGACGGGAGGACGTGGAGCGCCAGGCCCTGAACGTATACCGCATGCGGCTGCTGGGCGCGCGGGTGCATACGGTCACCTCGGGCACCATGACTCTCAAGGACGCAGTCAGCGAGACCATGCGGGAGTGGACTCGCCGCGTGGCCGACACCCACTATGTGCTTGGCTCGGTCATGGGGCCCCATCCTTTCCCCATGATCGTGCGGGACTTCCAGGCTGTGATCGGCCGGGAGATCAGGGCCCAGCTGATGGAACGGGAGGGCAGACTTCCCGACGCCGTGGTGGCCTGTGTGGGGGGCGGCTCCAACGCCATGGGCAGCTTTTACGACTTCATCGGGGACCCGTCGGTGCGGCTGATTGGCTGCGAGGCCGCCGGCGAGGGGGTGGACACCGACCGGCACGCCGCCACCATAGCCAAGGGCACCACCGGCGTGCTGCACGGCATGAAGAGCTTATTCTGTCAGGACGAATACGGCCAGATCATGCCGGTGTACTCGATCTCGGCCGGACTGGATTACCCGGGCATCGGCCCCGAGCATGCCCAGCTGCACGCCACGGGGCGGGCGGAGTACGTGCCGGTCACCGACCGGGAGGCTGTGGAGGCCTTTGACTACCTTTCCCGCACCGAGGGCATCATCCCGGCGGTGGAATCGGCCCACGCGGTCTCTTATGCCGCAAAGCTGGCGGGAACCATGGGCCGCGGCCGGATCGTGGTGGTCTGCCTGTCCGGCCGGGGGGACAAGGATGTGGCGGCCATTGCCAGATACAAGGGGGAGGATCTCTATGAATAAAATCAGCGACGCTTTCGCGGGCAAAAAGGCCTTTGTGGCCTATCTGATGGCAGGGGACCCCACGCTGGAGAAATCCGCCGAGTATATTCTGGCGGCCCAGCGGGCCGGGGCCGCCCTGATTGAGGTGGGTATCCCGTTTTCCGACCCGATCGCCGAGGGTGAGGTGATCCAGGGGGCCAGCGTGCGGGCTCTGGCGGCCGGCACGACCTTGGAGGGCGTATTCCAGATGCTCGCGTCCATCAAGGATCGGCTCACGGTGCCGGTGGTGTTCATGACCTACCTGAATCCGGTGTTTGTGTACGGCTGCGACCGATTCTTCGCCCGCTGCGGGGAATGCGGAGTTTGCGGCATCATCATCCCCGATCTGCCCTTTGAGGAGCGGGACGAGGTGCAAAGGGACGCGGCGCGCCACGCGGTCGAGCTCGTCACCATGGTGGCGCCCACCTCCAGCGAGCGCGTCGGGCGCATCGCAAAATCCGCCGAGGGCTTTATCTACCTGGTGTCCTCGCTGGGGGTCACCGGCATGCGCAGCGAGATCACCACCGACATCCCGGGTATGGTGCAAGAAATTCGGCGATGTACCGACCTGCCTGTAGCCGTGGGCTTTGGCATCTCCACGCCGGAGCAAGCCGGAGCCTGCGCCCGCGACGCCGACGGCGTGATCGTGGGCAGCGCCATTGTCAAGCTGATTGCGCGGCACGGCGAAGACGCCGGGAAAGCCCTTGAGTCCTACATTGCCTCGATGAAAGCCGCCACGCGAATTTGATCCGTCAACACGAATCCCCCGGGCGTCGCCCGGGGGATTCGCTATCACGTCCTGTCAGTCGCCCCGCTGCGCAAATGTTACAGTACAGCGCTTGCCCAGCTTTTTGCTCAGCTCGTCCACCGCTTCCCGTGTCACATCGTTCCCCGAGATGTCCAGCCTCTTCACCGCTTTCAAGCCCTGCAGCTGTACAAGGTCGGTGACGCGGTTGTTTGGCAGGTCGATGGTCTTCAGGTTCTTGAGCTCCAGCAAAGGGCTTGTATTGGCGATCTGGTTGTCCCCGGCGTGCAGGTATTGCAGCTTGGCCAGATTTCTGACCGCCGAAAGATCGGTAATCTGGTTTTTGGTGATGTCCAGCCGCACCAGATTTGTCAGGCTCTCCACGCCGTCCAGGCTTTTCAGCCGGTTGTTGGACACATCCAGCAGCGAAAGGTCCTCCAGCCCCGACAGCGGCGTCAGGTCGGTGATGCGGTTGCTGTCCAGCCGCAGCTTCAACAGCCCTGTCAGCCCGGAAAGGGGCGTAAGATCGCTGATGCGGTTGCTGTGCAGGTCCAGCTCAGCCAAATTGGGCAGGTTTTTGAGCTGCTCCAGGTCGCTTACGCTGTTGATGTCCATTTTCAGCACCCTCAACCTGGGGAAGTTGTCGTCGAAATGAAAGCTTACCAGGCGGTTCCGGCGCAGGTCCAGCTCCCGCAGTTCCCTCATAACCAGGATAGGCCCGTAGTCGCTGATGGCGTTGTTGTACAGCACCAGCACGCGCACCTTGGTCAAATTGGAAAATGCGCTGATATCTGTAATGTTGGGGTTGTTGTACAGCATAAGCTGAATGATGTCGGTCAGCTCACCCAGCGGCGCCACATCGGAAAGCTGGGTGTCCGAAATGGTCACGCTGGCCAGCTGCGGATAATGCACAAGGTCGCCGAGCCGCTGTACCGGCGCAAGGCCCATGTCGGTCATGGCCCACACATCCCCGTTGTTGAACTGGATAAACCGGTCCTTAATGACGATCAGCCGCACGGCTTTCAGGTCGCTGGCCAAAAGCGGCGCGCTGTCGCCGCGCCCCAAGTAGGCGCGCGTCACGGCCTCCAGCGTCGGGTCCTCCCAGACCACCTCGTAGTCGTAGGGGTCTGTCTCCTGCTTTTGCGTGCAGCCGGTTGGCAGCAGGATCAGCACGGCCGCCAAAAACGCGCAGACGATCTTTCCCATCCATCGCTTCATCACGTGCCGCCCCTTTCCGCTCATATCATCGCCACCGGAGCGATAGGCTGGATTTTGGTGTGCAGCTCCGCCGATTTTATCTTGTAATTCCGCCGGTAGTTCCCCGCGATGCGCTCCACAACCATTTCGCAGTCCTCCAAGGACCTGGAGGGCAGGATCAGCACATACTGGGTGGTCGAAAAGCGCGCGTACACATCGCACCGGCGGGTGCTCTCGCGGATTACCCTGAACAGCCCGTCCATCACTTTCTTGCGGGTGTCGCTGTCGGGGGAGCCCCCCTGGAGGCTGGTCACAGTGAGCAGCCCCACGAACACCTGATGTCCCATGCGGGGCGCCGAACGAGCCTGCATCTGATAGATGTTCTTGAACGCCTCGTACTCACAGTAAAAGGCCCCGTCGAAGCACTCGGCCTCCATGAGGTCCTGCTGGATGATGTCGATGTCGATTTCCGCGCTGTGGTCTGCTTTCGACATCTGGCGGTAGAGGTTGCGCAGCGCGGTCGAGGGGCCCACACCCAGCTCGTGCAAAAACAGGTCGGTCACAAATTTGTAGTGATCAATGGCCTTGGACTGCTGCCCCTGCCGGATCAGCGAAAGGATCAGGTATTTGTGGGTATTCTCCTCAAACTGGTCGATCGTCAGCGCGCGTTTGCAGATCATCTCCACATCGGCGAACCGCTCCTGCTCCACCAGCAGGCGCAGCACCTCGTACACGCACTTAAAGTATATGGAGTGGTAGTAGCTGGCCACCGGCACCATCCAGCCCCGGTAGTTGGATGATAGCAAAAAGTCGCCCTTATAAAGATCAATGGCTTTCATGTAGTTTTCAATGCGGTAATCCAGAGGGTTCGAGGAATTGGACGCTCTTTTGTGGCAGGCCTCGAATTCCTCGGCGTCCACTATGCACTCCAGGCTATTGTTCCACTGGTAGCCGCCCTTGCTGAAAGTGATGATCCTCTTTGCAAAGGGTATGCCGTAGCTGGACAAAACGGTCCGCACCCGGTATGCCAGGTTTTTCAGCGCGCTGACAGGGTTTTCGATTTCATTCTCCTCCCACAGGGCCTGCACCAGCTGATCCTGTGAGATGGTCTTTTGACGGAATGTGATCAAGTATTCTAAAAAATTCCAAAGTTGGTAACTTCTGGCATTTGAATCGCGAATGACAACTTCACCCATCGTAATGGTGAAACCCCCGAACATCTCTACCCTGATCGGCAGCGCGTTTTGCTCATTTAAGACTGACTGCATGTGCAATCACCTCAATTATCCTCATTCTCCAAGATAGACAGGAACGCCTCGCGCAATATGTGCCGGTCTGCCAACATGAATTACCGGCCAATTTTGCGCGGTAAGCCCCCCAAAACCTCCCGGTTCCGGGTTGCGTTTTATGCCCTTTCATTATATAATAAAGGAGCATAAAACGCAAATATTTTTAGACATCCGCTGGGGAGGTCGTCGCCATTAACATGCTGGATCTTCTAGCGGTCAATTAGAATCCCGCGAAAACGCAAGCATTTCCGCGTTTTTCGCGGGATTCTCGCATGTAATGCGAAATAGCGCCAAAATTTACGGAAAAACAAGGAAAATTCTTGACTTTTGCGATAAATATGGTATAGTAACCTTGCTGATTGCGGGCCAACTCGCGGGTTGGCCCGCACAACCGTGATGGCCGCGGCCCGCGGCCTTGAGATTGGGGGATGTATAGTTGAACGAAAATGTGCTGATCGCCCTGCGTGGTATCGTGGTGTCCTATGATGGGGAACGTGTTCTGAGCGGCATTAATCTGTCGATACACGACAAGGAGTTCGTCACTTTCCTGGGGCCCTCGGGCTGCGGAAAGACAACCACCCTGCGCATTATCGGCGGCTTTGTGGATGCCGATGAGGGGGACGTTTTTTTTGACGGCAAGCGCATCAACGACCTGCCTCCCCACAAGCGCCAGGTGAACACCGTGTTTCAGAAATACGCGCTGTTCCCGCATTTGAACGTGTATGAAAACATCGAATTCGGCCTGAAGATATCGGGCGTGTCCGACGCCGAGCGCAAAGCCCGCATCCGGGAGATGCTGGCGCTCGTGAACCTGGTCGGGTACGAAACCCGCCATGTAAACCAGCTTTCGGGCGGCCAGCAACAGCGTGTTGCCATTGCGCGGGCACTGGTGAACCACCCCAAGGTGCTGCTGCTGGACGAGCCCCTGGGGGCACTGGACCTGAAGCTGCGCAAGGAGATGCAGGTGGAGCTCAAACGCATTCAGCAGTCGATGGAAATTACGTTTATCTACGTCACCCACGACCAGGAGGAGGCTCTCACCATGTCCGACCGGGTGGTGGTGATGAAAGACGGAAGCATCCTGCAAATCGGCACGCCCCAGGACATTTACAACGAGCCGGTCAACGCCTTTGTAGCCGACTTTATCGGCGAGAGCAACATCCTGGACGGCATCATGCGCAGGGACTATGTGGCCGAGTTCGCCGGCGCGGTGTTCGACTGCGTGGACAAGGGCTTTGAAGAAAATGAGCGGGTCGAGGTGGTGATCCGCCCCGAGGACATCAAGGTGGTCCCGGCGCAGGAGGGCGCGCTGCGCGGCATTGTGGAAAGCATCATCTTCAAGGGCGTGCATTATGAGATGACCGTGGACGGCCACGGCTACAAGTGGATGATTCACTCCACCTTGAGCCAGCAGCCCGGCGCCGAAATTGGTATGAGCCTGTACCCCGAGGACATCCACATCATGAAGCGCACGGAGGACGAGTGATGAAAAGGAATTCAGCCTCTACCGTGTTGGCGCTGCCCTATGTGGTGTGGATGTGCATTTTTATTGTGGCGCCGCTGATCCTGGTGGCTTTCTTCGCCTTTACCACCTCCGACGGGGCGTGGACACTGGACAACGTGTCCCGCGTGGGGGAATTCACCCCGATTTTGATGCGATCCATCTGGCTGGCGGCCATTTCCACCATCGTCTGCCTTGTCATCAGCTACCCCCTGGCTTACATCATCTCCCGGTCGCAGGGGGCTCGCAGGCGCACGCTGGTTATGCTGACCATGCTGCCCATGTGGATGAATTTTTTGCTGCGCACCTACGCCTGGATGACGCTGCTGGAGAAAAACGGCATCATCAACCGGCTGCTGGAATTCATCGGCTTGGGGCCGTTCCAGATGATCAACACGGGCGGAGCCGTGGTGCTGGGCATGGTGTACAACTACGTGCCCTTTATGATTCTGCCCCTGTACTCGATCATGACCAAGATCGACAACACCACGCTGGAGGCCGCCCAGGACCTGGGCGCCAACTGGCGGCAGATCTTTTTGCGCATCCTGCTGCCGCTGAGCGCACCGGGCATCAAAACCGGCGTGACGATGGTGTTTGTGCCGGCTGTCTCCACCTTTTTGATTTCCCGCATGCTGGGCGGCGGTGGCAACCTGCTGATCGGCGACCTGATCGACCTGCAGTTTCTGGGCAACGCCTACAACCCCAACCTGGGCGCCGCGATTTCGCTGGTGCTCATGGTGATCATCCTGCTCTTCATGAGCATCTTCAACCAGTTTGGGGATGAGGAGGAAATGGAGGGGATTCTGCTGTGAAAAAGATGCGTTGGTACGCCAAAACCTACGTGGGGGCCATCATGGCTTTCTTCTATCTGCCCATCGCCGTGCTGATCCTCTACTCCTTCAACGAATCCAAGTCCCGCGCCTACTTCACCGGCTTCACGTTTGACTGGTACAGGCGCCTGTTCACTAACGATCTGATCATGCGCTCACTGTGGAACACACTGCTGATCGCCGTGGTGTCGGCGGCGCTGGCCACCATTATCGGCACGGCGGCGGCCATCGGCCTGAACCGCATGAAGAAAGCGGCGCGAAGCGTGATCCTGAACCTGACCTACCTGCCCCTGATCAATCCCGAGATCGTCACAGGCGTATCGATGATGCTGCTGTTTGTCTCTTTTCAGGCCATACTGAGCGGGCTGAACGCCGCCACCGGCGGCGCGGTGAGCCTGGAGCTGGGCTTCGGCTATGTCACATTGATCCTGGCCCACATCACATTCAACATCCCCTACGTGATCCTGAACGTGATGCCCAAGCTGCGTCAGGTGGACACAAGCGTTTACGAGGCCGCGCTGGACCTGGGCTGCAACAACCTCCAAGCATTCACCAAGGTCGTGATCCCCGACATCATGCCCGGCATCACGGCCGGCTTTCTCACTTCCATCACCATGTCGCTGGACGACTTCGTCATCAGCTACTTTGTCAGCGGCCCCACCTCCCAGACGCTGCCCATCACGATCTTCTCAATGATGCGGCGCAAGGTGAGCCCGGAGGTGAACGCGCTGTCCACCATCATCTTCCTGGTGGTGCTGGCGGTTCTGATCCTGGTGAACGTGCTGGAGGCGCGCCGCGAAAAGGCGATGGGCAAGCGATTGGGGGCGGTAAGCCGTGTATAAAAAAATCACATTGCTGCTTGTTCTGCTGCTGCTCGTGCTGCCGGTGCCGGCGGTGCGGGCCCAGGAGGAGGAGGACGGGCTCGAACTTGTGTGCTCCGAGGAGTACTACAGGGCCCTGGACGGGCAGAACATCGCCATCAATGTGTACAACTGGGGCGAGTATATCTCGGATGGTTCCGACGACATGCTAAACGTGAACAAGGCCTTTGAGCAAGCCACCGGCATCCGGGTCTACTACTCCACCTACGCGACCAACGAGGAGCTGTATTCCAAGCTGCGGGGCGGCGGCGCCCAATACGACGTGATCATACCGTCCGACTACATGATCGGCCGCATGATCAGCGAAGGCATGCTGGAACCCCTGGATTTCGCGCATATTCCCAACTACGAATTCATAGACGACAACTTCCGTTACCCGGAGTACGACTCCGAGAACAGGTACTCAGTGCCCTACACCTGGGGCGTGGTAGGCATCATCTACAACACCGACCTTGTATACGAGGATGAAGTCGACAGCTGGGACATTCTGTGGGATGAGCGGTACATGGGGAATATCCTGATGTTTTCCAACCCCCGTGACGCCTTTGCCATCGCGCAGCGGCGGCTGGGCTACTCGCTGAACACCACCGACCCGGCTGAGCTGCAAAGGTGCCTGGAGCTGCTGCAGGATCAGAAGCTGCTGGTGCAGGCCTACGTCATGGACGAGATCTTCGACAAGATGCTGGGCGGAGAAGCCGCCTTGGCCCCCTATTACGCCGGCGACGCATTTACCATGATCGGCGAAAACCCGGCGCTGGACTTCGCCGTGCCCCGGGAGGGCACCAACATCTTTGTGGACGCGGCGTGCATTCCCAGGGGCAGCAAGAACAGGCTGGCGGCTGAAATGTATATCAACTTCCTGTGTGAGCCGACTGTCAGCGCGGCCAACGGCGAGTACATCGGCTACGCGCTGCCCAGCCAGACCGCCGTGGCCATGCTGGACGACGAGGTGCGGGAAAGCCCGGTGGCCTATCCGCCCCAGGAGGTCGTGGATAACGCTGAGTATTTCGGCGCGCTCCCCCGCGATACCAATCTGCTGATGGACAAAATGTGGACCGAGCTGCTGAGCACCGATGAAAAATACAGCAAATTGTTGATTCCTGTATTTTTAATCCTATCTATAACGGTTTCCGTTCTGATCAATGTAATGCGTGGGCAGCGAAAGCGCAAACAGAAAAATTATTTTTAGCGAACGGCAACGACATTCAGCTACCAGAAATATTGCAAGAGGACAGGCCATGCACCTGTCCTCTTTTCCGCATCGCCGGGGTGTGTGTCAAGTTTTTATGAAACGAACGTGTCGTGTCCAGGGAAATTATGCTTGTCGCGGCGCAAAAAGCAGGCTGTTTTTTTTAACGCCCCCCTTTACAACCGAAAAGCCTTATGGTATACTAATACTCGGCTTCAAAAGCGCGTCGGGGCCATTTTTTATTTATTCCCTGCGGGTGTAGTTCAATGGTAGAATTCCAGCCTTCCAAGCTGGTTACGTGGGTTCGATTCCCATCACCCGCTCCATTTGCTTCTTAGTTGCGCGCGCAGTGATTCTTGCCCCGTTTTTCAATTTGCGCCGGCAACTCAGCTGGGTCGGGCACCAGCTTTCTAAGTATCCGATTACAAATCTCGTTTTCACTAAAATCCAGATATGCGCCCGTAGCTCAGCCGGATAGAGCACCAGCCTTCTAAGCTGGGTGTCCCGCGTTCGAGTCGCGGCGGGCGTGCCATAAAGTGCCGTAAACATCAGGTTTTCGGTGCTTTTTATTTTTGTAAAGGAAAATGCGTAGAGGATAGAAATGTAAACGCTTTTGAGTGGATAGCTTATCTCGTTATTAGCACTGATTCCATATTTGACGGTTAACGCCCATGTTCTGTGGAATCTTCCAACCACTCTGTTACTTTATCGGGGATGATCTTTGCGTTTTTACCGATCACCGCATCCAAATATACTCGCAAGCCGTCCGCATCCCTTGCTTTTAATAAGTCGATACAGCGGCTATGGTCGTCGATCATTTTTTGGGCACTGATTGGATCACTGATGTACGTCTGCCCATAAATCAGCTTGTAGAAAGCCAGACACCGCCAACAGGAAGTGATGGTTTCGCAGATTCGCTTGAGCCTGGACGCCTTATAAATTTCGGAATGGAATGAACGGTTTAAGAGAAAAATCTCCTTTGCGCTCGCCTCTTTGCTGTTCATGACCGCCTGCAGTTTTTTATGGATCTCCTCGACCTGTTCGATTTCTTCGTCTGTGATATTTTGGCATGCGTAATAGGCGGCAAGCGGTTCCAGCGCCTTGCGCTCCAGGTAAATTTCTCCTACGTCCTGCTTGTTCAGCTCAATGACCCTGGCCCCTGCATAAGGCGTGGTTTCGACCAGCCCCATCACCTCGAGCTGCTTGATGGCATCGCGCACCGGCATACGGCTTACGCCCAGCTGGGTGGCGAGTTCCTCTGTATTGAGCTTCTCTCCCATACCAATCTTACCGTCCATAATACTCTCCATCAACTGTTCGAGTACCATATTCGGCAAGCTTTGCGGCTGCAGTCTGGGATAGGCCCTCTCTTGAATCAACATCGTTAGCACCACCTATCTCTTCCGGTCTCTTGCGAAAATATTTCCTTAACTTCTGTAATAATAACCTTTTCTATGCGTTATTTCAAGTAGATTAGCCCCATAATTCGATAATTTTTTGCAATGCCAGGCAAGACCGCGCCGCCTGCACAAGATCCTTGCCGGCAGCTGTTGCCTTTACCGCCGCCATCGCCGCCTGTGCGCCGGCAGTGGCGCCCATGGGGTGGCCCTGGATTGCCCCGCCTATGCCGATGATGGCATCCTGCCCCAACTCTTCTTGCAGCCCTTTTTGGGAAACCGGGGTAATGCCGCCGCCCACCGCCGTTACCATCGGGGCAACGCCCTCTATGGGCAGGCGCTGCATTTGAACTGTCCTGCGAAAGTCGTACAATGTCTGGGGACGTTTTGCGTCCGGCGCCATGGTCATGACCGCGTGCGCTCCCGCCAGCCTGGGCAGCAGCCCGATAAACACCGGCGATGCGATTCCGCTATCGGCTGAGCTCATAACGCCGATTCCGGCATAGTGTGCCAAGATGAACAAATCTTTGCCATAGCGGTCGCAGAGTTCGGCCAAGGCGTCGAGGCCGCCAAACACAAAGTTTACAAGACAAGCTCTTCCACCCGCTTCCAGCACCGCTTTCGCATTGTCCATCATTTGTGACGGCGTTCCGGAGATATTCGGCAGATACAACGCTTTGTGTCCAGTCGTTTCCGCGGCTGTCCGCGCCGCCTTGAGGTAGTGGCCCACCCGCACGCCGACGGCATTGTAGCCCGGCGACGCCAGCAGTTCGTCGTCCTTGACCATATCCACCCCGCCAAGCGCCACCTGATAAAACAGCTTTGCGCCTTCCTCCGGCGCAAACCCGGCACAGGGTTTAATCATATTGAGAACAAATGGACGATTTTGCACCCCGGTGAGCCGGCGCAGGTCTTCCACACCCAAAGACGGGCTGCGGAAGAGGCTTTTTGACTTGCCATGCAGTTCGATGTCCACCAGCCTGGCACTGATGGCCGTGGAAACGTCGTTGCCCACAAGAGCTGTCAGCATCATGGCAAGGCTTGTACCGAAATTGGAGATGGGAAAGGCAATGCGCAGCACAAATGTGCCGCAAGTTCCCTCTGCGGACAGCCCGGCATCGTAAATGCTCAGCACCCGCCCTTGGTACTGTTCCACCATGGCGCGGGACACGCCGGGCACCTGCACCCAGGTTCCGATCGTCTGTCCCACGGCAAAGCTCCCTGCGCGGGTTAAAATTGTCTCATAATCGCTGCCGCCTGCCACGTACGTCGCAATAATAGCGTCGTTTGTCAGTGCTTCTGAGCGCCCGAAGGGATAGCTATCATACTCCATTGCTCCCTCCTTTCCCGGTGGATATCCCCGCCGCTTCCAGCTCTTCGACCATGATGCGGGCAACCCGTTTGCCCCAGTCCGCCTCATTGAGGTTTCCCTCCAGCATTTCCACTCTCGCCTTAGGCTGCAAGTGTTGCAGGATCGAATCGACGAGCGCCTGATCCGTCTCCGGCTGATGCAGATCCTCCCCCGGACGGGTGTTCAGGCGCATACCATTGGTTGGGATTACCAGGCGGGCGCCGTGCCGGCTTAGATTCAGCCTCTCCGCAAAAATCCTGCCGACTTCGGCCGCCTCGTCCGGCAATAACTTGATATGAGCCAGAACACTGTTGTGCATATTGTATCTGCGCTGCTCCATCTTGGGAGGAAACTCGCTTTTGGCATAGTCCACAAAGTCCAGTCCACCGGGACACACAACCATCGGGATACCACTTGTTACAGGCGCCACCAAACGGTTTGCCGCGCCGTGGGAAAACCCGCCCCCCATATACTCCGAGGCGATCTCGTGGGTGGTCATGTCCAGAATGCCATCCAGAATGCCATCGGCGGCATATTGCTCCATGACACTGCCGCCCACACCGGTTGCGTGGAAGCCAATGGCCTCCACTCCCAGGCGCTCCAGTTCGTCTATGGCCGCACAGCATCCGGTGTTTGTGATGCCCATCAATGTAACGCCCACTGTGGGGCGGCTTCCCTTTTTGACGATGTGGCCCGCGTACTTGACCATGCCCGCCACACAGGCGCATGCATTGGCCAGGATAACGCCGGTGTTACTGTTGATTCCGGTAAAATCCGAAATGGACGGCATGACGACTATGTCCTTGTCGCCAACTACGTCTCCAAACGCTTTTTTCCCGCTGGCAAGGGTTGTGACGAGTACCTTGGGAAAACCGACGGGGAGTTGGCGCATTGCGGCGCTGGCCACAGATGTATTCTGCACGCCGCCCGCTGAGAGGATGCCGTTGATGCGCCCTTCCCGGTACATGGTCCGCACAGCGGCCTGTGCGGCCTGTGCCATCAGGCCGACCAACTCACCCTTGGACTTTGTCCTGACATTGTCCCATGCAAATCCCGCCTGTTGAAAAACCTCCTCTCTGGTGATGTCGGCGCCGCTGGGATTGACCAAACCCACAGAGATATCCACGACCAGTGTGTCCATTCCGGCGCCGTGCAGACAGCTTTTCATGTATTCCACTTCGCGAAGCTTTGTGTCGCAGCTCGCTATGATCGCGATGGTTTTCATACGCATCCCCATCCATTTCTTACCCGGCGTGCGATACCGCGGATTTTATCTGATTCTACCGCTTATTTTGCTGCGCCGATAACCGGAGTCTTTGTGGTGCGCTCCAGCATTTTGATATCGTGGCAAAGCAGCAGGTGGTCCGCGCTTTTGGCCCGCGCTTTCTGGTTGGCGATGCTGTGCCAACTTTCCACGATGTTATAGAAGCGGCCGGGCGGGGTAATATCATAATGCATCTCCGGGATTGGAGCCAAATTGCCCAACACAAACAAGCTGTCGCCACAGCAGATATAGCTGTCGCCGTCGGCGCAGTCCACCTCCACAGACATGTGACCGGGAGAGTGTCCAAAGGACTCGAACACGCGAACCCCGGGCATGATCTCGGTCTCGCCCTCCACTTCCTCAAAGGTCAGCCCCGTAATCGGGGAAGTGACGCCCAAAGCGGGATGCTCGTAAGATTTGTAGTACAGCGGAATGGGATCCTTGGCAAAGGCGATCTCACGCTTGTGCACATATTTTTTTGCGTTTGTAAACTTTTCGGCGTAGAACATGTGATCCCAGTGCAGATGGGTAAATACAGCGATGTTCACGTCGGTACACTTGTAGCCGGCTGTCGCGAGCATGCTCCCGATGTCCTGCCCCTCATCCTGCCAGGAGCCGGGGTGGTGGTATTCGTTCGCTCGCTCTGTCCATGCCATTCCGGTGTCCACCAGCAGTAGTTGATCTCCACCCTCCACGAGATAGGTAAACACGGGAAGCGGTACTTTCTCGTTGGGGATGTTTTTGAGGAACGGGGCTGTAGAATGGTGGAAATGATACTGGAATGGGTTTGTGGGTACGTAGCCGGTGTTGAGTGGTCTGATCGTTAAATTCGACATAGTTTCGTATCCTTTCCTTTGGGTTCTAAGATAAGTCTAATGATGCATCATGTATTGCAAAGCGGAAATTTGGGCCGTTTCTTCCACCATTTCCGCTACATGCTCCGCGTCTGTGGCAGTCTTGCCCACCGCCACGACCCCGTGCCCGCGCAGAATAAACGCGGGGAGTCCCGGTATATCCCGGAACAGCCTCAGCACCGTTTCCATATCCACTTTCGGCACCACCGCAGCCGGAATATCCAAAACAGGTATTGGGCAACCGAGCTTGAGACGGCTATGCCAGGTGGACATTGGAAGCTCGGCGTGCTTATGCGCCCAGGCGATGCTCCACGGGCTGTGGCAGTGCACTACACCGCCTATTCCGGGCAAACGCTCTAAGATCGCCGCGTGCAGAAGCCATTCCCGGGTGGGGGTCCCCTGTTGGTCCGGCAGCAGTGTACCGTCGAAGTTCATCGCCACCCAGCCGGCGCCGGATTCGCTGCAATCGGCAAACGACCCCCCCGAGCTTTTGACAACCATCCCGTCCGCGCGCGAAACGCGCGCACTCAGGTTGCCGCCGCTGCCGGTCTGTATGCCGCGGCGGTATGCCCTGTGGGCGGCCACGGTCAAGTCCCTGTAAATGTCCGCATAGCAGTTCAAGTCCATTCCTCCGTTTGTTTAGGCGGTTACTCTCTTGGCGCGTTTGGAGCGGGTATACACATCAATCCAAACCATCAGGATGATGACAGCGCCCACCGCCAGGTTCTGCCAGTCGGATTTGACGCCGACCAGGTTCATAATGTTGACGATCACCGTAAGGACAATGGCGCCGATCACTGTTCCGCCGATGCTGCCCTCGCCGCCCAGCAAGGACGTGCCGCCCATGACCACCGCCGCCACAATCTGCAGGCCGTAGGTCTCGCTCATGGCGGCCTCGGCCGCATTTAGGCGCGCGGTGAGCATCACGCCGCCCATTGCCCCGGTCAGGCCGCACAATCCGAAAACGGCTATCAACATTCCCAGCGTGTTGATGGAGGAGTATCTGGCCGCCATTGGATTGTAACCAATCATGTAAATATTGCGCCCAAAGGTAGTCCTTTGCAGTAGCACATAGAATGCCGCCACCGTAATGGCGGAAAGAATAATAGGAATGGGGACAGGCCCCAGATAACCTGTTCCAATGGTGGTGAAATTCGCCGGCAGGCCATAGATGACACCACCATTCATAACAATGGTGGCAAGGCCGGTAGCCACCATATTGGTACCATAGGTGGCTACAAACGGCGGCAAGCGCAGCATGCCCACCAGCACCCCGTTGAGAACGCCGATGAACACCCCGGCCACCAGGCTGATGACGATGGCTATCCAGATAGGTATGCCCAATAGCAGCATCTGCGCGCAAAGGCAGCCGGTGAGCGCCGCGTTCCCGCCCACCGAAAGGTCAATGTTGCCGGTGAGCACAACGGCGGTCAGTCCACAGCTGAGCATCAGAAGAATACTCGCCTGGCGCAGGATTGTCAACAGATTGTTAGCCGAGAGAAATGATTTGCTCAAAAAGCACGAGACGATCATGATCAGCAGCAGCCCCAGGCCACTGTACAGGTATTCCGAATTGAGAAGACCATTTAGTGTTCGCTTGAGCAGCGGTTCCTTTGATGCAGCCTTACCCATTTGATTCCACCCCTTACACTCTGCGTTCTGGTACTTCACCATGGCTAAATCGTGGTGGAGTACTAGGCTTCCACCCGGCGCTTGAGGAATGCGTCGAATATGATGGCGGACAGGACAAACGTACCGATAATCGCGTTCTGATAAATGGACGAGATGCCCACCTGGTTCAGGCCGCTTTTCAGGATCTGTATCAGCAGCACGCCGAAGATGGTGCCACCCACACCGCCGCGCCCCTCGCGCATGGAGGTGCCGCCCAGAAGCACGGCCGCCACTGAGTTAAATTCAAAGCCATTGCCGGAGTTGGGGTTGCCGGACTCAATGCGGCAGCACAGCAGAAATCCCGCCACACCGGCCATAAGACCTGCATAAATGAATGCACAGATGGTACTGCGGCGAATACTGCCGCCCGACAGTGTCAGGGACTCGGGGTTGCCGCCAAGGGTAATGACATGGGTGCCAAAGCGGGTCTTGCGAAGCAATACCCAGGTGATGCCAAAACAGAGAAAAGAGAGCCATACAGCAAGGGGCAACCCCAGCACCGTGCCTTTGGCAACCGTGCGAAAAATGGGGTGTTCGTAATAGACGGAGGAGCTGTCCGACAGCAGCAGTGCAATGGACTTTAGGATATTCTGCATCCCCAACGTTACAATGAAAATAGGCAGGCCGCCGTACGCGACAAGCACTCCGTTGAGCAGGCCAATGAGTCCGGCTGCGATGATCGTAATAAGTATGGATGGAATCATGGGTATCCCGCTATTCAACAGCACGATCCAGAGAACCGTTACCACGCTCATCGCCGAACCAAGGGACAATTCGGTACCCTGAAGCATGACAATAAGGGTTTGTCCGCAGGCCAGCACCAGCAACGGAGCAGCTTGGCTTAAAATATTGGCAAAATTCTTTGGAACAAAATAATTATTCACCAGCAGTCCGTAAACCACCACCAGCAGCAGAATCATATAAAGTGCCGGAGGGACAGACTGGGCTTTTTTCCTTATGATGTTCATAAATTTATCCCTCAGCCTCCGTCAACATCATTTTTCCTATGGTATCGGCGGAAAAATTCTCGCGGCTGGTTTCGCCTGTGATTACACCGTTGTTCATCGTGTAGATGCGGTCGCTCATCCCAATGATCTCCTGCATTTCGGAAGAGATCATTAAAATAGCGTTGCCCTGTGCCGCCAGTTGATCCATCAGCGCATAGATTTCCATTTTGGCGCCCACATCTATACCGCGGGTCGGTTCGTCAAATATGATTACTTTTGTGTTGGCGCAAAGCCACTTGGCCACCACCACCTTCTGCTGGTTTCCGCCGGACAACGCGCGGGCCGACCGCTTGACATCCGGCGTTGCAATCTTCAGCTGCCGGACATAGTCGCTTGCAATCTGCACGTTTTTACTCTTGGATAAAAGGAACCGCGGGAAGCATTTTTTCAGACTGACCGCCACCACGTTCCAAAAGATAGGTGCACGGACTGCCAGTCCCAGCTGCTTGCGGTCCTCCGGCAGCAGACCAAGGCCGTTGGCAACAAGGTATTCGGGGTTCTTGCCGGTAACATCCTTTCCATAGAGGTAGACACGGCCCCCCGCGGGCTTGTCTATACCAAAAATAAGCCTCGCCATCTCTGTTCGGCCAGCTCCGACAAGACCGGCCATGCCCACGATCTCGCCGTTGCCCAGCGTAAAGGAGCAGTTTTTCACCTTGCCCTTTTTGTCTTGGAGTCCCTCGGTGCGCAGTGCCTCTCCGCTGTGGTTGTTGGGGGTGCGCACATACACCTGGGAAATGTCGCGTCCAACCATCAAGTTTACCAACTGCTCGTCGTCCAGGTCCCCTACCGCGATGGTTTTGATGTACTTTCCGTCCCGCAGCACCGTGATGCGGTCCCCGATCCGCCTGAATTCTTTCATACGGTGGGAAACGTAGATAATGCCGATATTCCTTTCTTTCAATACTTTGATGTGCTCGAAGAAAGAATCCACCTCTCGGTCGGAAAGGGTGGCGGTGGGTTCATCAAACACGATAATTTTCGGATTAAACGACAGTGCTTTCGCAATTTCCACCATCTGCTGCGACGCCACCCCCAGGTATTTGACCGGCACAGTTGTATCTATATTGCAGTTTAGTGTGGCGAGCAGCGCTTTGGCTTCCGCTTGCATTTTCTTGTGGTTGATAAAGGGGGGCCATTTGTATTTGGGCTCCCGGTTAAAGAAGATATTCTGCGCGGCGTTGAGATATGGAATCATTGTCAGTTCCTGATAAACGGCGGCGATGCCCTGGGTCAGGGCTTCCTTGGGGGAAGAAAACTCCACCTTTTCGCCGTCCAAATAAATCTCGCCTGCGTCTGGATGGTATACCCCCAAAATACATTTGGACAGCGTGCTCTTGCCAGCGCCGTTTTCCCCAACCAAAATATGTACCTCGCCCGTATTGAGGTCAAAATCAACATCCTCCAGCGCTTTGACGCCCGGGAAGAATTTGCTGATCTGTGTTACTTTTAAAATCTGCTGTGCCATGCAAACACCCCTTATAGCAAACGGAATCATAATCCAGAAAGCACCGCGTTTATTCCGCTTGTATTTGTTCCCGATCCGTAATGGGAGCTTGTCCCGACCGTGCGCCTTGTCTTGCACACGGCCGGACCAATCTCATTGTTATACGCGAATCAATCAAACCATTTGTACTTCTCGACGTATTCCTGCACGTTTTCCTTTGTGATGAGCGGATTGTGGCGCTCTGCGGGGAATGGAACGAAGTATTCTTCCGGCAAGGTGCCGTCGTTCAGGTATTGAACGATGTAGGTAACTCCCAAGTAAGTGGAACCGAAAGGATCGGTGTTGTATGTCATGTAAAGGTCGCCGTCCGCGATAGCTTGACAGGCGTCTTTCGAGCCGTCCGCGCCGCCGACCAGCACGCCCTCCACACCGGCGGCTTTCAGTGCCTGAATCGCGCCTATGGCCATTTCATCGTTGCATGTGGCAACCATCGCCAGCTTTTCCACGGTGTCTTCGCGCTGCAACAGGTTTTCCATGACCTGCATGCCCTCGGCGCGTTTGCAGTTGGCTGTCTGGGATGTGATGATCTCGATTTCGGGGTATTCCGCAATAGCATCGCGGATGCCCGCAAGACGCTCCTCCATGTTTTGCACGCCGGCAGGCCCCTCCAGAATAATAACGCCGCCTTTGCCGCCGGCCGCTTCACACAGTTCCCGGGTTACAATATAGCCAGTGGCATAATAGTCCACACCAGAGCGCATAAAGGCTCCGGTAGTAGGAGCTGTGCCGATGGCAACCACGGGGATTCCGTTTTCATTGGCCAAGTCCACCACAGGCTGAATTCCCTTGGAGTCCGAGGGATGGATGACAAAGCCGTCCACTCCCTGCTGGATCATGGATTCCATAATGGAAACCTGCTCCTCGATTGAGTCTTGTTGTGCCGGGGCGAGTGTCTGCACCTTAATTCCCATGTCTGCACCGGCTTTGTCGCCACCGGCCCACATGCCCACCATGTAGGGGTTGGTGGAGTTGCGCGTCATTACTACAATGCGGTATTCCTGATTGGGTTTTACATCCGTGGTGATCTGCCTGCCGATGCTTTCCACCGGGAGAACCAGTTCATTCATGGCATAATCGCTGGCGCGGTCTACGTTTATGTTCTGTGTGAAATCGGCAAAGACAGGGGCGCCAATCTCGCCGGCCGCCGCCCCGTCGTTTTGCGGTGCTTCGGAAGTGTTGCCGCCGACAGGCGCGCTGGACTGCGCGGTGGTACTTTGCGGGACTTCGGATGAAGCATCACCGGCGGTGGTGCCACAGGACGCGAGCATAACCGACATGACACAAGACAATCCCAGACAAACTAGCTTTTTCACAAGACTACCTCCCATAGTTTCGGTTTCTGATATCCGGATATCTGTATATTGAATATTGGATATCGGATATCTTCGTGTTTTTATTCTACAATAATTGAAGATATTTGTCAACATTTTATTTATTTCGCTTGACAAACGCCAAATTAGTGCTAAAATTAGTAAAGATATTGGATTTCGTATAAGATATCCAATATCAAAAAATAATATGATCAGCACAGGAAAGGAAGAAAAAAATGAAACTCACTCTATTATTGGAAAACACCAGTATGTACAGCCGCGGTTCCTTTTACGATGCGGAGCATGGTTTTTCTGCCTGGCTGGAGGACGAGGATGTCAAGGTCTTGTTTGACTGTGGATATTCGGACAATTTCATCAAAAATGCCGAGAAGCTGGGCATCAACTTGATGGACGCGGATTATGTGATTTTGTCGCACTGCCACTGGGATCACACCGGGGGGCTGAAGCATTTAATGAAGTATTACCGCAAACACGGCATGGCGCGCAAACCTGTGCTGATGTTTACCAGCAACGAAATCTTTCTGAAGCGGTTTGAGTTTAACTGGTCAAAATCCACCGGACTGGACGTAAGCCGCGAGGCGATGGATGAATTTTTCGAGGTGCGGGTATGCCCGGAGCCTGTCTGGGTAACCAAAAACCTGGTGTTTATGGGCATCACGGAGCGGACCAACGACTTTGAGCACATACACCCCCAGACAACAAAAATATTGCGGGACGGCGTTTGGTGCGATGATTGTGTCGACGAGGACACCCAATTCGCATACAGGCATAAAAACGGCAAAGAGGTCAGTGTGGTGGGCGCCTGTGCACATTATGGAATATGCAATATCATGGAATACGCCAAAAAACTGACCGGTACAGAACAAATTAATACTTACATTGGTGGATCCCACCTGCGAATTGACGAGGTGCCGCAATCCCAGCTGGACAGCACTTGCGCGTATGTAAAGTCCCAAAATATCAAGAATTTTTATATCTGCCACGACACGGACCAGCACTGCAAGCTGGCCCTTTGGAACACCACGCCGTGTACCGAAGCGGGAACAGGCCTGGTTTTGGAATGGGATTAATGTCGGAGGACGCAGTCGACCTGCATGTCGGTATTTTGCAAAGGAGAAGCTCAGTGTGAGAAGCTATGTCATTGGCTGCGACAACGCTGCTGTCGGTCTGAAAAACACTTTAAAAAAAGAGCTGGAGGATATGGGCCTGTCGGTGGAGGACGTGGGTACTTTTTCGGAGGATGATAAGACCGCCTATCCACTGGTAGCCAAGAAAGCGTGTGACCGGGTTATCGCGAGTGATTACGAAAAACGTGCCGTTCTGATCTGCGGGACAGGGATTGGCATGTGCATTTCCGCGAATAAATGCAAGGGTATCCGGGCTGCGGTTTGCCACGACACCTTTTCGGCCCGCCGTTCGATTTTGAGCAACGACGGGAATGTGATTTGCTTTGGCGCGCGGGTAATCGGACCCGAGCTGTCCAAGGTGATTCTGCACGAATGGGTGGGGCTGGAGTTCGTGGACGGACCATCCACATCCAAAGTACAGGAGATTATCTGTCTGGAAGCCCAGAACTTTCGGGTTTAGGGCCTTTGTATTTACTGGGATGAGAGGAATACGCAATGAAAAAGCTGTATATCGGCACCAATACCAAAATGTATAAGGGCATCGGCGCGACCTGTGAATATATTGCGCGGCTCGGGGCATTGACTGAAGATGTGAGCCGCGATGAATGCGAGCGATTTGTTATTCCCTCCTTTACCACGTTGGCACATGCCTGCAAACAGACCCAGGCGTTTGGCATAAAATTGGGCGCGCAGAATATGGGATGGGAGATGGAAGGACAATTTACAGGTGAAATCTCCCCGCCTATGCTGCAGGAAGTTGGCGTAGAAATCGTGGAGATCGGTCATTCGGAACGCAGGCATGTATTTGGAGAAGATGATGAAATGGAGAACCGCAAGGTACTCGCTGCGCTGCGCTACGGTTTTACTGCTTTGCTGTGTATTGGTGAGAACGAGAAACAGAAAAACTATGGCATTTCCCGCGAAGTGATTCGCACCCAGCTAAAAATAGATTTGCGGGACGTTGTTTTAAAAGACCCCGCGAAGCTTTGGATTGCCTACGAGCCCGTGTGGGCAATCGGCGTAAACGGCAAGCCTGCAAGCAGAGAATACGCCAGCGAAATGCATGTGCTGATCCGGGAAACGTTGAAAGAGCTGTTCGGCCGGCAGCTTGCAGCAAAAATTCCCATTCTGTATGGAGGCAGCGTAAACGCGGCTAATGCACCAGAACTGATACAAATGCCTGAAATAGATGGTCTGTTTATTGGACGCAGTGCGTGGGACGCCGATTCTTTCAGCAATATCATCCACGAGGTGTTGCCATTATTCAAGAAGAAGG
>Ga0153920_1000223_pt1 | contig 22502 bp, 17 predicted proteins | sample TSNJ004MetaG_FD_104713 | JGI IMG/M metagenome (GOLD analysis project Ga0153920, IMG submission 104713) | Attine ant fungus gardens microbial communities from New Jersey, USA - TSNJ004 MetaG | ecosystem: Host-associated > Fungi > Mycelium > Unclassified | place: USA: New Jersey, Brendon T. Byrne...
AATTTTCTATCTGCCTCTTAACTCAGCATATATTAAAAAAACACCTATATAGACCGATAATACTATAATAACTGCTATGTTTAAAAAATTTAAATATTTAAAATCTCCGAAAACTATATTAACCATCAAGGAAAATAAACCCACGATAAACGCTATTGAATGATATTTAAAAGCATCATGCTTATTGTCCGTATATTTTATTAACGGAGTTTCGCAATCTTCAAATTCATTTTCAACTGCATCAGGTAGATTCAAAGTATTATTTAAAACTTCTTCTGTAATAATTCCTCTTTCGCATAAGCCCTTGCAAGCATTTTTAAGAGCTTTTTCTACATGCACTTCCGTGAGATCGCATATTTCTTGATGAGATAATCCCATAAACAATGATTGTTTTGAAATTTCATATATTGTAAATGCTATTTTTTGTAAAATAAATTCATGGTAAATAAAAGGAATGCCTGATCTTAATAAAATAGTATATTTACGAAAAGTCCATTCTGATATAAGCTGCGTGATAAGTGAAATATCATCATGATTTGTTATCTCCTCATCATTTGATAAAGATTTTCCTGCAAGAAGAGAAAACTTATATACCGTATCCAGAAACAATGTTTTATATGTTCTTGCAATATATGCCGGCAAATTCTTTTCAGCTTCATTGCGTAAATAAGATGCAAATTTTTTATAATTAAATTTCTTATTTTTGAGCATAAAACACCCTCATAAAAATACATATCTATTATAGATAATATTTAAGTCACTGTCAATAAAATTCAAATATTATCTCATAGAAATAGTATCTAATACCATTTTTTCTACAGCATCTGCACGTTTTAAGACAGCTGTCGCAGGATCAGTATTTTCTACTTTAGGATTAACTTTTACGCCGACAGGAGAAGGAATATATGTCCTTATAGGTTCTGCGGGTTTTTCATCAGGCTTCTTTACTTCTATATTATTTATATCAGCTATTTTATTTGATAATTGCTCTTTATTTAATAAATTTGTCTGTGAAGGAACATAAGGAGTTTGCTGTTGAGCCACCTGCTGCGGGTATGCGGTCTGCTGATATGGAGTTTGTTGAGTCTGCTGAGGCAATAAATTCATGGTTTGAGCTTGAGGATTTGCATATTTATTTAACAAATTCGTAGGACTTGCATGAACAACTGCCGCAGCCTGAGGATTTGAAGCTATATTTTGCTGCTGAGCATTTTCTTCAGGTTTTACTTCTTCTTCTTTATCTAAAAGCGATTTCTTTGGTCGTCCGAAAATCATATGAGTACCTTTAACAACCAGCTTAGTAAAGAAAGGCATAATCACGGCAAATACCAAACCTATTCTCATCAATCCACCCACATTGTTTTTAAAGAAGATTCTTTGCAATTTAGGACTTAAAGGTCTTGATCTGTATGATCTTATTGTTTCCAAACCGCCTGTTATTGTTCTTGCACATTTTTTAAGCAGTCTAGCAATAGGATTTTTTGTCCCGCCGTTCAAAATTCCTTTTAAGGCTTTTTTACCACCTTTATGCTGTGCTTTTGCAAGGTTAGCATTCAAAGCTTTCTCGTTAAAATTATTTAACACCTCTCTGTATGCTTCTACAGGTTTTTTACCGCCTTTCACGGCATTATTGAATTCTCTAAGAACTTCTTTTGCTGATTTTAACTCGTCTTTAGAAAGCTTCTTAGATTTTAATAAGTTTTTGTATGCGTTTACAGCGCTTTTTTCCGTCATTCCAGCATATTGGATACCACCAAATTGATGCAGCAGCTTAACGCTGTATGGTATGAATGCAAATAAAGCAACCATCTCTACAAAACGCTCAATAAATGTTTTTGCCTTGTCGCCTTTTTCCGCTTTCACGGATTTCAATATAACTTCAGCCAAATAAAACGCCTGCAAAGCAGCAACCAATTTACCGCCCGCAGTTCTGTTTGTTGCGCCTTCAAGCAAGATATTCATAAACTTAGGCAGCCCTTTACCGAGTTTGGTCGTAGGCAATGTACCTTTTATACCGCTGTCCTTAAGATATTTAGTCAATTTAGGACTTAATTTTTCATTACCTAATGAACCAAGCAGTTTGTTACCGAACTCGGAAGGATAAACATCACGCCCTATTAAATGCTTTTGCAGTTTTCCGAGAGGACCCGAATTAGAGCCGTTTCTTCTCATAAATACTTTCTTATCAGCTTTTTTACAGGCAATAATTATGTCATCGGCATTTTTCTGAACGTCTTTCATAATGTTTTCAAAATCAGCGTAATTTTTATAGCCGAATCTTTTCGCTTTTAAATTTTTCAAGACTTCTGCTTTTTTATTTGCATCTAAAAGGTCAAATTTACTAACAAGTTTTTGAACTCTTTCACCATCATTAGGTCTGAGAAGTGCCTCAAATTCAAACTTCTGCATTGTTGCACGTTTATCCGTTGCATTTTGCATTGCAGTCCGTGCTTTTTTTATTAGTTTTGAGTCAGCACCGTAACAATCGAGGTCATTCACATGTTTTCGCGCTTCAAAGAAACTTTGAGCCGGTCCGTCATAATCAAGCAGTAAGTATCCTTTCATCCCGTTAGCAGGACCTTTAACCATTTTATTGCGCGGCTGTGAAGGTGTTCTCTTAAATGCTCTCAACACTGCTGAATTTTCAACAATTGTTTTATCAAACCATGTATTAAAAGATTTAAAGCCATTATTTATAGAAGTTGCAAAACCTGATTTGCCAAACTTGCTCTTTTTAACAAAATTTGTAACATCATCGCCCCATTTTCCCATTTTATGTTGGACTGTATGTTCGAATTTACCCGTAAGGTTACCGTCTTTATCAATACCGCGGCATTTCTTTGCAAAAGCATCCATAGATTGACAAATAGCATACCAGGCAGGTATTGCTATAAGAGCCTGCTTAGTAGTATCTTCTTCAGCCATTTCACTCGCTCTACCCCCAATATATGAATCATTTGCAGTTTGTTTCAGTTTTTCAGCATTAACAATTTCGCCCTGCATAACCGGATTTGCAAGGTTTTGACCGGGCAGCTGAGATATACTCTGCGCCTGCATTGGAACTTTATATCGCTGATCTATATTATTTTCATACATAGTACTGTTATTTTCCCCTATATAATATATAAAAACATAGAAGTCGGTGAAATTTACTAAAAATCTAAATATTGAACCCTTATGTAACAGAATGTAACAAGTTTTATGTTTTCTGAATTTTTAGAACTTTTATATACTTTATATATACAAGAGAGCTAACTAACAGAAGAGAGGTATAAAGATGGCAGTTGCAGATTTAAACAAAATCGATGACAAATTAAAATCAATATACGAAAACCAAGTCACTACAAATACTGCGCCGTCTTTTGAAGATCGCTCCGAATTATTGTTTGCTCAGATGAATTTCATCGCTATGGCAAACAGACAAGCTTTACATTTGATATAAAACAGATTTTTTAACTCCAATTAATTTTTCCCCTACAAATTTTGTACCTGATTTCTTCCCGAGATCAGGTTTTTTTTATCAATATTAATCTAAATTAATTTAGCGCAATATTTCTCAATAGGACATATATTGCATAGAGGTTTTATAGGTTTACATATATTCTGTCCATGAGTTACCATCAGGGTATTTATATCTATCCAGTATTTTTCAGGAAGCTTTTCTCGTAATGCAAATTCCGTTTCTTCCGGTGTTTTAGTTTTTATATAACCTATTCTGTTAAATATTCTGTGTACGTGCACATCTACACAGATAGCCGGTTTATTAAATCCTTGCGACATTACAAGGTTTGCTGTTTTTCTTCCCACACCCTTGAATTTTAACATTTCATCAATAGATTCAGGAACTTTTGAATTATATTTTTCAACCAATTCTTTTGAAAGTTCTACGATTTGTTTTGCTTTATTTGCATAGAACCCAACAGGATAAATAGCTTTTTCAAGTTTTTTTACATCTACTTTTGCAAAGTCTTCGGGAGTTTTTCCGAGTTCCAACATTCTCAATGTAGCTGGATATGTGGTTTTATCATTTGTTCTAAGGCTTAAAATGCAGGAAATTAAAACAAGATAAGGGTCGTTGTTGTAACTTCTCATTAATTCCACAAAATCGCTTTTAGGCTGATTTGCTTCTTTTAAAATGCGCACGATTTCATCTATATCAGCCATTTAAAAGCTCCTCCACATTTATATTGGTTTTTAATTTAAGAGCATAGATATTATCTCTGTTAAATTCTTTAAGTTTTACGGCATCTTTTTCAGTTGTTACTATGTTCCCCTTAATACAGTATATGTCTTCTAATTGATACCGGTGATGATCATCAAAATCAATCGTTGAAGTTACTTTAAAATTTGTAAGAAAGTCATAAAATTGTTTAGGCTGTCCTATTGCAGATATTGCAACAATTTCGCTTTCGTCAGGCAATCTCTCTTTGGTTTTTATATTATATGTATAATCAGGCTCTGTATAACAAACAAGCGTCGGAATCTTCATTTTTTTACCCATTATTTTAGCAAGTTTTTCGGCCCTTGTATGATCAGTATCTTTGCTTACGACGACAAGTTTATCGATTCTTTTGAAGGCTTCCATGCCTTCTCTAAGCGGACCTGCAGGAAGCAGTTTTTCATTCCCGAAGCCCATTTTAGAATCCATTAAAACCAAATTAATATCTCTGTGCAATTTTCTGTGTTGAAACCCGTCATCCAGAATTATTTTTGTAACTCCGAATTTTTCAATCGCATAATTCGCAGCTTTAGTTCTATTTTTAGATGTTATTATTATAGCATCCGGCGTATTTTCAGCAAGCCAAAAAGGTTCGTCTCCGGCTTTATCCGCTTTATAATATATATTTTGCCCGTCGGAAATTACATTTATTTTTTTGTTGGAAAGTTTTCCGCCGTATCCTCTTGAAATAATAGCGACTTTTTCTCCTTTTTTTATAAAATATTTTGCGATTTCAGAAACAACAGGTGTTTTTCCGACTCCACCTGTAGTGATATTTCCGACAGAAATTACATACGCATTAACTTTCTCGGGTTTTATAATTCCATTATCATAAAGCATATTTTTTAGCCGGCTGCCGATACCGTAAAATATCGAACAAAACTCTAAGACTTTTACAAAAAATCCTTTAGCTTCTTTATCATAATGTATCTTTGTAATTTTTGTTTTAAAAGTCATTATTTTTATCCGTTAAAACATTAATCTGAATAATAGGAATCTTTTATTTAATTTTTCAGAGAATTTTCTTAAGTTACATGTTGTAATTGAAGCATTGTCAATTATACTTTGCAATTCAGTTTTATTTTCAGGCGTTAATCTGTTAACCGAGTCTAAAGTGGTTGAAATATCAAGCATAGCCTGATTAACATTGCTTACGGTTCTTGTTAAATCACGTTTTAACTGATTATCTTTAGTTAAAGAACCAACAAATTTGCTGATTTCATTCATATTATGAGTGATAGCTCTGATATCCGCCGCCATTTTTTGTGACTGTTGTTCATCTCCCATTATTTTATTTATGTTTTGAGAAAGCCTGTCAACAGAACCTACCGCTGTATTTAATGTATTCTTAAAGTCAGGATCACCTATAATATTATTCAAGTTTTTAGATAAATTATTAAAATCTGCAGCAGCTTGATCAGCCATACCCATTAATTTTTCCAAATCACCTTTTGAACCATCAATCAAATCATTAATTTTTGTCATAGTATCGCTTGTTTGAGCAGTCAAGCTGTTTATATTGGTAACAGACATTTTTAATTCCGCGATAACTTCATCAGATAGTAAATCATTAATCTTTCTGTTAGTTTCAGTTAATGATTCAGCTGCTTTATACTGCCAATCTAAGAAGTCAGAAATTCTCATAGGTTCAATAATTGTATATGGCGAAAGTTGCTCCGGATAAGGCGGAACTATATCATCAAGAGTAGAAATTCTTAATTTACTGACACCGCCTTCAACAACAGCTTTCCCTTTCATAAACTCGGGTAAAACTAAGCCGGGTAAATTAACAATATAATCAACTTTATATGCATAATTTGTTTTAATATAATCTTTAGAATTATAAGGAACTGCATCTTTTGAAATAACTTCAATTTGTTTGATTTTTCCCACATCATAATATGTGTCATCAAGTTTCATCTGTACGGGATCATCGGTGTATAAAATATCTCTGCTCACTACCGGAAGGTAAAGTGTTTTTATTCTAGGAGGGGTTATTTCCAGGAATAACTCTCCTATTATACCGGATTGTTGAATAGAAAACTTAGAAGCCTTCGGAATTTCAACATTTTGATCCGTGATAACAAATCTTACTTTAACATAACTATTTTCACCTTTTATAACTGGTGTTACTTCTTCAACCTGACCTACTTTTAAGCCCATTATTTGAACAGCCGCACCTTGACGAAGACCGTTTACATCCTTAAACTGAACTTCAATTCTATCTGCAGAGGATAATGAACGTCCTTTAACTTTTAACACTACTCCAAGTAAAAGCACTAATGATAAAAATGTTAAAAGTCCGACTTTAAAAGATGATGAAAATTTCATTACAACCCTTCCTGTTAAACAGAGTATATCTTTGGAAATAATTGTAGCAAAAAAAATCTATTAATGCAAAGCTTTAACAATAATTTTATATTTACAGGTAATTAGCTAAGATGTTCTTTACGTAATTTTGGGTTTCCGCATACGGCGGAACTCCGTCATACTTATCTACCGCACCCGGTCCGGCATTATATGCAGCCAATGCCAGAATGACATTCCCGTTATATTTATCAAGCATGGATTTCAAATATCTTACTCCGCCGTCAACATTTTGAATAGGATTGTATGCATCGTTAACGCCAAGGCTTTTTGCCGTGGATGGCATCAGCTGCATTAACCCCATTGCTCCTGCCTTTGATTTTGCTTGAGGGTTAAACCCTGATTCCTGTTTTATAACAGCTTTAACAAGATTTTCGTCAACGCCATGACGTTTAGAAATCTTTGAAACAACATCTAAAATCTGTGTGTTTTGTTGATTTAACGGTAATGTTGAAACGTTATTTGGTTGAGAAGTTTGTTTGAGTGCATTAGTTAAACTTGCAATTTGATTTTCAGAAGCAAGACTTGCATTAACTTTTAAGGATTGCGGGTTCATCAGGAGCGTTCCGAAATTAGATTTTGTTGAAGCCTGCAATACTTTTTCAAAAGAAATGGTATTGTTATTGGGATAAATTGTATCAAGCGGATTTTTCGGTTCAACCTGAGCGTTATAATTATTTACACGCTGGTTAATCTGAGCGTAACGTTGTATTGCTGCGCTTTGTCCTCCGCTATTTAGTAAGTTTTGAATAAAATTTGAAAACATAACTACCCTTGTCCAATATTCATTCTACTAATAAAAGACGTTTTCCGTATCCTCTATTTGAATTAATGATTTAAAAGAATAAGTCAACCAAACAGTCAGAACCATGGACTTCACAAACGACCCCTCGCGGTCGTTGCGTTTCATGAATATTTTCAAATTCCAAGTAACAGCACAAATGATGCAAACATCATGTTTGCTACCCATAATATTAATTATGTATTTTTTCTATTTGTAATAAAATGTATTTATGATTACATTTGATAGTTTAAGTTTAAAAGCTTTTATAAAAGAAAACAGTGATTTCTTAACGGATGCAAGAATCCAAAAGATTCAGCAGCCGACTCGACGCGATTTTATTTTTTCAATAAGAAACAAGGGCGCAACGCGGAAGTTATACATAAATATTAATCCTCAGTATTATCATGTTTGTTTTATGAGAAAAGAAAATGAAGAAAAAAGGATTATTGAAATCCCGCAAAAACCGCCGATGTTTTGTATGCTTTTGAGAAAGTACCTTGAAAACGGACGAATATCAAAAGTTAATCAGCCTCCTTATGAGAGAATTTTGGAATTTTATATAGAAACATATAATGAATTATCCGAAAAAATATACTTATGTCTTGCTATCGAACTTATGGGTAAACATTCAAATATAATTTTGTATAATTATGACACCAACGTAATTATAGGCTGCGCGCACAATATAGGTTCAGAAAAAAGCAGAGAACGAGAAATGGCAGGCACATTGCCGTATATTTACCCGCCTAAACAAAGAAAAACAGATATTTTGAATTATTTCGGAGAAATTGATTATGACAGCTTGAGTGAAGATTTTTTCTGGTTTTCCAAGTCTTTTGCTAATCAATCCCGCAACGTTCCTTTAAAAAAGTTACAGGAATATGTCCAATTAAAAAATATTTCTCCTGCAATAGAAAAAGACTACTCTGAATTTTCTCTGTTTTCGGAATTATTAAAAGAACCGGTTTTACAAAACTCTGTTAATGAAATGATTGATAATTATTTTTCTTACTACATTGAGCAAGATAAATTTACACATCTCAAAAATCAATTATATTCAATTGCAAACCAGAATCTAAAAAAAGATACCACTTCATTAAAGAAAATGGAAATACAGTTAAGGAAAGAAATGAATTCTGACAAATATCGTATTTACGGTGATTTGATTATGGCAAACTTATATAATAACAAAGATTTTCAATCTTCAATTGAAGTTTTTGATTATGAAAACAACAGAAATATAAAAATAGAATTGGATGAAACAAAAACACTAAAAGATAACGCCGGCAAATTTTATAAATTATATAATAAGTCTAAAACTTCAATATCAAAGCTGACCGAATTAATAGAGAATTATCTGAGTCAAATAACTTATTATGAACATCTAATTTACTCAATAGAGGAAGCAGAATCCATAAAAGATTTAGCGGAAATTAAATCGGAAGTTATTCCGCAAATTAATATTAAAGAAACTAAAAAACAATCGTTTCTGCCTTTGGAGCTAAATATAGATAATTGCATAGTTTTTGTCGGAAGAAATAATAAACAAAATGATTATATAGTTTCAAAACTTTCAAAAGATGAAGATCTATGGTTTCATACAAAAGATATTGCAGGCTCGCATGTTTTACTAAAATGCGACAGTCCTTCGGATAAAACAATATTAATATGCGCTGAATTGGCTAAGCAGTATTCATCCGGTAAAAACTCATCAAAAGTCAGCGTTATTTATACAAAAAGAAAATATTTAAAAAAGCCGCCAAAAGCAAATTTAGGATATGTGACGTATAAAAATGAAAAAGAAATTGTCGTTTGACGAATATATTGAAAAACTCCATACTGTTGATATGACGACAAAAAAAGCTATAGCACTGGTAGACTGCGACGCCTTCTTCGTTGCCTGCGAACAGTCGGTTAACCCCGAATTGAAGGGTAAGCCCGTATGTGTAATTTCGGGAGAAAAAGGCTGTGTTTTGTCACGCTCCAAAGAAGCTAAAAAAATGGGAGTCCGAATGGGGATGCCGTATTTTATGGCAAAAAAAGAATTCCCTAAAGCTGTTTATGTAAATGTTACCCATGATTTGTACAGTGAAAAATCCAGAGAAGTTATGAGTATTTTAAAAACATTTTCTCCAAAAGTCGAAGTATATTCTATAGATGAGGCTTTTATTGATTTAACGGGACTTGAAAGACTTTATAAAAAAGATTATCTTGAACTTGCCAAATACATAAGGAAGCAGGTGAAAGAAAAGACTGATATATCGGTTTCAATAGGACTAAGTTCTTCAAAAACACTTGCCAAGCTTGCATCGGATAAAGCTAAAAAAAATCCCGACGGTATTTATTCCATAGGCTATAGACAAATTCAGGAAGAATTAAAGAATACGGATATTGGTGAAATCTGGGGAATCGGCCGCAATCTAACATTGATGTTTCATAAAAACGGTATAATAAATGCCTTTGAACTTGTGTCGCAATCAGACGCATGGATTAATTCAAAAATAGGAATTCGTGGATTAGAGATGAAGCATGAGCTTCTGGGGCAAATGGTTTCCGAGATAAGCGACGAGTTTAAAATGCCCAAATCAATCCAGTACACAAGCGCATTAGGCAAATTTACATCCGATATTAATTATTTGAAAAACTCATTAAACTATCATATCCACAGAGCCTGCGTGAAACTCAGAAGACTTGATGCAAAGTGTTTTGGAGTAAGCATAATGCTTAGAACAAAAGATTTTAAAGTATACTATGAAAAAAAATCTTTATTAAATCCTACAGATTTTGAAATGGAAGTATCTGACATTATTTTTGATTTGTTAGACAAGCTATATAACCCGAATATTCTTTATAGAAGTACAGGCGTAATACTTGATGGAATTACGCAAAACAGCGAAGCGCAGCTATCTTTGTTTGCTGATAATGAAACAAATATAAAGAAAGAAAATCTCGGAAAAGCGATAAATAAACTTGAAGACAAATTTGGTAAAAATATTATACAAACAGGATTTGTAAAAGACCAAACATAGCCAAACACCAAACATAATGTTTGGATCACTCGTAAAATAGTCAAAAGTCAGCAGTCTTCAGTCAGCAGTTCAGCAAAAAAATAAAATTGTCATCCTGAACTTGTTTCAGGATCTCTTTGTTATTTAATTATAAAAAGAGATGCTGGACAAATAATTACCACGTCATACCGCACCGGATTATTTGCCGATGAAGTATGAATCGTGCAAATTAGCGGTTGCGGTATCTCCAATAATTCTTTTGTTCCCCCTCTACCTTTGGAAGAGGGGGAAATTTCTTAATAAACGAAGTGAATTTAGAAATTTGGGTGAGGGTTTTTCCTGCGAAGCGTTTGCCAGTGTACACCCTCATCCGGCTTTCAGCCACCTTCTCCCAGAGAGAGAAGGGGAAATTTGGCCTGTACCTGCCCTCCGAACTTCTGAGCTTCCTACCCTCTGTTTGCTACTTGCACTTGGTTTTGCCGTTCCAGGATAGGTCGTTGCATTTCAAATATTCCATATTCTCATTCAAAAGCACCCACGCTGTACATCCCCAGCCGTTACTTGAAGTTTTGCATGTACTAAACGAATTACTAGTGTCATCCAATGTTCCTCTGGGAACAATCACATTTTTTGTTACATGAAATGAAAATATGTCTTTACCTAGAGTATTTGGCGGCTTAAATCCATTTGTATCTACATGAATCCCGCCGCATACTTGTTGCAGTTCTGTTGAATTACCTTGACTGAGTATACAATCTTTATTGTCAATAGCCAAAGCAATCATTGTTCCGTCAGCTAACATTATTTTTGCACGGGTGGCAGCGGTATCAATATTGTTCCAATCGGTATTATTCAAATATTTATATGTAACATCAGGAAAACAACCTGTATTTCTTCCGCAATTTTTGGTGACATTCATGTATGGCACTAACATATTCATCATATTTTCAGCACCTTGAGCACTAGCACTGCCGATAAGATCCCAGTTGTCAGGTGTGCTGTTTTCGGCTATCGCGAGGTTGTATGCATTTGACAGGGTAGAATAAGCTTTTTTGAGCCTTGTAACGGTTTCTTTTTCTTTATGTTTTGCAATCAATGTTGGCATTGTCAATGCCGCAATTATACCGATAATCCCCAAAACAATAAGCAATTCAGCCAAGGTAAATCCTTTTTTTAAATTATTCATCTTAATCCCTTTTATATATGTAGTATTACTTCATTATAAACTTTTTTCAGGATTTTGCAAGAGGTATTTTTATTATTTTTTAATAAATACCACACCAAACAGAATGTCCAGTGCGGTATTTAAAGTAATTTCGTGATAATAAATTTTTTATTATTCTAAAACCCAACCGTTTGTTAAATCGACTCTTACAGGTTTCAGAAGCTTTATGTAGACTGTTCCCTGCGGAACAACTTCTAATTTTTCACCTTTTAAAGTCGCTCTTACAAACTTCATGAACCAGTTTCTGTGTTTACATACTTCACCCAGTGCATTAAATGCAACTGTCTGGTCATTGTTGGTTGTAATCAATGAGTTATCAAGCATTAAAACGCCGTTTCTTACAAACCATCTGCCTTCTTTAACGTCAATTAACTGACCTTTAAGATTTGCGCCCTGACGGATTAAGATAAACTTATCTTTAGTTATATAATTTTGAGGCGCAGTTGCGACATAGATTTCGCCGGCTTCGGAAGACTGAGAGCTTATATATGTATTAAGCGCAACAGGAAGAATTGAACCTGCAGGTATTGTACCGATGCTGCCTTGAACAGTGGCGTTTTGAACAACATAACCTTCACCTGTCTTCTTACGCATAGCTTCAGCAAGCTTAGCATTAGGATTTAATTTTGCCTGCTCCATCATATTATAAAGAATAGCAGAAACTTCAGCCCGCGTTGCAGGTCTGTCAGCTTCAATTTTAGCTTTGTCCGCGCTTGGAATTACAACAAGCATATTTAAAATTTCCGCTTTTCCTGCAGGAATTATGAACCATTGCGGAACAGTATTCACATCAGCAAATCTTTTAGAAAGAACTTCCCTTGCTTTTAGTTCGCTTATTTGTTCTGTTGTTAAAGCATTAACTGCTACCGAGATGGATTCTCCTCTTGACACAGAATCATCAGGTCTGAATGCTTCACCTGATTTTGGCGCTGAAATCAAATCAAAATACAATGCTTTTTGAATAGAGTCATAAGCCCAATATCCGGGATAAATATCGCTGAAATTGACAGGCTGCGCTACTCTTGTATTTTCCTGTCCTAATGCTTTAATCGCCATAGAGGCAAATTCTGCGCGGGTAACATTATCGTCAGGCTTGAAAGTTCCGTCAGGATAACCGACAATAACTCCTTTTTCCGATAATATTTCGATTTGACCTGCCGCCCAGTGATTTTTGCTTACATCAGGGAACTGAAAAGCAAACGCAGGGGTCAAAAATGAGATAATAATCCCAATTGACAGAAATAACTTGAATAAATTTTTCATACTTAACTCTCCTTATAAATTAGTAACTACATGATACAATTAATAGCTCCTTTCTACAAGGAAATGTAAATTTTTGTTATCCTTATGACAAAAAAAATATTTTACACGGTTATAATAAATTATGAGTTTTTGCAAATAATAAAAAGGAGTCAATTATGAGTGTAGAAAAAGTATCTTTCAGCGGTTTAAATAACACAATGAAATATGGTATGAAACACTACAAAACAGGGTTCTTAAAATCTTTAATCCGCGCAAATAGTCCTCATGACGCTTTTGATAAAGAAATAAAAAAAGCTAATTCTCCGATAGGATACAAAATTAAAAAGTTCTTTCAAACTACTGCTAATAAAGTAGCTTCATTATTTTAAATAAAAAAAGATTTTGTATTTAGGATAACGTTACCGGTGTGATATGATATTTTTGTCATTCTGAATCGACTACTTTTTTCAAAATCTTTGATTTTGTTAAAAAATGTCGCCCCGGGCTTGATCCGGGGTCTTTATTATTTCAGAATCTCTTTGTTATTTATACAAAAAAGACCCCGTTTGCACGGAGTCTTTTATATGGTGGGCAGGGGCGGATTCGAACCACCGTAGTCTCGCGACGGCAGATTTACAGTCTGCTCCCTTTAGCCACTCGGGCACCTGCCCATATTTTTTTGTCAACTTTGTTATTCAGCTACACTCTCGTATCATTCACAACGACGATTTCGCCAATTCATCTTCTAAAGTCTTATCCTTCGACAAACCTTTAAGTATCAACTTCCGTCAAAGAATTGCCCTTGACGAGAATTGAACTCGTGACCTCTCCCTTACCAAGGGAGTGCTCTACCCCTGAGCCACAAGGGCTTATTATTTTTTCAGTAAATTAGCCGGCAATAGGACTTGAACCTACAACCTACGGTTTACAAAACCGTTGCTCTACCCTTGAGCTATGCCGGCGTCAACATGTTCCATTTTATTAAGAAAAAAATCGAATGTCAATAGAATTTTCTTTTATTTTTGCATAATACCCTAAGTGTTGTCACTATATTAATCATTATCAGATGAGTAATAGGTTTAATAAAAAAAATACCCGACATACCAGTTTATAAATCTGCCATGTTATTTTATATATTATTATACGAAAGGAGATTTATTATGTGTAAAACGTTTAAAGCAATTCATGAAATCGCTAAAAAATTAAAAAAAGAAGGTATGGGTGGTGAACATATTAAAATTGCACTTCCCGGTGCAAAGATTGAAGGTACACTCTATTGCTGCAAGGAGGGTCATGAATGTCATGATGCTGTTTTAACCCTTAAAGATGCAACAGTTACGTGCTACGAAAAAAACGAATCTATGCAAGAAGCATGGATTAATATTCCTACACACCATATTCTTGCTTTTAACTTTAGTTAAGCTAAAGAAATGAAGTAGGCGTGTAACCGAAAAGAGGCTGAGATATTTACGAAAGCAAATATCCGCCGTTTGATGTGAGGTTACAAGAATACTCTTAAAATTATAAAAGCGGACTTTTGAAGTTATTGCAGAGAGTCCGTTTTTATTATTGATTAAAGCTTAAATTTAACTAACATATTAAGGTTTTGATCATAATAAAATGCAAAATCTTCTTTTTTAGATGCCCAAGAATGCATTGTTTCAACCCGTTCTTTTTTTTGTGGATGATGAGAAAATACATAATAGTATGTTTTATTTTTTGGAAGCTTTTCTAACATAGCCACATACTCTTTATTATCAGATATTAATTCGGATTCGTATACAATATTATTATATTCAATTCCTAAAATTTTATAATAAAAATCAAAACTCAATTTAGTACTTAAAGGGACATATAATATATCATCTTCATTCATTAAAGACTTTGCTGTTTTCATAGATGTCACTATATCAGAATATGACAAGTTTTTAGTATTTATTGTATATGGAATTTTTATTAATTGCGGGATAACTATTATTAAAAATATTATAGATATTAATGAGTATTCAAATATTTTATTTTTGAAGTTAATTGAGTCTAAAACTTTTGCAATGAAAAGAATCAGTATAGGCATAAGATATAAAGCAATTCTTCCTTCTAACGGGTATATAGACAGATAGGAAAGCACTAGTGCAAGCATATAAGGTATAATTAAAATAAGGTTTTCATTTTTTTTAAAATTTAATAAGGTCATAATTATACCGGTTATGAAAATAAGAAACAAAATTAAAGCTTTGTTAAAAGAATAGAAAAAGTTATTCATCACTACTGCAATAATATTGGATAAATCTTTTTGTATAAAGCCATTTATCCAATATTCATGTAAAAAACTGTTAGCGCTTAAATGATGCTGATTTATGTAAAATATAATAAAACTAATCCCTATAGGAGCTGCTAAAAGAGTATATTTTTTCAGTTCATCTTTGTTGTTTATAAGAATTAAAATTAATATGGTAAATAATGCAAACAGACTTGTAAATGAAAACCAAATTAATAATGAATATACAAGGCTTACTAAAAGTGTTTGTTTATTATTTAACTTTTTGAAATCAATATAAAAATAGCTTGCCAAAATACCTAAAAATATAAAAATATCCGAACTGTATTGTTTGAATTCTTGAGCATAATAAATAAGGTTATAGTTGGCACAAAATATTATTAATGCGGAAATTACGGCAATATTTTTATTTAAAACTTTCTTTGAAAGTATATAAAATGCAGGCATAGACAATATTGAAGCTAGCAAAGGAATAAACCGCAATGCTAATTCAATATCAGGAACAATCTTAAGAAATAATGATGAAACCATTAAAAATAACGGCGGCGCTGCCTGACTATATTGCAGAACTTTAAAATAATCCGTAAATCCTGCGTCAAATAAATTAAATGCTAAAGCGCATTCATCATTCCAGAACGGTTTGTCAAAAGAATATAATATAATTCTGAATACAATTCCTGAAAGTATAATTAGTCCAATAATTACAGGCATAAAATACTTTTTAAATTTTATAAAATTCATACATACTCCAAAACCAACAAAAAACCGGAATAAACCGGTCTTTTTCTTTAAATGGAGCGGGAGACGAGGCTCGAACTCGCGACATCTTCCTTGGCAAGGAAGCATTCTACCACTGAATTACTCCCGCATAATTGCCACATTTCTTATTATACATGGGCAATTTTAATTTGCAAGTTTTTTTTCCTGTGTATTACAAATTTTATTTGTTGTCCATTGATTTTATTTCAATTTTAACTTTTTCAGAAAACTGCTTTTCTATTTTATTAGCCAGGTCATTACAAGAATTTACCCAAAACATTGAACCCGTTAATATCTTTGAATCGCCTTCCAAATCTTTAAGACTTAACGTGACAGGGTCAGAACCCGGAAATTCGCAAAGTATATTCTTTAACAAAACTAATTCTTCAAAATTGAATTCATCTAATATTTGAATATTAAATATATTGCAATTGTCAACTGTTTTTACGGTTTCAACAATTATAGCCGGAGGTTCGTCATCAGTTCTTCTGCTTACTTTCCCCGATATTATCACACGCTGCTCCGGTTCCAAAAACTGACCGTACTCTATAATCTTGCCGTTGAAACATATCGCATCAATTTTACCAGAAAGATCTTCTACTGTTATAAATCTTATAAATTTTGAAGGATCTTTTTTAGTGGGGATTTGCCTCGATGTGGTAACCAATCCGCATATCGTTACTAATTTTTCATTAGCTACTTCAGGAATTTCCGTTATTTTATGCGTCATTAAAAAAGGCAGTTTATCTCTAATGGTTGAAAGTGGATGACTTGAGACGTAAAATCCTAAAAATTCTTTTTCAAAATTTTGTATAATTCTCGTGTCATACTCCTCATCACTTCCTGCCAGTTGAAAACAGTTAAACTCAACATTATCATCAAGTGAAGCAAATAAATTACCCTGTCCGAGCGCTTTTGCCTGATTTTCTTTATGCGCTGTGGATACTATATATTCTAAATTATTTATTAATTGCTGTCTGCTTTTTTCAAGAGAATTAAAAGCTCCCGATTTTATTAATCCTTCAAGAACACGCTTATTACTGCACTTTGGATCAACTCTTTTACAAAAATCATAAATTGATTTGAACTCATCGTTTTCTTCTCTTTCTGTAATAATACTTTCGACAACGGTTTCTCCTACTTGTTTAATTGAAGTTAAACCGAATCTTATATTGTTATCGTCAGGAGTGAATTCCGAATATGATTTGTTAATATCAGGAGGCATAACTTTTATACCGATTTTTTGAGCTTCTTCTATATATAATTGTGTTTTGTCTTGATCACCAGATACGCTGGATAAAAGAGCGCATAAATATTCTACCGGATGATGACATTTTAAATATGCAGTTTGGTATGCTACAAAAGCGTACGCGGCTGAGTGGGATCTGTTGAAACAGTATTCAGCAAATTTTTCGATTTGTTCAAACAATACAGTTGCATCTTTTGCATTCATTCCGTTTCTTGCAGCGCCCTCAATGAATTTTCCTTTTTGCTGCGCCATCTCTTCAATTTTCTTTTTACCCATCATACGGCGAACCATATCCGCTTGCCCCAATGAGTAACCAGCTAAGATTTGAAAGACCTGCATAATTTGTTCCTGATAAACAATCGTTCCATAAGTATCCTTTAATACCGGAATTAAACTCTCATGAGGATATTCAATTGCTTTACGTCCATGTTTACGTTCGACGAAATCTTCAACCATTCCTGCCTGCAGCGGACCGGGACGGAAAAGCGCAACAAGCGCGCCGATATCTTCAAATACATCCGGTTTTAAATCTTTTACAAGTTTTTTCATGCCGGAAGATTCGAGCTGGAATACCCCGTCAGTTTCACCGTTAGCCAGCATTTCATATGTTGGTTTGTCATCAAGAGGGATTTTATTTATATCAAATTCAATACCGTGACGTTTTTTTATAAGCTTCATTGTGTTGTTAATAATGGTAAGGTTACGCAATCCTAAAAAATCCATTTTCAACAATCCGAGTTTTTCCAGATCAGACATTGAATATTCCGTAACGATGCTGCCGTCTTTGGAAGGTTGAACAGGAACGAGCTCATTTAACGGTTTATGTGAAATAATAACACCTGCAGCGTGTGTACCCACATTGTTTTTTATACCTTCTATAGATTTTGCCATATCAACAAGACGTTTTATTTCAGGGTCTTCATCATAAAGTTTTTTTAGTTCCATACCTGGTTTTAAAGCATCATCAATGGTTGCTTTAGGTTCAGACGGTATGAGGGCAGAGAGCTGATTGCTTCTTGCAAAAGGAATATCAAATACACGCGCTACACCTTTCATTGCAGCTTTTGCAGCATATGTACCGAAGGTTATGATTTGACAAACTTTATCCGCGCCGTATTTTTTAGTTACATAATCTATAACTTCTCCACGCCGTTCAATACAAAAGTCGATATCGACGTCGGGCATTGAGTATCTTTCCGGGTTCAAAAAACGTTCAAATAACAGTTGATGCTCAATCGGGTCAAGATCGGTAATCCCAAGCGAATATGCAACAACACTCCCTGCGGCAGAGCCCCTTCCCGGACCTACAGGAATATCATTTCTTTTTGCATAATCTATAAAATCCCATGTTATTAAGAAATATGCCGAAAATCCCATCTGCTCTATAATGCCTAATTCATATCGCACACGTTCTTCGATTTCGGGGGTGATTTCTTTATAACGTGTTTTAAGTCCTTCTCGTACCTTTAAATCTAAATATGTTTCACTTGTATGACCTCCGGGTACATCATAATCCGGCAAAGGCGCATTTCCCATCTCCAAAATCAAATGGCATTTATCTGCTATATCGACTGTATTCTTTATACATTCATCGAAAAGACCACTTTCCGTCCAGCTAAAAGAATCTCTAAGCTCCGTCGGAGTTTTAACATAGAATTCATTATTGGGAAAGTGAAATCTGTTCGGTTCGCTTTTTAAGGCATTTGTTTGGAGACATAATAATGTATCATGCCAGTCGGCGTCCTGTTTATTTAGATAATGTGAGTCATTTGTGATTACCATTTTTATATCAAGTTCTTTTGCAAGTCTGATTAAATCGGGATTGGTTCTTTTCTGATCTTCTAATCCATGATCTTGCAGTTCTATGTAATAATCTTCTTTAAATAATTCCTTATACTTTGAGGCAGCTGCTTTTGCAGTTTCATAATTTCCTTTTAAGAGAGATTGAATAACTTCTCCGCCAAGACAAGCGCTCAAACAAATTAAACCTTCAGAATATTTTTCTATGAGTTCAAAATTGATACGCGGCTTATAATACATTCCTTCGCAATGAGCTATTGATACAAGTTTAATTAGATTTGCATACCCTTTTTTATCCTTAGCCAGCAACACAAGGTGATAAAGAGGATTATTGGAAGAATCTTTTTCTTTTATATCTCCGCTATGAACATAAAATTCGCAGCCTATAATAGATTTTATACCCATTTCTTTTGCTGTTCTGTAAAATTCTATTGCAGAATACATTACGCCGTGATCAGTTATCGCAACAGCCGGCATGTTGTTCTCTTTAGCATACTCGCATAGCGCTTTTACTTTTATTGCTCCGTCAAGTAATGAATATTCACTGTGTAAGTGCAATGGTACGTATTGCGTATTCTTATCCATAAAAATATCGTATCACACACCGATTAAAAAAACTTTTATTGTTAAAATATATTATTTATCATACATTGAAAGCGTGTCATTTATCAGTTCTATCATTTTTTCTTTTAAAAACTTCGGTGATATTATTACGCACTCATTTCCGTAGCGCATTAATCTTCTTAATAAAACATCAAGATCTTCATTGTTATTTACTACAATTAGATTGTTCTCATTATCCAGTCCTTTGCTTTTTTCCCAGTCACGGAGTTTATAGTTCTTCGCCAGCTTGTTTTTCAATTTATAAACAATTGTTGTTGATAGTTTTTGCGCATTCGCAAGAGTGGGAAGTTGTTCAATGGACTTAATATTTTCGAGCGGAATTTCTGTGATATTTCCTCCCAGTTGCACAAGCACTGACAAGCAAATTTTACGTTTATGATAATTTAACTCTACAGGCGAACATGTTATTTGAACATCATTGTTTTTTGAATTAACATATATAATCTCAAGTTTATGCTGTTCCTGACAATATCGTTCACATTCTCTTATTTGTTCGCTGAGTTCGGAAAAATAAAAAGACAACCTTTGGGCAGAAATTGAATCAATTGATTGTGTTATATTTTGCAAATTTTCGCTGTATCTTATCTCAAGTTCTCTGAAAAATTGCTCGAAATTACTTCTCATTTTGCCATTTGGCAAAATATTCAACCCTTCTTTTAATATAGCTATGGCTTTTAAGTCATCGGAATCTAAATCGATTTTGTACGGTGAATTTAAAAGATAGTATTTATTATTTTTCTTTTTTATTTTTATTCCAAATATTTTAAGTGTATTTAAATATTTATTTAATATAACATGAGGATTTGAACATTCTTCGTCAGATTTTTCACTAAATAATTCTATAACATCCTTATAGCAGGTTTCACCATTGGAAAGAAGTTTTAAAAATTCGAATAATTTTACACATGAATCGTTGTACTTCTCATTACCCTTACTCAAGATAGTACCCCGCTTTCATGTCTTTTAAGCGTGATATAAAGTCGTTCTTAAATTCTTCCGGGTATAATATCTTACATTCAGGACCTAATTCAAGTAATCTTTGCTGGATAAAAAATTCGTTCGAAGACGTTATTTCGATTAAAAGTTTATCTTCGTCTACACTTATCAATTTTTCATTATCTTCCGGAATAAATCTATCAATACCGCATTTATATTCGTAACCTACAGTTGTTTCTTTTATATTAGAAAGTTTTACGGGTCGCAGTTTTATTTCTTTTATACTCGTAATTCTACTTACAAGAAAACTTCCATATTGCATGTAATTAAAACCTGTTCCATATAAATAAAATTTATTATTCTTATATTCAACCTTATCTGTTAATATTTCAATATCATTAACCCCTGAACTCGGCGAATTATAGTTGATTTTGATTTGTGCTTTTTTATCGCTGTAATCAACAAGTTCTGAAAGCATATTTAATCGAATACCTTTCAACATGGAGATTTTCTTAAAAGATTCTGCTAATTCTTCATTTTTCAGATTTTCTGATATCTTTTTCAAGAATTTCTCAATCATTACCACTTCATGTATATCAATATTTTTGATTATACTTTTATATATTTTAGAAATGCTGTTTATTTGATTTTGTGTAATATTTAATTCAAATGGGTTTGATGAAATCACATACTTTGAAATTTTATCTTCTCTAATTCTCTTAATTTCACATCCTACCCGTCGTAAAGAATTCATGTAAACTCTTAGAGTATCTATAGAAATTGATTCTTTCAAATAAGGATGATTGGTAAAATAATCAGCAATCTCATTATAGGACTTAGGCGATTCAACGAGAAGTGAAAAAATTACCAGAGCCTTGAACCCCGTAAACGACATAAGATTATATGTTATTGTCTTATTCTTTAAAAACTCTTTCATAAAATAATATCCTTATTTATACTTTACAATAAAAATAGATGTAAGTATACGGCATGCTTAACATCATTATGCATGTTTCAAAATTTCTATTTGTCAATAAAAAAATAGCATAATTTTTACTTAATTTCATTAAATTTTCTTCATTAAGATTTAAGAACTTGTATTTCACTTAGAGTATTAAAGGGCATGGTCAATTGTAAAATTTTTTTTATTTTCTTTACTTGTCAAGCATGTAACATTGTTTTACATTATTTCTTATGGGGTACGAGATAAGTTATCAAAAAACAGCAATTAAGTTATAGTTGGATAACGGTTACCGGACGAAAAGTACTAGTTAAGAATCAGGACGAAAAAGAAAACGAGGTGATGGCAAACGCAGTCCGATCAGTAAGAAGATGATCAAAAAACATGTGTTAAGAACTGCAAAGTAGTAGATTAGGGATATTTATTATTGGGGAGATAAAATAAATTTTACAAAATTACGTTGGAGATTTTGGGATTTAATTAGTTGTAAACGTATATTATAAGCTTGCGAATTCGCAAGCTTTTTTATACCAAACATTATGTTTGGATCATTCATGAAATAATCAAAAATCAGCAGTCAACAGTTCAACAAAAAAATATTATGCGCGAAGCCCTTGAAGAACTGTTCACTGCTCAGTGCTTACCTGCGACCAATACCCAAACATAACGTTTGAATCATTCGAGCTATTATGCTATTATTGGCATATGAATGAATTGGAAACAAAAAAAATCATAGGACTTATGTCCGGCACGTCATGCGACAGCATTGATGCGGCATTGTGTGAAGTCAAGCCTGATTTAAGCTGTAAATTTACAGCAGGGATTAATTTTAAATATCCTGAGCATATTAGAAGTAAAATATTTCAAATATTTTCAGGAAATGCATCGGTAAAAGATATTTGTCAGATGAATTTTGCAATAGGGAAATGTTTTGCCGATGCCGCAAATATTTTGATTGAAAAACATGGCAAACCCGATTTAATAGCCAGTCATGGACAAACCGTATATCATTTTCCTTTTGATGAAAAGTTAGATAATATTTCTTTGAAA
>Ga0153920_1000224_pt1 | contig 22438 bp, 16 predicted proteins | sample TSNJ004MetaG_FD_104713 | JGI IMG/M metagenome (GOLD analysis project Ga0153920, IMG submission 104713) | Attine ant fungus gardens microbial communities from New Jersey, USA - TSNJ004 MetaG | ecosystem: Host-associated > Fungi > Mycelium > Unclassified | place: USA: New Jersey, Brendon T. Byrne...
CGACAGTCAGGAAACGCTTGATTTTACGAGTCCAGAACCAGGCATCTATGAATAAATCATCGATACTGGATATGAGAATAATAATTGTTACGAGAACGGTCGTGTATTCCAGTAACCGATAATAGTCAGCGAAGAAATAAGGCCAATAGAGCGACATCACCAGCCTCCTTCAACCGACCGAAGAGGAATGGCGACGCTGAGCGCGACGGGCTAATATCAAGAGAAGCAGAAATCCGGCCATCGCGGCTACAGGAATCATCCAGGGCGTATTGCGAAACCACATTGAACGAGGATCGTCAGATAGCTCAGCGGTTTCATTCCTCGTATCGAGCTCCAGCAGAACACCATCTTTTCCAATGAGTGCCAGATTTCCCCGCTGCAGACGAAATGGCTCATTGATCTGCATTGGCCGGGAACCGGCGGTTTGATAGATCATGCCGGAGTATTTGCTTCCTTCCGCAACATGAATGATAGCAAGCTCGTCGAACTCCTTTATTGCATGCGCTATCCTGCCGTTCGCATCTGCCAGAACGAGATGGTTATCTTTCACTTCCGCTAACGGGGAAACGTCCTGAACCTTCGCGTCAAAGGCAACAAAAGGCCCTGTTGGTTTTATCGGCACCGCAACATCGCCCATTGAAAGCAATGCCCGGGCAGGCGCAACTCCACCCGCATCGGCCACTCTGATCATGACCGGAAGTGTCCGGATTGGCTGCTCAAGCCAGGAATCTGGGGCAAACAAGGTCACACCACCGGCAAACCAGGGCGCTAAACCTGCGAAATCTCTGGCCGGAGGCGCAGGCTCCAGATGAATGCGGCTGCTCGGCAAGACATTGACTGTCAGCACCGAAAAGGCATCGTCTGATTGATGCTTGAACTCGACACGCAAGGTGTTTCTCTGCTGGAGAGCATACAAGGGTATTCTTGCTGAAACCCTTTCCTGTTTGCCATTCATCTTGAGGCGTTTGGCCTCGAGCAGATTATCGTTCAGGAAGACAACCGCGATGGCAGCTGAATCCGGCGCTCCGGAAGCAGAAATATCGATATCGACATAGCTCGGCACCTTCCCTGCGCTTCCGGCTCCTCCGAGATCGAACTCGGCGCGCCAGTTCGCCACTGCACTGACACCAAGCTGGGTTGGAGCGCTACCGAATACAGCCGAAGAAATATCTCCCGCATCTTGGAGTGGAAGAGCAGCTCCGTTGACGACCGCTTGCCTTGCGAGAGCTGTTCGCCTCCCCAGGTCTTCAAACAAACCTGGAATTTCTGACCCATTTCCGGAAGCAATCGCAATGACGCCACGCCCCATGAAAGTCCCAGGGCGAGCAGTCTGCGACGTCATCCCTTCGACCCTGCCAAAACTGAACTTGCGAGTCCGCAGGCTGGAGAAAGCCTCGTCCGATGATGAATCTACCGACGATATCTGCTCACGAAGTGTTTCAAGCAGAAGGTCGATCGAAGCCAGAAGAGCATCATCGATGATAACAATGTCGGACCGGAGGCCTAACCCGCCCAATACCAGCAATGCGCCCGCCTCAGCCTGGTTCGCAATGGTATGCTGACCTCGCCCTGCCAGGGCTGCAAAGGCCGGCACCTGGAGTAGCCCCTGCGGCACCTCAGTGCCGGACAAATCGATAAGATCACCGGGCGCAGGCAGGGTTTTGATCGTCACCTGCTTGCCGGTGCGCTCCAGTGCTAGTCCGGTTCGCCATGCCGTCTCGTAACTTTCCTTGCTTAATGGCCCCTGCGCAATCAAAACAGCCACAGAGTGAGGCAATACCGCCCAGACGCCAAATATATCCTTCAGCAACGCAGTGTCGTAGCGATAGGTCAGCCGGGTCGAAGGGAAGACTTCAAGGACATTTCCGTTCGGCGGATCGTTCTCACCAGCTTGTACCCCGGCTGAAGACCATGCCAACCCTAAGCGGACAAAACCACCGGAGCGTGGAGCACCATCAACGCCGATCCGCAAGCTGGCATCACCGGCCTCGCCTGTCATGGATCGAGCAGATACCGCATATCCGTCCAATGACAGGGTAAACGTTGCTTTTCCGCCTTCGCCGAGCGAATACCGACCGTCAAAATCAAGCACCGCATTCATAAGTGGAATTCCGGGCGGGACTGGAAAATAGATTTCCCGCTTCGGATCGGCATCATTGAGCAGGACGGAGGTTCTGAAACCGATATCATCGAGACTGATTTGTCCCTGGACCGTGGAATCCGCTGCCAGGGAATGTAACGCATCAGCGACCTCACCCGCCTTGCTTTCCTGGGGTAGCACAATCAATGCAACCAGCCCCAGAACGGCCAGCAAGACGCGGAAGTATTTCCCGTCGCATATCGTGCAGAAACTCATCGGCAATATTCTTCAGTGCGGCATATCTGCCGAAGATCGGACAACGGCTTTAAAAGGTTGGAACTCCCTGCCAGCGAGCAGCGCGGCAATTCGTCCAGCGGCTCCGCCATCGCCGTAAGGATTTATCCGCTTGGCAAACTGCGTATAATAGACCTCATCATCGAGCAGACGAACAACCTGGCTTGTGATCGTTTCTACATCCGTACCGACAAGCTTCACGCAACCTGCGGCAACTGCTTCAGGCCGTTCCGTTACGTCACGCATCACAAGAACCGGTTTCCCCAACGAGGGGGCTTCCTCCTGCACTCCTCCGGAGTCGGTCAATACGATGTAAGCTCTTTGCATCAGGTAGACGAAGGGAAGATAATCGAGAGGTTCGATGAGATGAACGTTTTCCTTCCCCGACAGGGTATCACGGACAGGTCCCGCAACATTGGGATTGAGATGCACGGGATAAACGATCTGCACATCCTGCCTGTCCGACAATGATGCCAGCGCCTTGCAGATATTGGAAAATCCATCCCCGAAACTTTCCCGGCGATGCCCTGTCACCAGAACAAGCCGTTTCCAGGGATCGATGAAAGAGAACCGATCTTCAAGCTGCTGCCTGATAGCTTCGTCCGTTGCAATCTTTTTTGCCGTCATGAAAAGAGCATCGATGACAGTGTTCCCAGTGACGACAACCCTGCCTCCCAGGCGCTCCGAGAGCAGGTTCTGCGCGGATTGCTCTGTGGGAGCCAGCAAGAGTGTGGCTATAACATCGATTACTCTGCGGTTCATCTCCTCCGGCCAGGGCCGCGCAATGTCATATGTCCGCAGCCCTGCCTCCACATGGCCGACCTTGATTCCGCGATGAAAGGCTGCAAGCCCCGCCGCCATGGCGGTTGTCGTATCTCCGTGAACGAGAACGAGATCCGGAGCGACCTGCTGCAAAATTGGGTCGAGCGCATCGATGACGCGTTTCGTCAAACCATTCAGCGTCTGGTTCTGGCTCATAACAGCCAGATCGTAATCGGGCCGAATATCAAACAAGGCAAGCACTCGATCGAGCATCTCACGATGCTGTCCCGTCACACAGATGATTGATTCGATACCGGGCTCCGTCTCTAGTGCCTTAACCACCGGCGCCATCTTGATGGCCTCGGGCCGGGTTCCGAAAATGGAGAGAACGCGCATAGCTACCTTGTCCGAATCAAACACCGCGTTGCAAAGTAAGACCAAGCTTATTGCAACCTGTCGCTTCTTGCCAGTTACATTTAATAAATACTTGACCGAATCGATATGGTCAAAATAAAATCCCGTACAATTTAGTCGATAGATTTCTATACATACATTACTGGAGCTGGAGTTTGGCTGAAAAATAAATAATAATTACCATTGAAATTGACTATTTTAAATTAAAAACTCTCAAAATTAGATATAATCTAAATTGACAGTTCCTTCTCAATCCTACGTCAGCAGCTGATAAGATGTTATGGTGCCGTACGATTTTCAGGAATCGCGCAGCGTCATGAATTTCCTTACACCGCACCGCTTCTTGCAGAAACCGACCTCACTTTTCTCCGCGACGCTCTAAATTTCACCTTCATGAAGAAGAAGCTTTTCGTATTGACATGAGACACCCTCACAATAATACTACTTGCATGTTTTTGTAAATGTATGCCGAGTTTTGATAATGATCTTCTAAAAAAAGAGCCGACGATTCTTTTCGCAGGCAATAATTTATCTTAGTATGGCAAGTTCATTTATAATTTCACTTGTAATTACAATTACCTTATATTTATATTATGAAGATTCCTGGAGTGACACAAAACATTTTGCGGAGAACGTTCTGCAAGCAACATCTCGAGAAATACTTCAGAATATGATTCTTTATGATCAGTATATAAAGAGAGCGGCATTTATTATCGAGGGGAATTATCTGAAAAACGAAAATTCCGAAATACAAAAATTCGCGTTATTTGACTCTTCACTATCAGTTAATGGATTGTCATCCCTGACAATAATTGGAAAAGATGGGAGGATTATCAAAAGTTCTTTACAAGACGTGAACCCCGACTTGAATTTCTCGGATTGCCCTTATTTCCATATTCATGTTTCGGAACCGAAACGGGGGACTTATCTCAGCACATCTTGCCCGGATCAGGCACTCCAGCAGGGACCGTCCTTTGCCCTGACGCGGCGCATATCCCATGCAGATGGCAGTTTTCGAGGCATCGTCCTTGCTGAAATCAACCTTCTCTATATCCAGAACAGTTTTGAAAGGCTTGACCTGGGAAAGAATGGCGCTGTTTTTCTCGCATCGACAGATGGCTTTATAATGATGCGCCACCCCTCGACGGACAATAAGGGAAATATCGGTTTCGATTTTTCCAAAAGCCCTACCTACGCACAGATGAGAGACAGAGACTACGGGTCGTTCACGGGAACTGCCATGCTTGATGCCGTCACTCGATTCTATACCTTCGGCAGGGTTGGGGAATGGCCGTTGATAGTTTCGGTCGCTATCTCCGTCGAATCTGTCATGGCCAACTGGTACACGCGCTCGATCGCGATCGGCGGCATGACAATTCTCCTTTGTTTGGGGATTATTGGCTCATCTTTTATCATCCGCGGAGAGATACTGAGAAGGGAGCATGTCGAATCCGATCTGGAAAGGCTCTCCAGAACCGACAGCTTGACCGGACTTTTCAACCGTCGATATTTCGATGAGGTTATTGAACGCGAGTTGGAAGCCGCCAAACAAAGTCAAAGCTTTCTCGCATTATTGATGGTGGATGTAGACCATTTCAAAAAACGCAACGATCAGTTTTGGACATCTGCATGGTGATCAGATTCTGATTGAGCTTGCTCAGGCGATCCGCAGTTGCATCAGGCACCCGGGAGATTTTGCGGCAAGATATGGCGGCGATGAGTTTGCAGTGATCCTGCCAGGCATGCATCCCGAACAGGCTATCAGTGTGGCACACAGAATTCGGGAGCGGCTGGCAGAAAATCAGGTCGGTCATCACGCCTTACCGCATCCGGATCACGATGCTCCCGTTTCCGTCAGCATAGGTGTCGCCAGCATTGTTCCTTCATGGGAAACAACAGTGGAAGACTTGATAGATATCACTGATAAGGCTCTTTATCGCGTCAAGGCCAAGGGAAGGAATCAGGTAGACTTTGCAAATGCATAATTTTAGATTGTCGATTACTTTCGTCTGCTTTGTTTCAAGAATTGCAACGCCGAGCAAACTCTTCTGCCTCCAACGCGGATAAAGGTTGTCCGAACAGCCAGCCCTGCCCCATCTGACACCCCAATTGCTGCAAAATTCCTGCTTGAGTTTCTGTTTCCACGCCTTCTGCGATGAGGCCGACACCAAGACTGTTTGCAAGCGCAATAATTGAAGCGACGATTGTCCTGCTGTTTTCATTCTCCGCTATCAGCCTGACAAAATTTGCAGCAATCTTGATCCATCTTACTGGGAAAGTTTGAAGTCGCAGCAGATTTGAATATCCCGTGCCAAAGTCATCCAAAACAAAGTCGACACCCAGAGATCCCAGCTTTTCGATGAGAAGAGAAACTTCTTCCGCATCGGAGAAAGCTGCATTTTCAGTCATCTCGACAAACAGGCGCTTGAGACAGAAACCGGTTCCAGATGTCGCGTCGACAATGAGATCATAAAGATTTGGATAGCGAAACTGCGTAGGGGAAATATTCAAACCGAGAAGGAAGCTGCCTTGCCACTGGGCAGCGATGGTGCAGGCTTCACGTAACACTTTGCGGGTCAACTCATTGATGAGTCCTTCTTCCTCCGCCTGCGGGATGAAGATCGAGGGGCTGACATGACCAGATTCCAGGCTGTCCCAACGGGCAAGAACCTCGAAACCGACAAGTTTCCTGCTCTCTATGAGAACAACAGGCTGAAATACAGGTCGAATTTCGCCATTTCGTATAGCTTGATGAAGAACCGTATTCATCTCCGCATCAAGCGCTCTCTTCATGGCTCTTCCTCCTGAAACTGTCACGTTACCAAATCCTGTAATTTGGACCTCATAGCAATTTTGACGAATAAGTACCGCTCATTCCAAGATATTAACCGACTATTTTTAATGCGAGGAGACAAAGGGATTCATTGACGGACTCGACGTCACGAGACTTGTTCTTTGGGATAGCTAATTCGGCGTGCAGCCTGCACAATTTTAGTTCTGGTAAGCCCACCTCATACGATAGCGTTCAGCACCCCGCCATCGCGGCCATAAGAATGTATGAATCGGCGAGGCGGCTTCACCTGTCGCGATGCATGCCATAAGAGCAGCGCATCTCTCACAGGCTGCAAGCAGAAATGATTCGTCTCGAAAATATCAGCAAACAAAACGGCAACCAGATTCTCTTCATCGAGGCTTCGGCTACTCTCATGAAGGGAGAGAAGATCGGCCTGGTCGGGCCCAATGGCGCGGGAAAGACCACGCTTTTCCGGATGATCACGGGTGAGGAAACAGCGGATGAGGGCCGGGTTTCGGTGGATCGGGGCGTGGCCATCGGTTATTTCAGCCAGGATGTCGGCGAGATGGCAGGCCGGAGCGTCGTTTCCGAGGTGATGGACGGCGCGGGGCCGGTGAGCAGCGTGGCGGCAGAGCTGAGACAGCTGGAAGCCGCGATGGTGGACCCGGACCAGGCGAACGACATGGATGACATCATCCAGCGTTACGGCGAGGTGCAGGGGCGTTTCGAGGAGCTGGACGGTTACGCCCTGGAGGGCCGGGCGCGGGAAGTGCTGGCCGGGTTGAGCTTCAGCGAGGCCATGATGGACGGCGATGTCGGCGCGCTGTCCGGTGGCTGGAAGATGCGCGTCGCGCTGGCGCGTATCCTGCTGATGCGCCCCGATGTCATGCTGCTGGACGAGCCGAGCAACCATCTCGACCTCGAGAGCCTCATCTGGCTGGAAGAGTTTCTCAAGACCTATGATGGCGCCCTGCTGATGACATCGCATGACCGCGAGTTCATGAACCGCATCGTGGCCAAGGTGGTCGAGATCGACGGCGGTACGCTGACGACCTATTCCGGCGATTACGAATTCTACGAGCAGCAGCGCACGCTGAGCGACAAGCAGATGCAGGCGCAGTTCGAGCGCCAGCAGGCCATGCTCGCCAAGGAAATCAAGTTCATAGAACGCTTCAAGGCTCGCGCCTCCCACGCCGCGCAGGTGCAGAGCCGTGTCAAGAAGCTGGAAAAGATAGACCGGGTGGAGCCGCCTAGGCGTCGCCAGACGGTCGTTTTCGATTTCCCGCCCGCGCCGCGCTCGGGCGAAGATGTGCTGAGCCTGAAGAACGTTCATAAAGCCTATGGCGACAGGCGTATCTATGAAGGGCTGAACTTCCATATCCGCCGCAAGGAGCGCTGGTGCGTCATGGGCATCAACGGCGCGGGAAAATCGACCCTGCTCAAACTCGCGGCCAGCGCCACATTGCCGGATGACGGCAACGTCGCACGTGGCGGCAGTATAAAAATGGGCTATTTCGCTCAGCATGCCATGGATCTGCTCGATGGCGAGCTGACGGTTTTTGAAACGCTTGAGAATGCTTTTCCGCAGGCGGGACAGGGCTCGCTTCGCGCGCTTGCCGGCTGTTTCGGATTCTCCGGCGACGATGTCGAGAAAAGGTGCAGGGTTCTTTCAGGCGGCGAGAAAGCCCGCCTCGTCATGGCGAAGATGCTTTACGACCCGCCGAATTTCCTCGTTCTGGACGAGCCGACCAACCATCTCGACATGGCGACGAAGGAAATGCTCATCGCCGCACTCGCCCAATATGAAGGGGCCATGCTGTTCGTCTCGCATGATCGGCACTTCCTGGCGGCGCTGTCGAACCGCGTTCTGGAGCTGACGCCGGAGGGTATTCACCAGTACGGCGGCGGCTATACGGAATATGTCGCGCGCACGGGCCACGAGGCACCGGGCCTGCATGGCTGAACCGGCGCCTCCCCCAGGCTCATTCCACGGCCCGTTTCACCGCATGCCCTGTCTGCTTGATGTCCTTGCTGACGCCTGTGACGGTGTTGGCACAGGCTGAGAGAGCAAGAGAGGCGACGATGAGGGCGATCAATGTCAATGAGTTCCTGGGCATCTGCTGGTTCCCCCCGGGTTTGCGATGGAAACAATTCCACCTGTGTAAACTGACCAGAAGCACCATGGTTCCCAGCCGGTCGCCGACCGGCTAGCCTTGCTTGAAACGGGGCGTGTAAGCTATAGACGATTCATGCAGGTGTAGACCAATGGTGGAACGGCGCTCCCCGAATTCTGCTCGGGAGGCTATGTCGGAGCGAAGGACATTGGCATGAAAGAATCCACTGCTCCGATCCAAGAAAACGGGCAGAAACCATCATCTCCGACCGATGACATAGACTTCAAGGAGATTGCCGACCACGCCTATGACGGCATTTACATCACCGACGGCGAGGGAACGACACTTTATATCAATAAGGCCTTCACGCGCATGACCGGTGTGACGCCGGAGGAAGTGCTGGGTCGGAGCGTTCAGGACATCATGCGGGACGGGCTGTTTGAGAATGCAGTGGCTCCGGAGGTCATCCGTCAAAAAAGGCAGGTCAATTCCATCAGCGGCGTTCCGCGAGCGCACATGAAAATGCTGGTGACGGGAACGCCGATTTTTGACGATGCCGGAGTGGTCAAACGCGTCGTCATCATCGACAGGGAACTGTCGCACCTGAACGAGGTGCGCGCCGAGCTCGAAGCCTCACGTGAGAAGATGAAGGCCATTGAGGAAGACGCTGAAAAGAAGCTCCGGGAAATCAAGCATCTGCGCGGTCAGCAACGCATGTCCGGCCTGGTTGGCGACAGCCATGTCTGCCATCTGCTGCGCGAACAGATCGAGCGTATCGCCGATCTCGACGTCACCGTTCTGCTGGTCGGTGAAAGCGGCTCCGGCAAGGAAGTGGTCGCCAACGAAATCCACCAGCATAGCGCGCGACGCGGAGGCCCGTTCATCAAAGTCAATTGTTCGGCCATTCCCGCCAACCTGCTGGAAGCGGAGTTGTTCGGATATGAGAAAGGTGCCTTTACCGGAGCCTCTTCGAGCGGACGCATCGGCCTTTTCGAGCTGGCGGATCGCGGTATGATTCTGCTCGACGAGATCGGCGATATGCCGTTCGAACTGCAATCGAAGCTCCTGCGCGTCATCCAGAGCAAGGAGGTGACGCGGATCGGCGGACGCAAATCCATCCCGCTCGATGTGCGGATTGTCGCGGCGACCAATGTCGACCTCAAGGAACAGATGGCCCGGAAACTGTTCAGGGAGGATCTGTTCTACAGGATCAACGTCTTTCCGATCGAAATCCCGCCGCTTCGCGAGAGAAAGGTGGATATCATCAGCCTGTCGAAGCACTTTTCGGAAAGCTACAATGACAAATACAACAAGAACATCACATTTACCGAGAGAGCCTTCGAGATTCTTTGCGAATACCCCTGGCCTGGCAACGTGCGGGAGTTGCAAAACATCATTGAGCGGCTGATCATCATCTCGCAACGATCCGATGCCATATCCGAAAAACAGCTCCTGCCACTCCTGGGGCTGGAAAAAGACGAACTCCAGATATCAAGCGACATCAACCTCAAGGAAATCGTCAGCAATTTCGAGCAGAAAATCATCGAAAGAGCCGTCAAGGTCCATGGCAGCATCCGTAAAGCAGCCAAGGCTCTGCATATCGACCAGTCGACCCTGGTTAAGAAACGTAAGGCGTGGGCCAAGAATCGATGAAAACCCCCATCGTGGGTGAGGCATTTTTTCATCGCCCTTATTGGGCCGATGAATTTAGAGCGCTTTACGTCCGGTATGAATCACTTCAACGTTCCAACTTATTGTTAAGACGTATTTTCTCGTTACTCAATCGATACCGGTCAAACGGAAGAGGCCCCAGACAATCCATCTGTTTCGGTCGGTAGTGCTGAAAATTTTCATCATTTTCTCGCACCGCTATCATGGATTGGTGACAACCACCGGACATATTCGAGCCCCGAACTGCCGAACACGTTACGTGGCAATGAATGGCACACTTCTTGCAGCAATTTTCTCCGTATCAAACTGGAGAAAACCATGTCCAAAAAAGTCTGGATCTCGACAGCGATCACCGGGGGCGTTCACACTCCGGCCATGTCGCCCTATCTGCCCATCACGCCGCGCCAGATCATCGATAGTGCCGTAGGTGCAGCCGAAGCAGGATCGGCGGTGGTCCATATTCACGCGCGCGATCCGAAGACCGGCGAGCCGAGCGGCGATCTTGGGCTGATGGAAGAGATCGTTTCCGGAATCAAGCAGCGCAGCGACGCCATCATCTGCATCACCACCGGCGGTGCGCTCGGCATGTCGCTTGAAACGCGCCTGTCGCCGGTTCCGAAATTAAAGCCTGAAGTCGCATCACTCAATGCCGGCTCGATCAATTTCTGTCTCGTACCGGCGGCGGATGCCGTAAGACGCGGTGGCGGCAAGACATTCGACTGGGAGCTGCCCTATCTCGACAAGACATGGGACCTCGTCTTCGCCAATAACTTCAATGCGCTGGAGCACTTCAACAAGGTAATGGGAGAAACCGGTACACGACCCGAATTCGAGGTCTACGATGTCGGCATGATCAATAACATCGCCTTCCTCATCAAGAAGGGCATCATCAAGACGCCACCCTATATCCAGTTCGTTCTCGGCATCCTCGGCGGGCTTCCCTCCACGGTCGAGAACCTCGTCACCCTGCACCGGCAGGCGAAAGACCTCATCGGCGAATTCCACTGGTCGGTCTGCGCCGCCGGACGGCATGAATTCCCGATCTGCGCCGCTGCGCTCGCCATGGGCGCCAATGTGCGCGTCGGCCTTGAGGACAACCTGTTCCTAGCCCCCGGTGTCCTCGCCAAATCCAATGCCGAATTGGTTATCCGCATGCGCGAGATCATCGAGCGCCTCGGGCTCGAACTCTACACGCCGGACGAGGTCCGCAAGATCATGACACTGAAAGGAGCCGACGCCGTCGCTTTCTGACGGTGATCCGGTTCTGGAAAGTCGGAAGTCCGCACCCGTCAAAGCGGCATCAGCGGCAGCATGATCTCCCCGCGATCACCTGCCCGCCGTTACCGTCGAGACCGCGGACTTCCGAAACAATCCGTATTGATTTGCGATAGCTAAGGAGAGACCAGGATGAGAACTGCAATACTCGGTGCCGGTTCATTGGGCACAGTAATTGGAGCTCTGTTGAGCAAGAATGGTTGTCAGGTTGATCTCATTGATTCATTCAAGGAAAATGTCGATGCCCTGAACAAGCACGGGGCGAAGGTCACGGGTTTCATGGACCTGATCGTACCGATCAAGGCGTACACTCCCGACCAGCTTTCAGGTCATTATGATCTCGTGATCCTGCTGACCAAGCAGACCACCAACAAGACTGCCCTGGCGGCTATCCTGCCGTTCCTGCACGACAGAAGCACGGTCTGCACATTACAGAACGGGATTCCCGAAGAAGCGGTCGCCGGCATCGTCGGCAGACCACGCACGGTTGGCGGCACGGTTGGCTTCGGCGCAACCTGGATCAGCCCGGGAGTATCGGAACTGACCTCCACTGCGGCCACTGTCGAGAACTTTGCCTTTGAAATCGGTGAGATGGACGGGCAACAAACAGACCGTATCCTGCAAGTCCAGAAAATCCTGAGCCTCGTCGGCAAGACCGTGATCCTGCCGGATCTGATGGGTGTACGGTGGTCCAAGCTCCTGATGAACGCCACATTCAGCGGCATGTCGGCGGCGCTTGGCTGCACCTTCGGCAATGTTCTGGATGACCATAAGGCAATGCAGTGTCTGGCCCACGTCGCCGATGAAACCGTCAAGGCATGTCATGCGTCCGGCTATCGCATGGTGGAAATGAACGGATTGAACATGGGCAGGCTTGAGCTCGCCAATCATGCCGATATTCCCAATAAAATGCCGCTCTATCATCAGGTCTGGGACAAGCACCGCAAGCTGAAGGCCAGCATGCTGCAAGACCTTGAGAAAGGCCGCCCGTGCGAAATCGACTATATCAACGGCGTTGTCGCCCAGGCCGGAAAGAGGCTCGGTATCAAGACCCCCTTCAACGACAAGATTATTGAGCTTGTAAAGGAAGCAGAGGCCAGGAAAGGCGTCAACGACTTCTCTTACCTGAGCCGCTTCGACACCCTGCTAGCCGCTTTTGATTGATTAAATTTCACCCGGGCGGCTGATCAAAGAAGCCAGACATGTACCGGCCATCCATCGAAGCGCAGCCTATCCCGGTTTTTTGAACGTCTGACAGGAACCGACCGCCACCTGAGAAGGCGTCGGTTCCTTAGTCCGGATTTTTTGGGGAGAATAAATCTATGGCAAGTCAAGTCGCCGAAGACAGACCAAGTAAGGTTACAGAAGACGAGAAACTAACGCTTATTGAAAAGATCACGGAATGGAGTCTGAGCTGGATTCCGGACTCGATGGTCTTTGTGCTGGTACTGACGCTCATCATCTTTGCTCTGGCTTTCGGTCTGACCGACAGGGGCGCGATACAGTTGGTGGACGATTACGCCAAAGGCTTCTGGGTTCTGCTGACATTCGCGATGCAGTTGTCACTCCTGATGCTGACCGGCTTCGTCGTCGTCGATTCGGATTTTGTCAAAAGCCGGATGATCAAGCTGATCGATATCCCAAAAACGGCAACCTCGACCCTTATCCTGTACTGCGTGCTGGTGGGTATATTCAGCTGGCTGCACTGGGGCGTCGGCTACATGCTGGCGATGGTTCTCGGCAAGGAAATCGCCATCAGGAAGCGGGGGCTCGGTATCCATTATCCGCTGATGGTTGCCGCCGGCTATGTCTGCTATCTCGTCATGGCCAACGGACCGTCGCAATCGGCGCCATTGATTGCTGCAACGCCGGGCAACTTCCTGGAAAGCACGATCGGCCGCCTCGTGCCGATTTCTGAAACCGTTCTTTCGCCGTTCCTGCTTGTGCTGGTCATGACCCAGTTCATCGCCGTTATCGTTCTGTTCGCCATGATGGCTCCGAAGAAAGACAAGGTCATCGAACTTGACGAGGCAACCTGGAAAGAGTTTTCCGCGCCGACGAAAGCTGTCGAGAGCAAAGCCGAAATCAGGAAAATGCGTCCGGCAGAACGCTGGGAGCGTTCACGGATATTCCCGACCATCGTTGCCTGCATCATGCTGTTCTGGTCGTGCAAGACGATCTGGTTGCAGGGCATCACCAAGGTCGACATCAACCTGCTCAACTTCTTCTTCCTGGCGCTGGCATTACTGCTGCAGAAAACACCCGCAAATTTCGTCAATGCCGTCCGCAACGGAATTGGCACGACCTACGGCGTCATCATCCAGTTTCCGCTTTATGCCGGTATTTTCGGCATCATTTCCTATTCTGGTCTGGCACATGTCATCACCGATGCGTTCGTTTATATTTCGACGCCGGGAACCTATGCATGGATCGTGATGTTCTACACCGTGTTGATGGACTTCTTCGTGCCGTCAGGCGGTTCGAAATTTGCCATTGAAGCGCCATTCATCGTGCCGGCTGGCCAGCAGATGGGAGTATCGATAGCGCATATCATCAACGCCTACAGCACCGGATCCCAGATGGCCAACTGTCTCCAGCCATTCTGGACACTGGCATTCCTGGCAACTTTCAAGATCAAGTTCCAGACGATCCTGCCATATACGTTTGCCGGGTTCGTCGTCATCTTCACGATAGCTTCGGTGGCATTTCTGGTGTTTCCCACTTAACGGGCACTTGTAACCGGACCTGTTGAATTGAAACCGGGCGGCGGAAGTACATATCCGCCGCCCGTCACTCATGATCCAAATCTGTGAAGGAGCAAGACAGATATGCTCAATGGAAAAGTCTGCATCGTCACGGGCGCAGCCCAGGGCATCGGCCGCTGCATCGTCGAACTGTTCGCGAAGAACCGCGCCACGGCCATTTATGCCTGTGACCGAAACGCAGAAGGCATGGCCGACCTCAAGCTGCAATCTGCCAACGTTATACCCGTAGCACTCGATGTAACCGACCGCCCGGCAATCGAACGCCTCGTCGCTGAAATCGCTGAAAAGCATCAAGGGATCGACGTTCTCGTCAATAATGCCGGCATCACACGCGATGCGCTGATCGGCAAGATGACCGAGGCCGACTGGAATGCCGTGATCGCCATCAATCTCACCGGCGTCTTCAATTTCACCCAGGCAGTCGCTCCACTCATGATGGCCGCCGGCAAAGGCTCCATCGTCTCGATGTCCTCGGTAGTCGGCACCGATGGCAATATCGGCCAGACAAATTATGCGGCGGCCAAGGGTGGCCTCATCGCCATGACCAAGGGCTGGGCCAAGGAATTCGCCTACAAGGGTGCGCAAGTACGCGCCAATTGCGTCGCACCCGGCTTCATCGAAACCCCGATGACGGTAAACCTGCCGGAAAAGGTCCAGGAAATGATGCGGGAAAAAGCCCCGCTGAAACGCATGGGACGACCGGAAGAGATCGCCGAGGGCGTCCTGTTCCTCGCCAGCGACCGCTCTTCATTCATCACCGGCCAGACCCTGAAGATCGATGGCGGCCTGGTGATTTGATATCGCACCGGCAGGTATGAAACGACATGCCTGCCGGTGCGAAGAACGCCCGCATTGAGGCAGTGCGATTATTGGTGATTTTGTAGTGCTGTAGAGAGATATTGAATAAAATGGCGCGCCCGAAAGGATTCGAACCTCTGACCCCCAGATTCGTAGTCTGGGGATATTGAATTTCATGGGTTTCGACCATATCCCATGACTCGCTATAATTACATGATATTTAATGATTTTATCACATACCGGTTGCGACTGTTCCTTGCTTTTTTCGTTCTTTCCTGCTTACATATTGCTTACACGGACTCCGTGTAAGCAGATATTGTCACTATGGAATGAAGCGATAGGACGCAAAGACCGTCCAAGCCGTCCGGGTCGCCCTCACTCCATGCGGTATAAGGTTTCTGCCGAAGCGTTCGATATCGTGCATCATGTCCAAGGCCGTCCAAAGGAAGAACGATGCCAAAACTCACCAAGAGATTGATTGACGATCTCTCAGCAGAGAAAAAGAATCTGTTCGCATGGGATACGGAGCTGCGCGGCTTCGGTGTTCTAGTCACGCCAAGCGGTGTGAAATCGTTCGTTGTGCAATATCGCAATGCCGCTGGCCGATCCCATCGCATGACATTGGGGCGTTACGGCGTACTCACCGTCGATGAAGCAAGGAAGCAAGCACAACAAACTCTGTCACGCGTCATATCCGGAGAAGACCCGATGACGGAACGCCGCACGTTCCGTACAGCACCCACCGTTAATGACTTGCTTGATCGCTACCTATCCGATCACGTCGCTCTGCATAATGCGGCAAGCACCGCCAAGGACGTGGCGGTTCTCGTCAACCAGCATATCCGTCCGCGCATTGGAACCCTCAAGGTGAATGGCGTGACAAGGGCTGACATCGCGAAAATGCATAACGCCATGCGCGAAACACCACGCCGGGCAAACTATGCGCTGTCCATACTCTCCAAGGCATTTTCACTTGCCGAGCTATGGGGCTTCCGGGATGAGAACTCCAATCCTTGCCGCTCCATTCCTCGTTATCCAGAAAATCAACGCAAGCGGTTTCTGAACTCCGATGAACTTGAGCGCATCGGGCAAATCCTGGTCGAAGCGGAGACAATCGGCCTGCCATGGGAAATAGATGAACAGCGTGCCAATTCGAAACATCTGGCGAAAGAGGACAACCGCCGAACGCTTTTGAGCTGGCCAGCAATAGCCGCCATCCGGCTTCTGCTTTTCACCGGTGCGCGCTTGAATGAAATTCTGGCTCTCAAGCGCACCGATATTGATCAGAAAGCTGGAACAATCGCCCTCCCCGGCAAGAAAGGCGGAGAGCGGGAAGCGCATCCGGTCAGCAAGCATGTTCTGGCGTTGATCGACGCCTTGCCTCGACCAAACAACTCGCCTTGGCTTCTACCTCGCCTCTCCGACCCAACACGGCATGTCTCGAAAGAAGTCGTCGAAAACGCCTGGCAACGCATACGCTGGCGGGCAGATTTGAAGGATGTTCGAATTCACGATCTGCGCCATACCGTTGGAACTTATGCGGCTCAGGCGGGGGTGAGTTCTTTCATTGTTCGCGATCTGCTACGGCACAAGAACATCACCACAACAGCGCGTTACGCCAATTTTGACGCCAACCCGGTTCGGGATGTGTCAGATGTGATAGCGGAACGAATAGCAGCGCGGCTTGGGAAGTAGGCTGCGTTTTATGTTTCTACTCCCGGTTCGCTCACGTGGCCCATGAAGCCGACAAAACCTCCGCCTGGCGCAAAACGGTTTGCACTGCTGCGTCCTGAAGATCGGGCGGATAGCCGTATTTTTTCAAAATTCGTTTCACAAGCACCCGCATGCGGGCACGGGCACTTTCACGGTGCGACCAGTCGACTGTGACATTGCTCTTGAGGTTCTCAAGTAGTTCATGCGCAATCACTTTCAGAGAATCGTTCCCCATCACCTCAACCGCACTCTCATTCTCGGCCAGAGCATCATAGAAAGCTATTTCGTCTTGCGACAAACCTTCTGCCTCCCCTCGGCGTTGCGCGGCGCGCACATCCTTGGCGAGATTGATCAACTCCTGCATTACCTCAACCGTACTAATGGCGTTAGTGTGGTAGCGGGCAATGGCCGCTTCTAGCCTTTCCGAGAAGCGTTTCGTTTCGACGATGTTCATTTGGCTGCGCGAGTGGATCTCGTCGTTCAGAAGCTTGCGCAAAGCTTCAAGCGCGAGGTTTTTCTTTTCGAGTTGCTGAATTTCCGCCAGGAACTCGTCTGAAAGGATGGCGATATTCGGCGTCTTCATGCCAGCGGCGGCCAAAATATCGACGATCTCGGTCGAAACGACGGCGCGATCTAGTATTTGCTGGATCGCGAATTCGCGATCCAGCGCACCCGTGCCTGAGGGGCTCGCAGATTTTGCGAGCGCTGCGCGCACGGTCTGGAAAAAGCCAACTTCATCTCTGATTTCGCGCGCTTTATCGCTTGCGGAAACGAGGGCAAACGCTTTTGATAAAGCCAGAACGGAATCCTGGTAACGTCTGTTTTCCCTTTTTTTGCCTTCGTCGCTCGCCTGTATTGCCGCTGCCTCGTGTTGACGGGTAAGAATCCATTCGATGGCTCCGGCGAGAACAACCAGCCGTTCATGCGGCGTCCCCATTAGCCCATGCCTGTAATCAAAACCGTGATACATCCCCTTCACGACCTCATATTTTTCGATCAACACCGCAATTGCTTCAGCGCTGATATCCTCTCCTACCTGCCGCTGGTCGGAAGGGGAATACTGACCCAAAGCATTTTTCAGATTCTGGGCGATGCCGATATAGTCAACGACCAATCCGGCTGGCTTATCGCGGAACACGCGATTGACGCGGGCGATCGCCTGCATCAGACCGTGGCCCTTCATTGGCTTGTCGACATACATCGTGTGCATGGACGGCGCATCGAAACCTGTGAGCCACATATCGCGTACGATGACGAGCTTGAGCGGGTCTTTCGGATTCTTTACCCGTTTGGCGAGCAGATCGCGACGGGTTTTGGTACCAATATGCTGTTGCCATTCTTGCGGGTCGGCTGCCGAGCCGGTCATGACAATTTTGATTGCCCCACCCGCATCGTCGGCACTGTGCCAATCCGGACGAAGGGCAGTAATTTCATTGTAGAGCGCAACACAGATACGACGGCTCATGCAAACGACCATTGCCTTGCCCTCAAGGGCGGTAATGCGGGCCTCGAAATGCCGCACCAGATCGTCTGCCACCAGGGCAAGCCGTTTTTTCGAGCCTACAAGCGCCTCAACCGTTGCCCATTTGCGTTTGATCTTTTCCTGCTCGTTTAAAATCTCGTCTTCGGTCAGTTCCTCAATTTCGGCATCGATTTTCGGCTTTTCTTCTTCCGGCAATTCGATGCGAGCGAGACGGCTTTCGTAGTAAATTGGCACTGTTGCACCATCTTCGACGGCACGACTGATATCGTAGATATCGATATAGTCGCCGAATATGGCGGGGGTATTCACATCGTCTTTTTCTATCGGCGTTCCAGTAAAACCGATGAACGAGGCGTTCGGCAGAGCATCGCGCAGATGCTTGGCAAATCCATAGCTTTTCTCGCCGGTTTTCCTGTCGATCTTCGTCTTGAAGCCATACTGGCTGCGATGCGCTTCATCGGCGATCACGACTATGTTTCGTCGATCGGAAAGCATAGGATAGGTGCCATCGCCCGTAACTGGAGAGAATTTCTGGATGGTTGTGAAAATCACGCCGCCCGAAGCTCGATTGAGGGCTGTTTGCAGGTCTTCACGGCTATCGACTTGAATCGGCGTTTGCCGGATCAGATCGCGGCACATGGCAAACGTGCCGAAAAGCTGGTCGTCGAGATCGTTGCGGTCGGTAATGACGACAATGGTGGGGTTTTCCATGCCTGGATGCCGGACGAGCTGCCCCGCATAAAAAGCCATCAGCAAACTCTTGCCCGATCCCTGCGTATGCCAGATCACCCCGATCCGCTTGTCGCCCTTTGCGTGGGTATGGACGCCCGGAAGGCCATAAATGGCGGGATCTTCACGGAAGCCCTGTGGATAAGGTGAAGCGGAGCTTATTCCATGGTTCAAAACCAGCGCGCGAAGGGTGGATTCCACTGCGCGCCTGACGGCATGAAACTGATGATATCCGGCAATGATTTTAGTCAGACCTGAGCCTGTTTCACCAAACACGGTGAAGCTTTGCAAAAGCTCTAGGAAACGCTGTTTATCAAATATCCCTTCAATCAGAGTATGGAGTTCAGGTACCCCTTTAGCAGCGATTTCCTGACCATCCGTGGTTCGCCAGGGCATGAACCGTTCCCAGTCAGCGGTCAGAGAACCGACCCGCGCGGTTATGCCATCCGATGTCACCAGAACGGTATTGGTGCGAAATAGTGCGGGAATTTGCATTTTGTAAGTCTGCAACTGATTGAACGCTCCATCAATCGTCGCGTTCTCACTTCCCGGAGCTTTCAGTTCGATAACACCGAGCGGCAGGCCATTGACGAAAACAACGATATCAGGCCGCCGGTTCGCGCTGTTCCCAATCACAGAGAATTGGTTGCATGCCAGCCAATCGTTATTCTCGATATCATGAAAATCGATCAGCCAAACCTTGTCTCCTCGGATTGTGCCGTCCTCGGCATAAAACTCGACATCGATACCCTCGACCATCAATTTATGCAGGCGACGGTTCTCTTCGATGAGGGAGGGCTTCTCGGTTGCAAGCAACTTGCGCAGGGCGTCATTACGCGCCTCATAAGGGATTGCGGGGTTCAACTTTGCGATTGCAGTTTCCAAACGCTTGAGAAGCAGAACATCGGTGTATGCTTCCCGTTCCGGCGCTTTACCATCAGGGCCAATCCCGGCATCGCTGGATGTTTTATAACCAAGGCGTTTGAACTGCTCAAGGACTGCCTGTTCAACTTCGGCTTCGGAGAGATAAGCCATCAAGCGTCCCCCTTATTTTCAAGCTACACTGTTTTTGCCTGACGGCAGATATCCAATGCCGCTTTGTAAGCAGCACGGTCAACGCCGAACAGAAGGCGTGACGGTTCTATAGTCAGCGGAATTTCTTCTTTGTCAGGAAGATTTACGACGATACGCACAAGGCCATCCTCGTCATCTTCAGCCCGTAATACAGCGTATTCGTCGATAAGCGCATTCCAGGTTTCGAATCGTTCATAGGGTTCAAAAGTCCGCACGGGATCTGGCTCTCGCTCCAGATAAGCTTCGTGCAGAAAGGTGATAATCGCGTCAGCAGCCAGCATCGCCGAGCGCCGATGATGGGCTGACAATTTGGCGATAAAACCATCTTTACCATGGCTAACCGTACCCGCCTCGTTACGGAGTATACGTAGTTGCTCTGTCAGCTTATTGTGCTGTTTGATAAGATCAGAGAAGGCACGATTGCGAACCGCGCCAAGTTCAAGTAAGCGCGTGGCGATACCTACAAGATGCCCAAGTGGCGGATCGCTGGCATCGGGCTTTTGCGGGTTTAGCGGATCGTCGAGTTCTTCGATGAGGACACGACAGGCGCATTCGACAAATCCTTTTGCCGCATCAATGCAGGCGTCGTTCTCAGCGGCAAATTGTTGCTCCAATGTTTCGAATGTCTGCTGGAGCATAGGAGCATGGTGCCAATGGGTGCAAAAAGCCTTGATGCCGGGATACCAGTCAACGCTCATACTACTTCACCGATAATCTTTTCGGCATCCTTGATGCGGATTTCGCCCGACATAAGCTTGGGGAGGAGAAGGTCACGGGTCGCGGCAAGGGCGCGGGTTTCTCCCGCATTTACAGTTATTTTCTCAAAAATGGGATCAATCATCCATCCAAAAGCTTGCCAGATTGCATTGCTCGTTGGAAGGATTAATGGATATTGTTCAACCGCCTCGGCTCTTACACGCTGCCGTCCAGATGTTCCCGTCATACTTTGAATTGCGTGACGGCGGAAGGAGGGATCTCTGGCTAGAATATAGCTAATTGGACTGGGAACAGGAGACCTGGCCCGCATGACAATGAACTCTGTTGATCCCCAACCTCTAGTATTGTCTTTGAGGCACTGAACAAAGGCAGTCTTGCCATTTTCTAGGCATGGGGTAATCCGTGCGAGTAGCGTATCCCCATTACGGAATTTCATCCCAGATGTAAATTCTCGTTCAAGGGGAAGGTTCGGTGTTGCACCATCTGTCGGCAGAGCAGCCATATCCAAGTAAGGAGCCCTTTCTCCTCTCTTAAGTGCTTCGGTTGGGTTGATTTCGATGATGTCAGCAATACAGCCAGTCTTCCACCCCTCAGGCTTACGCTCATCATCAAGTCGTTCAGGAAAAAGCGCCCAAATGTCCGGGACGAGATAGGGCGCACGGCCTTCTATTTTGGCGCGGGTCGGGCCGAAATCGACAAACCAGTCCTTAAAAATCGCCCGCGCCATCGCCTCCAGCGTCTCGTTCAGACGATGGTTTAGGTCTATTTTTCTATCGAACAATGAAGCAAGGCGGCCAATTCTCTCCTGCTCGCCCTTCGAAATATCAGGAAAGGGTAGCGCTTGCAAAAAACCTAGATCAAACTTTCCGGCACCAATTCCTGTTACGCCGATATTTTCATTGAGCTTCCTCCGAAGACTCTCAATCCAAAAGTGCAGGAACAAGGGATCAACGTGCGATCTTGCGCATATCGCCTTAACATCTTGATTGAAGGCGACTGGTTCATCGGCAAAACAAATTGGAATGGAATTGAAGAGGCCACTGCCCCGAACCAATAGAAGGGTTGAACCAGCCGGAGCGAGGCGCGAGCCTGCGGCAAGGCCAGCTTCAGTGATCTTAGGCTCATCTCCCTTGAGGAACCTCCGGGTCATGTTCGATGCCGAATACCAAGAAATGCTCCCACCCCAAAATTCGGGAATGCCTTTCTTCGGTGTGCCACCCGATAGAAACTCAGCAGCTTGGCCCAAAGTGCTCATGAGAAGCGGCCCTCTAGAACTGACCTAATTTGCTTCGTGAGAACCTCAGCCTCAGAGAAGTGGCTGGCCAGCTGAGCCTTTAGAGTTGCAAAACGCTCTTTGAACGGCACTTCGTCCCCCTCAGCAGCTTCTGTCCCCACATAACGCCCCGGCGTCAGCACATAATCACGCGCCTTGATATCCTCCAGCTTCGCAGCCTTGCAAAACCCCGGAACATCCTCATAAGCCCCGGCACCTGCCTCGCCGCGCCAGGCGTGATAGGTCTGAGCGATCTTTTCGATATCGACGCTGGAAAGCTCCTTTCGCGTGCGGTCGACCATGTGTCCGAGCTTGCGAGCGTCGATAAACAGAATTTCGTCGCGGCGGTCACGTAATTTCACGTTTCTGGCAATGCCGTTGGAGCGGTCACGGGCGAGAAACCACAAGCAGGCTGGAATCTGCGTCGAATAGAAAAGCTGACCCGGCAGCGCCACCATACAATCGACCACGCCCGGCTTGCC
>Ga0153920_1000227_pt1 | contig 22170 bp, 17 predicted proteins | sample TSNJ004MetaG_FD_104713 | JGI IMG/M metagenome (GOLD analysis project Ga0153920, IMG submission 104713) | Attine ant fungus gardens microbial communities from New Jersey, USA - TSNJ004 MetaG | ecosystem: Host-associated > Fungi > Mycelium > Unclassified | place: USA: New Jersey, Brendon T. Byrne...
TGATGAAGGGTTTGAGGCTCCAACCAGTGATGGTTGGAGCCTCACCTGTTTAAGCCGTGGGGCTTCAGCCGGCCGCCACACCTACGACTACACGACTTTCCGGAAGCTGGACATCAGCGCAAAGCTCCTTGCCGCATTTTTGTGATCTCGGTTATGGTGGACGCATGTCAGGGTTTAGCTTCTTGAATTGGCCGGTCGTACGGCAATTCCGATCGAGCGATCCGCTCGGTCGCGGCGAAGCCGTCATGTCCCAGCGGACCAAAGAGATCACTCCACGCACTTCCACTGCAGATCGAGTAGTACAAAGCGTCTGCCCGTATTGCGCCGTTGGGTGCGGCCAGAAGGTCTTCGTCAAGGACGAGAAAGTCGTGCAGATTGAAGGCGACCCCGACTCCCCAATTTCCCGCGGTCGGCTCTGTCCCAAGGGTTCGGCCAGCGAACAGCTGGTCAACGCCCCCGGGCGGCAGACCAAGGTCCTCTACCGGCCTGCCTACGCGAGCGACTGGCAGGAACTAGAATTAGACACCGCCATCGACATGGTGGCCGAACGCTTCCTCGAAGCCCGACGCAACCACTGGCAGGAGACCGACGAGCAGGGCCGGGCCTTGCGCCGCACCATGGGCATCGCCGGCCTGGGTGGCGCCACCCTCGACAATGAGGAAAACTACCTCATCAAGAAACTATTTACCGCTGCCGGCGCAGTGCAGCTGGAGAACCAGGCCCGTATTTGACACTCCGCCACCGTTCCCAGTTTGGGAACCTCATTTGGGCGGGGAGGCGCCACTCAAACACTCCAGGACATGGCCAATGCGGACTGCATTGTCATTCAGGGCTCGAACATGGCCGAATGCCACCCGGTGGGCTACCAGTGGGTTGCTGAAGCCAAGGCCCGGGGCGCGAAGGTCATCCACGTTGACCCGCGTTTCACCCGGACCAGTGCCGTGGCCGACAAGCACATCGCAATCCGTGCCGGATCCGACATCGTGCTGCTGGGCGCACTGATCAACTATGTGATCAGCAACGACCTGTGGTTCAAGGAGTATGTCCAGGCGTACACCAACGCCGCCACCTTGGTCAGCGAGGAGTTCCAGGACACCGAAGACCTGAACGGCCTGTTCTCGGGTTTCGACCCGGACACCGGACAGTACGACATGTCCTCCTGGGCCTACCAGCGCAAGGGATCCGATGACGGGGACGGCCAGGATGGCTCCAACGACCATGAGCATGGGGCCGACACCTCCCAGCGCGCCGTGGGGCACAGCCACGGTAGTGGGGGACCGACGCTGGAACGCCCCGAATTTGAGCAGGATCCGACGCTGCAGCACCCGCGCAGTGTGTTCCAGATCCTCAAGCGGCACTATGCGCGCTACACCCCGCAGATGGTGGAGGAAACCTGCGGCATCAGTGCCGAGGACTTCGAATACCTGGCCCGCTCGGTCACCGAGAATTCCGGCCGGGACCGCACCACCTGCTTTGCCTATGCCGTGGGATGGACCCAGCACTCCTCGGGAGCCCAGTTCATCCGCACCTCCTCGATCCTGCAGCTGCTGCTGGGGAACATGGGCCGGCCCGGCGGCGGGATCATGGCGCTGCGCGGTCACGCCAGCATCCAGGGTTCCACGGACATCCCGACCCTGTTCAACCTGCTGCCCGGCTACCTGCCGATGCCCAGCGCCGAACTGCAGAACCTGGACGAATACCTGGACAGCATCTCCTCCCCGGACCAGAAGGGGTACTGGGCCAACGCCGACGCCTACACGGTCAGCCTGCTCAAGGCCTGGTGGGGCGAGGCCGCCACCGAGGAGAACGACTGGGGCTACGGCTACCTGCCGCGCATCAACGGACCCCACGGCACCTACCAGACCGTGATGAGCATGCTCGATGACGAGGTGGACGGGTACTTCATCTTCGGGCAGAACCCGGCCGTCGGCTCCGCCCACGGACGGATGCAGCGGATGGGGATGTCCCACCTGAAGTGGCTGGTGGTGCGCGACTTGAGCCTGATCGAATCCGCAACCTGGTGGAAGGACGGGCCGGAGATCGCCTCGGGCGAGCTGAAGACCGAGGAGATCGGAACCGAGGTGTTCTTCCTGCCCGCGGCCACCCACGTGGAAAAGGCCGGCAGCTTCACCCAGACGCAGCGGCTGCTGCAGTGGCGGCACCAGGCGATCGCCCCGCCCGGCCAGGCGCAAAGCGAACTGGACTTCTTCTACCAGCTCGGCACACGCATCCGCGAGAAGTTGGCCGGGTCCACCGACGAACGTGACCGGCCGCTGCTGGATCTGACCTGGGACTACCCGGGGCAAAACGAGGAGCCGGATCCGGAGGCGGTGCTTGCCGAGATCAACGGTCGGCACCTGAGCGGGCCGCAGGCGGGTGAACCGCTTCAGACCTACACCCAGATGCGCGCCGATGGCACGACCTCGGGAGGTTGCTGGATCTACACCGGGGTCTACGCCGACGGGGTCAACCATGCCGCGGACCGCACCCCGGGCGACCAGCAGAACGAGCTGGCCCCGGAGTGGGGCTGGGCCTGGCCGGCGAACCGGCGCATCCTGTACAACCGGGCCTCGGCCGACCCCGAAGGCAAGCCATGGAGTGAACGCAAGAAGATCATCTGGTGGGATGAGCAGCAGCAGCGCTGGACCGGGCAGGACGTCCCGGACTTCCCGGTGGACCGCGCCCCGGGCAGCCGCCCGGACCCGACGATCGGCGGGCCCGCCGCGCTGGCCGGTGACGACCCGTTCATCATGCAGTCCGACGGCAAGGGCTGGCTGTTTGCGCCCAAGGGCATGGTCGACGGTCCGCTGCCCACCCACTACGAGCCGCAGGAATCCCCGGTCTCCAACCCGCTGTACCGCCAGCAGCAGAACCCGGCCCGGCTGGTCTACCCGCGCGATGACAACCTCAGCGCACCCAGCGCCGGCGCCCCGGGGTCCGAGGTGTACCCCTTCGTGTTCACCACCTACCGGCTGACCGAGCACCATACGGCCGGCGGGATGAGCCGTTGGCTGCCCTACCTCTCCGAGCTGCAGCCGGAGATGTTCTGCGAAATTTCCCCGCAGCTGGCCGCCGAACGCGGACTGGAACCGTACGGCTGGGCCACGATCATTTCCCCGCGTTCGGCCATCGAGGCCCGGGTGCTGGTCACCGAGCGGGTCAAGCCGCTGAACGTGTCCGGTCAGGTCATCCACCAGATCGGACTGCCCTACCACTGGGGTGTGGGCAGTGATTCAGTGGTCAGCGGGGACGCGGCCAACGACCTGCTGGGAGTCACCCTGGACCCGAACGTGCAGATCCAGGAATCCAAGGCCGGCTCCTGCGACATCATCCCGGGACGCCGTCCGCGCGGACCGGCCTTGCTGGCGCTGATCGCCGAATACCAGCAGCGCGCCGGGGCAACGGCACAGACCGGCAGCGAGAAGGTCACCGGTGCGCCGCCCGAGCAGGCGCCAGAGACCGGGGCCGAGCACGGCAACGACACGACGAGGGAAGGCTAATGTGAACCACCTGACCGAATCACCGCAGCACACCCGGCACAGCGGTTACCCGCGCAAGGGGTTCTTCACCGACACCTCGATCTGCATCGGCTGCAAGGCCTGCGAGGTGGCGTGCAAGGAGTGGAACCGCAATCCGGCCGATTCGCAGTACGAGCTGCTGGAATCCTCCTATGACAACACCGGGGAACTGGGCGCGGACACCTGGCGGCACGTGGCGTTCGTCGAGCAGAACCGCGAACACATTGAAGCTGCCCGCGAGTCCGGGCGGGCGTTGGTCAGCCTGGGCATGCCGGGAATCGGCCCGCCCGGCGGTAACGGGCAGAACCTGCAGGGGGTGGACACCACCCCACCGGACACCCCGGACTTCCGCTGGCTGATGTCCTCGGACGTGTGCAAGCACTGCACGAACGCCGGATGCCTGGACGTGTGCCCCACCGGGGCGCTGTTCCGCACCGAACACGGCACCGTGGTGGTGCAGGATGACATCTGCAACGGGTGCGGCACCTGTGTGGCCGGCTGCCCGTTCGGGGTGATCGAGCGGCGCAGCGACGGGGTGGTGGGCACCAAGAGCGAACGGGACTTCACCCCCGGGGAACAGGCCGGCACCCACAACGTGGGCGTGGCCCAAAAGTGCACGCTGTGCTATGACCGGATCATTGACGGGCAGACCCCGGCCTGCGCCCAGGCCTGCCCGACCACCTCCATCAAGTACGGCACCCGTGAGGACATGGTGGACACCGCCCGCACCCGGGTCGCCGAACTGCACGCACAGGGGCTGACCGAGGCCCGGCTGTACGGGGCGAACAGCCAGGACGGGGTGGGCGGCACCGGTTCGGTGTTCCTGCTGCTGGATGAGCCCGAGGTCTACGGGCTGCCGCCGGACCCACGGGTTCCCACCGCCGACCTGCCGCAGATGTTCAAGCGGGCCGGGCTGGCCGCGGCCGGGATGCTGGCCGGGGCGGCCGCCGCGTTTGTGCTGGGAGGACGCCGATGACGGTCTCGGATTTCGACAGCTACCGGCCCCCGGAGCCCGAACGCCGCAAACGCCGCGGAGGCAAGCGGCGACGCGCCGGAGCCGGTGGGCGCGGGGAGGTGCCGGTGGTGCCCGAGGCCACGTTCGCCTCCTACTACGGCCAGCCGGTGATCAAACCGCCGCCGTGGGGCAGCCCGATTGCCATCTACCTGTTTTTGGGTGGGGTGGCCGGAGGTTCGGCGCTGCTGGGGGTTGGGGCCCAGCTCAGTGGCCGGCGCGAGCTGTGCCGCAACAGCCGGCTTGGCGCGTTCGGCGCGATTGGGGCCGGTAGCGTGGCGCTGATCGCGGATTTGGGGCGGCCCGAACGCTTCCTGCACATGCTGCGCACCATCAAGCCCAGCTCCCCGATGAGCCTGGGCTCCTGGGTCCTGACCGCATTCAGCGCCGCAGCCGGGGTGGCGGCCGCCGCCGAGGTGGACCGGATGAGCGCGGCCCGGCTGCCGCTGGGGCCGCTGCGCCGCGTGTTGCAGGCCCTGGAGGCACCGGCCGGGGTGGGCGCCGGGGTGCTGGCCACCCCGTTGGCCGCCTACACCGCGGTGCTGCTCTCGGACACCGCGAACCCCACCTGGAACGCGGCCCGGCAGGACCTGCCGTTCGTGTTCGTCAGCTCCGCCAGCCTGGCCGCCGGGGGACTGGGCATGCTCACCACCGCGCCGGAGCACGCCGGCCCGGCACGCGCGCTGGCCGCCATGGGGGCGGCCGGGGAACTGGTTGCCACCCGGGTGATGAAACGCAACATGGACCCGGTGGCCGCCGAGCCGCTGGAGCTGGACGGGCCGGGCCGGCTGCTCAAATGGAGCGAACGGCTGACCATTGCCGGTGGGGTGGGCGCCGCGGTGGCCGGGCGCAGCCGTTGGCTGGCCGCGGGCTCCGGAGCCGCACTGCTGGCGGCTTCGGCGTTGACCCGCTTCGGGGTGCTGCGTGCCGGGCTGGCCGCGGCCCAGGACCCGCGCTACACGATCGAACCGCAAAAGCGCCGGCTCGCCGCCCGCCGTAGGGCCGGCATCGTGCACGATTCGATCACCACCGCCGGCTAGCGGATCTCGATTCCGCTGCCGGGCACGGTATGCCCAATCACCGGGTAGCCGGGCAGCTGCCCGACCACCAGCAGGCCGCCGGAGGTTTGCGCATCGGCCAACAGCAGCAGGTCCTGCTCGCTCACCCCGGCCCCGGCGCGCAGGTACGGGCGCACCCAGTCCAGGTTGCGGCGGGTTCCGCCGGAAATGTAGCCGTCGCGCAGCGCCTCCGCGGCCCCCTCCACCAGCGGCACCGCGGCGCGGTCAATGACGGCGCCCACCCCGGAGGCCCGGCACATCTTGAACAGGTGTCCCAGCAGCCCAAAGCCGGTGATGTCGGTGGCGGCGCGGGCCCCGCTAAGCACCGCGGCCTGGGAGGCGTCCCGGTTCAACTGCACCATGGTGGCGATGGCCTGCTCGAAGACCTCCCCGGTCTGCTTGTGGCGGTTGTTCAGCAGCCCGAGCCCGATGGGTTTGGTCAGGGTCAGCGGCAGCCCGGCCACCGCGGCGTCGTTGCGCAGCAGCTTCTCGGGTTCGGCGATGCCGGTGACCGCCATCCCATACTTCGGCTCCGGGTCATCCACCGAATGCCCGCCGGTGACCGGACATCCGGCCTCCCCGGCCACGTCCAGCCCGCCGCGCAGCACCTCGGTGAGCAGCTCCATGGGCAGCACGTCGCGCGGCCAGCCCACCAGGTTGATCGCGCTGACCGGTCGGCCGCCCATCGCGTAGATGTCCGAGATCGCGTTCGCGGCGGCGATGCGCCCCCAGTCGTAGGGGTCGTCAACGACCGGGGTGAAGAAATCCGCGGTGGAGAGCACCGCCAGATCCGGGCGCACCAGTACCGCCGAGGCGTCATCCCCGCCGTCCAGGCCCACCAGCACATCCGGGTGCCCCTGTCCGACCAGGCCGGACAGCGCGTCCTCCAGCTCGCCGGGCGGGATCTTGCAGGCGCAGCCGCCGCCGTGGGCGTAGCCGGTCAGCCGCACCTGATCCGCGTGCGGGGCGCCGTTGTGCAGGGTGGTGTTCTTCTCCATGACGTGTTCCGGGATTGGTCCGGCGGCAGCCGGCCGCCGCAACCCCGTGTTCCCCTTCCCATCCAGGTGTTGGTTCGTGCGCCCATTGCCCCGCGGCCGGTGCGCCCTGCGGTGGCACATCGATGCGGGAGGTCATGAGCTCCATCACATCGTGGCACATATCCCGGACTACCGCGCGAAATGATGGCCGGATGTGAAGCCGGCTGCCAGGGTGGCCGGGGCGGGAATGAACAGCAGGCTGAGTGCCGGCGCCGCCGGGACCCGGGGCGGTGTTAGCATGATCACGGAGGCGTCCGGGTCCTGGTGGGCCCCCCGGTCTTCAAAACCGGTGAGACCGAGCATCTCGGTCTGGCGGGTTCGATTCCCGTCCGCTTCCGCCAACAGCCAACGCTCCACAGACTTTTGGAAGGGGGCCCGTGGGCACCACCGACCCGCGCCGACTCATCCCGCGCACCGACCGGTTGCTGGCCCACGAGCCGATCCGCCGCGCCGAGCAGCGCCTGGGCCCGAATCTGGTGCGCGGCATCATCCGCCAGGTGCAGGACCAGGCCCGGGCCGGGGACCTGGCCCCCGAAGAGGTGGAAGACCAGGTGGTCGCGGCGCTGGCCCGGCACCGGCCCACCAGCCTGCGCCCGGTGCTCAACGCCACCGGCATCATCGTGCACACCAACCTGGGCCGCGCGCCGCTCTCCGCCTCCGCCCGTGAGGCGCTGGTGACGGCGGCGGGCTATGTGGACGTGGAAATGGACCTGGCCTCCGGACGGCGCTCAAAGCGCGGCACCGGCACCGTGCAGGCCCTGTTGCGCGCCTGCCCGGCCGCGCAGGACGCGCTGGTCGTGAACAACGGGGCCGCGGCGCTGCTGCTGGCCACCACCGTGCTGGCCGGTGCCGGTGAGGTGATCATCAGCCGTGGTGAGCTGGTGGAGATCGGGGCCGGGTTCCGGCTGCCGGAGCTGATCCAGTCCACCGGGACCACGCTGCGCGAGGTGGGGGCCACCAACCGCACCCACCTGCAGGACTACGCCGCCGCCGCGGCCGCCGGGCCGGGCGGGTGCCTGTTGAAGGTGCATCCCAGCAACTTCTGGATCGGCGGGTTCACCAGGGGAGTGTCGGTGGCCGAACTGCGTCCGCTGGCCGATGAACACCACCTGCCGCTGGTGGTGGACCTGGGCAGTGGACTGCTGGAGCCCGATGCGGCGCTGCCGGAGGAACCGGACATCGCTGGGGCGCTGCGGGCTGGGGCCGACGTGGTGATCGCCAGCGGGGACAAGCTGCTTGGCGGCCCCCAGGCCGGGGTGCTGCTGGGCCGCGCCGAGGTGATCTCCCGCCTGGCCCGCCACCCGTTGGCCCGGGCGCTGCGGGCGGACAAGCTGCTGCTCGCGGCCCTGGAAGCCAGCCTGGACGCCGAACCGACCCCGGTGCACGCGGCCCTGCACGCCGACCCTGACCGGCTGCGCGAACGCACCGAGGCCCTGGCCCGGGCCGTGGGCGGGGATGTGGTGGAACACGACGGCCGGGTCGGCGGCGGGGGAGCGCCCGGGGTGCCGCTGCCTGGCTGGGCGCTGCGTTTGCCCGAACAGCTGGCCGCCGCACTGCGCACCGGTGACCCGGCGGTGCTGCCCCGGGTGCACCAGGGCGCGTGCCTGTTGGATCTGCGTTGCATCCCGCAGTCCGAGGACCAGCACCTGGCCGCGGCGGTGCGTGCCGCCCTGGCCGCCCACGCGGCCGCGAACGGCCGGGGAGGCTAGCGGTGTTCGTGGTCGCTACCGCCGGGCACGTGGATCACGGCAAAAGCACGCTGGTGCGGGCGCTGACCGGCATGGAACCGGACCGCTGGGCGGAGGAGCGCCGCCGCGGGCTGACCATTGACCTGGGCTTCGCCTGGACGCAGCTGCCCTCCGGGAGGGAGGTCGCGTTCGTGGACGTGCCCGGGCACGAACGCTTCCTGGGCAACATGGTGGCCGGGCTCGGCCCGGTGCCCGCCGTGTGCTTCGTGGTCGCCGCCGACGAGGGCTGGCGGGAGCAGTCCGCGGACCACCGGGACGTGCTGCAGGCCCTGGGCATCGAGCACGGGCTGGTGGTGCTTACCCGCACCGACCGTGCCGGCGCGCCGCTTCAGACGGTGATCGACCAGGTGCGTGCCGAATTGCGCGGGACCGGGCTGGCGGAGGCAAAGATCCTCCCGGTCTGCGCACCCACCGGGGCCGGGCTGCCCCAGCTGCGCACCGCGCTGGACGGGCTGCTGGATTCCCTGCCCCACCCGCAGCCCGAGGCCCGGGTGCGGCTGTGGATCGACCGCTCGTTCAGCATCAGCGGCGCCGGGACCGTGGTCACCGGCACGCTGCAGGCCGGGCAGCTGGCCAGCGGCGACAAACTCGTGCTGGCGGGGGAAAATGGCGAACACCAGGTCACCGTGCGCGCGGTGCACAGCCGCAACCGGGAGGTGGACGCGGTGGGCGCCACGAACCGGGTGGCGCTGAACCTGCGCTCCGGCCTCCGCGCCGAGCAGGTGCACCGCGGGGATGTGCTGCTCACCCCGGGCGCCTGGGATTTGGTGGACACCGTGGATGTGCGGCGCACCATGGGCGCGGACCTCACCACCGCGCCCGAAGAGGTGCAGCTGCACCTGGGCACGGTGAGCCTGGGCTGCCGGCTGCGGCCGCTGGATGCCGGGCACGCCCGGCTGATCCTGGTCCGGGCGCTGCCGCTGCAGCTGGGGGACCGGCTGGTGCTGCGCACCACCGGCAGCCACTCCGTGTTCGCCGGCGCCCAGGTGCTGGACGTGGACCCTCCGGCCCTGCAGCGGCGGGGCGCCGCCGCGCGGCGCGCAGCGCAGCTGGCCGGGATGGAGCCGGACGGGGACGCGGCGCTGGAAGTGGCCCGGCGCGGTGCCGTGCGCCGCAGCGCCCTGCAACGCATGGGGGTGCGCGCAGTGCAAGCCGTACCCGACGGGGTGCTGCAGCAAGGCCAATGGTGGGTGCACGCCCCGGTGTTCGACGCCTGGCAGCGCCGCCTGCGCGCCGCCGTACAGCAGCTGCTCCAGGATGACCCGCTGGCGCCCGGGCTCTCGCGTGGGGCGGCGGAAAACCTGCTGGGGGAGGCCGGAGCGGAGCTGCTGCAGCAGGTGATCGACGCCGCCGGGCTGCAGCACCGGGCCGGGTTCATCACCCTGCCCAGGCATCCAGCGGACCTGGGGCCGGCCGAACCCGGGATCCAGGCGGTGGAGCGCGCCCTGGCGGCAACCCCCTTCGCCGCACCGGAGGCCCGCGAACTTCAGGCCCTGGGCCTGGGTCCCCGCGAACTGGCGGCCGCGGAACGCACCGGCCGGCTGCTGCGGCTTGGCGAGGGCATCGTACTGCTGCCGCTGGCCCCGGCCCAGGCCATGCGCACGCTCGCGACCCTGCCCCAGCCCTTCACCACCAGCCAGGCCAGGCAGGCTTTGGACACCACCCGGCGGGTGGCCATCCCGCTGCTGGAATACCTGGATGGACGTGGGTGGACGCGCCGGCTGGATTCCGGGCACCGTACCCTCGCCTAGCCAGGGACCGGATGCGAGACCCGCTGCGGGTGTAGCGCAGTTCACGTGCCCCGGGCGGGCCGTGAAATGGACAGGGCCAGACCCTCTTTGATATGTTTATCTGGTTGTCGCGATCGCGATGAACACCGAAACTTCCCGCGGGAAACCGCGAGGGCTAGAGTTACGGCGGTCATAGCGTGGGGGAAACGCCCGGTCCCATACCGAACCCGGAAGCTAAGACCCACTGCGCCGATGGTACTGCACTCGGGAGGGTGTGGGAGAGTAGGACACCGCCGGACAATGTTTGAACGGTTAGAGGCCCCACCAGCTGGTGGGGCCTCGCCTGTTTAACCTCCCGGCAGTCTGCAGCGCAAGAGCGCCTTTAAAAGCCCAGGGTGGGGGTGCACCCGGTGCACCCGGTGCACCACCACCCGTGGGAGCTGGATCTTCGCGCCGGCTAGCTGCGCAGCTCGACCAGGTATTCCAGCAGTTCGGGAAGATCCGCCGGAGCGTCGATCCGGAAATGCGCCGCCGTTTGACCGGCCCCGACCTTGATTCCCAGGTCCCCCTCACCCAGGGCGTTGAAGCCGTCTTCGTCGGTGACGTCGTCGCCCACGAAGATCAGCGACTGGGCGCCGGTGACGGTGCGCAGCCACTGCAGGGCCTGGCCCTTGGTCGTCTTCAGCACGCTGGCCTCCAGCACCGCCTTGCCGGCCAACAACCGCAGCCCGGAAACGGCCTGCAGCTGGCGGTACGCCTCATCCAGAGCGGCCTGCCCGGTGACCGGGTCGGCCTGGCGGATGTGCAGCACCGTGGAGGCCGGCTTGTACTCCAGCGAAGTGCCGTCGAAGGCATCGGAGATCTCGCCCAGGATCTGGGTGGTGTCCTGCAGCAGCTGCTCCTGCTGGGCATCCAGGTCAATGTGCTGGGCGTCGGTGTTCAGGAATTCAGGCAGAACCCGCTCGGCACCGTGCGAGCCGATGAGCACCTGGGGCCGCGGCGCCGGGTAGACGGCCTCCAGGGAGCGCAGGTCACGGCCGGAAATCAGGGCGGTGATCACCCCGGGCAGCACGGCCAGCAGCTGGGCCGCAGCGGCGGAGGCCGGCAGCGGTCGCGCATCCTCCGGGCGGTCCACCAGCGGGGACATGGTGCCGTCAAAATCCAGGGCAATCACCAGGGGTGAAGTGCCCGACAGGCCGGTGAGGGCCCGACGCAGCTCGGGGCTAAGGGCTGAGACCAATGATCCATCCATGCTTCTGTCCATGTGTCTGTTCTATCGCGGGCCGCGACACCGGTTAGGCCTTGACGCGCGACTTGATGGCCGCGAGTTCCTCCAGGAACTTGTTCGACCACCGCATTACGTCGTGCTCCTCCAGGTGGCGGAACATCCGGCGCATACGCCGTGACTGCTCCTGCGGCGACATGTTCGCGGCATCCACAATACGCTGTTTCATCCCGTCAATGTCGTGCGGGTTGACCAGCACCGCCTGGGTCAGCTGGTCGGCCGCGCCGGTGAACTCGGAGAGCACCAGCACGCCCTTGCCGTCCTGGTGGGCGGCCACGTACTCCTTGGCGACCAGGTTCATGCCGTCGCGCAGCGAGGTCACCAGCAGCACGTCGGCCGCCAGGTACATGGCAATCATCTCGCGCATCGGGTAGGAATGGTGCAGGTAGCGCACCGTGGTGTGGCTGAGCGTGTCGTGCTGGCCGGTAATCTGGCCGACCATCAGCTCGACCTGGTTGCGCAGCTGGATGTAGCGGTCCACGTTCTCGCGGCTGGGGCTGGCGACCTGAATGAGGCAGACCTCGCCGGCCTTGAGCTGCTTGTCGGCCAGGATCTCCCCGTAGGCCTTCAAGCGGTGGCGGATCCCCTTGGTGTAGTCCAGGCGGTCCACACCCAGCATCACGGTCTTCGGGTTGCCCAGGCCCTCACGGATCTGGCGGGCGCGTTCCTGGATCTGCGGATCCTTGGACAGCTCGGCCACATCGGCGGTGTCGATGGAGATCGGGTGGGCGGCGGCGCGGCACACGTTCTGAACGCTGTGCGAGGCATCCGGGGTCGCCTCATGGCCCTTGACCGAGTAGTTGGTGTAGCGGCGCAGCCCGCGCACGAAGTTTGCCGCGTCGGTTTCGCGCTGGAAGCCCACCAGGTCGGCTCCGGCCAGGCCCTCCAGGATCTGGCGGCGCCAGGGCAGCTGGGAGAACAAGCTGGCCGGCGGGAACGGGATGTGGTTGAAGAACCCGATGCGCAGATCCGGGCGGGCCTCACGCAGCATCTTGGGCACCAGCTGCAGCTGGTAGTCGTGCACCCACACGGTCGCGCCGCGGGCCGCCACCCGCAGCACCGCGTCGGCAAAGCGGCGATTGACCTTGCGGTAGTTCTCCCACCAGGTGCGGTGGTATTCCGGGGGCACAATCACATCGTGGTACAGCGGCCACAGGGTCGAGTTGGAGAAGCCTTCGTAGTACAGCTGCAGGTCCTCTTCGGAGAGCGGAACCGGCACCATGTGGATTTCGTCCTTGTCGAAATCCTCCAGCACCTCGTCGGTGGCGCCATGCCACCCGACCCAGGCGCCGGTGGAGGCCGCCATGATGGGAGCCAATGCCGTCACCAGCCCACCGGGGGAGCGGCGCCATCCTGGCGAACCGTCCTCATTGGTGATGCGGTCAACCGGCAGACGGTTGGCGACCACCACGAAATCATAGTCCGTATCCGGGATCTGGATCTCAGCGTCCTGGCTCACGATTGACCTCCTGAATGTCGTGATTCGCGCATTCGGTGATTCATCTGCGCACGATGGTTCCACGACGAATTCTACTAACGTCGGGGACCCCATTACCTCATGAGCCTAGTGAATCAATGTGACGAAGGAAACTTGGATGGATATTTGTGTCTCCAATTGGCGACGGATCCGCGCTGCCGGCTGAGCGGCATATTTGGGAAGCATAAGTGAGTGCTGTGAAGCGCTCTCAAGGGCGCCATTGGCGCGACTTTGCGCCAATGGATTGGCTAGGATTGTCTCGGATTCAGTCTGTCGCAGAGCAAGGACTCAGAGAATATGTCTTCAACAAACCCCCGGCCGTCCAAGTCTGAACGGCAGGCCGGCGCGCGCGAAAAGGCCGCGCAGATCCGAGCTGCCCAGGAAGCGGCGGAGAAGCGCAAGTCGCTGTTCGTCAAGCTGGGCGTCGTCGCCGCAGTGGTCGTGGTGATCGCGCTGGTGGTCGTACTGATCCTGCAGAACCAAAGCGGCAAGGTCGCCGATTCGGGGACGGCTCCGAAGGGCGGCAACGCCGCCGGCGGCATCACCCTGGTTTCGGACACCGAGTTCGCCTCAACTTCCGAAGTCAACGTGGATGTCAACAATGCTGGCGAAGCACAGCAGGGTGCCGAACCCAAGCCGCGCGACCTGAAGGTGGGGGCCAAGGGCGAACCGGTGAGCATCACCATTTACGCCGATGCGAACTGTATTCACTGCGCGGACTTTGAAAAGACCTACGGCCAGCAGCTGCACCAGTGGCTGGCTGATGGCAAGGTCACCGTGGAATACCGCATGGTCGGTTACCTGGATCGTGGTTCGGCCACGAACTACTCCTCACGTGCGGCCAACGCCATGGCCTGCGTTGCCGATGCCGACCCTTCGGCCTACCTCGGTTTTGTGGAGGGCGTCTTTGCCCACTACGAGCAGGGCGAGATGAAGAATGCCCAGCTGGCAGAGTTGGCCAAGTCCAAGGGCGTGGACGTTTCCAAGTGCATCGATGACGGCAACTTCCGCCCGTTCGTGCAGTACACCACCGCAGCCGCCCAGGCTGACGGCATCGCCGGTACCCCGACGATCTTTGTCCAGGACAAGGAATTCGTGCTGGGCCAGGATGACTTTGTGGCCCAGGTCGAAGCGGCCATGAAGGCCAACGCCTAACCTCTTGGGGGTTCGCGGGAGGATCGGGTAGGATCCCGTATTGATCTCGCACCCAAGAAGCCGTGGGGAGTCCGCTATGACGCGGGCTCCCTTCGGCCGTTAAGAGGGCAGCTTTCGGCTGGCGCTGTGAGGGGCGAATTCGCCCGCCGGTGGCAGTTCCGATATTCTTATTCGGTACGCCTCCTTAGCTCAGCTGGCCAGAGCGTCTGTCTTGTAAACTGAAGGTCACCGGTTCGAATCCGGTAGGGGGCTCTCTTCACCCCGGCGAGCATGCGCGTTCGAGCATGTTCCCGGGGGTTTTGCTTTTCCCTTTCCCAACGCTCACCCTTCCCGCCATTAGGGCTGACTTGAGCGTGCAGGGCTGGCCCTCTGCCGTCCGGTAACCATCGCGTTCGCCGCCCGAGGGACATCGGTACTCTGAGAGAATCCTCAAAAATCTGGAAGATCTGAATCTTCGCGGCTATCTTCTCCCTACACCTGCCGTTGTTGTGGCAACCGTTCTTGCGTTGCTGCTCGTAGTCGGTTCCACTCACACGCAGCGTGACTGATGGGGACATTCTGGAAGTTGCGAGTTGTGGAGGTTAGGACAAATGCCAGGTCGAGTCGCCCGGTCGCGTGCCGCACAGCGGGTCTCGGAACTGATCGGAACCCGCTATGGTCGCCAATACCTGCAGCAACACGGTTGGATGCCGGGCATGCCGGTCATTATGACCGGGCCCCGGGAACCACTGGATGATGTGATGGGGTTGGTCTCCGTCCACGAAGGACCGAGCCTGGTCGCAATGATTGACCCAATCAGCGACCAGTTGCGGTTTCTGCATGTTTCATTGCCTACCCCAGTCCTGCAGGTAGTAGGACTGGAAGCCCCTGGAACCATAATCAGTTCCTTCTTTGACCGGGCCAGGCGAAGCGGTTCGGTTACATTTCGGGTGAAGTACTGGCCTTACAGTGCGGTCGCCCATGCCCTGCCGCCCAGGTTCGCCCAGCCACTGGTCGCACCGACCGCCGCAACCACTGGGGCACAGATGGTGGAACCCCAACCGTTCGGCGCGAGCTTGTCGGCCCGTTCCTAAGCGTTCGGGAACCGATGTGAGAGCTGAGAAACCGACTTTCTGCGGAATCCGGTGCCCCACTTCGAAAAAGAGATCGCCCGTGTACGTCCGGGACGCTCGCCGGAAGCTGGTTCGAAGACAAAAGTGTGCTGAGAACAACCCGCATGCGGTGGTGCCGCAGGCTCAGCGGGGGAGTTGACTCGGTATTCTGGAAGCCGGCGTAAGCCCGAAACCTTCTTCGAGCAAAGGACGAACGATGGCCGGTGGACTGGTAGCACTCCTCGACGACATCGCGGCTCTGGTCAAGCTGGCCTCCACCTCATTGGACGATGTGGCCTTGGGCGCCGGAAAGGCCAGCAGCAAGGCGCTGGGTGTCGTGGTGGACGATGCCGCGGTCACCCCGCAATATGTGGCCGGAATTTCGCCCAAGCGCGAGCTGCCGATCGTGTGGAAGATTGCGCTGGGCTCAATCCGCAACAAGCTGCTGATCATCCTGCCGCTGGCGCTGCTGCTCTCACAGTTTGCCCCCTGGGCGCTAACCCCCCTGCTGATGCTGGGCGGCACCTACCTTGTCTTCGAAGGGGCAGAGAAGGTGCTGGAATTGTTGCACATCATCCGCCATCACGACCCGGTGTCCGGCGAACAGGTGCGCGATGAAAAGTCGATCATCGGTGCCGCAGTGCGCACGGACTTGATCCTGTCCGCGGAGATCATGGTGATCTCCCTAAACGAGGTCGCCGCCGAGGGCTTTTGGATGCGCACGATGATCCTGATCGCGGTAGCCCTGGGCATGACCATTGTGGTGTACGGGGTGGTCGGGCTGATCGTGAAGATGGATGATGTCGGTCTGCACCTGGCCCAGCGCACCTCCCGCTTCATGCAGTTGATCGGCCGGGCCCTGGTCAAGGCGATGCCGGTGATCATGTCCGTGCTGGGCAAGGTCGGTGTGGTGGCCATGCTCTGGGTTGGCGGGCACATCATCCTGGTCGGTCTGGACGAGCTGGGCTGGCATGCCCCCTACGCGCTGGTGCACCACCTGGAACTGGCGGCCGCCGGAGCCACCGGCTCCGCTGGCCCGGTTATCGGGTGGCTGGTGAACACCGGGCTCTCCTGTGTCGCCGGGCTGCTGGTGGGCAGTGTCGTGACTGGCATCGTGCTGGGGATCCGCCGGATCCGTCAGGGCCGCAGCGCCCAGCACGCCTAATCCCGGGCCCCTGCGGTGACATCCGCAGGGGCGCGGTGGACCTGGTTGTGGATAGGATTGGTCGGATACGGCCGTTGCCGCACTCGCCTTGCGGTCGGGAACGGAACCGGGCCGCCGGATGGGGCAGAACCGGGCTAAAGTGTCGGCGAGCCATGGAAAGATCAAAGCGTGTTGAGCAGTGAACAAGTAAAGGCAGCAGCCGCGGCCCGGCATGGACGCGGCGCCTACTTCACCCCGGAACCCATAGCACGTTTCATGACCGGCTGGGCACTGGACCAGGGCGCGCGCCGGGTCCTGGAACCTTCCTGCGGAGAAGCCCAGTTCCTGACCGTCGCGCATGAACTGCTTGATGACGGGCGCGGGGCCGCCAGCCTGCACGGCATTGAACTGCATGAGCCGTCGGTGCACGCCGCCGAACGGATCCTGGCCGAGCACGGGGCCAGCGCGCAAATCCGCTGCGCTAACTTCTTTGAGGTCACCGGTCGCCAGGACATGGACGCGGTGATCGGCAACCCGCCCTACGTGCGCTACCAGCTGCACCGCGGGGCCGACCGTGAGCTCTCCCGCCGCGCGGCCCGGGCGGCCGGGGTGGAGCTGAACGAACTGGCCTCGGTGTGGGCCGCATTCGTGGCCCACGCAACCACTTTCCTGCGGCCAGGCGGACGCCTGGCGCTGGTGCTGCCCGCCGAGCTGATGTTTGTGAACTACGCGGCCCCGGTGCGCGCCATGCTGCTCGAACGCTTCAGCACCGTCAGCCTGGTGCTGTTCCAGGAGCGGGTGTTCGCCGACGCCCAGGAGGAAGTGGTGCTGCTGCTGGCCGACGGGTACGGGCAGCCGGGCAGCGGGGCGTTCCGGCTGCACCAGGTGCACAACGCCCTGGGCCTGCAAAGCCTGGAGCCCGGGGTGCTGCATCCGGTGAATGACCCGGCCGAACGCTGGACCAGTTCGCTGGCCTCCCTGGAAGCGCGCGGCATCTACGACACCGCACTGGCCAACGCCGAATTCGTTCCGCTGCAGACCTGGGGTGAAACCTCCCTGGGGGCCGTGACCGGGAACAACAAGTGGTTTACGCTCAGCGAACCGGACGTGGCCGAGCTGGGGCTGGCCGAGCAGGACCTGATCCGCATTTCCCCGCCGGGTTCCCGCCACCTTCGCGGACTGGAACTGGGGCAGGAGGACTGGGAGCGGTTGCGTGAGCACGGTGCAGCCACCTACTTGTTCCGCCCGCAGGGCTCTGCCTCCCCGGCGGGTCAGGAGCTGATTTCCGCCGGGCAGCAGCTGGGCGTCGACTCCGCATACAAGTGCCGGGTGCGCACCCCCTGGTGGCGGGTTCCGATCCTGGCGGTGCCGGATCTGTTCATGACCTACATGAACGCCGACACCCCCAGACTGACCACGAACCATGCCCAGGTGCATCACATCAACTCCATCCACGGGGTCTACCTGGGGGCGGATGTGCGTGAGGTGGGCCGGGAACTTTTGCCGCTGGCGTCCCTGAACACGCTGACCATGCTGGGCGCCGAGATTGTGGGCCGCTCCTATGGTGGAGGGATCCTGAAGCTGGAACCCTCGGAGGCCGACCGGCTGCCGGTGCCCAGCCCACACCTGGTCCAGGAACACGCCCCGGCGCTGCGTGCCATTCGGCTGGAGGTTGCCAGGCTGCTGCGGGCCGGACAGAAGCTGCAGGCCAGCGCGCTGGTGGACGAGATCGTGCTGGGCCGGATGCTCGGCCTGGACGCGGCGGCCCGCTGCTGCCTGGAGGACTCCCGCACCCATCTGCTGCAGCGGCGCAAACTGCGCGGCAAGGCGGTGCGGAAGGCGCAAGCCAACATCGGGCACGCGGTGCGGGCAGGGAAGAACGCAGAGACCGGAATGAACAACTCCAACGGCAGGGAAACGGGGAACTAGGAACCAGATGGGGCACGAGAAGACGCTGGCCTTTGCCGAATTCGATACGGTGCTCTCCAGCGCCGCCAAGGACTCTCCCTGGTTGCTGGAAGGGGCCGCGCAACAGCAGTTCCAGCCGTCCTACTCGCTGCTTGAACAGTTGCTGAGCATCCCGGTGCGATCCAAGGCCGTCACCCGCTCCGGGCGCTTTGCCCAGGCAGTGGATGCGTGGCTGGCCCACGAGCTGCGGCGTGCCGGGTTCGATCAGGATCTGGTGTGGCCACGCACCGAGGCGCCGCGGGTGCTTTCCTCCGACATCCTGGACCTGCTGCGCCGGCTGCCCGAACGACTGGCCGAGGAAGTCCACGAGGCGATCCTTGCCGGCAAGGCCGGCAGCACCGATGCCCGGATCCTGGGCCGGGCCTACATGAAGCAGACCGATGTGGTGATGACCCACTGGTCGCGGGGCCCGGAACTGCTGCTGAGCACCAAGGCAATGACTTCATCGTTCGGGAAGAACCTGGCCAACCGCTACGAGGAAGCGTATGGGGACGCCGCCAACCTGCGCGCCCGCTACCCGTTGGCTGCCGTGGGCTTCTACTTCGTGCAACGCGCCACGATCCTGCGCACCGAACCGGCCGCGTTCCGCCGCACCGTGGATATGATCCGCAAGCTGCGTGATTTCGGGGACGGCTACGGCTATACGGCCACCGGTCTGCTGCTGGTGGACTGGGATGAAGCCGACCCGAACCCTACCGTGCAGGTGGAGCACGACGCGGTGCCCGAAGACGTGGCCACCGAACAGTTCATGGCCACCATGATCGACACCGTGCTGCAGGTGACTCCCATCGACCTGCACGAGGTGGCACGGGCCCGGCGGGACGGGATCCCGGAGCCGGTGTCCAGCAAGGACCCGGCTGCGGACCTGCAGGACCCGCTCTTCTAACCCCGCTGCTAGTAACCAGCCGGGTGCAGGTCGTGGTCGGTCTGTTGGCTACCGCAACGACACGGCGCGCATCCCAGCGCGTGCGGCACGGTGATGCTCGGCAGGACCGGGTGGACCCTGTCTTGTGCCCGGACCGGCACCGGATCCAGTGAAGGTTGACCGGTTCCAAAGGACAGGGGGAGGCTGTTCGCCCAGTCGCGGGCCGCGGCGGTGGCCTGGTAGATGAACATGCCCTGCCCGTCGAACTCATACTCGCGCTCCAGGGCCCACAGCTCGGAGCGCTCGTAGAAAGCCCATGACGCCGGATTGGCGGCGTGAATGACCGTGATCGCAGTGCGTCCCGCGTCCAGGGCATGGGCCAGCCGCATCTCGGCGACCCGCTGGCGAATGCCCATCCGCCGGTAGCGCGGATCAACCACCATGCAGCCCAGCTCCACCGCATCCATCAGTTCGGTGGGCGCCACCACGCTGTCGTGGACAATCCCCGCCGCAACCAGTGCGCCTGCATCGCGCACTGTGACCACCAACAGGGCGCGGTCCATTTTCTGATGCCAGCGGGCGTCAACACGTGGGTAGAGGCGGGCCAGCTCCTCTCGTTCGGCGGCGGTTGGAGGCATGGCAGACAGGGCATAGTCCAAAAAGGGGAGCACTGGGATCGGTCCTAAGAAGTCAAGAACGAACGAAAGGAAAAGATTTCCGTCACCCCTGGTGACGGAGGGTTTCGTTGGCCTTTAGGGGACCGTTGCCGGCGGCTTCCGGCAGCTTCCTTGTAGGGCCCAGTTTGGCGGCTCGATGAGCCACAGAAAAATTATGCGGTTCCCAAGCGTCGGGAACAAGCGGGAAAGGGGCCCGGAATGTTAAATCTGTGTTAACCGCTGGCAAGGCGGGCCATCGGCCCTCAAACGCCGCGCCGTGCAGCACGGAACAGCGCCGAAAAGGACGCCTGTCGGCAGGAGGATCGACCCCGATTTGGTGGCGGCGGAAAATGCCAGTAATATCGTTTAGGTGCCGCGGTGAGAAACTGCGGAAAGCACTTCTGGATCTTTAGCTCAGTTGGTTAGAGCGTTCGCCTCACACGCGAAAGGTCGCTGGTTCGAGTCCAGTAAGATCCACCAAAAACCCCCACAAGAATCTTGTGGGGGTTTTCTCGTATCCAAGCGGTTCCTGGCGGCCAGGTCCGCCAAGCAAGCTTCTGCTCGGCAGGCCCGGCCGGGAACGGTTCGCCGCGCTACTGGGCCAGCAGTTCGTGAACCCGCGGCTTGACCACGGTGCCCAACAACTCAATGCTGTGCATCATCACTTCGTGGGGCAGCGTGCCGTTGGAGTACTTCATATCCACCCGGCTCAGACCCAGCATCTGGGCAAAGCGCACGATCTTTTGGGCCACGGTGTCCGGGCTGCCGGCGAGCATTGCCCCGTCCGGCCCCATGGCTGCCTGCAGACGCATCTTCGAAACCGGCGGCCAACCGCGCTCGGCTCCCAGCCGGTTCATCGCCCGCTGGTAGTGCGGCCACAGCAGTTCCAGGGCTTCCTCGTCGCTGTCGGCCACCAGACCATGGAAGTGCGCGGCGACCGGCTGGTCCGGTTTGCCGAAGGAGTCCAGGGCCTTGTGGTAGAGGTTCACCAAAGGCTCGAAGGCCGCGGGCTGCCCGCCAATGATCGCCAGGAACAGCGGAAGACCGTGTCGGGCGGCGCGGATCACCGATTCGGGGCTGCCTCCGACTCCGACCCAGGTGCGCAGTTCGCTGGATTCCAGCAGCGGATAGACCTGCTGTTCCTCCAACGCGGTACGGGTCTGTCCGCTCCAACTGACCGGTTCGCCGTGGCGCAACCGGGCCAGCAGCTCCAGCTTTTCCTCGAACAGGGTCTCGTAGTCGGTGAGGTTGTAGCCGAACAGCGGGAACGACTCGACGAAGGACCCGCGACCGGCGATGATCTCCGCCCGGCCGCCAGAGAGCCCGTCCAGGGTGGCGAAGCGTTCGTAGACGCGCACCGGGTCATCGCTGGAGAGCACGGTCACCGCACTGCCCAGCCGGATCCGTTCAGTCACCTGCGACAGGGCGCCGAGCACCACTTCCGGGGCGCTGATAGCAAAGTCGTCCCGGTGGTGTTCGCCCACCCCGAAGAAGTCCAGGCCCGAGGCCTCGGCCAGGCGTCCCTCGGCGACTACGTTGCGCAGCACCTGGCCGTGCGGCAGCAATTTGTCCTTCGCATCCACGGTGATGTCACCGAAGGTTTCCACGCCGATTTCCAGCTTCGTTGACCCGGTTGACTGGGTGCTCACCGTAACCACCTTTCCTCGAGACTTTCATGCAAAGACATGCATTCTGGTAACCCTTCGGGGTGGCTGATTCATTCCCCAGAGCCGGTGTTTTGGAAATCACAGATCCCGGGCGGTTTCCTCAGCATGGATCCAGCCTAAGCCCATGCCGCGGTTGTATCGTGAAGTCGTAGCAGGCAACTTCGTTTAAGGGGGTAGATCGGTGGCGCAGCAGGAGCGGGAGAACGAGCCCCGGGAGCAGGTGAATCCGGGGGCGGACCCGGATCCGAAGGTCTCGAGTCTGCCACGCATCAGCGCCAACGAAATCAGGCTTGGATCCCCTCTGGAAGCCAGCGAACCAAGCCAGCCCTACACCTCTTCGTGGCCGCTGCATGATGCCCCACCGGTCCCCGAGGACCCCACCGCCACCATCGCCGCCGCGGAGATCGGCGACCTGGAAGCCCGGACCGGCCAGGTGACCACCGAAGACGGGGTGACCGTGGTGCCCACCCGCGCGAACCCGGTCGCCCGGCGCCTATTGGCCAAGATGTGGGTTTCCGATGCCCCGCCCACCCAGGCGCTGAACATCGTCGAACGGCTCAAGGGCACCCCTTACGCCAACCCGCAGATCAAGGACACCGAGGCTTCGGCCCGCCCGGTCCTGGAATTCGCGCTGGATCTGGCCGAAACGCTTTTCCGCTACGGGGCCGGTGCCCTGGAGGTGGAGACCAGCGTCATCGCGGTCACCGCGGCGCTGGGGCTGAAGCACGTGGATGTGGATGTCACCAACCAGTCGATCCA
>Ga0153920_1000235_pt1 | contig 21922 bp, 21 predicted proteins | sample TSNJ004MetaG_FD_104713 | JGI IMG/M metagenome (GOLD analysis project Ga0153920, IMG submission 104713) | Attine ant fungus gardens microbial communities from New Jersey, USA - TSNJ004 MetaG | ecosystem: Host-associated > Fungi > Mycelium > Unclassified | place: USA: New Jersey, Brendon T. Byrne...
CTTGGCCTGATTGTGGCCTCGGTTTTGGCTCCTACATTTACGCAAGTTGCGGTCAACGCCGGGTTCCAGCTTGACCAGACCGGCGTTTATATCATCAGCTTCGGAATTATGTGCCATCCCCTGATCGCGGGACTGTTCTACGCTTTCTGGAGCCAGAATCCGCTTATCATCGGCGGCGTGGTCGTGCTGTATTTTGTGCTGTACTTCCTGTTCCGCAAATACCACACAGAAATTGTTGACTTCCTTGAGGATTACGGACAGAACGAGGCCGCCGCCGCAGCGCAGGCTTCCGTGCCCTAATCGGCCGTTTTGAAAATGGCATTCAGGCGGCTGCCGGGCGTCACATATGGCCGCGGCGGCCGCCTGATTCTTTTAGCGGCCATGCGCAGCGGTTACCGCGAGGCGGTGCGCCGCGGCCTTCAATCAATATTATGGCATTTGCTTTAAATGCTGTAATCTGGAGGGGACAGCGTGTTTGAATTTTTGAAAAATCCATCGCAGCGTGTTCTGTTGGTTGGCGACCACTATGTCAGCTGTGATATCATGCAGCAGGCCCTCAATGCCGCGGGGGTAGATACCTCCAACCTGAAAAAGGTGTTTTGGGGGCCGGAGGACGATGGCCTGTTCAGCGTAAACCAACTGGAACTTGAGGCAAAAGGCCCTGAGGCCGTACCATACCCGCGGGAGCTTGACGATGCCATTGGCAGCGCGGATGTTATGATGATTCATTTTTGCCCAATGCCCCGGGATTTGATCAAAAGGGCCAAAAGGCTGAAGGTTCTGCTTGTCAGCCGTGGCGGTCTTGAGCATGTAGATGTCGGCGCTGCAACGGAAATGGGCATACCCGTTGTAAATGTGATACGCAACTGCGTCCCCGTGGCGGAGTTTACCCTTGGCCTGATGCTGTCTGTAACGCGCAATATCGCCCAGTCCCATAAACTGCTTACCCAAGGCGTGTGGGAGCGCCATTACCCCAATTCAGACCATCTGACCTGCCTGCAAAATATGAAGGTCGGGCTTGCAGGGCTTGGCAATGTTGGCATTGAGCTTGCCCTGCGCTTAAAGGCGCTGGACGTGTCCATGCTTGCGTATGACGAATTTCTTGACCGGGAGCGGCTGATGAAAAACGGACTCGGCAACATTGCGATTGTCAGCAGCCTTGAGGAGCTTTTTGCGCAAAGCGATATCGTTTCCCTGCATCTGCGGCTTGTTCCGGACACATGTGGTATCATTGACAGGAGATTATTTTCCCTTATGAAACCCGATGCGTATTTGATCAATACCGCAAGGGGCGGGCTTGTCAACCAGGACGATCTTTTAAAAGCCCTTGAAAGCGGGACAATCGCGGGCGCCGCGCTGGATGTGTACGATTCGGAGCCGCTTTCGGCGGATTCCGGCCTGACAAGGATGGAAAATGTAACGCTTACGCCCCATATTGCGGGTACCACAAGGGAAGCGCTTTCCCATTCCCCCTTCCTGCTGGCGCGGGAGTTGTTGAAAATCATAGATAAGGGGATTACAGACCGGATTGTCAATTATCAGGACTTAAGCATGTAAAGCGAATATTCGGAGGGATATCAATTGATACTGGAAAACGAAAGAAGGCAGGTAGCCGAGTACGGCGTAAAGCTGCTTGAGGCCGGAATTACCGTTGGGACGTTCGGCAATCTGAGCATATATAACCCGGAGCAAAAACTTATGGCCATCAGCCCCTCGGGTGTGGATTACCGCAATACCGCCCCTGAGGACATTGTGGTTATGACGCTGGACGGCGAAAAAATGGACGGCAAAAGAAAACCGTCAAGCGAATATGATCTGCATAGGGTCCTTTATCAGAGAAGGCGGGATGTGCTTGCAGTCATACACACCCATTCCGTTTACGCCACCACCCTTGCCTGTCTGCACTGGAAGATAGAGCCGGTCCATTATATCATCGGTTACGCGGGGCACGACATCCCCTGCTCGCCTTATGTCCAGTTCGGCACGTACGAGCTGGCGGAGTCGGTGTATGAAACGATGGGAGGCCGCAACGCCTGCCTGATGGGCAACCACGGGCTTTTATGCTGTGGAGGCAGCTTGGAGTATACGTTCGACATCGCCCAGCAAGTGGAATTTCTGGCACAAATATACTACAACACCAGGGTAGCGGGCAAACCGATATTGCTGACCGAGGACGAAGTTAGCGCGGTCCTTGAAGGTTTTAAAGCTTATCGGCAGAAATAGCGTACGCATTTCAGGCCTGAATTTTGGAGGTTTTATATGGTTACGATAAAGGGACTGGCCGGATCGTTCGGATACGCGGAGGGCACGGCGGTTGTCCTGAAGGAAAAGCAGCTTGACACCGGCAAGCGTTCCATACAGGATATTGATTTGGAACTCGCCTTGCTGGAGGACGCGAGAAAACGCTATCGTGAAATCCTGGCCGAGCTGCGGCTCGGCCAGGATGGAGGAGAGGCAAACATATTCAAAGCCTACCTTGAAATTCTGGACGATCCGGTTTTTTTTGACGGGGTAAAAGGCGTGATTGCCTCTGAAATGGTTTGCGCGTCTTACGCCATTGAGGTCAAACGGCTGGAAACCGAAGCGCTGTTCGCGGTCCTTGACGATGATTACCTGAAGGAACGGGTCGTTGATATTAACAATGTATGCTATGAGCTCATCGCGGAAATCCAGGGCGTTTCTTCAGGCGATCCGTTTTCGGAGGCATGGGGTGAAGGGTTTATCGTCTTTGCCGCCGATTTGACCCCGGCGGATACGGTAAAGCTGGACAAATCCCGCCTGCGTGGGCTTGTCACGGAAAAGGGCGGCGTAACCTCCCATACGGTGATTCTCGCAAAATCCCTGGGGCTTCCGGCCATAGTGGGCGCCGGGGCGCAAATTTGGAACGTAAGGCAGGGGGATTCCGTACTGGCCGATGGCGCGAGCGGCATAGTCTACATCAATCCCGATCATGACGCGAGGTCCGCCTTTGTGAAGCAAGGGGAAAAACAGCTTGAAATGCGCCGGCTTCACCTCACGGCGCTGGGCAGGCCCGCTCAAACCATCGATGGCGTATCCATGGCTGTAAATATCAACAGCGGGGACAGTGACAGCATTACCGCCCTGGACCCGGACGCCTGCGATGGGGTCGGGCTGTTCCGCACAGAGTTTATTTTCATGAACCACGGCGATTATCCCGGCGAGGACACCCAATTCGCGGTTTATAAAAGCATGGCCGAAAAGCTCGGGGGTAAGGAGCTGATCATCCGGACGCTGGATATCGGCGGGGACAAGCAGCTGGACTATATGGATATCCCCGGCGAAATGAACCCGTTTTTGGGCTACAGGGCCATCAGACTTTGCCTTGACCGCCCGGAGGTGTTTAAACCCCAGCTCAGGGCGATACTCAGGGCCGGCATATACGGAAATATAAAAATTATGTTCCCCATGATTGTCACTCTGGAGGAGCTTTTGGAGGCAAAGCGGCTCCTGCACCAGGCGGAGGAAGAGCTTGATATGCGCGGCGCTTCGTTCAAACGCGATATACCGGTGGGGATCATGATCGAAACCCCGGCGGCGGCCGTGATCAGCGACCGGCTTGCGGAGCACGCGGACTTTTTCAGCATCGGGACAAACGACCTCATCCAATATACCACCGCGACCGACAGACTGAACGAAAAGGTTCAATACCTGTATGACTGGTGCAACATTTCCGTGCTGAGGCTGATCAAGCTTACCTGCGACAATGCCGCGCGGGCGGGTATTCCTGTCGGCATCTGCGGCGAAACCGCTTCGGAGCCGTACTTGATTCCGCTTTGGGCGGCAATGGGTGTGGAGGAGCTGAGCGTTGCTCCCGCGTTGGCGGGAAGGACAAAATATATTATCAATCAGATTTCAGCCGGCCGCGCCGGCGAGCTGCTGCCGGACATCCTGGGCTGCGGAGAAATCAGTAAGGTCAAGAACATGCTTGCGGATCTGCTGCCGGAAAACGCATATTAACGCAAAAGAAAATTATGTTTCCCCGCCTCTGGCGGGGAAACATAATTAATCTTTTTTATTCATCGTGGTGATTCATACTCATCATGTTCCTTGAGGAGGCTTACGCTATGGCTGCAAAAAAAGAAAAAAAAGAAGCCGCTGCCGCAACTTGTGTATACTGCGGGGGCAATTTGCCGGAAAAACCGCTCAGAGTCCGGGTCAAGGAGACGACCTTCCATGTATGCTCCATCGAATGCCAGTCGGCAGCGGAGCGGTATCTCGCGCTTGACAAGCGGTTCAAACTGCCCCTGTATATCGTAATCTTTGCGGCGGCTGTCGTGATTTTGATTACGGCCATATCCGATGGAACGATGTTCTATTCGCATATCATGCAAATTGTCGTTGGGGCGGCCTTTTTCATCTGGCCTTACCCGGTATCTGTTTTTACGACCTTTCAGAACAGCCCGATACGGTTTATTGTCCGGGTGACGCGTGTTGTCGGAAGTTTTCTGGCCGTATTCGGTATCATTCTGCTGCTTCGATAAGGATGGTCACAGATGGCATTTTGATTTCGCTCCTATGCAATAGACTGGCTCAGCAACGTCACATATTCGTCCAGAATACGAGGTTCCTGATCCATGAAATCAATAAGGATATCTCCCAATGTCTGCATTGCTGCCCCATTGATGTTGTCTAAAAAAATTTGAGGCATGATCTATGTACCCTCTTAACCTTTGGTTTGAGGAGCAGACTTTTACCGTGAGAGCGATTTTCTTGTTGGCCTGAGGACAAACCGCTCTGCGAAACGCATAATATTCTTGTTTTTTTGGTCGATTGGGACCATGGGTTGCCAAGCTGCCCTTTTGTGTCTTTTTACGTAGAGCGGCACCAGCCAGCGCTACGACTCTGGAAATGGCCTCCTGCATTGGGTCTTGATTTTCCTCCTTATAAAATTTACTGTTGGCAAGAAAATAATCACACAGGGCATCACGTAGTGTAAAGGAAAGCTTGCGCGGCACATCCTCAGCGTGCTGCGCAACTAATATATCCGTTATGGCTGACGGCAACAGACGTATTGCATTACCGCCTGAGGGAACTGTATCCCCTAAGCCATACTCTTCCCCCCTGAATGGATTGATAGTATTTTATTACAATAAATCCAAGAATTCAATTGCTCTTGTGATAAATCAAAATTAGTTTTGAGATGCGCCACATGTTGGTCTGCTGCTGGTAAGGCTATTTTGAGCTTCCTTATACTGCCACACACTGTTTCAACTTTCGATGATAAATCGGGCTGTCGGATGCAGGCTCCGTAACAGGAATTAAGCCGCCAGTGGAAATCATACCTTCTATGCGCTGGGCAACCCACGCATCGCCTATACCGAGCTCATATTTCCCCAGAACTCTGCCGATCAGCATTGCTTCATGAAATTCGTCTGCCTCCGCTGCGATTTCACGGCTAATAAATTCATCATATAGCGTTTCCGGCGCGCTAACCAACCGTCCGTTCAGCATAGCGCGCAACGGGGCGTTTTCTTGCTGGAGGCGTTCCCAGTGAGCGGCACACCCTTTACAAAATGCTGACGTTGCTACTCTTTGCAGGTCAAGATGGCGATGCCAATCTCCTAAACGTACACCACCCCAACCAGATTGAATTAGCACATTTCCATTCTCATCAAATTCCCAATCCGGCAGCGCAATGAGGATAACTTGACCACTTTGCAGCTCCAGTTTATTTATTTGAGCCATAAACCAGTACATTCCACAGAGTTCATCTGGTTGATTGCTGTACCAAATGCGCACACTTTCGCCTGCGGAGATGCGGCTGTAAACTTCTTTCAACGCATCCTTTGCCTTTTGCATCAGTTCTTCTGTAAAAGCTGGAGCATCATCAAAGTAAGGGTGGACGCTATACAACCATTCAAGCACCTGTCGGCGCTTTTCGCTCGGAACATTTTCAGAAATATCACCAATACTCAGCCCAAAACTAAAACCATAAACATCTGCGGGATTTCCCCCCATAGGCGCAGCGTTTTTCCATTCAAGTCGTTCCTTTTCCTCGGCTTCCCGCTGAGCGGCTCTCAGTTCTTCTTCGGTCGGCTTGCTGCCATCAGCATGGCTTACAAACACACCGATCGCTCCGCTGTGATATTCTCCTTTGCCGCAATGCTGTGCCATTTTCAGGCTGCCGCACGCGCTATCACTGAATACAATATCAATCATTTTTTTCTTCATCCTTCCATATCAAAGCTGAGAACCTGTATTCACAGCTGATCCTAAGATCCAATGAAAGTGCCGATATCTTTGCGGTCTTTTTCCCGTGCTGCTGTGTTGTCCGCTTTCGGCCGCTCATTTTACGGCAAAACCGGCTTCACTGGCGCGGCGGTTATCGTTGGCTTTTGCGGGGCTGCGCGCCCCACGCCCGCGACCTCTCCAAAAAACAGAAAAAGAGCGTATAGGGAAATAAAGGCACATGAAGATAATGCTCATACTATGCAGTTATAGAGCTTCATTGTCTACAAACACAGTCATATCATTAAATTCATTAGTTCGGCTTAGCAAATATTTTTTCAAGTCATCAGTTGATTGAAATATACTTAATTGATATGGCAAAATAGGGTCGGTCTTTTCAAAAAAATAAATGTTTTCATCGTTATTTATGAGTATGCCGCAGTGTATGTTCTCGATTTCAGTTTTTGTTTTACCCCATAAAGAAACCAGTTGTATTTTATCCCCAGTAAACACGACATCTTTACTTCTCCAATTATTTTTTACTGAATCGGTGACTGATTCATCTAACGGAAAAGAAGCGAATAAAGCGGCATACTTGAGATACTCGCTTTCATATTTATAGCCGCCATAGAATTGATACTCTTCTTTTATATTTTCTGTTTCAATTAAGGTTGTAGTTGTCGTTATAAATGAATTGAAAATGATTAAAGCTGCTCGCCTACAATTCAAATCCTCAAATTCATTATTAGTAAACAAATCTATTGCTGTTGTATAGTTGTATATATCCTTCGTGATCGTTGCTTTTGCCCAATCTCCACGTAGATGATTTATAGCATAATCTCCCTTGCTATATATGGCAATGAAGTAAATAATGTTATCGATATCCTCGGCAGGCACGTCAGCGTTTGATAAAAGTTCCTTTAGTTCACCAATGCCCTGTTCGCTTGTTACATTATTATAATTATATTCTTGATTTTGACCTGAACAAGATGACATGAAAATAATTAAAAACAAAACGGCGAAGAGCCTGAACCTGTTCATCACTATGTCCCTCCTAAATATAAATACTGTTTGTTCATCTTATCCCATAGGCAAACCAAAAAAATGCACTAAATTTATTATATCAGAACAACCCGCCTAAAACAACGCAAAATCATTTTTGCCAATATCAACGGCAAAAGCGTAACGGCAAGATGTAGATATTTACCACTTTTTGACAGAGGCAACCGAAGCCGGATGCCATGTTCTCAATGGGCTGGCTATGATGGTCTACCAAGGCGCGTGTCAAATAGAACTTTGGGCGGGCGCGAAGGATTGCGCCGGGATAATGTTTGAAACGGTTCGGCAACTCATCGAAAAAGAATAATCATCACAAATTCTAAAGAGAGGATTTGTTTTGCATGAATGATTTGCTGGAAAACAAAGGCGTTGTGGAGATTCATGGAAAGGTGTTTGGAGGAGAAAAGGCGTTTATCTGCATTCCGCTGGTACCCAAAACACTGGAACAGCTAAAGGGCGAGGCCACATTTTACCCATACCATTCAGGAGGACGAAATCATTAAGCAGCTGATAAAGGCAGAAAAACTAGGGGCGGACATTTTAAAAGTTTCCATGATGGCCATCCCGAGATCGAAAAGCCACACCATTCGGGCGGCACTTCTGGCCACTCTGGCGGAGGGGACCTCGGTAATCCGCAACCCCTTGCTCAGCGATGGCTGCAAAGCAGCATTGCGCGCTGTGCGTCAATTCGGCGCCCAGGTGGAAGGGCGCGAAAATGAATGGCGGATTACTCCGCCAGAAGACGGGCTCCATCTGCCGGATGATATAATAGACGTAGATAACTCAGGAACTGCTATGATGTACAACAGTTGAAAACGGCGTGGTCGCTCAACCCGAGCGGCCACGCTTGTTTATTGATTACCCTTAGCGAAGGCCCAGTTTCTATAAAGAAGCAATGAGAATATTACTAAAAACACGATAGACAGCCAACGGACAAGGTAATGTAAAAAGACTATTAGCTTGATATTGTTCTGCTGGCAGTATACAGTTATTAATGCCTTTCTGTTCAAGTAATAAAATTTCCATTGGAAGGTTGAGTGTTTTTGCGTTTTTTCTCGTACTATAAATGACCGGTTAATTTAAGTTCCACAGCGGGGTGAAATTTTTGAATGATACAAAGATAATAAACGCAATAAAAAGTGGTAATGAAGCCGTAATTGACCATGTAATAAACAAATATTCCAAACTCATGTGGTCAATTGCCAGTACCGTGCTCAAAAATGTGGCCTCAATGGAGGACATTGAAGAATGTGTTGCTGACGTATTTGTTTACCTGTGGCAAAATCCTGATAAATACGATGCAGATCGAGGGAAACTCAAAGTTTGGCTTTCGATTTTAGCCAGAAGCCAGGCCATTGATAAATATCGGCAACTGTCAAAGAGGAATACTATCCCTCTTGAGGATGCTCCTTTCATGGAGCAATTAGGAATTGTTGATGGTATTTTGGCCGCTGAAAACAAGCGACTCTTGATTACGGCTATTAAGGCTCTGGAAGAACCTGACCAAGAAATCTTGATAAGACGGTATTATTATGAGCAAAACCCAAGAGAAATTGCAGTTGCTCTTGATATGCCAGTAAAGCATATTGAAAATCATCTTTACCGAACTAAATTAAAACTACGCAATATGATTGCCAATTAGAAATGGAGGTTTATAAGTGAATTCATTCAATCGGGATAATCTAAATCATATCAAACACATTTTTGAGAATAGGGCGGGTGTGGAATTAACCGAAAGAAAAGCAATTCTCCGCCCCATCAGAACTGTGGCGGTATTGGTCGCTGCTATTGCCTGTTGCCTCTCGTTGACGGCTTTTGCCATAAATCTTTTTTCATCCTTGTCCGGTGATGATTTGGGTCTGCACGCTACCTATGACGGGAACGGTGTTGTTTCCATCATGGTGGAAAACAGGTCGGATAAAGAGCTTAATTTCCAGTCTGTACTAAAATTGATGCTGTGGAGTACCGGAGAGGAAATACAGCCTACTTCCGATACTATTGTTTTTGATGGAACAAAAATTAAGGCCCATGCCAGCGGTACAATGACGATTGATCTGTCAAATGCCTATGACATAGAAATGCTGGAAGAACCGTTGACCGATGATAGTTATTATTTTATCCTAACAAATAACAATTTTGTCTTTGGTCAGGATTGGACTTGTACCGTTAAGTTTGCCGAAACAATTATAACGCCTACAGAAGATATCCCCCCTGTTCAAGCGGATGAAGCAATTCTGCAAGAAGTTGCCGAGAGTTTACAATACTATTTTGAAACTATCACGTTTGACCTTGAAGAGCGCCACGCATTGAATGCAGAGTATATGAAAGCCTACGCAGAGCTTTTCGAGCAATTTGATGGGAATATAGTTCCTTCTGTTTCTCCCTTTACACTTTTGGTAGGAGATGCGCCTTCTGGCATTATCTTTGACAGTTCTGTTTCAACAGAACAACAGTATTTACTTGTGGGCGAACATTGGTCAAGTAGTGATACAAATTTTAACCTGTTAGCTACGGACACGGAAACCGCCCTCACAATTTCCGCATTGCTCCCGTTTACAAAATATACTGATGTGGATACAGGGACCTATCTCCCATTGTTTTATATTTTCATGTACGAAAAAGATACGATTGAGATTGAACGCGACTACGCATTTATCTATGGACAAATAATCAGTTTCTCAGCCCTTGAAAAGTACAAGATTTATGAAGATGAGCAGTATGTTTGTTACGAAGCAAGTGAATTGATTTATTCTGATTTGACGGAACATATTCAAAGCTTTGTGAGCCAAAATCCTAATGTTCGCTACGATGAACAAGTCCAGATGCGAGTTGAAAATATCCATAGCTATTTCAAAGAAAACCTTAGCGAGTTGTTTTTTACAAGATAGGCTATATATATTTGGCTGGTCTGCTGACACAACGGCATAACAAAAAAACCGTTGTTTCGGCGGCTGAATAGGCACAATAAGATAGTAGCCGATCGGCGGTTTTGATAGGAAAAGTCAAAGCCGCCGATTTCTAATGTTCGGATAGCGTAATAACTGCGCCAAATTTTAAGAGCATAGCGGCAATAGGGGGTTATTGCCATCGGCGCTCCCAGTGGAACCGGGGGGAGCGCAACCGCCGAAAATGCCATTATAAGAAATAAAAGTAAGTGTCGGACCATAAGTGCCATCGCCAATCGTGAGTGTGTTGCCGCTGGCGTTTGTGTCATCGGTAGGGACAGTCGCGGTTCCATTATTGCCATAGATGCCGGTGTATGTCCCGCTGGTGATCGTGTTGCTCGCCGCCAGCGCCGTCACCGGCAGCATGACAAGTACCATTACCGTCACAAGCAGCAGAGATAAAAGTTTCTTTTTAGTTTGCAGGGCGCTTTTCCTCCTCAATTTAAGTTTGCTTATTTTCATCGTCTGTTTTTCCGATCAGCGCGAGAAATTCGCCTATTCCGATCGGCCTCGGCCACGGCCTGCCAGTAGATGGTATTGCCGCCCGTTTTGGGATAAAAAATACGGTCGTCTTCCGCAAGCCCCGCGAAGCCCGGCAGTTCGAGTATCAGCTTTGGCCGCAGCATGACAAATGTGCCGTTGGACAAATCAATGTCAATACCTTCCCTGTCCGCCGCCTCAACCCGGATAAACCGAAGCCCGCCGTCTTTGACAGATTCATTCACCTGATCCTCTCCCATAAAAGCAGCAAAAGCGCCCGCGTGGGCGCTTCACAGATAAGCTAATTCAATTTTAGCATACCGGGAGAGAAAAAAGATAAAAGGTCGCCAAAATCATACAATTCAAAGATCGCAGCAGTCTATCCTGTAGCCGCTGCAGTATTCGGTCGTAATCGTAACCGAGGTGTTTTCACCCGCGGACAGCTTACCGCGCAGCTTGGAAATGTGGTCTTTGGCTACGCGGGTATCCGCGTTGGCCGATAAACCCCATACCGCCTCGTATAGCCACCATCGATAAAGAACAGGATAGGAAAAGCTATCATAAATACCGCCACTACCGTTATCAGATAGCAGCGTTCATAACGCCCGGTGCGGTTTGCATATCGGAGCAAAGCGAACGCCGGCGCGGACGCAAGCAGGTTGACAACAACGCTTGCCATCCCCGCGTTTGTTATTACGCAAGATGTGGCGATCGCAACGCCGAGAACCATCCCGGTCAGCGCGAGCATACTAAAAATCTGCGCTCGAAAGTCAAGCTCCTCGCTCAGGTATTTGGCTTTTATCTTTGAAATCCCTTCATTTGATTTATCACGTCCTCACGATTTGAACGGGGAAAATTACCCCTTGATATTGAATTATACCACAAATTGTAGGGACGCGCTTGATTATTTGGCGTATTGGTATTTCGATTGAACGGAAGCTGGAGCGATTGTACAGATCACATCTGCAATTAAGCATTTGGGACAATTGAACATCTTATACAAAAAGCGGCAAAACCATTTACCTTTGGTTCCGCCGCCTTTGCCTGTATTGTGGGTGTGAAAGTTCAAGTCGGATTTTTCTCGTTCAAGGCTCGTTTCCACATAAAAAAGGACTTTTTGAAATCACTCTCAAAAAGTCCTTCAGGCCGCCTGTACGCTGGCTTTGAGGGCCTAAGTACAGATTAACCTATTGATTTGAAATAAGTGACCATTTTAGATATAGGCTAAATCAAACTTAAAATTTGGTGTTAGTCGGAGCGGAGATTTAATATATTTGTTTTTATGTTTTGATAATTTAGTATTAGCTCCAGATAAATTGTATATTATAAACATTAAAGGAAATTGAATTCCCCAAAAGCAATATATCTCCCGTCTTTATCCTTGATTTTCACCACGCATAATACATTTTCAAATGACTTGTTTGATAATCAGCAACAAGGCATTCCACATCATTCTTGCATTGTTTTCGTTTGCATCATACTTTTTCCTTATTTCAACTGAAGGATGGATTATATTACGGTAACATCTTACGAAGTTTGATAAATGATATTCTCCAATATCAATTAGGCATTCTTTTTTTGCTAACTCAAGAAGCTCGTTCAAGTCCATTTCTAAAACTTTTTTAATATTTGATTTGTTTTTAGTCAGTGATCCAATGTCATATTTTTGGTATCCGCTTGATATAATTTTCGATGACAAAATAGCTTCAATTGCACTACCGCACATGACAATACATGATTTGTATTGCTTTGTTGTTAACGTAATGGCAGCCTCCTTAACGTCTCGAACCAAAATCTCTTTGAAATCCAAATCAGGAATTGAGTCAATTGCAGATTCAACCATTTGTGAATATCCAAGTCTTACTATCTCGTCATAGTTTAAGCCATTTGCTATTTCTTCATATGGCTCATTTCTTTTCAGCCTGTCATTTTCGTTAATTAAATACTCCTTGATCAACGGGTTAACGGCATATCGATTCACTTGATATACATCATCGGAGGAAACCTTTTCGAAATACCCATTCTTAAGCATCTTATCAAAAACTTCAGTTGCTTTTTGCGGCGATAAGGTCAATAATTTTGCTCTATCTTGATACCTACAAGAAAATTCTCCTTGCAAGTCCGCACTATTGTATATTTGATTAAGCTTTCCTAATAGCCAAACATTCTCATTTTTTACTGCAGTAAGAGCTTTTTCGTAATTTCTGATTAATCCACGAACCCTATCAAAATTGCGTTTGTACAGCTTTTCATCTCTACTGATATCGTAAGCTTTTTGAAAATAATCTACCGCTTTATTCAAATGTCCTCTTTTCTCGTATATTACTCCAACATTGTTAATCGCCGATGCGTTATTCTGTTCCTCTTTTATGATGTCAAGATATAATTTTTCAGCATCGTAACTTAACGGATTCAAATGCGCATAAGAGTATGCTATCTCAAATTTATAATCCGATTTAAATAGATAGGTTGGGTTTAATTGTTTGGCAAGCGAAACAATAAGCTTGTGTTTGTCTTGTAGTTTACTGTTGTAAATGACATTAACTAACGGCTCAAAAACATATGTCATGTATTTGCCTATGTCCATATCAAAACCGTTTGTCAGCTTATTAATAATGTCATCGCATATTTTTAATATTTCGGTTTCCTTACATTCTTCGTAAAAGTTGACTTCGTATATATCATTTTTCTCAGGGTCTAAATATTCACCCAGTATATTCATCAGCGAACAATACGCATCATAAAACTGCTTGAAATGCACTTGCATATTAAACAAGGCACAAGAAACATTTAAGTTTTTCTTATCTATCGATAAATAATTACTTAGGTATTTAACATGCTTCTTTTCATAGCGATAAATATCATAATATTTGCTCGGTGTATAAAGATAATACGCTTCAAGAGCATCGGTTTTCAGCTTACGTTTTTTATCTTTGGCAAACACTATTCTCAATTGAGAAAAAATATTCTTATAAACTGTTGAGAAATCAGCATAGATAGGACACCACGGTCCATCTATTAGATCTTCAAATGCCGACGATATCGGGATTTTATCAAAAATCATAACTGCCTCGTCAACTTCATTGCTATTCAATAAGCACCACAAGTAGCCCATATGATGGGAATATTTAAGCTCATTTGAAATATCTTGCTCCATAATGTTTTTAAAATTTTGTTTTGCAATATCAACATCCTTATTTTGTGTTACTAGTGAAAAAGAATAGAGTAGTGTACAGAATAATTTATGATAATCAGAAATGTCACTTACACTCAATACTTTCTGCAGAAAGCATTCAGATCGAACCCAATCGTTCGTAGAAATTAAAAAATCAATCGCCGATTCCAATAACTGCACATCCATTATATTCTTGGAGTCAATTTCATCGATGCACTTAACTTTTTCACTTCCGGATGTATGTTTTAGTAATCCGCTATATATCGATGGACTGTCAGGAAACTTTTGAAGTCCTTCTTTTAGATAATTTATGGCTACATTTTTATCTTCTTGAATATCTGCATAATGGAAATATGCCTTAGGAATCGAATAGCTGCTCTCAATACAACATAACAACGCACGGTGTGCAATATGTGTTTTTTTATCTTTATTATTCCACGCAGTATGAATACACCCTATCATATAATTGGCGTAACTTACACTTTCTTCGGAGGAGTGCGTATCAGAGCAAATATCTGACAGTTGTTTTTCTGCAGTAGAAAATTCATTATTCTCAATTAGTTGCCAAATGTTTTCAAAAATTAATTTTTCCTCAACTTTCATTATAAGCCTCTCCGTATCTATCAAACTTCCCATAATTGCTATAACATACCGTTATCTACAAATATCGCGATCAGCGCCCATATTAAGACATACCATATCGAATGTCCTGTTATTTGCCGGTTGTTACTATACTTCGGCAAATCCTCCTCGCTTTACACAGAACCCACAACTTCCGTCCCATCCTTAAACACGATACTGAGCGTGTTTTCCCCGGTCCGGATCACACGGAGCAGAAGCCGGGAGAACCTGTCGTCATACTCCGTCAGCTCCGGTGGGTCGGTTTCCATTAAAACCGCCAAATCATCCTTCAATTCCGTCACGCCAGCGGCATTGGCGGCGTCCAGGAGCGCCTCCAGCAGCAGTTTCTTGGAAATCACCTGATTGACAGCGCCCCGAATGGTTTCATGCAGCGCCTGCTCATCTAAAGTAATAGACCGCTTGCAATATCTCTTGCCATGCTCCAGCCGGTTGACGCAGCGCCAGACAATGCGTTTACTTCCTTGATGCGTCCAGGTGACGCGGCGGTACGGCGTCCCGCATTCGCCGCAGACAAGGATTTCCGTCAGCGCATATTTCCCGCTGTATTTGGACTGCTCTGTCCTCGCCGTCCTGGAGGGTATTTTCCTGCGCATGCTGCCGCGCCGCGCGATTTCTATCTGAACCTTATCAAATATCTCCCTGCCGATGATGGCGGGATGGTTGTTTTGAACATAGTATTGGGGATACTGGCCGGTATTCTTTCTGCTTTTCTTCGTCAGAACATCTTCTATATAGCTTTTTTGAAGTAAGGCGTCCCCGATATATCGTTCGTTTTGAAGGATGTTTCGGACTGTGGCCGGCGACCATTTACTTCCGCCCTTTGTCGTGGGAATTTGATCCGACTCCAAGTCCTTGACAATCTGTCCCACACTGTTTCCCGCAAGATAGCGGTCAAAGATTCTGCGAACAACTTCCGCTTCCTCCGGTAAAATCTCCGGAGTTCCGTCCGAGCCTCTGCGATATCCGAGTATATCGTGAAAAGGAACGTTGCCCTCCTTGAAGCTTTGATGAAAGCCCATGCGGACATTTTTGGACAGCGATTCACTCTCCGCCTGGGCCAGACTGCCCATGACGGTAAGGATCATCTCATCATTGTCCTCCAGCGTCCGGATGTTCTCTTTTTCAAAAATCACGCCGACACCCAGCGCCTTCAGTTTACGCACATATTTGATGCAATCCAGTGTGTTCCGGGAAAACCTTGATACCGACTTGGTCAGAATCAGGTCAATTTTACCCCGCTCGCACATCCGGATCATTCTGTTAAACTCTTTGCGGTTCTTTGTGTTGGTACCCGTAAGCCCTTCGTCGGCGAAAACGCCGGCAAGTTGCCAGCCGGGGTTTTCCATAATTGTAGTAGTGTAGTACTCAATCTGGGATTTGTAGCTGGATAACTGTTCTTCGCCTCCGGTGGATACGCGGCAATAGGCCGCGACCCGGAGCGGATATGCGTTGCCAGTGCCTTCCGGGCGGGGAGTGGGCGTGGCAGGTATCTCCAGAACGGTTCTTTCACTCATTGCGCGCCGCTCCCTCCCCAAAGGCGTCACGGAGGTCTTGCATTTCAATCAACAGCAGCTTGAAACGGGGAGAAAGGCCGGTGAGGAATTCGCAAGCGATGACGGGATGGGCGAAAGTTCCGCCGTATCTGCCGGATTTGGAGATAAGCCCCTTGCCGTTTGTCTGCTCAATCCATGACTTTGCCGTCAGGGTGAATGTGTTGTCCCGCAGCCTGCTCCGTATGTCCTCACCGGCAGCAAGGTTAAATGCCGGGTTATTTGTTTCCTCCCACAGTTTTAAAAACTCTATGGTATTATGGTTTTGCAGCCAGGCCTGGATTACATAGCCGGGATTGTCCGGGTTGTATTCGCGGGCATATTCTGTCAGCGAAACATATTCCGCATTATTATCCGGCTCGCTTTCCAAAGAAGCGTTTACCGGGGCATGCTCCGTTTCCCGCGGTTCCGGTATTTGATCTGATTCTTCCGGGATTATTATGTCCGTCTGTTGCTGCGGTTGGGGAGCAATCGGAATATCGAAATCGTCTACATTGGCGATTTGGAATCGTTCATAAAGAAAACGCTCCATTGCTTCGTATTGCTCCTGTGTGATCTTGCCGGATTGGAGGAGCGTTTTGAGATATTTTTCTTTCGCAAACACATACATGGTGTGCTTGCTGACGGCATGTCCCGTTTCCGGCATAATATGTCCTCCTGAATGTTGCATTCAGGAATATTATACCAAAGATCTTCGATATTTCATAGCCTTTTATCGTAACGCCGCCATAGAGGGTATTGTTGGCTTCAACTCCGGCGTCAGGGAACCATCCCGATGGACTGTGATTGATTCGAGACCTTCCCGCACCGCCTGCGGATCAAGCTCAGGAATACCGAGTGTTTTGCATACAAAGCAGATCGCTTCTTCCTCCGTGATGGTGGGAGAGGATTTGCAGATTATGCTTCCATGCTCCACCCGATTGGCGCAGCGCCAGACCATCTCGCCGGAGGCGCGCTGCACCCTGCGGTAATTTCGTCCACACTCGGCGCAAACAAAAAGACCGCTCAGTACATTCTTTGAATGATACCGGGCGGCCTTTCGTTTGCCTGTGTCCAGATCGAATGTGGATCGCTTGTTTCGTTCGTCCTGAACCATGAGATATTTATCAAACCCGACAAGGTGGAGATAACGGTTGTCGGAGAGGATATCGGACAGAACGGCGGTGGACCATCGCTCTTTGCCAGAAGGGGAGGAAATTTGTTTTTCGTGGAGCAATTTCGAGATGCCGCTGATGCTGAGACCGGAGAGGTAAACGTTGTAAATCATTCCGACCACTTTTGCTTTTGGGATATCCAAGACAACTTTTGTGCCGCTATAGGCGTAGCCGTAAAGTAACCCGTTCATTTTGCAGCCTCCGTTTCTTTCATTCTTAATTCTAACTGTCAGGTGGGTTTAGAATTGCGGAAGAACACTTTGCGATTTTAATTCCACCTGTGGGGTGGGATTAAAACGCCATGCGAGGATAAAAATTGCCTTTTTCGCCGTCATGGCGTGAAAAAAGCCCCGAAATCGGGGCTGAAAAAGAACTAAATCCACCTCTAAGTTAGACTTAAAAGTGGATTCATTCGCTGGTGCGGATGAAGGGACTCGAACCCACACGTCTTGCGACACGAGAACCTAAATCTCGCATGTCTACCAATTCCATCACATCCGCATATTTAAAAAATTGTGTTCCCCTTGGAAAAGCCAGCTTTTTTATGTTCCACCGCCAATTCAACTTTTTTCACGTTTGAACTAATTCAGCGGTATTATACCGACTTTGCCGGCAAAAGTCAAGGGAAAGCCATCAATCAACACGGCAAAAGCACTTACTTTAAGGGAAGAAGATAATCTCTAAAACGGAAATATCAAGAGCAGCAATAAACATGTTACGTTTAAGGCTGGTTTTTCTGCCGATGGCGGCGGAAGGGAGGAAAGGTAAGGCTGTTTTTCGCATCACTTTCCAGTTTAACGGGGAATTGTCCTTGCGCATACGCGCATCGTCCTCGCCGAAAGTGACGTCAAGCTGCCAGTGAAGCGGATTCTCAATTGACCAGTGCCTACGGACAGAATCCGCAAAACGCTCCACACTTGTTACAGAAGTGAGAAAGTATCGTGTTTCAATTCGGGTTTGTTCGTTTTCAAGAACAGTGGAATGTACTGCTCCGATTGCCGCCGTGGATCTCCTATCTTCCCTGCATTTTCTATCAATTCTTGTATCTTCATGACATACAGTATATCACGCCACGTTCCCTTAACGGTAGTGCTTTTGCCCTGGTTCAATCAACCGAGAGTACGCTGCGGAAGAATCTCCCGCGGATGCCCGGATGCGTTATTCCCTCTGCAGGAAATGTGTGTATAAGGGAGAATAGCAAACGTGCATTGATACTGATACTAATTATCCAATTAAAGTGCAGATATCTTTGCGGTCTTTTTCCCGTGCTGCTGCGTTGTCCGCCTTGCGGCGCGAAAAAAATCCTCGCAAACCGATTCGTCTCTTCAATCGAATATTAGCATTACAATACCACTTAACTGTCCGTAAATTCCATAGGAGATTTCCTTGATCCAGACTGTGGTTTATGTTGACCTTGTGGACGGGGATGATCGCTTTTATCCCACAAAATGACACCACAGGGGAATTGTAATCATTGACAGCAATATTGTCAGGACAACACATTTTGTTGCAAATGGCGCATCACTGTCATAACGTGACGCGAAAATTGCAGCTGTTGCACCAGCTGGCATACCTGTCATGATAACCGAAACGCCTGTTGCTGTTTTGTCCAATCCAAATAAAAGACAAAGAGCAAAAGCAGCCGCGGGCAAAATAACAAGTCTTAGGATACTGAAACAAATCGTTGTTTTATTAAAAATTGAAAATATATTTACATCCGCCAGGATTGTCCCGATGATAAACATGGTCATTGCTGAATTGCAATTTCCAATGTATCGAATGGAAGATATAATAACAGTTGGAAGTTGAATCTGTGTTATCATAAGGAGAATGCCGAGATACACACCAACCAGACATGGGTGTGTCATGATGTTTTGAATGACTTTCTTTTTGTCTGTGGTACCAGAGACAAAATAGGAGGTCCCCACTGACCACATCACAATCCTCATTGGAATCAGGAAGATGGATGTATACAATAGCCCCAAATTTCCATAAAGGCCCTCTGCGACAGGATTCCCCAAAAAGCCGCCATTGGAAACAATGGTGCAGTATTGCAATACTTTCTTTTGCTGTCCAACATAATGATTGAATATAAATTTGTTTAAAATAATACATAAGAACTGCAATAAAAAACCAATCACAAGAATAAAACCACATGATACCAATACGGAACGGTCAAATTCAATCAAAAACGATTTGATAATGTTGCATGGAATTATGATATTAACGCACAGATCAGTTAAGCAACGCTTCCCGGCATCGTCAATAATTCCTCTTTTCTTCAAGAGGACGCCTGCCAGAATCATAATAAAAAGCGTACCTTGCAAGCTGATGGAATCAATAATCCTCATATTATCTCCGCCTCACTGCTGCCGGACTGGGCTTGGGCGGCATGAAATATATTCTGATATTTTTTCCTCCCAACGTTCGAAAGAACCTGAGGTAAAAACCAATCACTGGCAGAATGGCAATGACTGCCAACAAAAATAAATGCGGTACCATGAAACCCCTCCCCCTGATCAAAGTATATATCCCAATAACATCGTTGTCTAACTGTTATATTTGGTTTATAATACAAATAGAGCTTGTGGTTTGGAGGGGGAAGACAATGAACTTTCAAAGCATGGATTACTTTGTGATGGTAGCCAGAGAATTAAGCTTTACGAAGGCGGCCGAAGCACTGCATATCACGCAGCAGACACTAAGCGCACATATTGCGGCGATGGAGCAAGAACTTGAATGTAAATTACTCGTCCGTCATGTGCCTTTGGAATTGACCTATGCGGGAGAAGTATTTTTGCGTTATGCGGTTGACTTTCAAAGAAAGTATTATGAAATGCAGCGTGAATTCGGAGACATTGTGCATCACGAGAAGGGGAAGCTTCGCATCGGTGTTGCTTACACAAGGGGGCGGACAATTATGCCCGATGTGATCGAACGGTTTCAGTTGCAATATCCGATGATCGAGATTCAAGTGATGGAGCGCGCCAATGATGTTCTGCGAAAAATGCTGCTCAACGGCGAAATGGACCTGATCATTGCAAATTTACCTGATAGAACCCCAGGTATTGAACTTCTGGACTTTTATGAGGAAGAAATTGTACTGTTTGTATCGAAAAAATTATTGTCAACGGTTTACGGAGAAAATATGCAATCAACCATCGAACAAGTGGAGGAAAACGGAGATTTTTCATTGTTTCGTGATTGTCCGTTTTTATTGAATAATCAGAAAGATATTGCGGGGCGTATTGGGCGGCATTTGATGAAACGTGCCAACTTTCATCCCATGATAAAGGCACAGTCGGAAAATATGGAAACGCTGCTTGACCTCTGCGCGAAGGGAATCGGAGCCTGCTTTTGCCCGGAAAACTTGGCCGCTAAAGTATTGAACGAACAGCAATTATCCCAGCTATATTCATTCAGATTTGATGATACTGCCCGTTATCCCATTCGCTTTGGATGGCTGGAGGAAACGCATCAATGGAGTGTAATTTCAAATTTTGTAAATAAGGCATTAGATTTCGGGGCGTAGTTTTATATATGTTCACGTATGGAAAGATGGAATTGAGATGTGAATAACGTCATTCCTGTGGGTAATTGATACGATTGGAGGCGGCATGGGAGCCAAATATCTCATGTATCCGACCTCGGCTAATACTCCTGCCGGTTGTCTGGTAACAGGCAATCGTATCGATACGGGTGAACTGCCCGGTGATTTAGCAATAACCGGGGACGGACCGCACCGAAAGGGTAAGGCCAGAAAGGTTATGAACGGGTAGTCACCAGGGCCGTAGTCGTGAAGATCCCCTGTCAAGAAACAGGGAGTAGCGAAGGGCCTTAGTCTTACTTTGAAAGTAAAACAGTATTTCCAATTCGCCACCATTGGACGCAAAAGACTAATCATAACGGAAATGGGGCGATAACAGCCTATGAGTATCAACAATATTTTTTATGTGGATATGGAAAAGCGGTTTGACGACTTCAAAAATGGAATTATCAACATGCGCGCGCTTCATCCTATGGTGTATGACGAAAATAACGTTGCGCTTGCGGTACGTGGGTTGAGCCGAAGTCCCGGGAAAATGGCCTTGGGCCGGACGGAACCAATTATAAAACGTTGGAGAAATACTCCGTTGTGGAGCTTTCGGCAATCGTCAAAGACCGCCTTTTCAAGAAAACGATGGATTATGTCAGACGGACGTATATCCCAAAAGGTAATAAAAAAGACGGGAAAAGGTAGTCCGGCATAAGACGGGATTTGTTTCGAAGTGTGGCGTAGCGTAAAAGCCACGCCATTTCTTCCTGTGCCGGAGTATTCAGTTCCGGCAAAATCCCCAGCAGGTCATAGTTGATGTGAATATTCTGCCTGCATTTTCCGCCCGATTTATCCGGTGCGTCCACAAAAACCTTGCTAACCAAATCATTCAGGATAGTTGGGGTCAATTCCGTTAAGTCTATATACTGCTTGCATTTACGGATAAACCGTTCCAAATCTTCGGCGTGCTGTTCCTGTTCGTCCAATTCTGCTTGCCATTGTTCCAGCTTGCTTTCCAAGCCGGCTTGTTCCGCTTCGTAATCAGAGGACAATTCCTCAAAGCAAATATCATTGAGTTTTCCCCTTACGTTGTCCTCCGATAACATTTGTCAAGGAGGTTTGTCCAATTTTTAAAAATATTTTATAATGTATTCCCGCTGCCACTTGCCAAAGGCTTTTGAATCGGCAGGATA
>Ga0153920_1000237_pt1 | contig 21887 bp, 20 predicted proteins | sample TSNJ004MetaG_FD_104713 | JGI IMG/M metagenome (GOLD analysis project Ga0153920, IMG submission 104713) | Attine ant fungus gardens microbial communities from New Jersey, USA - TSNJ004 MetaG | ecosystem: Host-associated > Fungi > Mycelium > Unclassified | place: USA: New Jersey, Brendon T. Byrne...
ACCCAACAGATGGGATCCCTGATCTAAATGCCTTCTTAAGGATGCGGCGTTACTCCTCTGCGTATACTGATCACAATGGACCACCAGCACAAGGTTTATAAGACGAATACTACTACTTTTGTCTATCAACGCTCAGTTACAAGTTCTGGCCTTGATCACGGTATCTGAGCTTGGTACCACATCTCCACCTTCAGTCTCTAACTGACTGATAAGTCCCCTTAAGCCAAGGGCCCAGCTATGTATGGAGGTGGCTAGTGATTGTGATAACCACTGGCCAAGGGTTGATTTATATATGAGAGTAAGAGTGAGCAAGGTTCAAGGCAGACAGTGCTCAAGAAGTGGATATTGAGTTCTAGTGTAGTGACTTAGCCTGAGGTGACTTAATCACCCTCCTAGTCCGAGTTGACAAGAAGAACTCAATAGAGTTTCCATTCAATTGTGGTACACTACTTATACACCTCCCATGTTTACTTCTATTTATAAACTCCCGCATGTCTCCTTTTAGTTGTTTCACATGTCTGCAGATTTAAAAAGAAAAGAAAAAGAAAAAGAAAATAAATAATGACTTAGCCATTTTAGCCATGTCATGACAAGTACTAGTTAGTAACAGTGAGTGACTAGTTGAGTCAGAGTCTATAAATGGGTTAGTCCAAGGTTTCCCCATTTATCCTAAAGTTCATAACTATAATAATATTTGTCCATAATTACTCCAAGGTTTATCCAACATTTCTCCTTTTAGTCCAATGTTTATACTTAGTCCAATCAAGTCTGAAGTCCTAACCTTGATGTATTAATATATTATCTATTGCATTATCTTTGTCTCCCTCCTCTCTTATTGCTATTATTTCTTCTACCATCCACTTGTTATTAGTCCAGGGCTAATAATAGTCATAATCCCAATGCAATTCCATAACAGATAATACTGGGTATTACACTAGATAAGTTTGAGCTCATTCTTGTTTATTGCTTTTTCCTGTTTAGAGTGCTGGACCCATAACCTGAAGACATATAACTCAGACGTCTTGAGTAGATGACTATATTAATCACCTAAAGAAATATAACTACAAGTATTAATGAGCAAACAATGATACCTTAAGAAACAATGCCCTTACCTCAGATATCTTGAGTAGACAACTGAGGTATAACAATAGTCTACCTACATATATATACTAATTGGGTATAGTTGGGTGAGTATATTATAATAGAATGATGAAGTAATAATAGGAATGTATTGGAAGAAATAAGAGGTTGGACTATATTTCAACAACAACAATAGCAATTGAAGTCCTCTTGACCTTTATCAGATTTACCATGACATATAAAACACAGAGGGTTTTTGGTAATGGTATATGGAGTTGTATTCTTTACATGCAAATCTCCACTTGTTTATTGTATGTGTTTTACTGTGATGGAACCTTGTTATTTATACCATGAGTTGGAAACTAGATATTATTGATCTGACTGATGACTTCTCTATTCAGTGTCTTAGTTAAGCCTAGACTATAAACAAATGGAATAGAACTCATTCTTTTCAAAGTTATCTCAAGCCTGGTAGTCATTTGTCTCTTTCTAAGTTTACCTAGTTTTATTTACAGGATCCTAAGCTAGTATGTGGCTATTATTGCCAGTTTTCTCCTTACTGACCATAATTATTAGCTTACTGTGCTTTATTTATCCCTTCATTGTAAGTAAAAGCACTTTTCCTTAGATCTATATCATTACTGCTGATTTGTATGTTGTTTAGGTATTGCAGTTGATACTCAGTTTGCTTCTAGCAAACTGTTCTTTGGACAAAAGTATAGATTCCAGGCCAATGGAACCCTTGATGTTCTATCATCTAGAGTCCAATAGGGATACTGAAGCAGATAATTTATGAGATGATAGATAGAACATTTTCTGTTATTCATTCTAGTAGATGATGTTGGATGTAGATAGCATACTACCTATTGTTTTGCTTGTTTCTCTTCCATAATATAATTAATAAGTTGTGATAAATTGAGTAAGACAGTTGATACCAACAAAACAGGAAGATCAAACAAGATGTATGATATAATCCTGGATTACAACAACTTGAGGAATCTATTTGAGTCAACAGTAAAATAAAATAAAGCAAGAATGGAGATATATACCATTAACAATTCATGGACTATGGATTTGTGTCTCACATATCCTGGTTTCTGTAGAGCAATAGTCATAGGTTCAAAAACTCATTGATATGAATTGAATGAAGCATAAGTTTAATTGAAAAAAACCTAATACAACTAACTTGAACCATAACATGTTTCATAAATGACACATCTTATATAAGGATCAATTCTGAGACCAGTCAGAGTAGTATCCAAAAGAGATACTTCACAGGAGACATAATTATCTTTGTCTTGTCTTTACTCTTCTTAGAGTTGAAACAAGATATCATGACTGCAAATATGGTAGGAGAGTCTGTGACCTTGTTCTATAGGAATTTAGAAGACAAAGTAAATTTTATCAGCAGAAACAGCTAGACTGACCACTCATGTCAATAATACTATGCTTATCTAGCTTTGTGTGGAGTACAAGGGCATCAACTATACTAAATGTGATTTGGTATATCAGAGAGAGAGATATAGAGGTAATCTAGCAGCTTCAGGCTTATAGTAGTCACCTTGCTAGTGATTTATCTTGATGTTCAAGTACATTAGTATGTAGATCATGTTTGAAAAAAGAAACTCAATAGAGGAAATAGATGAATAATGACTGGAGTGTGTACAAGGCCAGACTATCAAACTTACTCAAAACAAGAGTGAAAATCAGCCAAGATGGAGGGAAACAAAACCCCAAAATGTGTTCATATCTGCAGTAACATCTTTCATAACCTGTATTACAATTCTCAATACAATACATTCTTTTATGTGACCCTTGTCTTAACTTTGAGAAAAAGGATGTATAGGTATAAAGTATACAACCAGACTGTCAACAATATAGCTGTATCTACTAAATATAGGCCATTCAATCAAAAGAAGTCAGGGCTGGAAAAAAGAAGGTAAAGGGAAAAGTGCACACATAAAAGATATTTTGGCTGTGAGCAGGTAGAATTGTAGAGTGATGTTGACTTTGACTATTACAAAATATTTTTTGAGTCCTCAGTTGGATTACCTGCAGGAAAATCAGAATGCCAACATATTCTTCCCAGGAAATATCTTCTTGGCTTCTTGGTTTTGGCATAAACAAGGGAAAGCCCTTTCAACTTGATTTTATCTTTTGACAAGATAAAATGAACTAGTTAAGCTGATCAGCTGTTAATAGTAATAAATCATTTCCAAGAACAGCAATATTACTATATCATATTGAAAGAATATCCAAAAGCATTGGGACCATTTTCATGGCTCTGTAATTGCCTATTTGGGCATGGTTTAGAATTGCCCTTGTGGCTTTTGCATATGGAGAGATGAAATAGCCAAAGTGGAACATCCATATGCTACCATTTGCATAGGCTGGAGTATTAGGATGGACTTAGAATGAGTCTCTACCCAATTGGTGAGGATTGAAAGAAAAGAACTCAATAGAGTTCCCTATCTTATTTTACTACTACTTATACATATTTTATATGGTCTGTGCACTAATGTTCCCATAGTCACCTGACCTTCCAGAATGTTCTACAATCACCTGACTATGTCTTACATAATCTTCCCACACTATTTATAGACCAAGGTCATTTAATAACCTGATATTGCTAATAAGCTGTTGGAATGCTGGTGATATTTTTGGTTGCTAAAACAACTCATAACATAGAGTAGCTTTTTTGCAATTCTCTATGTTGATGGTCAGGTATCACAAATGGTCACTTACTGATTTGTGATTGAGTGATTTGATAATCAAAGAGCTCAAAAAAGCAAAGTTAGACAAGCAGCAAAAAATGTTAAGTCTGAGGTTTATCCTCAGACATACAGTTTTTAAATACATGATTGTAGTGGTCTGTGCACAAGGACAGCCTACTACATGATCACTACCTATTGTTCTACATATAGGAGTACTATTGTTCTTGAAATAGAAATAACCTAACTATCTTAGGGCAGTTCTTTGTTCTATTCAAGGATAGATGATAATTTATAGGTAAAGATCAGTGTTATGTGCAAACATTGAGGACCTTGTATCTCTATAGGATCTTATTACCTCTAGATCTATTCATAACTGAAAGAAGTGCATTGAAGAGAGCTTCACAATGAACATCAAAGCAAATAATTATATTAAGCAGTTTCTGAGATATTAGCAATTTACTGTTTGGTAACTTGGTGACCTCTAACTGATCTGTTGATAACTCGGTGAATACTGATTGCCTTGAGATTCTTTTGGTATCTTTTGAAAGGTCTTCTTAAAAGCTTTTGGTAATCATTTAGATTGTTGAAATTGGTCAAGTATTCCTAGAGTTATAGTCCAAATGAAGTTTGTGACAAAGAATATATATATATAGGGAGAGGCACAATACACATAACAGGCAGTATCTTCAACAAGGCAGAGAAAAATCAGAGAGTAGATATACATGTATCACAGATACATATAAGTTGATTTAGAATGTCTGAAAGACAGAGCACAGCTTACAAGTCCTGTAATGCCATACTTTCTAGGATGGACTATATAGCTAGATCTGACAAAAACTCAACAATGTGTCTTGGGTTCTCCTGACTGAAAATGTAGAAACCTGACTGAATTGGGCAAAATAATAGTCAAGATTCCCTCTAGGATCTGTCTTGATTTTTGCTTTGTTCCACATAAATTATGTTCAAGAGCACACTGAACAATCCAAATGATGATTTGAACACTGTAAAAGACAATAAATCAGCAAAGTTACTGCCACTGATCAAGAATACAGAACAAACTCAATTCTCTCTAATAAAGGGTATTTAGGACATATATTGTCAAACTGTTGTACCCCACCAGCCACAAGAGCTTATACTAGTACACATGTGCCATGATAGTCCTAAGTTGGCAATCTGAGATATGTCCACCCAAGCTAGTATATCTTTTGTAGTCCATGTATAGTTCATATATGCTCATAACCATAAGCACATGAAACCACTAGTAGTATTATGCTTGAGGGTTTTCTCTGAGTTTTACAGAGTTTCCTAATCAAGAACTGATCTGTTGCTATTCAACTTATATAGTCATATACAATGGTGGATTGAAAATCATTCAGCTTGACAGCACTGTCTATCCTAATGTTCACTATTGCCAATAAACAGCTTTAGGTAGAATTTATACTCTGGACAAGTACACCCACATCTGATCTTAGGATGCTCCTTATTAAATTATTTACCTTTTCTTAGGTAGCTACTGTGTAATATGGTATTTGCACCCTCCTCAGGATTATGGCTATCAAAATAAGCAGCATATTCCATAGTATCAAATATGATAATAAATGGTAGATAAGATTTATATATATGGGTGATTGTGGCTTGTTCAAGGATAAATCAAAAATTGGAGATTGACAAGTGACAAGTACTTTGAGACAAAATACCCCATTCATAAAATCATACCCATACATAGATAAGGCATTATAAAAACAATCATTGTGGCCATTGTGTGATGAACTTGACATTGGCTGTTGGCCAGGCATACTCATCAACTAATGTATGGCAATGAGCTAGACAACTTAAAGCTTCTCAAAAATTCATTAACCAATTTCTGGTTCAACCTCTTGTAAGCTACAAGATAAAAGGGTTTTAACAATAAGCTGAATGATTAGAATTATAAAAACACTGTTCTTTAGTGAAACTGGCAGTGATATTAGCCAAGAAAGGGGTATGAATAAAAGCAATATTGTCAAGATATTGGTGAATGTTGGTCTTGTAATCATTTGGTTTGTATATGGATACAGGAATATGATGTCTACAAGACCATTTCATGATATTTGATGAATAAATTTATAGTAAAATTGTCAAAGTACTCAAGGATATGTAACTGTATGTTCTGAGCTCCTACCCTAGCAGCCTCCCCATTTGTTTTCCTCATTTCTTGAGTTCTTTTTTTTGTGTTATTGCAGCAAAGAGTGATAAGTTAATCACTAAGGGATTGGTCATTTGTAGTAACTTAGTCTAAGATAACTTAACCACACTCCTAGTCTGAGTTGACAAGGAGAACTCAATAGAGTTCCCATTTGATTATAGTATACTACTTATATACATTTTGTATTTACTTCTATTTATAAAGTTCCATACATCTCATTTGAGTCATTTCCTCTCATACATTTGTCAATTATTAAATGAAAAAGAAAAAAAAAGAAAAGAAATATAAATAATAACCTAGCTATTTTGGCTATGTTATGACACCATCCCTCTCTCAAGATTTCTCATCCTAAGGATTTTTACAATTCATAGTGGGAATCACAAATATTCCCCATTTCATTGTCATCTTCCTTTGTCTATTTTCTAACCCCTGAGTTTTCTTGCTTGATTCCTTCTTCTTTCTTTATTATTTCCATTGTTTTTTGTCCTTTTACTCATCCTCCTTTCCATTGTCTCCAGTTCCTTTCAAGTCTTCTCTAATATTATTTATCATATCTCTTATCCAACCACCCAAATAATTTCTTTGCTATAAACCTTCCCAGGAATGGTTCTCTCCTAAATATTTCTTTTTCTCTTTCTTGTCTCCTTATATCATGACTCAGCCAAATGGCTAAGTCATTATTTATATTTCTTTTCTTTTCCTTTTCATTTAATTAGGAAATCAATAGATGTGCTGAAAAGGGCAAAAGAGGTTTTTACTATGACAAGCAAGTAGGGAAAAAAGTGGTAACAGTCCTCAATTGCATGCTAAAGAGTTCATGGAGATGAATAGGTAGTAAAGGTATCAGAAAGAATTAAAAGGGAGAAAGCACAGCTTATTTGTAATGTAAAAATAGTTGAAATGATTGTAAGATTAATCTAGATCCACCTTGTATGGTGTCCCTAAGATGCCAACCTTTACACACTGTAACAAACTCACTATTAAAGTAGTTAGTAAACCACTCCTGGGCCTTACCACACTCAGTCAAGCCCTCATCTGCACCCCCAACACCAAACCTTATAGATATGATACAATCTGAGCCAATGACTAGTCAGGCTTTCCAAACCTGCTACCTTGTAGAAGATTATCTAAGCAACCACTATGCCTTGTCTCTAGAAAGAGTAGGGTATAGATATGAAACTCATTTACCAACTTAATCTCCCACCAAGATCATCCCTTTTACACTCAAAAGAATTGCATCTGATGACCTCAAGAGCTTTTGAGATGAAGGCAAGGGCCAAGAAAGTACTGCCTCTTTCTCTCCACTCTGAGAAGTATATTAGAAATTACAAATGTTGAGACTCAATTGACATAAAAAGAAAACTCAGCACTAATCCTCCCTTGCCACTTTTCTACACAGCCTTGCCATATGGACCCTCCTAACTTCCCTTTCTGAAGCAACATGCCAACATGTTACTACCATGTGCTTCTGCTCCACCTCTATACTACCACCCCTAAACATCCCTTTTTAACTTCCTACTTGGCTGCTTTCTATTCTAAATTTGATCTAGAAACCAGTTTTAACATGTGCCAGTGTTCCAGCTTGTGTGTTGATCTAGTATGACATTATGCTCTTTGGTTGTACTTATGCTAAGGTAATCAGAGCCTGTTAATAGACTCATTAATTGGTCATTTGGGTTTCATGTTTATCTAAGTCTATTCTAGATTTAAAGTATATAACACTCCAGAATATAACCAAAATTCCTGAGTCCTAGAGGGTAACCTCTAAACAGTCTACTCCTAATCAACCTAATACTAGTCTATCATATTTGTCTCTTGAAATGTGCACTAATTGGTAAATGACAATTTGGTTATTGTACAGTAAAAGGGGCCTTTCTAGAGGTTCTCTGGTATGACTAAGGACTTGTAGGAGGTTTCTAGAGTGAACTCAAATACTGAATTCAGGGGTATAAAGCATATCCTATATCACAAATTCACAGAAAATTCATTGGCAGTATAATAGTACAAGAAGGAATGACTCAAAGGAGATGCATGGGACTTTATAAATAGAAGTAAACATAGAATATGTATAAGTAGTGTACAACAATCAAATGAGGACTCTATTGAGTTTTTCTTGTCAACTCAGACTTGGAGGGTGATTAAGTCATCTCAGACTAAGTCACTACACTAGAACTCAATTCTTTCATTGGCACTGCTCATCACAGAGCCCTACCATCTCTTATTCTCTTATCTTCCTTAGTACCTGGGTAACACAACTCAGGACCACTACAACATAGCCAGGCCCTAGGCTTAAGAGGACTTGATAGTCAGTTAGGAACTATCAGTGGAAGCACAGTACCAAGCTTAGGTATTGTGTCTGAGACCTGATCTTACAATTGAGTGGTGCTCAGTAGTTACTTGTACCTTTTTGCTTTATAAACCCCATGCTGAAGTTCCATTGTAGACTGTATATGCAGAGGAGTAACACTGCATCCTGAGAAAGGTATTTAGATTAGAGATCCTCTCCTTGGGGTGATAGTATAACCATAGTATTAGGGCAGTAGCAAGTAGAGTAGTAGGTGTCTAGCTGGGTGAAGATCTTGTACCTTAGTAGATGTAACATTAGTAAGATTAATTCTTATTTCAACCTCTCTGGAGAAATAACACCATGTCTCTAGAGCAATATAACTCTCTTATGAGTGGAATACTCAATTAACAGTGGGTTCTCACTAAACTAAGGGCAGAAATAGAAGGAACAACATACTGGGAATGTAGAAAGCTCAGGTATCTGGCCTGTAACTGCAAGAATAAGAAGAAGGGGGCAAAGGGAAAACCAATTTCCCAGAATAGATTTGAGGCAATAGCAAGTAGGGTGATGCAGTGTGAAGTGAGAGAAGAAGTAAAAGTGAGAAAACAGGAGACAGTAGAGAAAGGAGTACAATGTTTTAGATATTGGGGAGTAGGGTACTATAAGTGGGAGTGTCCAAATATTGAAGTTGAGAAGAAAAGAAGAAGAAGTGAAGAAGTGGCACATGCAGTTAGTCTGCAAAAGGTATAGCAAGAGAAAAGGCCAGCATGCTTCTTATAGAGAAAAGCACAGGAGTATTGTGGCGAGAGGGGTATTCCCCCAAGAAGTATAGCTCTAGAAAAGCAAGGATAGAAGACAAGGTAGGAGGTGGTAATATTTGTGGAGTATAGGGGGTGCAAGTACAAAGGTACCAAAATACAAGAGAACCAGAGACAGGGTTTTTGTCTCTGGAGAACAACTGAAGAATATTTGGTGTAGCTGATGTCTTGAAGCATGGAGGTGGAGAGAAAATTTGGCAAAAGAAAGAGGAGCAGCTAAAGTAAAGTGTACTCAATATGGACAAAGAAATATAGTAGCAGGGATGTCAAAGAAGGATAAAGAGAGGATTCTGTGCCCAGAATGTGAGACAGAAGAGAAACAGCCATGGTGGGATTAGAGAGTAGTGGCGCATAGACAGGAGTTCTGAAAAGCACAGTAAAAGGGGAGGACAAGCAAAGAGACATCAGGAGAACATTCAAAATGCTAAGAGAAGTATAGTTAAATATAGAAGTAGAGAAGGTAGATATACATAAGAGCATAACAGTAAAAGTACTCCTGGATAGTAGTACAACAGAGATTTTTATGGACAGAAAGATGGCAGCAAAGTATGGATTTAGGCTATAGAAGCTAGAAAGACCAGTAATGGTCAGAAATATAGATGGAACAAATAACAGTGGAGGGGCTATTCCATACCAAGTGGAAGTGAACATGTACTACAAAGGCCATATAGAAAGGATGAGCATGGATGTGTGTAATTTGGAGAGGACAGATGTTATACTGAGGATGCCATGGTTGCAAGTACACAACCTAGAAATGAATTGGGAAATAGGAGAAGTCAAGATGACCAGATGCCCACTATTATGTGGAAGAAATACAAAAGGGGAAGAAGGACAGAAAGTGAAGAAAGGAAAAAGAGTAGTGATGCTAGAAGAGGAGAAGATAGTGAGATAGATAATAGACAATAAGAAAGATTAGAGGAGAGAAGAGAAAGTCAAAGTAGACTATAGAAAGATTGAGGAGATGGTCCCAAGAAAATTCCTAAAGTGGAGAAAAGTATTTGGGAAGGTGGAATCAGAGAGAATACCAACAAGGAAAATTTGGAATTATGCCATAGATCTCAAGGAGATGTTTAAACCATAAAAAGGAAAAATCTATTCTTTATCCAAAGATAAAAGGAAAGAAGTTGAGAATTTCATAAACAACCAACTAAGAAAGGGGTATATTAGACCATCAAAATCCCCTCAGACATTGCCAGTATTCTTTGTAGGCAAGAAGGATGGTGATAAGAGGATGGTGATAGACTACTGTAGTTTAAATGATCAAACAGTGAAGAACAACTACCTGCTGCTGTTGATTACAGATTTAATAGATAACATAGGGAGTAGAAGAGGATTCACTAAAATAGACTTGTGGTGGGGTTTCAACAATGTGAGAATAAAAGAGGGAGATGAGTAGAAGAGAGTGTTCACAATACATGTGGGGTCCTTTGAACCAATGGTTATGTTCTTTGGGATGACAAATTCACCAGCTATATTCCAGGCAATGATGAACAAAATCCTGAGAGATATGATCAATGAAGGGAAAGTAGCAGTCTTCATAGATGATGTGTTGGTAGGGACAGAGATAGAGGAAGGGCACAATAAAATAGTAGAAGAAGTATTGAAAAGACTAGAAGAAAATGACTTAAACATCAAACTAGAGAAGTGTGTGTAAAAAGTAAGGAAGGTCAGATTCCTAGGGGCTATTATAGGACCCAATGGAATAGAAATGGAGAAAGAAAAGGTGGACAGAGTGCTAAGTTGGCCAGAGCCAAAGAACATAAAAGATATTAGAAAATTTCTGGGCTTTGCAAACTACTATAGGAGGTTTATCAAAGATTTTGCTCAGATAGCAAGGCCAATGAATGTGCTGACTAGAAAGGATGTAAAGTGGCAATAGAGAAGAGAATAACAGTAGGTATTTGATAAGCTTAAAAAGATCTTTATGACCAGACCAGTACTAGCAGCTCTAGACTTAGACAAGAAGTTCAAAGTAGAAGCAGACACTTCAAATTACACTACTGGAGAAGTATTATCAGTAAAGTGCTCCAATGGGATATAGAGACCAGTCACCTTCATTTTGAAATCTCTAAGTGATATAGAAAGGAACTATGAGATACATGACAAAGAAATGTTGGCAGTAGTTAGATGCTTGGAAGTGTGGAGGCACTTCCTGGAAGGAACAACTACAAAATTCAAGATTTGGACAGACCATAAAAATCTTGAATATTTTATGAAAGCACAGAAGTTAAATAGGAGACAAGTAAGATGGGCTCTATACCTATCTAGATTTAACTTTATACTCAAACATATTCTGGGGAACAAGATAGAGAAGGCAGATAGCCTAAGTAAGAGACCAGATTGGGAGATTGGAGTGAAAAGAGATAATAGGGATGAAACATTGGTTAAGCCAGAATGACTAGAAGTACAAAGAACTGAAAGAGCAGAGGTAATCATAGAAGAAGTGGACCTACTAGAAAAAGTAAGGCAGTTGAGAGTGAAAGACAATGAAGTAGTGAAGGCAGTTGAAGAAATGAAGTGAGCAGAGGTAAAAATGCTGAGGGATGAAGAGTGGTGAGAAGTAGATGGTATCATATACAAAGAAGGAAAAGTTTATGTATCTAAAGATGATAAGCTGAGGGAAAAAATCACTAGGTTATACCATGACATGCTAGTAGAAAGACATGGAGGGCAGTGGAAGATAGTAGAATTGGTCACTAGGAATTTCTGGTGGCCAGGAGTAACAAAGAAAGTAAAACAATATATAGAAGGGTATAATTCTTTCTAGAGAAACAAAAACCATACAGAACAACCAGTAGGCAAATTAATACCCAATTCAATACCTGAGAAACCTTGGACACATATATTGGCAGATTTCATCGCTAAACTGCCATTAGTATAGAGATATGACTCAATCTTGGTGGTAGTAGACAGATTAACAAAAATGGTCTATTTTATTCTTACCATAGAAAGAATGTTAGCAAAAGGTTTAGCTAGGTTGTTCAGAGATAATGTATGGAAGTTGTATGGGCTACCTGAAAGTATTATCTCAGATAGAAGACCCCAGTTTGTGGTAGGGTTAATGAGGGAACTAAACAAGATGTTGGGGATCAAAAGCAAGATGTTGACAGTATTCTACTCTCAAACAGATAGGCAAACAGAAAGGGTTAACTAGAAGTTGGAACAGTACTTAAGAATTTTCATTGACCATAGACAAGAACAATGGCTGGACTGGTTAGGGATAGCAGAGTTTGCATACAACAATAAAGTGTACTCAAGTATAAAGATATTGCCCTTCAAAGCAAACTATGGGCAAGATCCTAGAATGGGGTTTAAGGTAAGAAAGAAGGGGAAATATGAAGGAGCAGGGAAATTCATAATAAAGATGAAAAAGATTCAGGAAAAAGCTAAGACAGCACTAGAAAAGACACAGAAGGAGATGAAGAAATACATAGATAGGAAAAGAGGAAAAGTCAATGAGTATAAAGTAGAGGACTTGGTAATGCTCAGCACCAAAGATCTAAAATATCAAATGGTTGGAAGAAGAATGGAAAAGCTAATGGAAAGGTTTGTAGACCCTTATAAAGTAAAGAAAATTGTATTGGCAAATGCAGTTGAATTGGAATTACCTAGTACAATCAGGATACATCTAGTAGTAAACATCAGTAGGATACATAGATACATAGAGCAAGTAAAGGGATAGAGGAAGGAGCAACCAGCTCCAGTCATAATCAAGGGAGAAGAGGAATGGAAGATTGAGAGAATATTGAATAAGCAATGGATTAGAGAGAAAGATAAGTATCTGGTATAATAGAAGGGATTTATGATGGAGCCAGATACTTGGAAAGGAAAGGAAAACCTGGGAAATGCAAAGGAGGTGATAGAGGAGTTTGAAAAGGAGTATAGAAGACATATGGAAGATGTTAGAAAACAAGAAAGAGAAAAAGGAACCTTTAGGAGAGGAGAATTACCAGGAAGGTTTATGGTAAGAAAATTATTTGGATAGTCAGATAAGAAGTATGACAAGGAATACTGGGCAAGATTAGAAAGGAATTGGAGAAGATAGAAAGGAGGAAGAGCAAGGGAGCAAAGAACAATAGAAATAATAAAGGAGAAGGAGGAGGAAATTAAACAGGGAGACTTAGGAATAAAAGAGTAGACAGAAGAAGATAACAACAAAATAGGGAACATTTGTGATCCTTATTACAAGCTGTAAAAATCCTCAGGATGAGGAACCTTGAGAGGGAGGTGGTATCATGACTTGGCCAAATGACTAAGTTATTATTTATATTTCTTTTCTTTTTCTTTTCATTTAATTAGGAAATCAACAGATGTGCAAAAAAGAATGACTCAAAGGAGATGCACAGGACTTGATAAATAGAAGTAAACACAGAATATGTATAAGTAGTATACAACAATCAAATGAGAACTCTATTGAGTTCTCTTTGTCAACTCAAACTTGGAAAGTAATTAAGTTATCTCAGACTAAGTTGCTACACCTTACATCTTTTATATCTTGCCAATATTCTCTCTCAAACTCTTCAACTGCTTCCTTTGCATTTCCCAGATTTTCTATCTCTTCCCAAGTATCCATTTCTGCTATGAATCTTTTCCACTGTACTAAATACTTGTCTTTTTCTCTAATCTGCTGCTTATTTAGTATCTTCTCAACCTTCTATTCTTCTTCCCCTTCAATTATTACTAGAGCTGGTTGCTTCTTTTTTTGTCCCTCTACTTGCCCTATATACTTACATATCCTACTAACATTTACTACTGGATGTATCTTAACCATACTAGGTAACTTCAATTCAACTGCATTTGCCGATACAATTTTCTTCACTTTGTAGGGACCTACAAACCTCTCCATCAACTTTTATGTTCTTCTACCAACCATTTGATATTTTAAATCTTTGGTACTGAGCATTACCAAGTCCCCTACTTTATACTCATCAATTTTTCCTTTTTGCTACTTTTGCTTCCTCCTGAATCTCATTTATTTTTGTCACAAATTTCTCTACTCTTTCATATTTCATTTTCTTTCTTACTTTGAACCCCATCCTACGATCTTGCCTTGAAGGGCAATGTCTTTGTACTTGAGTGCACTTTATTGTTGTATGTGAACTCTGCTGTCTCTAACCAGTCTTGCTACTGTTCTTGCCTATGGTCAATGAATATTCTTAAGTACTATTCTAACTCCTGGTTAACCCTCTCTATTTGCCTATCTGTTTGAGGGTGGAATGCTGTTGACATCTTGCTTTTGATCCCCAACATCCTGTTAAACTTCCTTATTAATCCTGCTATAAACTGGGGTCCCCTATCTGAGATGATACTTTTAGGTAACCCATGCAACTTCCACACATTATCTCTAAACAACCTAGTTAGTCCCTCTGCTGATGTTCTCTCTGTAATAGGAATAAAATAAACCATTTTTGTTAATCTATCTACTACCACTAAGATCAAGTCATATTCCTATGCTAATGGTAGTTTAGTGATGAAATCTGCTGATATATGTGTCCAAGGTTTCTTGGATATTGAGTTAGGCATTAACTTGCCTGCTAGCTGTTCTATGCAGTTTTGTTTCTCTAGCAAGAGTTGTACTCTTCTACATATTGTTTTACCTCCTTTGTTACTCCTGGTTACCAGAAATTCCTAGTGACTAACTCTACTGTCTTCTATTGCCCTCTATGTCCTCCCACTGGTATATTATGATGCAATCTAATGATTTTTGCTCTCAGTGCATTATCTTTGGGTACATATACCTTTTTTTCCTTATACATTACACCATCTATCTCTCTTCACTCTTCATCTCTCAGTATTTTTACCCCAGCTTGTTTTATCTCTTTCACTGCTTTGACTACCTCATTATCCTTTACTTTTGACTTCTTCACTTTCTCCAATAAATCTACTCCTTCCACAATTACTTCTACCCTTTCTGTTTCTCTAACTTTCAGCTACTCTGGCTTTACCAATGTCTCATCCTCATTGTCCTTTCCTACTCCTACCTCCTAGTCCAGCCTTCTACTCAAGCTATCTGCCTTTCTTATTTTACTCCCTAGAATATACTTCAGTGTAAAATCAAATCTTGATAGATACAATGCCCATTTTGCTTGTCTTCTATTCAATTTTTGTGCCTTTATGAAATATTCAAGATTTTTGTGGTCTGTCCAAATCTCAAACATTGTTGTTGTTCCTTCTAGGAAATACCTCTATGCTTCTAGACATCTGACTACTGCCAACATTTCTTTGTCATAAATCTTGTAGTTTCTTTCTATATTACTTAAAGATTTAGAAATGAAAGTGACTAGCCTCCACAACTCGTCAGAGCACTTCATTGATAGTACTCCTCCAGTAGTATAGTTTGAAGTATTTGTTTTTACCCTAAATTCTTTGTCTAAATCTGGGGCTTCCAATACTGGCCTAGTTGTAAAGATTCCTTTAAGCTCATCAAATACTTGTTGCTGTTCCTTTCCCCACTGCCATTTTATATCTTTTCTCATCAATATATTCATTGGCCTTGCTACTCAAGCAAAGTCTCTGATAAACCTCCTATAATAGTTAGCAAGGCCTAAAAACTTTCTAACATCTTTTATATTCTTTGGTTCTGGCCAACTTAGTACTTCATCCACCTTTTCCTTTTCCATTTTAATTCCATTGGGCCCTATAACAACTCCCAGAAATCCAATTTTCTATACCTTCCACATACATTTCTCTGGCTTGACATATAAGTTGTTTTCTTCCAACCTCTTCAGTACTTCTTCCATGATCTTGTTGTGTCCTTCCTCTATCTCTATCTCTACTAGTATATTATCCACAAAGGCCACCACTTTCCCTTCATTAATTATGTCTCTTAGAATTTCATTTATCATTGCCTGGAATATAGCTGGCAAATTTGTTATTCCAAAGAACATAACCGTTGGCTCAAAGGACCCTACATAGGTTATGAATGCTTTCTTCCACTCATTCCCTTTCTTAATCCTCATATTGTTAAACCCCAACCAAAGATCCATTTTAGTAAATACTTGTTTGCTCCCCATATTGTCTATTAAGTCCATAATTAATGGAAGTGGATAGTTATTCTTTATTGTCTGATCATTCAGATTATGGTAGTCCATTATTATTCTCTTTCCTCCATTCTTTTTGCTTACAAAGAAAACTAGTGACATCTGGGGGGATTTTGATAGTCTGATGTACCCCTTTCTCAATTGATCCTTTATAAAATTCTAAACTTCTTCCCTTTTATTTTTGGACAAAGAGTAGATCCTTCCTTTCCTAGGTTTGAATATCTTGAGATCTATGGCATGATCCCAGATTTTCCTTGTTGGCATCCTTTCTGACTCTACTTTCCCAAATACCTTTTTCCACTTCAAAAATTTCTGCAGTACCATTTCTTTAATCTTTCTGTAGTCTGCTTCAACTTCCTCTTCTCTTCCCCAATCTTCTTTATTGTCTACTGCCCATCTTACAATCTTTTTGTCACAAACTTCATTTGGACCATAACTCTGGGAATACTTGACTGATTTCAACAATCTAAATGGCTACCAAAAGCCCTTAAGAAGACCTTTCAAACAGTACCAAAAACATCTCAAAGCAATCAGTATTCATCAAGTTATCAGTAGATCAATCAGTGATCACCAAGTCACCAGACACTAAATTGCTGATATCTCAGGGACTGCTTAATGTAATCATTTGCTTCAATGACCATTATGAAGCTCTCTTCAATGCGCTTCTTTCGGCTATAAATAGATCCAGAGGTGATAAGATCCCATGGAGATACAAGATCCTCAATGTTTGCACATGACACTAATCTTTACCCATAGATTATCATCTGTCCTTGAATAGAATAAAGGACTGCCCTAAGATGGTTAGGTTATCTCTATTTCAAGAACAATAACACTCCTATATGTAGAACAATAGGTAGTAATCATGTGGCAGGCTATCCTTGTACACAGACCATTACAATCATGTATTTAAGAACTGTATATCTGAGGATAAACCTCAGACTTAACATCTTTTGCTGCTTGTCTAACTTTGCTTTTTTGAGCTCTTTGATTATCAAATCAACCAATCACAAATCAGTAAGTGGCCATTTGTGATACTTTTCTTTCTCTAGAGTAACTACTCATCTTCTCTTCTTTATTTTCTTCTCTTCTTTCAACTTTGTGTTTCTCCTACACAGTGGTGGACATCTCATCATTTTAACCTCTCCTGTCTCCCAGTTGATTTCTGGATTATGGGCTTGTAGCTATGGCATGCCCAATATTATATCTGTTCTTCCTAAGTCACATACATCCATCTTCATCCTTTTAACATATTTTTATAGTATATATTGACTTCTACCTGATGTGTAATTGCTCTTCCACTGTTGTTTGTACCATCCACATTTCTTACCATCACTGGTTTCTCTAGTTTCTGTAGCCTAAACCCATGCCTAGCTGCCATCTTTTTATCCATAAACATTTCTGTTACACCACTATCCAAGAGTACTTTTACTATTATGCCTTTATGTATATCTACTTTCTCTACCCCTATATTCAACCATATGTAGTGACTTAGCCTAAGATGACTTAATCACACTCTAAGTCCAAGTTAATAAGAAGAACTTAATGAAGTTCCCATTTGATTGTGGTATACTACTTATATACATTCTGTATTTACTTTTATTTGTAAAGTCCCATACATCTTATTTGAGTCATTCCCTCTCATGCATCTGCCAATTATTAAATAAAAAATAATATAATATAAATATAAATAATAACTTAGCTATTTTGGCTATGTCATAACACAACCTATTAATTAACTGAATAAACTACCAAGTCTAGCTCAAGAGACAAATGCAAGATAACCTAGAAATACAAGAAAAAATCCCTTCCCTTGACTGGACTAAATTTAGAACAAGTATAACTAGCCCAAGCTCTACAAAGCCCCAAAGTCCCAAACTGAAATATCTCTGCTGTTGTATCTGTAAATTAAGAGAACAAATGCTGAAGAGGCTACCCAAACAAACCATATATCACCATAGGTTGGACTATGCTATATTTCTACTAAGGAAATGATTGCAGACATACTTACCAATACTTTACCCGAAGACTCCTTTGAAAAATTCTGAAATGAGCTAGGAGTGATTTTGTTCACTATAACTAAGATAGCACTTTGACACCTATTAAGATGTCTTTTATTTCAGAGATAGAAAGGGTTGTCATCACCTGTCAAACTGTCAAACAACTCAACTCAGCCTAATAAACACAGAACTAAGTGTATTTTACATGTACCTGTCAAACAACTCAACTAGGTATATTAGTACAGATAATATCCAACAAATAATAAACTATTTACTTCAGCCTGATAAACACAGAACTAAGGAAACTAACTACTCAGCAGACAAAAATTATAAGCTTACTAAGCAAAGAAATTACCTGAGAATGATAAGAGAACTGATGATCACTGATAAGGATATAAGAGGAAAACCAAGATAAGATGAATGTAAAAACATGAATATTCTCAACAATGTCAACTAGGTACAGTCAGTACTTGTAAATAGTCCAGAAAATATAACAATATTCATCTCAACCCTTTAAGTGTAGAACTGAGGTACAAAAACATATGGTAGGCAAAAAGACTCCTAGCTTACTAATCTACTGATAACAGCCATCAGCAATAAGAGATATAAGACAAATAAGGAAATAACTGTAAAAAACCACAACAAGTGATGTCATTGGAATGATAACTCAATAAGTAGGAGTGCCAAAGTGACTACACAGAGTAAATTTTTTGCTTTGTTATCTTTTTGCTAGTACCTTCTACTCCACTTATGTTTCTTACTTGTCTGCTTCTTTTCATTATTCATTACTATTACCTAGCAACTATCTTGTTACCCTGAGTTTCTCTCATTATTCAGTAAATACAGACATATTGTCTACAGTACTTAAAACCACTTGGACATAAACCTGAGACCCAGTCTTTCTGTTTGGATCTCAGGTATATGTGCTTACTGTTTCACTAGTTACAATAATTAATTCAAGTCTTTCTGTTTGGATCTCAGTCCAGTATTTCTAGTATCCAAGGACATTCCTGTGTATATACTGTGAATATTATATCCAAGGTATGCTATTTATCAATCCATCTCTCTCAAAGCAACTACTGAAGTCTTTTGTAGTCATTGCCACTACTGTGATGATATATAATATCATCTATCTCAATGAGTAAGATCTTCTATTTATGAAAGCCAATCCTATATATCTTTTATGTTCTAGGTTCAGTATCTTCACAGGCATATTCTCAAATGAGACTCTGATTGACTATTACCACTGACATGTGAGAACTCAGGAGGACATGGTTGAAACTATATGTTATTTATTTTTTTATTCTAATAAGCAGTTGCATGAAGATGATGTAAGTGTCATTCTCTTAACTCATTGAATAAGACAACTGATTCAAAATTTCAGACTCACTTCATATTGTATGGAAAATGATTTAAATTAAATTGATGTATCTTGATAATAGCTTTACTAGCTTTGAATCCAGTCTGGGCATTGAGATCAGTAAGTCATTACTCTTGATTCATCTGTGTTTTCATTTACTAGGATATTTTTAGTGATAAATATCAAATGTATTTGTTGCTCAGCCTGACCTGATCTGTGTCAGGTATATCTTTGGTGTAGCACTAGTTTCTGAGTAAGTTTGATCAAGGATTATCTAATATATGATTAGCAATAATTAGCTTGTTAGTACTGAAGACTCTATTGATTCTATGTCCTCAAGCAATTTGGAACAAGGATTTCATTGGTGAGAGAGCAGAAACATATAACATTGGTTTTTTAGATTGAATATTACAATTGATTCTGTATTTCATGACAGCAGGTATATTTGTAAAATTTGATTTCTAAACAACAAAGATAATTGATGATCAAAATTGGTTGAGGTTTTAGAGATAGTACAATACTTACCCATCAACTGATCTTATTTTTCAGATCACAATGTCTACAGTAATAATACTCACTTATACAGTGGTGTCAAGTTCAGTACAGTCAATTCCTCTGCATGGATGCAGGTTCACCACAACAACATGTCTTTCCTATATAAACAATAACCTTTTCAGTATCTTTTAGTGCATATACTCACATATTTTACTCTTCTGGCTTCTTATATAAAAAAAGCATTATTAGAGCTATGACAACAGCAATTGAAGTTCTCTTGACTTTAATCAGGTTCACCATGATATAAAAAATGCAGAGGGTTTATGGTGATGGGATATATAGTTATATTTCTCACATGAAAACCTCCTCTCATTTATTGTATGTATTTTACCATGATAGAACACTTTTATTCATACTATAAGTCCAAACATAGATGCTATTGTTTAACTGATGGCCCTTCTTATTCAGTATCTTTGGTAAGTAGTAAGAGATAAGTGAGATAGTACTCATTCTTTTCAAAGTCTACTCAATATTGGAAGTTGCTATAGATATTGGTACAATCACTCCTCTTGAGATTCTGTGGAAAATTTACTAAACTTGTATATTGTTATTATTGTTGCTCTCCTCCCTTTAACCTCCAAGTATTAGCTTTGAGCCTCTTATTTATTCTTTGATTATGAGCCAAAATCCTTCTTTTATCTCTGTTATTACTACTGGTTGTTCAGAGGTTACAGTTAATACTCAATTTGCTAGAAGCAAATTGCCCTGTTAACAAAAACATCTGTTCTAGGACAATAAAAAGCATAGCTTTCTATCATTTAGAGTCCAGTCAAGATATTGAAGCAGATACTTTGCAAAATGATGGAGGAACAATCTCTTTGGGTGAAGAAATATAAAGAGAAAAGATAATATTTTCTGATCAATAAATTGAGATAATTTTTTAATATAAACAAGACAAGGACATTATACAAGGTACATGGTAACACATAATTCTAGATCCCAATGATTCAATTAGAATGCATTGGGGTAAACATTTGCTCAAATGAGTATGGAGATCCACTTTATCAATAATTTATGAGCAACTAGTACCATGGATATTTATTTTGTCTCTCATTTCTTGGTCTATACCAAAGCAGTAATTATGGGTAATAAAACCACAACATGTTTTGTAAATGCATTATCTTGCATCTGGATCAATTTGGGGACCAGTCATGCTATTCAAAGTAATCCCTTCCTTTTCTACATTGCAGTTGTATTATTTCCATATTAACATAGTCTGAGTAGTCAACTTGTATCTGCCATTGCCTATAGCTATGCTACCATTACATTATGTTTTTTCAATCTACTGTACAGTAGAAGGACTAGCTCTCTCCTAGAAGCTAATCATTTTATCAGCATATTTATCAACTCTAACAAATATAGAACTCACTCACATTGCTCAAGCAACTTTCTTGATATCTCAATAGAATGAAATATAGAAAGACCACTATTTGTCTTGTTGAAAAGCATTTCAGTAACACTCCCTTTGTTCCACTTGGCCTAGTGTGGAACAGTATTGGTGGGGTCTAATTTTATATTTGTGTCCAAAAACATAGCAAAGTTTACAAATAACTGAGAAAAGTTGTTTACAAAGGTCAGATTGTTGAAAGAAGGTGGTAAGGCAGAGTTACTGGAATGTAAATTAGAATGACATTATTTAGAATAGGGTATGTAAGAAATACTAAGGGAAATAATATACAATATCTTGTTCATGTCCTCCAGGTAGAATAGTAAATTCAGCCTATTGGTATTATCACAAATGGCCACTTACTGATTTGTGATTTGCTGATTTAGTAATCAAAGGACTCAAAAAAGTAAAGTTAGACAAATGACAAAAGATGTTGTTAAGTCTGAGGTTTATCCTCAGACATA
>Ga0153920_1000238_pt1 | contig 21860 bp, 27 predicted proteins | sample TSNJ004MetaG_FD_104713 | JGI IMG/M metagenome (GOLD analysis project Ga0153920, IMG submission 104713) | Attine ant fungus gardens microbial communities from New Jersey, USA - TSNJ004 MetaG | ecosystem: Host-associated > Fungi > Mycelium > Unclassified | place: USA: New Jersey, Brendon T. Byrne...
CGACGCCCGAAGGCTGGCGCCTCAAAGCCAGTCTTGGCCTGCCCGGAACAGGAAAAGACCGCTGACCCACGACGAATTCCGGGGTCAGCGGCCTTCAGGCAAACGATGAAACAACTGGGCTAGCCACCGGCGGGGACCAGTTCGGATGCCACACCCGCCTAGGCGCCTACGCCGCACTACACCACGGCGGGGACGCCAGCGCCGCACGCCAAGCCCTACAGGACGCCGGGCACACCGTCCCAGCCGACATGAGGGCCACCCCAGACCCCGGCTACGCCCCCCTAGACGACAGCCCCCTAGCTGAAATCGTCGCTGAAATGATCCGCGACCGATTCAGGTACGCGGGCAAGGCAGGGTGGTACCGATACCGGGCAGGCGTCTGGGCCGAGTGCACCGAGGCCGACGCAACCGAGGCAGTACGCAGGGCCATGCGCCGCCTCCACGCCAAGTGGATCAAGGACGCCGACGCCGACCGCGCCCGCAAACTGGCCGCCCTGCTCAGCGCAACCAAAATCCGCAACGTCCTATCACTCACCCGCGGCATGGTCGACATCGACATCACCGAATTCGACCAGCACCCCGACCTGCTCAACGTGCAGAACGGGACCGTGGACCTCCGCACCGGACAACTCCTGGCCCACAACCCAGCCCACCTGCTCACCAAGCAGGCCGGGGCACCCTATGACCCCGACGCCAACCACCCCTCCTGGCCGCTGGCCCTACAGGCACTCCCAGCAGACCAGCACGACTGGCTACAGATCAGGTGCGGGCAGGCAGCCACCGGCTACCCACCACCAGACGACAAGACGATCTTCCACCAAGGGTCAGGCAGCAACGGCAAATCCGGGATCCTCCACGCGCTGCGCGCCGCACTCGGCAGCCACGCCGTCATGGTCCCCGAGCGCCTACTCATCGCCTCGCCCGGAGAGCACCCCACCGAACTAACCACCCTCATGGGCGCCAGGTTCGCGCTCCTGGAAGAACTACCAGAGAACGGGCGCATCAACGCCAAACGACTCAAAGACACCGTGGGCACCCCACGCATGACCGCCCGCCGCATCCGGCAGGATGACGTCACCTGGGACGCCACCCACACCCTGTTCGTGAGCACCAACCCCAAGCCACGCTTCAGCGACACCGATTGGGCAGTTTGGCGGCGCATGGTCCTACTCCCGTACCCGTACACGTTCCTACCCCCCGGCGAACCGCTGGAAAAGGACGACCACCGGCACGGGGTACCAGGGCTCCGAGAGTCCCTACAGGACGACCCCAAAATCAGGCCCACCGTCCTCGCCTGGATCGTCAAGGGCGCCGTCGCCTGGTACGCCGCAGGCAAGGTCATGCCACCCGAACCGGCGGGGATCGCGTTGGCCACCGCGGCATGGCGGGCAAGCTCGGACCAGCTGGGGGACTGGCTCAGTGAGCGGGTCGAACTAGCGCCGGGGTGGTCCGTACTCAGCACCGAGCTATTCGAGGACTTTAGTGAATGGCTGCGCAGGCACGGACACACACCCTGGTCCGATCAGACGTTCACAGACCGGCTCAAAGCGCACCCCACCATCGCGGGCGAGGAAGTGGAGAAGCGCCGCCGGACCACAGTCCCTCACCTGTCCCGCAGGCTAGGACACGGCGCCCCGCACCAGGGGAAAGTGACCGTCTGGGACGGCCTGAAATTCCAGGGATAACCGGCCCTGAAGAACATCAGGACAGGGGTGGACAGGGGGTAATGGATAAACCTCGCATGAGAGAAAAATCTAGGGGTTAACCAGATGCCCCTGTCCACCCCTGTCCACCAACACAAAACCCCAGATCAACCCCACGAAAGAGAGAACACCATGAACACCCCCCACATCCTCACCCAAGGACCCCTCCGCAGCATCTACACCAACGGTGCCCACCTCACCGAGGCCATGGCCGCCCAACTCGACACCATCCCCGCCGAACAGCTGCGCCCCATCGCCCGCGTACGCCTCCAAGGCCAGCAGCACGTGATCGGGGTCCACGCCACCACCGGCGACCTGTGCCTCTCCCGCATCACAGACACCGCCAACGGCCTGCCCCTGGCCGTCCTCTACTAACCACCCCGCCAGCTAGGAGACAACACGACCATGGCAACCACCGACCCACAGACCAAGATCATCCAGACCCTCACCGCCCAACTGAACGAAGCCCGAGAGCTAGCCGACTACTGGCAAGCCCACGCCGAGCACTACAAAGCCCGCGCCCAAACATCCGAGCCACCACGACCAGCACGCCCCGGCAACAGCCCATGGGCCAGCAAGCGACCATGACCAGCTAGGAGACAACACCCCATGGACGCCACACACCTCCTAGCCCTCATGGGCACCCCCAAACGCAAGGGACAGCACCCAGGCCGACGCCCAGGCGCACCCCCACCACCGCCACCACCGGTGCAGGGGCAGGCGCTCTACAAAGCCAGGCCCGAGGACCTGGCCGAGCTGGTGCACCTCCTCGCCAGCCTCTACGACCTGGAGCACGACCGATGACCACACCACAGCCACGGCAACGAGAAGCCCCAGAGGACCGGCATGTCCAGACCCGAGAGTGGCAGCAGCTCCTAGCCAGCCTGGAAGGCGAGCCCCTGCCCTGCGCACCAGGAGGCCAAGCCCTCGATGCTGACTGGACCAGCGACCGGCCAGCAGACCAAGCCCGCGCCGCCCGGTGGTGCCAGGGCTGCAGGCTGCTCAATGAGTGCAGGTCCTACGCCCTGGCCACCAAGCAAAGCCACGGGGTGTGGGGCGGCACCACACCAGCGCAACGCAAGGCAGAACTACGACGACAAAGGAGGGCAGCAGCATGACACCCCAACGAGCACCAAGCAGGTGCACCAAGTGCCACCGCCTCGCCACCAACCAAGGCCGCTGTGACCAACACCAGGTCAAGCCCTGGGAACGCAAGAGCCAACACACCCAGCAGGTGAGCAGGCACCAGCAGCGCAAGGCCCGTGCCCGCCTCCTGGCCACTGACCCCAGCTGCGCCGTGTGCGGCCACAACGACCCAGCAGACCTAGAGCTCGACCACATCACCGAGGTGGCAGACGGCGGCGACCCATACGACCCCGACAACCAAACTCTCCTGTGTAAGCCGTGCCACCGAGCCAAGACCGGCCTGGCCCGCAAGATCCGCCGCTATCGGAAACAGCCCCCACGCACATAAAAACCGGGGCCGCCACAGCCCCACAGAGGGCCTAGAAACCCCCGGACGGGCAGACCCCCACAGCCCCGACGAAAGGCCGCCCACGAGGCGCACAGGGGCGGGGGCGTTCGCAAAATCCGAGGGGCACCCCACCGCCAGCGCCGCCGAGGTCGAACGTGCAACAAGTTAGGAAAAACCCAAAAAATGAAGAATTCGAGAGAAAGGGCCCCGAAATGGGCACCCCACAGATGAAACCACCCCCAGGGCTAAGGCTCCTGCCCACGTCCGAGCCACAACCGCAGGCGCCGCCGCGCACCGCGCTCCCCACCGGCGGGTCACCGCTGGACTGGGACCAGGTGCCGAAGATTTTAGGCGAGCATGGCCGCGAGGAATGGGCGCACCTGGCCGAGGAATTCCGGTCGGAGCCTAACCGGGTCCTAGAGGCTGACCGGGTGATGCTGACCGCCTGGTGTACCCGCTGGGAGGTCTACGCCCTGGCGACCCTGGACATTGTGAAGCGTGGGCCGATGGTGAAGGCACGTTCCAGTGCCGATGACCCGGAGGCGCTGGTGAAAAACCCGTCATTGCAGGTGCAACGGGACGCTGGCCAGCAGCTCCTAGCCCTGGCCCGGTATCTGGGGTTCACGCCGGTGACGCGGGCCCGGATTGATTTGCAGGTGCCGGACGCTAAGGCGGCCCACGATGACAACAACCCCTACTGAGAAGCGAGGAAAGAGACATGAGTTACGAGGCGTTTGACGCGCACCGTCTAGCGTGCACGTTCGTGGAGGCCGCCCACCAGGGGCAGGATGAGCAAGTCCGTGCCGTACTGGATGTGATCGACCCCAGCACGGGCGAGGACGGGGCGGGGCAGTTCTCCGCGTTCCTGATCGCCCTGGCGGGCATGATCGAGCACGCCCTGGCATCCAAGCCGGGCGCGAGCGTGCCGCAGTTTGTGGCCGCCTACCGGCGTGTGCTGGACAAGGCCGAGACGCTGGCCAACGAGGGCGAATAAGGGACAGGGATTGTCCCCAGTTTTTCCCACATAACGGTTAGCCAACCGGAAGAATGGTTATAGCGCGTTCCCCCGAACAGGAATCCCATTTCAAAGCTCTTACTGAATGAGGTTCCACCATGAACGCCAAGCAGAAACTTGCATCCCTGGTCAACGAGGCCGAGCAGCTCCTAGCCAGGCAGAAGTCCGGCCAGTTCACCGACGCTGACGCGGCCCGCGCCCTGGAAATCGCGCAGGAACGCGACAAGCTGCGTAAGACCGTGGACGCCGCTGAGAACGCGGCCAAGGCCCTGGCCCAGTTCTCCGCCCCGGTTCAGTCGAACTGGGACCCGGACCACGACGAGCAGGATGCCCCGGCGCTCAAGGGTGCCCAGAAGTCCCAGCAGTTCGCCGCCACCCACGCCCCGAAGTTCACCGCCAACGCCGTGAAGGCGTTCCATGCAGCTGATCAGATCGTTGGTGGAACCACCAAGGCCCTTTCTCAGACCGGTTCGGTCGTCTCCCAGTTCGACCAGGAAATCTACGAGGACCCGCAGAACGCGGGGAGCCTGTACGGTGCTGTGACCCACTTCCGAGCCGACGGCGTGAACGGCGGTTCTTACCTGGTCCAGGAAAGTCGCACAAACAACGCGGCCGCGGTGAAGAACGGCGACTTGAAGCCGATCAGCTCCTACGGCCTGAAGCAAAAGAACTGGCGCCTGGCGACCGTGGCCCACCTGTCCGAGCCGATGCAGCGCCAGTGGTTCGAGGACTTCAACAACCTGGAAGCGTTCATCGGGTCCGAAATGGCCTACGGCCTGGACCTGGCTATCGCCGATCTCATCCTGCATGGCACGGTGGACGAGGACGGGGAGACTTTCACCGGCATCATGAACACCACCGGTGTGGGCCAGACCGAGTACACCACCAGCCCGCTGCGCACCATCCGCAAGGCGATCACCGCCCAGCAGATCACCGGTGCCACCCCCACGTCTGTGGTGTTGCACCCGTCCGCGTGGGAGGAAATCGAATCGACCCTGACCACTGAGGGTGCTTACCTGATGCAGGGTGCTCCGCAGTCCGCGGTGACCCCGCAGCTGTTCGGCCTGCCGGTGCTCCTGGCCAACGGGCTGGGCGAGGACGAAGCCATTGTTGGTGACCTGTCCAGCGTCGTGGTGTTCGATAAGGGGAATTTGCTGTTCTCGTGGAGTGAGGCCGGACAGGTGAACACCGGCACCGCTGAGGCACCGGAGAACGTGGAGCTGTTCCGCGCCAACAAGGTCATCTTCCGTTCGGAAATCCGCCTGGGCCTGGCGTTGCGTTCCACCGCGCACCTGCGTGTGGCGTCGCTGGCTGACGGTGCCGGGGTCTAGACCATGTCCGAGCACCAGATCATCGTTGACGAGGACACCACGACCAGCGAGGACCCGGGGCAGGAAGTACCGCCCGCCCCGGTCCCAGCCGGACCGGTGGAAATGGTCATCATCGACGGGAAGCGGTACCGCCCGGATGAGCTGCCGGACCAGCTGGTCCGTGCCGGTCTGATCCCGGACTATGACCGTCCAGGTTTCAACGTCGAGCATGACCGGTCTGAGGAAGATTTGGCGTGGAATCCGGTCCGTGGTCCCCGCCGTTCGTATGCGCTCCAGACCGGCGGCCCAGAGGTCCCGGTGGCACCGTATGCTAGGCAGACCCGCATCTAGGCATTAAACTGGTGGTGTGGCGTCAAGGTCACCGCCCGCAGGGTTTGGAATAGCGTTTGCGAGCTTCTCCCCGCGGGATACCGGAGCCATGGCGGCGAGCCGGGGCCCAACCTTGGCCCTCATTGGGGCTAAGACCCGTCAGCGCCACAGGCATGCAAAGCCAGGAGACCCCCTACCGTAATCTGCAACGGTAGGGGGTCTCTTGTTGTGTGGTGGTGGTGGTGGTGGCGCGCGCTATCGGGCACCCAAGGGTGGCTGGCTGTTTGTCCCCTGCCCCAAAGCTCCCGACACCCGCCGCCCATTGTCTGTGTCCTTCCAGCACCAGCAGCCCGCCCTCGAAATGAGAGCGAGCTAGTGCAACCCGCCATGAGCACCTGGCCACGGTGCGGCGGTGCGGCCCCGGTACGGCGCACTGAATATGGGTATGACCGGCCTTCATCGGTTTACGGCTGAGAAGTGGGAGAGCGCCGCGAGGGTGTGTGACTCGGAGGCGGCCACGGGCTGGGGGGAGTCCGTGGCCACGTCCCAGCCACACCAGTGGTGGTGTGGTGTGGTGGGGTGGTTATCCTCCCGTGATGGGGGCGAGGAGTGCGGCGGGCGCGTGCAAGGCTAGGACCGCGCAGCCGGTGGCCAAGAGGCCGCCGAGTAGGCGGACGCAGGCCGGGGTGGGGTTTCCCCGGGCGGGCAGGTCCCAGCCGGTGCCCTGGCTGGTGCTGGTAGTTCGCACGGGGGAGGGCTCGAAGGTGGCCGGCAGGGTGGTGAGCGCGTTAGCTGTGACGCGGCGGGCTTGTTGGGTATGCTGATGCATGTGAATCGCTCCTGAGTTAGCGGTTTACCACGCCCCGGGCTGTTCGTGCAGCGCCGGGGCTTTTCTTTGTCACCCTCGCCCAGTGGGTAGGGGGTCAAAGAGCTTAGGACCTGAACTTCGCGCTGCGTGACCAGGTGGCGATGCAGACCCGCCTGCCGAACCTGGAGGGCACCGGGGAGATCACCATGCGCCGACTGGTCAAGGAGGCGCTGCGCATGCGCCCCGAGCGCATCATCGTCGGGGAGGTGCGCGAGGCCGAGGCGCTGGATCTGCTGATCGCGCTGAACTCGGGCATCGCGGGCCTGTGCACCCTGCATGCCAACTCGGCGCGCGACGCGATCATCAAAATGTGCACGCTGCCGCTGCTGGCCGGGCCGAACATCACCAGCGACTTCGTGGTGAAAACCGTGGCGACCTGCGTGGACGTGGTGGTGCACTGCACCCGCGACGGGCAGGGCCAGCGCTTCGTGGAGGAGATCCTGGCGGTGCCCGGACGGGTGGAGGACGGGCAGATCGAAACCTCCACGCTCTTTGAGCGCACCTCGGGCCAGCTGCGCGCGGCCGCCGGGGCGGACTGGGCGCACCAGAAGTTCCAGATCGCCGGGGTCAACATGGCCGAACTGATGGGGGAGCGGCTATGAGCCTGCTGCTGGGGGCGCTGCTGGGCGTGGGCGCGGCGCTGATTCTCGACTGGCTGCTCTACGAGCCGTGGGTGCGCCGGCGCAAACCGCGTGCCCGCATCCAGGGCGCGCTGCTGCAGGCCGGGATCGCCACCGTGCGCCCCTCCCGCTTCGTGCTCGTGTGCCTGTGCACCGGGTTCTGTGCCGGGCTGCTGATCCTGGCACTGACCGGCTCCTTCCTGTTCGGCGCGCTCTTTGGCGGATTCGGGCTGCTGGCCCCGTGGGTGTACCTGCGCTACCAGGCGGCCAAACGGCGCGCGGCGCTACGGGAGCAGTGGCCGGAGGTCGTCGATCACCTGCGCTCGGCGGTGCGCGCCGGGCTCTCGCTGCCCGAGTCGCTCAGCCAGCTGGCCGAGGTCGGCCCCGAGACGCTGCGCCCGGCCTTCCGCGACTTCGCCCTGGACTACCGGGCCACCGCCAGGTTCTCCACCGCGCTGGAGCACCTGGGCGAACGTCTGGCCGACCCGGTGGCCGACAAGATCCTGACCACCCTGAGCATCACCCGGGAGGTCGGGGGCACCGAACTGGGCCAGACCCTGGGCACGCTGGCCGCGTTCCTGCGCGACGATGTCAAGACCCGCGGCGAGCTGGCGGCCCGCCAGTCCTGGATCATCTCCGCGGCCCGGCTGGCGGCCGCCGCCCCCTGGGTGGTGCTGCTGGTGCTGGGCACCCAGCCGGCGGCGATCGCCGCGTACTCCACCCCGGCCGGGGTGGCGGTACTCGGCTGCGGCCTGGCCGTCTCCTTCATCTGCTACCGCATCATGCTGCGTTTGGGCACGCTGCCGGTGGAGGAACGGGTGCTGATATGAGTATCTCGGTGGCGAACCTGGCCGTGCCGGACCCCTGGGGGAGCAGCGGCGCGGGGCTGAGCATCGCGGCGGTGAACTCGCCGCTGCCCTGGGCGATCCTGCTCGGCGCGCTGCTGGGCGCCGGGCTGTGGGTGTTCGTCTGCGCGCTGCCGTACTTCCGCGCCCCCACCCTGGCCGAACGCATCGCACCCCACCTGCGGGTGGGCATGCGCTCCTCGCGCATGTTGCAGGACGCCTGGCGTTCCGAGGGCCAACGCAGCACCCTGGGCCAACTGGCCGCACCGCTGATGAACCAGATCCGCCGCCTGGCGATGCTGCACAGCCCCGGCTCGGACACGGTGCGCCGGCGGCTGGCCGCCGCGGGGCTGGCAATGAGCGTTTTGGACTACCGCACCCAGGAGCTGAGCTGCGCCATCCTGGGGCTGCTCACCGGCACCACGCTGGCCGCCCTGCTCGCCTTCGGGCGGGGCACCGGTCCGGCCCTGGCGCTGATCGTGGTGCTGGGCGGCGGGCTGCTGGGCTTCATGGCGCGCGGCTGGTGGCTGGGCGAACAGGTGCAGCAGCGCTCGCGCAAGATCCTGACCCAATTCCCCACGGTCGCCGACATCCTGGCGCTGACGGTCGGCGCCGGGGAATCGACCACCGGGGCACTGGAGCGGATTTCGCGGATCTGCCGCGGCGCCATCGGCGAGGAATTCACCACCACCATCCACGACATCCGCTCCGGCACGCCGATGACCCAGGCCATGGAGAACATGTCCGACCGCATCCAGATCGGGGCGATGACCCGGTTCGTCGACGCCATCGTGGTGGCCACCGAACGCGGCACGCCCCTGGCCCAGGTGCTGCGCGACCAGGCCCAGGATGTGCGCGACGCCTCGAAGCGGGAACTGATGGAACTGGCCGGAAAACGGGAGGTGGCCATGCTGGCGCCGATCGTCTTCGGCGTGCTGCCGCTGACCGTGATCTTCGCGGTCTTCCCCGGACTATCGCTATTGGAGATGAGCTATTGAACCGACGCTGCCACCTCCGCCCACGTCATCGACCCGCCGGGCCCACCCGCCCGCCGCGCTGCCGACGACCCGCCGCACCACCTGCCAACCCACAGACCCGCTCCGACGGTAAGGAACACGAAAATGAAAACCCTCGAACACCACCTGAACACCCTGGTGCTGATGACACTTGACCTGCTGCGCCGGCTGGGCGAACGCCTCGGCCCGAAGCTGCGTGAGGAACGCGGCGACGTGCCCGGTTGGGTGATGATCACCCTCATGTCCGCCTTGCTGGTCGCGGCCCTGCTCGCCGTGGCCGGGCCGCGGCTGCAGGAACTGTTCAACCAGGCCATCGACCGGGTCTCCGGGATGGGGTAGGCGCGGCAGCCTCATGTCCACCCACCACAATCCGGCCCGGGCCCGCCCAGCGAGTTCGGCCACCTCCCAGCGCGGCTCGGCGGTGGCCGAATTCGTCATGGTCGCGACCCTGCTGATCGTGGTGGGGCTGAGCATCGTGCAGCTGGCCCTGGCGCTGCACGTGCGCAACACCCTGATCGACGCGGCCACCAACGGGGCCCGCTACGGGGCGCTGGCCAACCGCAGCGTCGAGGACGGGCGTCAGCGCACGGCGATGCTCATCAGCCAGAGCCTGAACCCCGGTTTCGCCCAGGACATCAGCGCCTCCACCACCATGGTCGGGGACCACGAGCTGGTGGAGATCACGGTGCGCACCCGGGTGCCGCTGATCGGGCTGCTGCCCAACGGCTGGCAACTGGAAGTCAGCGGCCAGGCGGTGCGCTATGGCTAGGGCGCTCGCCGAGCCGACCTGCCGTCGCAGCCCGTACAGCCGCCGCGGCCGCCGCGCAGCCCGACCGGTTGCGCGGCGGCGGATAGCGCTTCCAGCCCCGCTGGCCGATGACCGGGGCAGTTCCATCGTCGAATTCATCTTCACCAGCACGCTGGTGCTGATCCCGATGATCTACCTGGTGCTGGCCGCCGGGCAGATTCAGGCGGCCAGCTACGCCGTGGTGGGCTCCGCCGACCACGCGGCCAAGGTCTTTGCCGCCAGTACCGAGGCCTCCGCGGCCGAGGCGTACGTCCACGACGTGGTGGGCCGCACGCTGCGCGACTTCGGGATCTCCGCGCAACAGGCCCAGACGACGATCAGCTGCAGCCCGGCCTGCCTGGAACCTGGCAGCACGGTCAGCGTCACCGTCACGGTGCGTGTTCCGCTGCCGCTGCTGCCCGAGGGCTTCAGCGCCTCGGTGCTGACGGTCGACTCGGCCGCGACCCAGCGAGTTGACCGCTTTGGGTAGCCGCGGCCCCTCCCTATCGGCCACCCCCGCCCGACGGCCCGGGACGGTGCGGGCACTGGCCCGTCGCCTGGGCACCGAGGATTTGGGCCAAAGCCTGGTGCTGGTCATCGGGCTGGTGGCGATCACGCTGTTGACCATCAGCATCGTGCTGGCGGCCAGCGCCGTGAACCTCAAGGCCCGCCAGCTGCTGGCCGCCGCGGACGGGGCGGTCATTGCCGCGGTCGACGAATTCGAGCTCGTCGGTGAGGGCCCCAAACCCGAGATCCGGCTCAACGAGCAGCAGGTGTCCCAGGTGGTGCGCCGCTACCTGGCCGATACCCAGGCCCACGGCCGCTTCGACGACCTGGGGGTGGGCGGGGTCGGCATCCTGCCCGACGGGCAGGGGGCCACCGTGCAGCTGACCGCCCGGGTGACCCCGCCGATCGTCGGCTGGCTGGTGCCGGCCGGGATCCCCATCCACGTGGACGCCACCGCCCGCACCGTGCTCAGCCGCTGAAAACCGGTGCGTTGGCGCAGGCGCCGAACGACTCCGGTGCCGGGCGTGATGACGTAGGCTAGTTAAATCATGGCTAAAACAGACTTTTCTGCTGAACTGCGCGCGCTTCGTTCCACTTTCCGGTCCATCGAGGCGGTCAGCGACGTCGAGCAAATCAAGGCGGACATCGCCCAGCTGTCTGAGGAAGCCGGCGCCCCGGACCTGTGGGACGACCCGGCCGTGGCGCAGAAGGTCACCTCCCGGCTCTCGCACCGCCAGTCCGAGCTGGAGCGGCTGCAGAAACTGCACACCCGGATCGATGACCTGGAGGTGCTGGTGGAGTTGGCCGAAATGGAGGACGACGCGGACACCCTGCAGGAGGCGGACCGGGAGCTGGAGGCGATCCGCGCCTCCCTGGCCGAACTGGAAGTGGTCACGCTGCTCAACGGTGAATTCGACTCCCGCGGCGCGGTCATCACCATCCGCGCCGGCGCCGGCGGCGTGGACGCGGCGGATTTCGCCGAGATGCTGCTGCGCATGTACACCCGCTGGGCGGAGAAGCGCGGCTACAGTGCGCGCATCATGGACACTTCCTACGCCGAAGAGGCCGGGCTGAAGTCCGCGACCTTTGAAATCGATGAGCCCTACGCCTTTGGCACCCTCTCGGTCGAAGCCGGCACCCACCGCCTGGTGCGCATTTCCCCGTTCGACAACCAGGGCCGGCGCCAGACCTCCTTCGCCGCGGTGGAAGTGGTGCCGCTGATCGAGTCCACCGACAGCATCGAGATCCCCGAATCCGAGATCAAGGTCGATGTCTTCCGTTCCTCGGGCCCGGGCGGGCAGAGCGTGAACACCACCGACTCCGCGGTGCGCATGACCCACCTGCCCACCGGCATCGTCGTGTCGATGCAGAACGAGAAGTCGCAGATCCAAAACCGTGCCGCCGCATTACGTGTGCTGCAGTCCCGGCTGCTGCTGCTGAAGAAGGAGCAGGAGGACGCGAAGAAGAAGGAACTGGCGGGCGACGTGAAGGCGTCCTGGGGCGATCAGATGCGCTCCTACGTGCTCAACCCCTACCAGATGGTCAAGGACCTGCGCACCGAGCACGAGGTGGGCAACACCCAGGCCGTGCTCGACGGCGAAATCGACGACTTCATCGACGCCGGAATCCGCTGGCGCGCCGGTCAGCGCCACTCGGCGAACTAGCGGCGGGTACCCGCCCCACCAACCCGGCACGCTCCCGCCGCATGCGGCAGCGGCGGGCCCGACCCCCGCAGGCAGCGCCTGCGGGGGTATATTTATGCGTTCGTCCGTTCCCCGTGGACGGCGGCACGTTGGGATTCGGGGTCCGATCCACTGCGCCCGAACAACGCCTGGACCCGATCCGCGCCACGGGTGGGAAGACGCGAACCACGGCGGCCCGGGTTGGTGGGATGGCCAGGAATCCAGTGTTGGATGGCGCGCCGGGGGAAGGGCCGGGCCTCGATTTTTTCCCGAAAATTCGGGCGTTTGTCACTCGCTGCACGGCTGCCGCCCCAACCATCGGCCGTGGCTTCCGGAAGCGGCGAACTCCTGCCGACCGGTTCCAGACCCCGCCGGCACCCAGCCGGTGATCGTGCGGTCAGCGGCCCGTCGACGCCCTGGCCGGCACGTGCGCGGGGTAGGCCCAGGAGACGTACACCACGATCCGAAGTCGCATATATTCGCGATCGTGCTAAGATCTATCAGCAGAGATGGACGTCTCCATCGGATTACGGGGAAGTAACAACGATCGGGAATCAGGATCGTTCCCCATGCCGCAGTGCCCTGGCCACCAGGTCCGCACCCGGCACAGCACTGCACACCGCTGCCGCCTTGCACATCGACAAGGTCTTGCCGCATGGCAAACGGCACCGGAAGACGACCAGGGCCCGGAGCACACCGGGACCGCGAGCCGGCAGAAGCCCGGCGGCGCGAGTCGTATCGCCACCTAAGCGCGACTGAACCAGCCAAGGGGCACCCCTGTCACGGGTACCCCTGGCCTTCCCATACCCGGGATGAACGCAACGAATGAGCACCGAACGAAAACTGGCAGAGGGGAAGTGGTTGATGGGCCCAGGGCTTGTGCGCGTCAGCTAGGACTATTTCCCGCGGCAAACGCCCCGCGGGACCAGACGTGCAGGACCATGTGCCGGCATTGTGAGGTCTTACGGCCGGCACCGTTTCTCATCATCGTCTATTGAGGAGGTGGCGCATGGATCATCCCGAAATGGTGCAGTTCAGCGCCGTTGTTGTTGTATTGCTCCTGCTGTTCTTCTACGGCGGGACGTTCTTGATTTCCACCCGAATCGGGAAAAAAGAAGAAAACGCCGACGGCTACATGACCGCCGGCAACAAGATCGGATTCGGAATTTCCGCGGCCAGCATGACCGCGACCTGGATTTGGGCGTCGTCGATGTATGCCTCGGCGACCTCGGGCTACACCTACGGAATCTCCGGCCCCATCCACTACGGCTTGTGGGGTGCGTTGATGATTCTGTTCATCTACCCCTTCGGCAAGCGGATTCGCAAGGTCGCGCCGCGGGCCCACACCCTGGCCGAGGTCATGTATGCCCGCCACGGCCGCTCCAGCCAGCTGATGCTGGCCGGTTCCAACGTCGTCGGTTCGCTGATCAGCCTGATGTCGAACTTCATCGCCGGCGGCGTGCTGATTTCGATGCTCTCGCCGTTCAACTTCATCCAGGGCGTGCTGTGCGTGGCCGCCGGGGTGCTGCTGTACACGCTGTGGTCCGGTTTCCGGGCCTCGGTGCTCACCGACTTCGTGCAGGTCATGGCGATGCTCGGGGCGGTGGCGGTGCTGGTGCCGTTCATCTTCTTCGCCGCGGACTTCCCGGCGGCCTTTGAAACCGGTGCGGCGAACCTGAGCGCCGAGCAGTCCAACTTCTTCTCCTCCGAGGCGTTCCTGAACCAGGGCGCGCCGTACATTGCCGCGGTGCTGGCCTACGCGATCGGCAACCAAACCATCGCCCAGCGACTCTTCGCGGTGCGTGAGGACCTGATCAAGCCCACTTTCATCACCGCCACCATCGGCTATGGTGCGATGGTCATCGGCGTGGGCATGCTCGGTGTGCTGGCCCTGTACCTGGGCTTCGAACCCACCGGCGGGGACATGAACAACCTGATCCCGGAAATGGCGGCGAGCTACCTGCCCGGCGTGCTGCTGGCGGTGTTCTTCATCATGATCATCGGCGCGCTCTCCTCGACCGCCGACTCGGATCTGGCCGCGCTGTCCTCGATCATGATGGCCGACGTGTACGGCCAGAACGTGGCCGGCAAGGCGAAGGCCAACCCGAAGACCATGCTGCTGGTGGGGCGGATCACGATGGTTGCCGCCACCGCGCTGGCGGTCATCTTCGCCAGCCTGCAGCTGAACATCCTGGACCTGCTGGTCTTCGTCGGCGCACTGTGGGGCGCCCTGGTGTTCCCGGTGCTGGCCAGCTTCTACTGGGGCAAGGTCACCAACAAGGCGTTCACCACCGCGGTGCTGGTCGCCCTGGCCGTGTTCATCCCGGTGCGCTTCGAACTCATCCCGATCAACGGGTTCACCGGGCTGCTGGTGGAACTGCTCGCGGTGCTGGGCATCGGGGTGGTGCTGGGGCTGATGTGCTTCGGCTTCTTCGGGATCCGGGCCGCAAAGATCATCGGCATCGCCTCCGCGGTGGTGGCCGCGCCGTTCTGCTTCGGCTTCCTGCGCGACTACACCACCCTCAGCGCCTCGCTGGTGGCCTACTCGGTGAGCACCATCGTGTGCTACCTGATGTCCTTCCGCTCCAAGATGGACTTCGACTTCTCGCTCATCGCCGAACGCACCGGCGATTTCGACGCGGAGGCGGAGATGGCGGCCGAGGCCAAGAAGGCGCGGCTGGCGCACAGCGCCAAGGGGGCTGCCCCGGCGGCCTCCCCATCCGCCCCGGGTGAGACCGCAACCACGAACACGAAGGAGAACTAGATGGGTACCCTCGCACTATCCCTGTACGTGCTGGTCTGGCCGGTGATCGTGGGCGCGGTGATGTTCTTCATCGCCCGCGGGTTCATCGCCGAATGGCTGGAGGCGCGCCGCAACGGCGAAGATCTGATTTAGCCGTCCGCCGCGGCCCGGCGCAGCACAGCCGACCCCCGGTTTCGCCTCTAGGGCGAGGCCGGGGGTTTCTTTCTGCCCGGGGCAGTCATACGATGAGCCTAAGCAGTCAGCCCAAGTGATCCGGGCCACAGCGTGTCCGGGCCGCCAGCCGAGGAGCTCTGAGACCATGCTCGACAAGAGCCTTGCCAATCCGGAAGTCGCCGTGGCCGATGTGCGCAACGGCGCCTCCATCGCCGTGGGCGGCTTCGGGCTGTCCGGCAACCCCACCGAACTGATCAACGCGGTGCTGGATTCGGGCGTCGAGGACCTGCACGTGGTCTCCAACAACTGCGGCGTGGACGGGCAGGGGCTGGGCGTGCTGCTCGCGGCCCACCGCATCCGCAAGATCACCGCCAGCTATGTGGGGGAGAACAAGGAGTTTGAACGCCAGTTCCTCAGCGGGGAGCTGGAGGTGGAACTCACCCCGCAGGGCACACTGGCCGAGAAGCTGCGGGCCGGAGGCGCGGGCATCCCGGCGTTCTTCACCCGCACCGGGGTCGGGACCCTGGTGGCCGACGGCGGGCTGCCCCAGCGCTACGACGCGCACGGCGCGGTGCTCAAGGCCAGCCAGCCGAAGGAAGTGCGCACCATCGACTTTGCCGGACGCGAGGAGCAGTACGTGCTGGAACCCTCCATCGTCACCGACTTTGCCCTGGTGCACGCCGCGCTGGGGGACACCCACGGCAACCTGATCTTCAACAAGGCCGCCCAGCAGTTCTCCGTGCCGGCGGCGATGGCCGGGCGGATCTGCGTGGCCCAGGTCGAACGGCTCGTGCAGCCCGGTGAACTGGACCCGGCCCAGGTGCACCTGCCCGGCGTGTTCGTCCACCGCATCGTGGAGGTCGGCGAGCAGCACCTGAAGCCCATCGAGCGGCGCACCACCCGCGCCAAGTGAAAGGTCGTGGTGAACATGGCATGGACTCGTGAGCAGATGGCGGCCCGCGCCGCCCGGGAGCTGCCCGACGGGGCGTACGTGAACCTGGGCATCGGGATGCCAACGCTGGTGCCCAACTACCTGCCCGACGACGTGGACGTTGTGCTGCAGTCGGAGAACGGGATCCTGGGGGTGGGGCCGTATCCCACCGAGGAGGAAGTGGACCCGGACCTGATCAACGCCGGCAAGGAGACCGTCACCGTACTGCCCGGGGCCAGCTTCTTCCATTCGGCGATGAGCTTCGCAATGATCCGCGGCGGGAAGATCGATGTGGCGATCCTCGGGGCCATGCAGGTTTCGGGGGCCGGGGACCTGGCGAACTGGATGATTCCGGGCAAGATGGTCAAGGGCATGGGCGGGGCGATGGACCTGGTGCACGGCGCCCAACGCGTCATCGTGCTGATGGAGCACAACGCCCGCGACGGCAGCGCCAAGCTGGTCAACCAGTGCAGCCTGCCGATCACCGGGCTCGGGGTAGTGCAGCGGGTCATCACCGATCTGGGGGTTTTCGACATCACCCCAAACGGTCTTGCGGTGCTCGAACTGGCCGAGGGCGTCAGCCGCGACGAAGTGCGCGAACGCACCGAGGCACCGCTGGTCGCCTAGCGCCCAGCCCGGGGTTCGGACCCTGGCGACGGCTTAGCCGCAGCGGATCGGCCCGGCCCCGCACCGCGCCGGTTCACGGCGCGGGGAACCGCATTAACGCCGCTCATGTCGTAGGCTGTGTAACGGCCAAGAAACCGGCAACACGCGCCCAAATTCGGGGAGAGGGCCGCGTGCGCCGATAGGGTTTCAATTAAATGACGCATTCTGTGCCGTCGGTGGGTGGGGACCCGGGGCCTGCGTCGCGCCCGACGTTAGCAAGCGATTGAAGACATGATTAAATTCGAAAATGTCTCGATGATCTATGAACCGAAGCAGCAAAATGCGGCTTTGCGCGATGTGAACATCGAGATTAACCGAGGCGAGTTCGCGTTCCTTGTCGGTGAGTCCGGTTCCGGCAAGTCCACATTCCTGAGCCTGATCCTGCGTGAAAAGCGTTCAACCGAGGGCGCGGTCTACGTCGCCGGACAGAACCTGAACCGGATCCCCAGCTGGCGTGTACCCAAGCTCCGGCGCGATATCGGATTCGTGTTCCAGGACTTCCGGCTGCTGCGCGAACGCAGTGTTTTTGACAATGTGGCCTTCGCGCTGGAGGTCATTGGCGCGCCGCGCGCCCAGATCCGTGAACGGGTGCCCGAGGCGCTGAAGCTGGTGGGCCTGGAGGACAAGGCCCGTCGCAAGCCCACCGAGCTGTCCGGCGGCGAGCAGCAGCGCGTGGGTATCGCCCGCGCCATCGTGAACAAGCCCTCGATCCTGCTGGCCGACGAACCGACCGGCAACCTGGACCGGAAGAACAGTCTCGATGTGATGAACGTGCTGGACCGGATCAACCAGAACGGCACCACGGTGCTGATGGCCACCCACGCCCACGAGCTGGTCAGCGACTACAAGCGCCGCGTGATCGAGCTGAGCAAGGGCAAGATCATCCGCGATGAAACCAGCGGCAGCTACATGCCGATGACCACCGTGATCAAGCAGGACGGCTCGCGCGAGCTGCACTTTGGCACCTCCGAGGACGTTGCCGCGAAGGAAACGGGTCAGGATGCGCCGGCACAGGATTCGAGCGAAACGAAAGATGGAGAGCAGTGAGGCCAGGATTCATCCTCCGCGAGGCGGGAAAGAGCCTCAAGCAGAACATCGTCATGGTCGTCTCGGTGGTGCTGGTGACCTTCGTGTCGCTGACCTTCGTGGGCGCCTCGGTGCTGCTGCAGCTGCAGATCAACCAGATGAAGGGCTACTGGTATGACCGCATGGAGGTTGCGGTCTTCCTGTGTGACGACAACTCCCAGGAGCTGAACTGCGCCGGTGAGCAGGTCACCGACGAGCAGCGCTCGCATATCGAAGAGCTGCTCAAGAGCGACGAGCTGTCCCCGTACATCAAGGAGTTCGCCTACGAGTCGAAGTCCGAGGCCTACAAGCACTTCCAGGAGCAGTTCGAGAATTCGCCGCTGCTGAACCAGGTCCAGGAAGGCCAGCTGCCCGAGTCCTTCCGCATCGCACTGAATGACCCGGAGAAGTACCCGGTCATCAATGAGACGTTCTCCACCATCCCCGGCGTTGAATCGGTGATCGACCAACGAGAGCTGCTGGAGAAGGTCTTCCAGTTGGTGCGCGTCGCCTCGGCGTCCGCCGCCGTGGTGGCCGGGGTGATGATCGTCTGTGCGGTGCTGCTGACCGGCACCACGATCCAGCTCTCGGCCATGCACCGGCGGCTGGAAACCACGATCATGCGTCTGGTTGGCGCCTCCAAGACCTCGATTCAGCTTCCGTTCATCATCGAGGGGGTGATCGCCGCGGTCATTGGCAGCCTGCTGGCATCGGGCACGCTCTGGCTGCTGGTGAAGTTCCTCGTGGAGAAGAAACTGGCCAATGACAACCTCGGGGTCGCGTTCATCTCGACGAACGAAGTTCTGCTGATTGCGCCCGGACTCTTGCTAATCGGTATCATTTTGGCAACAATTTCTTCAGTGGTAACGTTGAAGCGCTACCTGAAGGTTTAGCCAATTCTTTGCCGATCTTCACCGGAACTAGAAATCTCATTAAGGAGCACTATGCTGTCTCACGCGGTGCGAAGTAAGTTTCTCCGCGCGACTGTCGGTGGCGCTCTGGCGCTGACGATGCTGGTTCCGGCCACATTGGCAGGGGCAGACGAACTGGATGACCGCAAGAAGCAGGTCGAGCAGAACATTGACTCCATTCAGGAGGACATGGAAGTTCTGGACGCCGACATTGTGGAGACCGATCGCAAACTGCGTGAACAGCAGGGTCAGTTGCCCGGCGCCGAGCAGGCCCTGGCCGATGCCCGCAGCCGCGTCGCCAACGCCCAGGCCGCGGTGGCGGACCTGAATGACCGGTTGATTGCCGCACAGCAGACCCGCGATGAACTGGCCGCGGAGATCGAGAAGAATTCGGCCAAGCTGAAGGAAACCGAGTCCACGATCTCGCAGATCGCCTCGGAGGCCTACAAACGTGGCGGCATGTCCGATGGCCTGGACATGATCCTGAACATCGAGTCCGCGACCGAGATTGCCGACGGCATCACCCTGGCCAGCAAGGCGCTGGAGTCGCAGAACAGCGTCTACAACGACCTGGCGCAGCAGCAGGCCACCGACGAGAACAACAAGGTGCGCCTGGCTGCGGTCGAACAGCAGATCCAGGGCCTGAAGGCTGAGGCCGAAAGTGCCCTGGCCCAGGAGGAATCCGCGCGCGATGAGGCCGAACAGCGCAAGAGCGAACTGGACCAGCTGATCGCCAGCACGGAGGCCCTAAGCAGCAAGCTGGAGGCCGAAAAGCCGCGGATTCAGGCCAAGCTGCAGAAGCAGGAGCAGGAATACGCGGCCGTGAACGCGCAGATCAAGGAACGCCAGGAGCGTCTGATCCGTGAAGCGGCCGAACGCAAGAAGCGCCAGGAAGAAGCCGAGCGCAAGCGCCAGGCCGAAGCCAAGGCGAAGTGGGAGGCCGAGCAGCGCGCCAAGGAAGAGGCGGCCAAGCGCCAGGCCAAGGCCGAGGGCCGCAAGGCCAGCTACAAGAAGCCCAAGTACGTGGCACCGGCCCCCAAGACCGTGTCGGAGCCCAGCAGCTGGGGTCTGGTCAAGCCGGTCTCCAGTGGCCGGATCACCTCCAGCTTCGGCTGGCGGCCCACCCCTGCGGGCACCATCGACTACGGCGGACGCGGCGGCTATGTACACGCGGGCGTGGACTGGGGCTTCGGCGGACAGTGCGGAGCACCGGTGCATGCCGCGGCCGACGGCGAAGTGTGGATGGCCGGCTGGGGCGGCAGCTCCGGCAACAAGGTGACCATTTCCCACGGCGTGGTCAAGGGCAAGGCCTTGGCCACGAACTATCACCACATGTCGCAGGTGGTGGCCCGTGCCGGGCAACACGTCAAGCAGGGCCAGCTGATCGGCTACGTGGGGACCACCGGCAACTCCACCGGGTGCCACATGCATTTCGAAACCGTGATCAACGGGCAGGCCGTGAACCCATTGGGACTTCTCTAACGCTAGACTTGGTCCCTGTGTGCGATTCTTCGTACGTGCAAGACAAGGAGTGCCATGGCTAAGAAGAACCAGGAAAGCAAGGTCATCGCCAGCAACCGCAAGGCGCGGCATGACTATGAAATCCTCGATACCTATGAGGCCGGCATGGTGCTGACCGGAACCGAGGTCAAATCCCTGCGGGAAGGCAAGGCCTCGCTGGTTGACGGGTTTGGCCAGTTCTACCGGGGGGAGCTGTTCATCGAGAACATCTACATCCCCGAGTACCTCAACGGGTCGTGGACGAACCATGCGGCCCGTCGCCGGCGCAAGCTGCTGCTGCACCGGCAGGAGCTGAGCAAGATCGAACGCAGGATCGCCGAAACGGGGCTGACCGTGGTCCCGCTGAGCCTGTACTTCAAGGAGGGCCGGGCAAAGCTCGAAATCGGTGTGGCCCGCGGTAAGCGCGAGTACGACAAGCGCCAGACGTTGCGCGAAAAGCAGGATAACCGCGACGCGTTGCGGGCGATGCGTGAGCGCAACCGACGCTCGGCGTGATTCGGCTCTCAGCCCCTTGGGCTTTGGCCGGGGCTGCGCTAGTATGGATTAGCACCGAAAAGGTGGGCATCGGAAGATGTCGTTGGCTTTGAGAGATCAAAGGTTGACAACAAAATACGGGGATGATCGGTTTCGACGGTGTGAGTCGCGACAGATGAAGCGGGCCGAGGACGCAAAGTTATCTCGTTAACGCTCTTTGCAACCAAATAAGTGCCGAATCTAAGCGCACTGACTTCGCTCTCGCTGCCTAAGCAGCCAGACAGTCCGTTAGCCAGGGGATGCTATCGCCCCTGTTACTAACGTCATTTAGATAGCCACTGCGATCAATGAACGTTGCCGGCGTTGATCGCATAATTTAGGCAACTGTGCCCGGACCAGCCACTTGTTTGCGTGATGGCTGGGGCAGAGAAAATCCACAGCAAACTGCGCCCGGAGAAGACCTGGCAACACCACAGCGGACGGGAGTTCAATTCTCCCCATCTCCACATGCAAGCCCCGGATCCACCAGGATCCGGGGCTTTGTCATGCCCTCCAGCCGAAAAGCCGGGGACGGTCTATGATGATTGGGGTTCATAAGGAGGGGCACATGAAAAAGGCTGGCGGTTCGGTACTGCTGATGCTGCTGTTCTTGGGGATTGCGATCATTGGCGCCGGTGCGCTGGCCATCGGCGGGGTGGAAGTGATCCAGCGTGCGGCCGGTGCCCACAGCACCGAGGCCCCCTCCGATCCGGTGCCGGCCACCGGTCCGGCTGAAGGTGCCCTCGTGGAGAGCACCGCGCCGGCCATGACCAGCGCGCAGCGCGGACGCTGGGCAGAGGAGAAGATCCGGCAGTGGCTGGGCAATTATGGTGTCACCGAAGTCTCCCAGCTCAACGCACCCTACCGTCAGGTGCAGGCCTGGTTCGCCCCCGAGGAAGGCCACCTGGAGTTGCTGGTCAGCAGCCAGGAGGCCGAGGACCGCGAGCAGCTGAAGAAAATCGCCACCGAGGTTCTGCAAAGCGTCCGTCAGGTCGACGCAAGCCTGCACCAGGTCACGGTTTCCACCAGTGACGGGAGCCAAAGCTACACGGCCGAGCGCTAGCTGTTCTTCCCATGGACGTTGTGTACGCGGTCGATGGGTGATTTGCCGCCGATGCCGGTATGGGGTCTGTGATGATTGTACTCATGGAGCCAGGCCGGGTAAGCAGCGGCGCGCTC
>Ga0153920_1000243_pt1 | contig 21675 bp, 22 predicted proteins | sample TSNJ004MetaG_FD_104713 | JGI IMG/M metagenome (GOLD analysis project Ga0153920, IMG submission 104713) | Attine ant fungus gardens microbial communities from New Jersey, USA - TSNJ004 MetaG | ecosystem: Host-associated > Fungi > Mycelium > Unclassified | place: USA: New Jersey, Brendon T. Byrne...
GCTCTTTTTGTTTATAATTTTACAAATTATTCTTCAATAATTTCTTCTTCAACTTCAGTTTCATCGTCAGAATCAACCATGATGTCTTCTTCATCGAGTGCGACTTGATTCATTTCTTCTTCAATTTCCGCATCAATGATATCTTCATCATATTCTTGAAGCATATCTTCCGCATCAACTTCTTGAGCTACTTCTTGTTCTTCGTAATTTTCAGCATTTTGTGCGTTTTCAGCTTCAACGCGTTCCATTTGAGAAACGCTCTTAATATCAATTTTCCAGCCGGTTAATTTGTGTGCCAGTCTCACGTTTTGACCTTCACGACCGATGGCAAGGCTTAATTGATCATCAGGAACAACAACCATAGCTTCTCTTGAATACTCATCATCTGCCAAAACATCCACAGAAACGACTCTTGCAGGAGATAACGCATTTACAATGTATTCTACAGGGTCTTCTGAGTATCTTACGATATCTATTTTCTCATTTTTTAATTCACTTACTATAGTCTGAATTCTGCTTCCTCTCGGTCCAATACATGCTCCGACAGAATCCACTTCAGGGTCATTTGACCATACCGCTATTTTTGTTCTGAAACCTGCTTCACGCGAAATTGATTTAATTTCAACAATTCCGTCTTCTATTTCCGGTACTTCAAGTTCAAATAATTCGCGAACAATTTCTGCATGAGCGTGAGAAACAATTACCTGAGGTAATCTTGTTGTTTCTTTTACGTTAATAACAAAAACTCTTATTCTGTTGCCCGGTTTATAGTATTCACCCGGAATCTGTTCTTTTTGAGGCATAATCGCATCAGTTTTACCGATGTTAACGATTACATTTCTGTTTTCAACTCTTTGAATAATACCTGTAGTCAAAGTGCCTTTTTTGTCAATAAATTCTTGTAAAACAAGGTTTCTTTCAGCTTCTCTTATTCTTTGCGTAATAACCTGTTTTGCAGATTGCGCGGCAATACGTCCGAATTGATCCGGAGTAACTTCAATTTTAATTTCGTCGCCTACTTCTACATCTTCCGCAATATCTTTTGCATCCTTAAGTGTGATTTGCTCGTCTTCTAAACCTTCTTCAATTTTTTTAACAATAAGTTTAGTTCTAAAAACACCTATTTCGCCTGATTGCTCATCTAAAATAGCGTCAATGTTTGTTGCTTCTTTAATGTGCATATGTTTTTTGTAAGCCGCAACCATTGCATCGCACAATGAATTAATCAAAACTTCTTTTGATATTCCTCGTTCTCTTTCCAGTTCTTCACATGCTTCAAAAAGCGCTGTACCGATTTTAATCATTTTTATTTTCTCCTTTATTTTATCTTTCCGTCATTGCGAGTGCCGGAAGTCAATCCGGTGCGAAGCAATCTATCCAATTATATCATGGTACAAATCCTTCCACTCTTTATTAAAATTATTAATTAATTCTATTTTCTTTTTCCTTGAAGCTCCTTTTATTTGTTTTTCCCTTTTTATTGCTTCTGTTATATCTTCAAAGCACTCATAATATACAAGTTTTGTTAAATTGTATTTCTCGGAAAAGCCTTTGACAAGTTTATTTTTATGTTCGTAAATTCTTTTTATTATGTCATTTGTGATACCTGTATAAAGGGTTGTTTCCTTGTAGTTAGTAATTATGTATATAAAAGATTGCTTCGTCATTTTATTCCTCGCAATGACGGATTCAATCAATATATAATTTTGCGTTGTGTATATTTTCTTTCGGAATCAATAATTCCTGTCCGTCGTCGAATCTGAAAAAAGTCAGACCTTCATTAGGGTCATAATCTATTATTTCACCTTTGAAGATTTTTTCTGTTTCGCCCTCCAGCGGATTCTTCAATTTAAGACTTATTCTTCTTCCTTTAAAGTAAATAAATTCTTTTTCCGATTTAAATTTCCTCTCCAATCCCGGAGAAGACACTTCCAAATGGTATTTCATAGGAATAAGCTCGTCTAGAAAATCACTCAAACTTCTTGTCACATTTTCGCAGTCCTCAAGAGTGATATCTCTTTCTTTGGAATATAAGAAAATTCGCAAAAACCAGCGGTGGTTTTCTTTTACAAACTCAATTTCAATCGGAATCAAGCCGAAACGCATCGCTGTATTTTCTATCAGCGGCGTGATTTTTTCTAAAATTTCGTGTCTGTTTAAATCCTGTTTCAATTTCTTACACCTTTTACTACTGCCTATTATGTAAAAAAGAACGGGGGGCCCGTTCTTTTTTCTGTGACAATACTGTCTATAATAATATTATATCTTAAATTTAAAAAATGTAAAGTCTATGTAAAGTTTTTTGTTTTAATTTTTATACTCTGCTCTCTGTTTTTTCTCTTTTTATCTCTCTCTTCCTGTTACCTGTCGTTGGTGGACCTGTAACAGGATTCAGGCCAGTTGAGCGGCTAATTGATCTTTTTCGTCATTATCAACCGGTGAGTCAATAAAATTATCTACCATTCGGTTATATTTATCAACATCAACATCAAGTCCATCAGCAGCAGATTTATTTAAAATATTATCAACTCTGGCTTTTATAGTCTTACCGGAATCTAAATTAGTTGAAGATATTGTACCTGCTGAAACATTAGTAGAAACTAAATCCAGCAGATTGTTTTGCTGCGAACTTAAAGATTTCAATTTGGCAAAGTCTTTAGCATACTTTTTATCTTCTCTGTCAAATTTATCTCTTGTTTTTTCTTTGCCTATGGCGTTTTCCAATTTAGAAACCAAAGCCTCCATTTGAGTATTAACTTTCTTCAGTTTTTCGTCTTCTTCTTTTGTCAACTTAATTTCTTGTTCTTCAGCTTTTGCTTTTGTTTTTTCTAATGTTTCCAAATCTGCAGCCTGAGTTGCCAAAGTTGCGGCAGCGGATTTGCATTGGGTACTAAGTTCCGTAAGAGTTTTAATGCCTGCTTCTGCTTTTTCATTTTTAGCTTTCAACTCAGCAATCTGATCCTTGCATTTTTGAATTGCGGTCTCATCTCGAGGATCTGCACTTTCAAGCACAGATAGTTTGTTCTCAAGAACACCTATCAATTTGTTATTATTAACTATAGCTTTTTCTAATGTGGAAACACCTTTAGAAGCTGCTTCGCCCGTTGTTTTAGCTTCTTTTGCCTGCGTTTTCAGATTTTCAGGAGTTATTTCATCACCTTTAAGATCTTTAATTTTATCCGGATTGATGTTTGCATCTAAGCCAAATTCACTTATAAGATCCGGTAATGTACCTATATTTTCTATATTATCTAAATCAGCTTTCAAGCTTGTGTTTTCAACTTGTTGTTTTATTTTATCTATTGCTTTACCGCTTTCTGTTGCAACTTTTTTCGCATCAGCCGATGTGCTTGCAGATTTTAATGCATTTGATAAACCTGTTGCTGAACTATAATCGACAGTTGAGGCTGTTTCAAAATTTCCTGTGCCTGGTTTGCCGGAAGAACTTGTTCCTGCAGATTTACCGACACCTACAGCATCTGCAATACTTGTTAATCCGCCAAGAATCATTGATGCGGCTGCATATTTATTCATTGAATCACAGCTTCCGTGATTATTTCTGTTTGACATCTTCGCCGCCCATCTCTCAGCATCACGCATTGCGACCATATCCCAACCCTGAGTTTGGTTATATTGAGCTCTTATGCCGCTGTAATCAAACGAACCCCTTCTCGGATCATTTGTACGCGTTGCAAAAATACCGTAAGAATTTTTATAAGCAGCCGCACTGTTTGAATTAGCAAAAGTGGAGCTTCTTGTCATACCTGTAATATTGTTTGAGGCATTTATACTGAATGCATTCGTATTACCGTTTTTAAGCACAATTTTATTATTCTTCACCGCATATTTCTGTGAAGACTGCGCTATACCCGGTTTATTCAGTTTTGAATTCTCGATACCCATGTATGCTCTCTTAATTTATTACTTCTTATATATGTAAAAACTTACTAAAATTGCCAAATTCATAAATATCTCCTATTGTTACAAAAGTTTACATGGTAAAATAAATGATTTTTTATCCGTTTTGTTAATATTTAATTCTTATAAATCCCTTAATTATATTATTCCCTTATTTTTATAAAAAAAATCAGTCAATTGTAAACAATGGATTTTTATTTACACATAAGCATGTTACTTGAGCCATGACTTTTTGGGACACATGCAAGAGTTTTTTATGTTAAGTTTACAAAAATTAAGTAAATTTTTTTGAGAATATTATTTTTGTTTCAAATTATCACCAACTCCGCATTTTGAGTTTTTTGGAAAAATCAATTGTAAAAAGATTGGCATGCACAAGTATAAAAACTTTAATTTTTTTTGTTTTGTTTTAATATTGAATATACAAATCTTGGGAGTGGGGATTGTTAAAATAAGATAGTGAGTTTTTTATTATTTTATACATCCTTAGCTCTATGAGTTTATCAATCCATGGAAGGATTAAAGCCTTTCGCCAATCGGTTAAAATATGGATAGTAGATTGTGAGCCTAAGGACTTGCAGGAACGCAGTTAACCGCCGGTAACTAAGAGAGAGACAGCAGTTTATATTTGGAGGTAGTAAAGAGTGTTAGAGCACGGTTATATACAAATTTATACGGGAGACGGAAAAGGTAAAACTACAGCGTCATTAGGGCTTGCACTCAGAGCGTTGGGACACGGCTGGAAAGTTCTTATTATCCAATTTACAAAAGGCGACAGCGCTACTTCTTACGGAGAAATTGCTTCTTCTGCGAAATTTTTAGATAATCTTGAAGTAATTCAGTTCGGCATGGACAGGGTTCCTTATTCACATAACGTAAGTATGGAAGATTTTAAGGAAGCTAGAAAAGGCTGGGAGTTTGCTAAAAATGCAATAGCTTCCGGAGAGTATCAATTGATTATATTAGATGAAATTAACATTTGCACTGCCATGAATATGGTTAAAGTGTCAGAAGTAAAAGAGGCTTTATTAAACAAACCGGAGAATTTGGAGATAGTTTTAACCGGCAGATATGCCCATCCTGAGTTAAAAGCCATGGCTCATCTTGTAACCGAGATGAAACCGATCAAACACTATTTTGATATAGGTGTTATGGCAAGACAGGGTATTGAATATTAGACTTTTTAATTAATGTAAATCCTTTTTGTTTCAGAAAATGAAATACCGGACTTTCAAATGGGGAGGTCCGTTTTTATTGTCTTTACATAAATAATATTATAAGAACCTGCAATGTCATCCTGAACTTGATTCAGGATCTTTTAATTGTTGGATTCTAATAATCTTTGTAACGTTCATTTCTTTCTCTTTATTGCGAGTAAAGAGAAAGAAACGAACCAAAGAAAGAGAAAACGCGATTAAATGAAACAAGTAGTCAGGGCACTGCGTCCCTGAAACCCCGCTTTGTTACTTTGCACTTCCTGATTCGACCTCATCAAAGTGAGCAATTGGTCTTAGCGAAACAACAACAAGGCGAGTGCTGTTTGAGTGCAGCGAGTTCACTCGCTCGGGTTGAGCGTTAGCACCAATTAGCGAACGCAGATATGGTCGAGAGTTTTTGCCCTACTTTTGTCGGTACAAAAGTAGGTTTAAAAAATATTAGATAGGTTCCGATAATATTATTTATGTAAACAAAAGTTAACATAACATGAAATTTTAGGCAATTTTTGAAATTGTAAATACTTTATATATACATAAGGAATATTTAGGATAATATATTAACTTTCTCATGGAATCACACATACTATAGGCATACGCTATAGTGACAAACACGCAATAGGAAATACTTTTAATAGGGAGGATACTCATGGCAATAGGTGCTGAGGATTACATTGACCAGTTATTGGTTAAAAAATACGCAGAAGAAAAAGTCGACAATCATGATAGTATGGAATCGATGGTTGATCCTGAAAAAATGATGGATGCAATGAACGATTATGCCAGCATGTACAGAAATATGATGGCGTTAAAACAGCGACTTAACATTGCTTGTTATGCGATTAATGCAAGAACGGCAAGATATAATAAAGCTGCACATTTACAATAATCCTAAAAAAAGTTTATAAGTTCCGCTTTTTCTGATAAAATATCAGAAAAAGGAAAAGGAACAAACCATGGGAAAAATTGTCCTCGCTTCTTCTTCTCCCAGAAGAGCGGATATTATGAAAAAGACAAAGTACAAATTTAGAGTTATTCCGTCGCCGTATCAGGAAAACGATACGAGGACGGATTTTTCTTTTGCTTTTATAGAAGATTTAGCTTATCAAAAAGCTAAGGCGGTCTTGCCGTTAGTTGATAAGCCGTCTTTAATAATAGGCGCGGATACGCTTGTTGTTTTGGACGGAAAAATTTTAGGCAAGCCAAAAAATAAAAAAGACGCATTCCGCATGCTAAAAGAACTTTCCGGAAAAAAACATTCTGTTGTAACAAGTATTGCGGTTATAAATTCTGAAACAGGAGAGGTTAAACAAAATTCAACAACCAGTATTGTTGAATTTAAAAATTTAACTGACGAGCAGGTAAATTATTACATAGAAAAATACAATCCGTTGGACAAAGCCGGTTCATACGGAATTCAAGAAATGCCCGAGGGTTATATCAAATCCTACGAAGGCAGTCTTGAGAATATTATCGGCATGTGTCCGAAGGCTTTAGAAAAACTTTTATAATATTAGCGGTATTGCTTCGTTACGTTTGCCCGCAGCATTTTTTGAATTTTTTTCCGCTGCCGCATGGACAAGGCTCATTTCTGCCTATATTTGAATCTTCTATTTGAGGACGTTCTTCAGATTCCTCAATTATTCCGAGTGTTTTTGCAAAAGCGTTCGATTTATATAAAACTGTTGTCGATGAAAAGATTTTGTTTTCCAGGTATCTTGATTTATATTTTTGAAGAAGTTCATCAAGCGTGTAATGTGTTTTATAAACTTCATTAACTATATCCATAAAATTTTCGTGTTTTTCTGCAACTCTTTTTATTAAATTTGCAGAATATTTATCATTATTCAAGAAGTATTGAATACATCTGTCATATCCCTGAATTGATTTATAATCTTCCGCCTCAAATATTTTGTTAAATGTTCCATAGAACGGTACAGCATAAAGCCCTAATTCTTTATCAAAAATTATTCCGACGTCGTATTCTTCTTTATGAGAAGAAAAACCTCCGAGAGAATTTTCTAAAAAATTATCGTATGAATTATTAAATTCACTTACATCAAAGAATTTATACTCATTAGGTTCTTTAATTTTATCATTATAATCTGATTCAACACCATTTTCCGCGTAATCATTAAATAAACCGATTACTTCATCTGCAAATTTATTTGTAGTTATAACTTCATCTCTTCCAAAATATTCTATGAATTTTTTATAAACGGATTTTACATTTTTTTCAAGTTCTTTTTGTTTCTCAGGATTGTCTAAATATACCAATTCGGGATTTTGAATGATTTTAGCTACTGCAAATCTCAAAGCGTCTTCTTTTTTTTGACAAGGTAAAACCCCTGATATTTCAAGTAAGTAATGTGAGTCTTCGTATTCAAAAATACGCGCGACAATAAACTGCCCTAATCCGATACCTCTAAAGTTTGTCATTTTTACCAGTGAAGTAACATTGTATTGTTTTTCATTAATAATGTTATACAATTCAAATCCGTTTTTTAAAATTTTCTTTACTTCAAAAATAGATGAAATAGATTTAGTTAATGCTTTAGCGATTTTTTTACTGCCTGCAGGAAGCTTTTTAGAATTTGATATAAATAAATCCAAAATACTTTTATGATCTTCTCCAAGGTTTCGTTCAAAAATATAATTAAAACAAGCTGATTGAAAACGCACCGATTGATTATTTGCCGCGCCGATTGTCCGTAAATATTCTTCAAAATCAGGTTTTACGTAAGAATCCTGTTGAACAAAAACAGCTACATCTTTTATAACGTCATTAATTTCTTTCAAATCTTCTAGTATAAGCATTTAGTCTCTCCTCCTACCGGACAAAACAAAGATACCCTAAAAGAATTTAAAACTCAATACCGAGTTGGAGTAATATACTTTAATTTTATGATTTTTAATTAAAATATTTGAATTTTTATTAAAATAAGGGTATAATAAATAAGTTATTAGATAAGTAAACAGTAAAAGTAGAAGTAAGAGGTTTGAAAATGAAATTACATATGCAGATACTAATTGCCTTAGGTCTTGGAATCAAGCGTAATTGGCATATCTTTTTCGGGATTATTTTAGGTATAATAGTCGGAATATTTTTACATGGAAACAGTTATCCCCATGTTTCAACAATATTGACTTTTATAGGACAAGTATTTATAAGACTTATCCAAATGGTAGTAATTCCTTTAGTCGTGTCTGCCATCATAATCGGTATAACAAGTGTGGGAGATAATAAACAACTGGGTAAATTCGGTACTAAAATGATTATTTATTACGGTATTATAACCACGCTGGCTGTGTCTATAGGTGCTGTTTTAGCGCTTTTATTTAAACCCGGCGCCGGAGCTGCGAATTATATAACAGCAAATGCGGCTGCTGATGCTCAAGCCGCGGTATCAACCGCTATGGCTCAACAGGGGAATATTTTACATCTATTCCTGGATTTCTTGCCGAATAATCCATTCCGTTCTTTTGCTAACGGAGAAATGGTATCTATTATAGTATTTGTGTTGATTTTCGCGATAGCACTGGCAAAAGTAGGCGACGTGAACAGACCTATTGTTTCATTCTTTGAATCTGTATTTGCGGCGACAATGAAAGTTACTGACTGGATTATGTTTTTAGCAGCTCCGGGTGTATTTGCGCTCACGGCATCTGCTGTCTCAAGTTTCGGTATGAATATTTTTTCAAGTATTTCTAAGTATTTACTTGTTTTAACTATAGGATTTTTACTTCAATTATTTGTTGTATATCCGCTGTTTTTAAAGTTCTTTTCCAAAGTCAATTTTGCTACCTTATATTCTGCAGTTGCAGAAGCTATGATGGTAGCTTTCGGTACTGCAAGCTCATCGGCGACATTACCGCTAACTATAGCATGCTGTGAAAAAAGAGGTATTTCACATAAGATTTCAAGTTTCGTATTGCCTTTAGGCGCAACACTTAATATGGACGGTACGGCTTTATTACAGACAGTCGCTGTAATTTTCCTTGCACAAGCTTATGGTGTGCCTTTAGACTTATTCTTAATTATTCAAATCTGCTTGTTGGCAATGATAGCATCCAGTACTTGCGCGGGAATCCCGGGCGCAGGTTTGATTACCATTGCTTTGATACTTAACGGTATGGGATTAAGCCCTGAACAGTTAGTTGCAGGTTTTGCTTTCCTATTTACAATAGAGAGAATTACGGATATGATGAGAACCCTTATAAACGTAGCTTCAGATACGGTTGTAGCGGCAGCTATTGCAGATAATGAGGGTGAAATCAATTATGATCTGTTTAATAATCCAGCCGCATATGAGGAAATAGGATAATCGTGGCAGAACAATTCGAAAAAAGAAATAAAATAGGCTTTTGGGGGTTTCCGAACCCCCAAATTGTTGGAAATTTAAAAAAAGAATACCCTAATGCAGAATGGGTAGATCTTGATATCGATTTGGGCTGCCCTGATAAAAAAATTCTTCCTGATGCTTATTGCAAAATTATAAAAAATATAATTAATAATGCATTCGGACTAAAAGATGAGTTAATAACAATTGTTGCGCCAATAGGCAAAGACAAATGCGACAGCGGCTGGTTTGCTGCAAAAGTATTGAAAGATCAGGGGTTTGATGTTATTGAAACTATTTACGAAAAAACTGAGCCAAAAAAAGAATTGAAAATATCCACAAGCAATATGCCTCTGTATGAAAAATTCAACACAATTACAAAAAGTATAATTGAGGATATTAAATGCAATTATGAACAATGTGAGCCGGAATTTGGGTTTTGGGGTGTACCTCCGAATGATTTGGAAATCTTAAAATTATTCCCTGATACCACTCATGTTTATGGATGGACAAGATGTGTGGAAGCAGGAGTTCCCGCTGATATTGAATTAGAAATGCATGTTGATGCCGATGTTCCGACAGTTTTTTATTCACAGGCATTTTGTTCAAAGTGTCAGCTTGCAAAATATCTGGCAGATAAATATAATGGATTATATGTTGATATTGACGATTTTGCCACAAATTCAATCAGGGCAAAAATCGAAGCTTTTTTGAGGTTAAGATGATTATAGGAAGAAAAGAAGAAAAGAAGGAGAGAAGGAAAGAAGAAGCCAAAATATATTTGGACGCCGGTACTACATACTCAAAAGTAATCGCAAATTCATCTTATCCCGAGCTTCATTCAAAATCTATTTGCAATCAAAAACTCAACGGAAATTATTATTATATAATTTATTCAAAAGCATTGCGAGAATTAAACCTTAAGTTTAACAGAGCCTGCGGGCATATGACAGGATTGGAACAAAACGAAAATGAGATTATCGCGCTTGCTCAAGGATGTAAAAATCGTGTAGATAAAAACGCTACGGTTTTAGATTTAGGCAGCCGCGACGCAAAATGGATTCGATTTCAAGACGGAAAATTCCACGACATGGATTGGAATACATCTTGCGCAAGTTCAACCGGCGCAACTGTTGAAATGCTTATGAAATTTTATGACTTAAAGCCTGAAAATTTGGAATACAATAAGGAAAAATTTTCCGTTACTTGCGGTATTTTCGGGCTTGAAAAGATTATGGATGACATTTCAAAAGGAGCAAAACCAAAAGTTGCAGTAGCAAAATTTATTCATGGGATTGCATACAATGCCTGGACTTTTGCTAAAAATCCTGAGAAATTATACTTATCCGGCGGGTTTTGTGAAAATAATTGTTTTGTTAATTCACTGAAAAATTATTGCGAAGTGGAATTGCTCGGGCGGTTTGTGCTTTGCGAGGGGTTAATCAATGAATAATCGCAAATTCGGAGACTGCGGAGAAGATTTAGCCTGCCGGTATTTGGAAAAAAACGGGTATGAAATTTTAGAACGCAACAGACACTTCGGGAGAAATTGCGAAATTGATATTATTGCAAAATACAAGAAAACAACCGTATTTGTTGAGGTAAAAACCCGAAAAACAAATTCTTTCGGCTCACCTTTTGAAGCAATTACAAAAAATAAATATGAAAATCTTGTAAAAGGTGTTCAGACTTATATTATTGAGAATAAAATTAAAGATTACAGACTTGATGTTGTAGCAATAACCATAAAGCCTGATTTAAAAATAGAGCATTTAAAAAACATTTATCTTTAGTTGGTTACAGAAAATAAAACTATCGTTTTTCAGGATGATTTGACTGCGAGAGCTTGATTTCGAAATATTCATTTTTATCAATATTCACGCCCATATTTTTTATATCGCCGTAAACTTTTTTCTTTTTTTTTAATAATTTTTTATAATCGCCTGTCATAATTTTATTATAACATTAATAAATTTTAATATAACTCTTGTTTTCTGATTACTTTTCAAATATGATTATACTTACCGATAGTTATCGGCATATTTTTTATGATTAAATATAGCGAAATACAAATAACATAAGGAAAAGAAAAATGAACCCTATTATTAACGAATTAGAAAAATCTTACTTGAAGTCAGATATGCCGGAAGTGAACCCGGGTGATACAGTTAAAGTTTTCGTAAGAATTATCGAAGGAAACAAAGAAAGAACACAGGCTTTTGAAGGCACAATTATTAAAAAGCATGGTTCAGGTATTAACAAAACTATTACTGTAAGAAAAGTATTTCAAGGTGTTGGCGTAGAACGTGTGTTCTTGTTAAACTCTCCTCGTATTGAGAAAATCAATGTATTAAGACGAGGCGATGTAAGACGTTCAAAACTATACTACTTAAGAGAACGTTCAGGCAAAGCAACTCGTATCAAGGAAAAAATCGAAAAAAGATAGAGAAAGTGAGCTTGCATAAGATGTGCAGACCCATTTGCCTTCTTTTGTCGAAAACTTGTTTTCGTACAAAATGGCCTCACGACCATACATCAATAGCAGCAAAATATTTAGATAATCTAGTAGTGAGAACGCAAGCGAATAGGTGAGGTAAAGAATGTCTGAACATATTCACTGGTATCCGGGACATATTGCAAAGGCTGAAAGAAAATTAAAAGAACAGCTTTCTTTAGTGGATGCGGTAATTGAAGTTTTAGATGCGAGACTGCCATTGTCAAGCAGTTATGAAAATATTACGAGGCTTTTAGGTGAAAAGCCTCGTTTAATTTTGCTCAATAAATCTGATTTGACAGAAGCGGGAGAGATAAAAAAATGGGTTTCTATCCTTGGAGAAAAGTATGGGCAGTCTGTTTTAACTTCTGATGCGAAAAATTCCAAAGATTTAAATTTTATAATTAAAAAAGCAGTAGAACTGGCAGAACCGAGAATTCAAGCATTAATGGCAAAGGGTCTTCTCCGCCGTCCTGCAAGAATTATGGTTGTCGGGATGCCGAATGTTGGGAAATCCAGTATCATAAATAAACTGACAAAATCATCCAAAACAAAAATCGGCGCAAAAGCCGGTGTTACTCGTCAACAGCAATGGGTTAGGATAAATTCTCAATTAGAATTACTTGATACACCGGGGATTATACCGATGAAACAAGAAGATCAGGAGCGCGCAAAAAAATTAGCTTTTGTTAATTCGGTTTCTGAAAATGCGTATTCTAATGAAATGATTGCAAAAGAACTATTGGAAATGCTGCCTGAAAAATACCTGAAAAAAATCAGAGAATATTACAATCTGGATGATAATATAGATTTAACCGTTGAAAACATAGCTGTTTCGAGAAATTGGATTATATCCGGCGGGAAACCTGATATAGAAAGAACATCTGTGTATATTCTGCGAGATTTCAGAGAGGGAAAAATCGGAAAGTTTATACTAGACCAAACATAATGTTTATACATTCGCCGCTCGCGAGCTGTTGCGAGTGCTTGCGGCGATGGATAAGGCTTTGCGTTAGATCATTCGTGCTCCATGCAAAAGGCAAAAAATATTGTTTACAATGCAACGTACGCATAAAATATTTTAAATAAATATGGGTTTTTATGAATAATAACTTATTTGACTTTGATTCACAATTTAACAGAATAATAATCGGCACGGATGAAGCCGGGCGCGGACCTGCGGCGGGCGGTGTTTTTGCAAGCGCGGTTTGTTTTATGGAAAAATCTAATAAGTTAATCGAAGAACTTTATATTTTAAATGACTCAAAGCAATTATCCAAAAAAAAACGTGAGAGTATTTACGACATTATTTTAAATGAAACTATCAATTCCACTATTTGTATAGAAGTTGCAGAAATTGAGAAAATAAATATCCTAAACGCATCTTTAAAAGCAATGAAATTAGCATGCGAGAATGTCATCTTTAAAAACACAGAAATCCTAAAACACAGAGGTCAATCTGATATTCAGGATGACATATTAATATTGGTCGACGGCAACAAACTAATCAAACAATTCAATTATCCTCAAAAATTCATCATCAAAGGCGACGGCAAATCCGCATCAATCGCGGCGGCAAGTATTCTGGCGAAAGTTACCCGCGACAGGTATATGGAAGAATTAGACGAAAAATACCCGCAATACGGCTGGGCAAAAAATGCGGGATATTTAACAAAAGAACACTTTAATGCTATCGATAAATACGGTTTAACCCCGCATCACCGACCATTGTTTTTAAGAAAACATTTTGAAAAACAGAAACAATTGAACTTGTTTTAACTTTATTTTGATTATTTTACTAAATATATTAAATTTTATGAAGCTGAAAATAGGCGTTATTTGCATATTTTACAAAATATGTAATTAAATTTCGCCTAAAATAGCAAATTTTTGTTATTATAAGTTTTAAATACAACAAGTTATTCAAGTAAAATTTTATATAGAAAAAGGAAGGAAAAAATTATGAAAGTCAGTGCAATAGGTGTAAACAATTATGCTAATAAAACAGCATTCAATGGCGAACCAAACAGTAAAGGGAAGAAAACAGGCGGAGCAGGAAAAGCATGGTGTTCCGTAGCTATTCCGGGTTTAGGTCAATTTTTAGATGGAAGAAATAAAGAAGGCGCATGGTATCTTGGAGGTTCATTAGGATTAGGAGCAGCAACTGCTGCAACTGCAATAGCATTTATTAAAGCTGCTGAAAAAAATGTTTCTCGTATTTCATTAGAAAACCCGGAACTTATCTTAAGAGATAAATCAGTCAGGAAAGCGGGAGTGGCCGGAGCAGTAGGACTTAGTGTATTATATTTAGCAAACATAGGCTTGCGGATTGCCAACATTGTCGATGCATACAAAGGCAATAGAGCACCAAAATCAACTGAAGCTTAAATAGTTAATGAAAATTTATAAAATTTACTAAAAAATCTGGGATTCAATCTCGGATTTTTTATATATCAAAGAGTTTATGAAGTCTTTCTCTTATATCTTCTTCTTCTAATTCTTCTGTTGTTTTGTTCAAATCCATTGCAGCCTGATAGTAATTAGCTGCATCGTTTATGAATTCCAATACTTGACTCGCACGTCCTGCATTGAAGTATGCCAGTGTGTAATTCGGGTTAATTTCGATAGCCTTTTCAAAATATTCTAACGCTTCCATTGCATCGCCCAAACCGTCAAGATAAAGAATTCCCAGATTATTTAGCGAAAAAACGTTCTCGGGATCTAAGTCTATTGCTTTATGATAAGATATTAAAGCTTCTTCAAGATAATCTTTTTCCCATAATGCAATTCCGGCTTTTGAATATCCTCTGTGATCAGACGGGTTAAGTGTTATAGCATCACAGTAAGATTTAATCGCTTTATCCAAATCATAATCAGCCATGTGAATATCGCCTAATGACAAATATAAATCATAATTATTCGGATCTAAAATAAGCCCTGCCTGATAAGTTGAAACAGCGGCATCTGTATTACCCTTTATTTCACCGTAAATTGCACCTAAAGCCTGACAGACAATTGAAGTCCATTCAGGATCAGGATTAAGAGCGATAGCCCTTTGATAATGTTCGATTGCCTCATCATATAACTCTGCTTTAGTATAAGCATAGGCTAATGAATTATTATAAAACGGATTGTCTATATCATTATCCAAAGCCAGTTTAAATGCGCTGATTGAATTTATTTTATCTTCTTTTCTTAAATACAGATGTCCGATTTCATAGTATATTTGAGCGGTATCTATTTGGAATTGAAGTAATTTTTCATAACAATCTATAGCCTCATCCGTATTCTCAGGGAAAAAAGTCTGCAGGATTGTTGCGAATTTAATTAACACTTCCCTGTTTATAGGATTTGCCTGAAGAACATTTCTATAACAGTCTATAGCCAAGTCGATTTCTTTATTTTTAAGCGCTAAGTCTCCCATTTTATTATAGAAAATTTCGCTGTGTTCTGTTTTATTTAACGCTTTTTTATAGATACTTTCAGCATTGGAATACATTTTAAATTTTTCTAAAAATTTTCCGGCAACATTAAACGACAAAACGGAGAACTCATCATACAAATTTTTACAAAACATTTTAATTGAAGGTTTATCCCAAGCCAGCATCATACTTCCTGATAAGAAGTAGTATAAAAAGTTCATATAGTCAGTAATATCGCCCTTTTCTGTGTTTATTTTTTCAAGTAAAGTCTGTGATAAAATAAGTCTTGGTCTTGCGGATTTTAACTTGCCTGCTTTGATTGCGGATTTAAATTGCTCTTCTGCGGAGTTAAAATCCTCTGCTATTTTCATAAACCAGCCTGTGTATAAATGTGCATCAACATTATCCGGAGCAAGCGAAACAGCTGTTTTACACTGCTCAATTGCCGTTGAAATACTTATTTGTCCCTGTTCCCACATAAGACTTGCCAAACGATAATATGATTCCGGAATTGTAGGATCAAGTTTAACCGCCGTTATATAATTTTCTATTGCTTCTTCTAAATCACCGTTATGCTGTTTGATTAAATATTTTTCATGAGCAATTCTTGCTTTTTCAAGTGATTCAAAAGCTTTTTCGCTATTAGCAGCGACAGGTTGCATTAAAATCTGTTCTGACATTCATGAGCTCCAAATAAAATGTATTAGCTTATAATTTATATCGGATAGTCTATATAATATATTTCTTAAAGAACACAAAAATCATACAAATACATTAGATGAAAATATATCCCCGCATCGGGTACGATCTGTTTGTATTTAATATGCTTACTGCTTTTTTTAATTATCCGCGCATGTTATGTCTTAAGACTGTCATTGCATTTCACAGGCAAACGAATGCTCCTTCTTGGATTATCCGCAGCTCGGAAAAATGTGGTTTTCCTCGCTTAGACGAGTTTCGGACTTCGTCCTCACTCTTGCGAAAATCCGCAAATATCATGTTTGGTGTTATAATGTTGGTATGAATTATGTTGATAATAAATTTGATTGTATAATAGTTGGAGGCGGACATGCCGGATGCGAGGCAGCGATTGCTCCTGCCAGATTGGGTTTAAAGGTTCTTTTATGCACATTAAATATAGATAATATCGCATTAATGCCATGTAATCCCGCAATAGGCGGTCCTGCAAAATCGACTCTGGTAAGAGAAATTGACGCATTAGGCGGCGTTATGGGTGAAGCTGCAGATGCTACTTATATTCAGATGAAGATGTTGAATTCTTCTAAAGGTCCTGCAGTGCGTGCATTACGCGCCCAATCGGATAAACATGAGTATATGGAATATATGAAAAATATTATTCAAAGTAATGAAAATATTTTTCTTCGCCAAGCTTCTATTGTTGAATTAAAAGTTGAAAATAATAAAGTAATCGGGGTTGTTGATGAGTTCGGGATTGAATATTCCGCTCCGACAGTAATTTTGACTACAGGAACTTCCTTGAACGGTAAAATATTTGTAGGTCTAAAATCATACAGCGCCGGAAGACTGGGTGAACCTTCTGCAATCGGGTTATCAGAGTCCTTAAAAAAGCTTGGCATTACAATAAAAAAATTAAAAACAGGTACCCCTCCGAGAGTTGACAAACGAACTATAGATTATTCAAAAATGACTATTCAACCCGGAGATAGTGAACTGAATTTTTATTCGTTTAAACCTGACCGTCCTATAAGACCTCAGGTACCTTGCTATTTAACAAGAACGAACGAAGAAACTCACGCCATTATTAGAGCAAATTTGGATAAATCTCCTATGTATCAAGGCTTGATTGAAGGCGTAGGACCTCGCTATTGTCCTTCTATTGAAGATAAAATAATAAGATTCAGTGAAAATCCTTCTCATCATATTTTTATTGAACCTGAAGGGTTGAATACTTATGAAGTTTATATTCAAGGGTTTTCAAGCAGTCTGCCTGCACAAACTCAGGTTAAAATGCTCCGAACATTACCCGGATTAGAGAACGCTCATATTATAAAACCTGCTTATGCGGTTGAGTATGATTATATTCCTGCTGTACAAACAACTCATTCCTTAATGTCGAAAGATATTAGAGGACTGTTTTTTGCAGGACAAATAAACGGAACAAGCGGCTATGAAGAAGCGGCGGCTCAAGGATTAGTAGCAGGGATAAACGCTTACAATTACATAAATAACTCTGAGATGCTGGAACTTTCAAGAAGCTCATCATATATAGGAACATTGATTGATGATTTAGTTACAAAAGATATTAATGAACCATATAGAATGTTGACTTCCCGTTCTGAATACAGATTATTACTGCGTCAGGATAACGCGGATTTAAGATTGACACCCATAGGACATAAGTTGGGACTTGTGGATGACGTTCAATTTAAAATATTCAAAGATAAACAGGATTCTATAGAAAAAGAATTAACCAGATGCAGAGAAACTAAAGTTTCTTCCTCTGAAGAAGTAAATTCTATACTTGCAAAATATGGGGAACATATTGAACGCGGGATGAAATTGGCTGAATTGCTAAAACGCCCTAACATAGACTACAAAATTATTAGGGAAATTGATGAAGAAACTAATCAACTGAATATACAAAAAGATATTTATGAACAAGTGGAAATACTAATAAAATACGACGGTTATTTAAAACGTCAAGAATTCCAGGTTGAGCAGTCAGGCAAACTTGAAAAATATAATATACCAGACAATATTGATTATGAAAAAATAGAACATATTTCATCCGAGACCCGCGATAAGTTGAAAAAAATCAGACCTAAAACTCTTGCGCAGGCTTCAAGAATAGGCGGGGTTAAGCCAGCGGATATTTCTGTTTTGATGGTTCTTTTGGAACGGCAAACGACAGCTTATTCTTAAATTGTTTCTTTGTTAATCCAGTCCAAATATTTATCAAGCCCGCTTTCTATTTTGAATGATATAATTTCAGGCACTTCATACATATGAAGTTCTAGCACTCTGTCTTTAACTTTATCAAAAAGCTTTTCTTTTGTTTTAATAAGTAAAATTAATTCACTATCATTTACAATCTCGTTTTTCCAAGAATAAATAGAAGTAATTTGCGGTAATATATTAACACAGGCAGTAAGTTTTTCTTTTACAAGTGTTTGTGCAATTATTTTTGCATTTTCCGCATTTCCTACAGTACACATAATTAATATAAAACTCATATATAGTCCCTTCTTTAGTAAGTAACGAATTTAAAGAATTTTTAATTATATTTTATTATCTGTTTTGGTATACTTAATATAATTTCTATCTAAAATATCTGCAAAGATGGTATCTTTCGAGTCTTTAACCTGAATTTTTATTTGTCCATATGTATTATAACGCATTCTCTCAAAAGTTTCCATAGGTCTGTAAATCCAAAAATTACTTGTCAACGTGCCTAAAGTCAATATCTGCTGTCTGGAAACAGCACTGGAAGCATCAACAACAAATTCGCTTTTAAAACTCGGGAATTTACATTTTGAATTGTTAATATTTGTGGTATAAGGATTAATACTATTTATTCCGCTAATTTTCATCTTTTTTCCTTTATAGCCGACTTTCTATTATAAAATAGAAAATAAATATTTTTGATAGGAAAAAAGTATAATCTTTATTAAAATTTACAAATATTAAAGCTTAGTATTAAATACTAAGCTTTAATACCCGGTTTTATTTAATTATTCACAATAAACCAGAACATTTTTAATATTCATATTATATTCTTTTATAAAATCTTTAAACAGATATTTGGCTTTTGAGTCAAATGTAATATTTCCTTTTGCATCAACATTTTTTCGAATGGAATGTCTTATTTCATCAGGAAGTCCCTGATATCCTCCATCTCTAATTGCCAACATCTCTTTTGTGAAATCTTTTTCTGCGCCTAAATCGGACCAAGTATCGGTTTTTTCTATAACTTTTGCTCTCATTCGCAACGGATTGTCCTGCTCATCTGTTAATTCTCCATTAGCCATAATTGCTACCAAAGGTCCTAAAATCATAGTTGAAAAATCATACCCTTTGCCTTCAGGACTTAAAAAAGATTCCGGATTAATCTTATAATTATCTTTTATCCATTGAAGAACCTGAGGTGATATAACATAAGGACCAACTGACGCCAAAATTTTACCGTCAAGTTCATCAATTTGATATTTGTATGGATCAGAAGGTTTTTCTTCAAAGGCTCTTATTGCTTTGTCTCTGAAGTTATTAACAAGTGCAACGCCAAGACTTCTTGCTCTTTCTGCATCCACAGGAATTGTTAAAATAGTCAAACCCGATTTATTTTCTTCATGTTCTATTATTAACTTAGAGATATTAATATCAGAAAAATTATCTCCCCAACTGAAAACCAAGGGCTTATCTACAGGAATCTTACCTGTTTTTATGCCTTCAAGAAAAGCAAAAGCACTACCCTGCGCCGGTTTCACTTCTATAAAATCTGCTCCTTGTGTTAATTTATTTGTTTTTGCAAAATTAGTCAAAACAGATTGCACAAGTGTCATGTTATTACAATTCAACTGTGCAGGAATATATGATGCAGGCTTTGTAACTCCTCCTTGAAGAATTGCTATATCTTTGTATCTGGATCCATCTCCGTCACTTGGTATAAAAAAATTATAATCATTTTTAATTTGCGATGTTAATTTATCAGATGTATAATTTTTTACAATGTTATTGTACATACCAAGATCCCAAAAATTATTGTATCCTGATTTCATTCTATCATCAACAGATCCGTCACTATTTTTTCTGATACTTCCATATACTCTGCCTAAGAAAGCTAAGTCCCGATCTTTTTCTAAAAAAAGTTCCAACGGTAAGGTCTTTGATTTAAAAATAGAATCAGATTTAAATAAAATTCTAAGCCCCTTGTATTTAGGATCTGTAGATTCGACTATGAATTTACTTCCTACCTTAGCGTCAGAAATATTTTTTATACTAAGAAGTTTGTTGCTGTCTTTAACTTTTAATACTTCATTTCTAACACCCTGTTCTTGATAATCAGACTTTTTCCAAGTAGGATCGTCCTTTTTTTTACCAAAATTTACATTGAAATTACTGTTTGCAAATGTGAGATAATTTTTTTCTCTAATACTCGTTACTAACATTTTTCCTTACTCCTAATTATAAACTACCATTATTACGACTTAATTATTAAAACAGAAAAATATATAATTTGCTATTATGATTATAAAAAGTATAGGAAAATTTACCTTTTATACATTCTGTTTGGTTTGTTGTCCCTAGAATCTCCAATTAAGTCCGATTTGGAAACCCACACCTGTTCTGCCGCCGTTTCTTAGTACAATTTGGCAATAACCCATAAAGCGCTCTTTCCAGGTTTTGGTCGCTCCGATTCCATATTCTATATATCCATGACGCATCCTTACGTTTGGTAATTGTACCCCACCTGCGCTTCCGTTTAGTTTGTCATTTATGTTAAACATATATTGAGTAGTTAAATAAACTGACCATGTTTCTCTTCCGTATATTAGGTTTAATCCCGGCGCTACATTTATTCCGTTTAAATATCCGGAATTCATGCTTATCGCTCCAAAATCACTGCCCCAACTTTGTTTACCAAAGATATTATATGATACTAATGCTGTCGGCTGGATTATGATGTTTCGTTTAGGCTGGAAATTATAAGCGTTTTTAATAGCAGTTCCTGCGAACCAGTTTCCCGTTGTATCGGTAAATCCTTCTAAAGACATCTCGTTATGGTAGCCGCCTCCATACGCTAAGACAGAGCCTATATAGCCGCCTTTAGTAAAGGTTCCCATAAAGCCGCCTTGACCTCCGTTTTGGAACAAAGTAACACCGTCATATGTCTGTCTGCCTCCGTTATAAGCGATATATGTAGTAGGTAAGAATTTCCATCCATTCTTGAGAGAAACTGCCGGGAAGTCTGCGCCTACTAATTGTCCGTATGCTGTGCTGAACACATTTAAGTCTTGAGTAAAGTTTAATGTTTCAAATGCCGCATATGATTTAAACCAGAGTGAACCTTCGCTGCTTCTAAACTGGTAAGGAGCAAAAAGAGGATCTATTGCTGCGTATTTATTTTGGTTGCCCCGTGATATTAATTCATTTGAATCTACATATATACGATCAAATAGCATATTATTAACTGCTAATTGGTTATAATATGTTGCAAGTGTTGCTACTTGTCCTCTAAATACCTGTTTATTGAAAGACGAAGGGTCAGGATCTCCTCCACTTGTTAAATTACGATATAATCTATAAAC
>Ga0153920_1000251_pt1 | contig 21482 bp, 20 predicted proteins | sample TSNJ004MetaG_FD_104713 | JGI IMG/M metagenome (GOLD analysis project Ga0153920, IMG submission 104713) | Attine ant fungus gardens microbial communities from New Jersey, USA - TSNJ004 MetaG | ecosystem: Host-associated > Fungi > Mycelium > Unclassified | place: USA: New Jersey, Brendon T. Byrne...
GATTGCTTGATTTGATAATCAAAGTGTTCAAAAAAGCGAAGTTAGACAAGCAGCAAAAGATGTTGTTAAGTCTGAGGTTTATCCTCAGACATACAGTTCTTAAATACATGATTGTGGTGGTCTATGCACTAGAATAGCCTACCACATGATCACTACCTATTGTTCTATATATAGGAGTGCTATTGTTCTTGAAATAGAGATAACCTAACCATCTTAGGGTAGTCCTTTGTTCTATTCAAGGACAGATAATAATCTATGGATAAAGATTAGTGTCATGTGCAAACATTGAGGACCTTGCATCTCCATGGGATCTTATCGCCTCAGGATCTATTTATAGCCGAAAGAAGCGCATTGAAGAGAGCTTCACGATGGTCATTGAAGCAAATGATTACGTTAAGCAGTTCCTGAGATATTGGCAATTTAGTGTCTGGTGACTTGGTGATCACTAACTGATCTGCTGATAGCTCAGTGAACACTGATTGCTTTGAGACGTTTTTGGTACCGTTTGAAAGGTCTTCTTAAGGGCTTTTGGTGGCCATTTAGATCGTCAAAATCGGTCAAGTATTCCTGGAGTTATGGTCTGAATGAAGTTTGTGACAGAAAGCAACTGGCTTCCACAACTCATCAGAGCACTCTATTGATAGTATTTCTCCAGCAGTATAGTTTAAAGTATCTGCTTCTACTCTAAATTCTTTGTCTAAATCTAGGACTGCCAATACTGGTCTAGTTATAAAAATTCCTTTAAGCTTGTCAAATGCTTTCTGCTGCTCCTTTCTCCACTACCACTTCATATCTTTCCTCATCAACACATTCATTGGCCTTGTTACTCAAGCAAAGTCTTTGATAAACCTCTTATAGTAGTTAATGAGAACTAAAAACTTTCTGATATCTTTCACATTCTTTGGCTTCGGCCAACTTAGTACTCTATCTACTTTTTTCTTCTCTATTTCAATTCCATTAGGTTCTATGATCACTTCTAGGAATCTAATTTTTTGTATCTTCCATATACACTTTTCTAGCTTAATATACAAGTCATTCTCTTCTAGTTTCTTCAGTATTTCTTTTATAATCTCATCATATCTTTTCTCTGTCTCTATCCCTACTAGTATATCATTTACAAAAGCCACTACTTTTCCTTCATTAATTATGTCTTTCAGGATTTCATTCATCATCACCTAGAATATAGCTGGCAAATTTGTTATTCTAAAGAACATAACTGTCAGCTCAAAGAACTTTACATGGGTCATAAATACTTTCTTCTACTCATTCCCTTTCTTAATTCTCACATTGTTAAACCTTCACCAACATTTTAGTAAATACTTATTTACTCTCTATATTGTCTATTAAGTCCATAATCAGTGGAAGTTAGTAGTTATTTTTTACTGTCTGATTGTTCAGTAGTCTATTACCATCCTCTTTTCTTTATCTTTCTTGCTTACAAAGAAAACTAGTAATGTCTGAGGGAACTTTGATAGTCTAATGTATCTCTTTCTTAACTAATTCTTTATGAAATTCTGAACTTCTTCTCTTTTATTTTTAGATAAAGGGTAGATTTTTTCTTTTCTAGGTTTGAATGTCTCTTTGTTATTAATGGACAGTGAATGTCTTTAGCAATTACCCTAGGTGGATGTTCAAGAAGAACTTGATGGAGTTCTTCGTTGGATTGCAGCCTTACTTATACTACTACTACAGTGGCTGTACCCTAGAGTCCCATAGTCACATGTTCTTTCCAGAATGTTCTATGATCACCTGACCTTATCATGTGATTTGACTTACTGAGTCCCCACCCTATTTATATCCTTACTCCATTATATGCTTTGAGGTTTTGGATTAAGTGTTTAAATGCATGGAAAACCTTTTCCTGTTTGGGGCTCTCATAACACTCTTTGAGATCTATAGTATAATCCCAGATTTTCCTTGTTGGTATCCTCTTTGATTCTATCTTCCTAAACATCCTTTTCTACCTTAAAATTTTCTGCAGTATTATTTCTTTGATTTTTCTGTAGTTTACTTCAACTTCTTCTTCTTTTCTCTAATTCTCTTTATCATCTACTATTTATCTCATAATCTTTTTCTCTTCTAGAATTGCTACTCTCTTTCCTTTCTTTACTCTCTTTTCTTTTTTTAACTTCATATTCCTCCCACACAGTGGTGGATACCTTGTTATTTTTACTTTTCCTGTCTTTTAGTTTATCTCTAGATTATGCATTTATAACTATGGCATTCCTAGTATTATATCTGTCCTTCCTAGATTATATATATCCATTCTCATTCTTTCTACATGACTCTTATAGTATACATTTGCCTCTACTTGATAGGTAATAGCTCCTGTACTATTATTCATCCCATCAACATTCCTAACTACTACCAGTCTTTTTAATTTTTGTAGCCTAAATCTATGTCTTACTGCTATTTTCTGATCCATAAACATCTCTGTTGTACCACTATCCAAGAGCACTTTTACTGTTATACCTTTATGTGTATCTACTTTTTCTATTCCAATATTCAGCCACACCTCTCTTAGCATTTTAAACATTCTTCTCACTTTTCTCTACTCACCTCTCTCTCTTATTGTACCTTTCAGAGCCTTTGTCTGCATACTGCTTTGCTATGCTTTTTCTGTTCAGGGTATACCACTACCCTCCAGTTCTACCATGGTTGCTTTCTTCCTGTCTTACATTCTGGATACCAAATATTTCTTCTTTTCTCTTTTGATATTTTCTCCTCTACTATTGTGTCCTTTTTTCTATACTTTGTATATTTAATCTTACTTCCTGCTTTATTGTTTCTCCATTTTCATACCTCTAGACAACTCTTGTACCATACATTTCTCAGTTTCTCTCCAGAGACAAAATTCTGTTCTTGGTTTTTCTTTATCTTGGTACCTTTATAGTTATACTTTCTATACTCTACAAATGTTACCACTTTCTACCTCATCTTCCAACCCCTCCCCTCTAGTGCTGTACTTCTCAGAGGCATACTTTATATACTACTATATTTCTGCATCTTCTTCTATAAAGAGTAGACTAGTCTCTCCTCTTGCTGTGCCTTTTGTAGATTAACTATATGCACTACCTCCTCACTTCTTCTCTTCTCCTTCTCCACCTTCATATTTGAACATTCCCACTTGTAGTATCCCATTCTCTAACACCTAAAGTATTATACTCTCTTTTTTTCTATCTCTTGTCTCCTTATACTCACTCCTTCTTTCACTCCACATTGTATTACTCTACTTGCTATTATCTTGAATTTATTCTGGAAAGTTGGTTTCCCCTTCATCTTCTCCTTTCTATTTCTGCAGTTATGGGCTAAGTGCCCAAATCTTTTATACTTCTAATACACTCTTCCTTTTTTTTCCTTTATCTTTGCTCTTAGTTTAATAAGAGTACACTGTTGGTTGAGTATTCTATTTATGAGAGAGTTATATTGCTCTAGAGACATAATGCTATGTTTCTAGAGAAGTTAAATAAGAAATGATCTTACTAATGTTATATCTACTGGGGTGTAAGATCTTTATTAAGCTAAGTACCTACTGCCTTACTTATTATTGCTCTAGTAATATAGTTATACTATCATTCCAAGGAGAGGATCCCTAATCTAAATACCTTTCTAAGGATGCAGTGTTACTCCTTTACATGTACAGCCCACAATGGAACTTTAGTACAAGATTTCTACTAAGAACAGCACAAGTATGCTATACAATACTACTCAATTATGAGGTCAGGTCTCAGACACAATACCTGAGCTTGGTATTGTGCTTCCACCAATAGTCTCTAACTGACTATCAAGTCCTCTTAAGCCTAGAGCCTAGCTATATTATAGTGGTCCTGAGTTGTATTACTCAAGTACCAAGAAAGATAAGAAAATAAACTGGCAAGGCTCTGTAGTGAGCAGTACTAATGAAGAAATTGAGTTCTAGTATAAGAACTTAAACTGTAGTATTTTAGAACTATTCCTAGTCCAAGTTGATAAGAAAAACTTAATAGAGTTCCTATTTGATTACTGTACACTACTTATACACATTCTGTATTTAATTCTATTTATAAAGTCCCATATATCTTTTTTAAGTTATTCTCTCTTGTATGTTTACTGATTATTTAATTGAATGAAAAGGAAAAGAAAAGAAATATAAATAATAACTTGACTATTTTGACCATGTTATGACACAAGATCATCTTTTCTTTGATTATGCTGCTAGTGGTTGTGGAAAGACATTTCTTTGTAATACTATTACTGCTGAGGTTAGAAAGAGAGAATAGATGACACTGTATATAGTATCATCTGGAATTGCTACTCTTTTGCTGGATAGAAGAAGAACATCTTATTTACACTTCAAGATTTCTCTTTCTATTAATAAGAACTCTGTAGCTGGACTCAAACAGAATAGTTATATGTTTCTAGTCATTTAACAGACTAAGGTTATTATTTGGGATAAAGTTCCTATGCAGCACAAGTATAACATTGATGCTGTTGATCAATGCCTGAGAGATTTACTTGAAGTAAGTGATCACTTGTACTTGATAGCTGTTGAATTGATATATTATCTAGAATGATCATCCATTTGGTGGAATTACAGTGGTATTTGGAGGAGATTTTTGTCAAACTTTGCCTATAGTACCTAAAGGAACATACCAACAAGTAATAGCAGTATCCTTTTATAGAGGAAATCTATAGAGACATATCAAGTTCTTATATCTTAGATACAATATGTACTTGGACCACTCTAAAGCTAACAATCAACATGCTCAGTGGTTGTTGGAAATTGGTGCTGGATCAACTATGGATGATAATGAGATGATACAAGTTCCTTAGTCTATGGTTTGCACTAATCTTAATACTCTCATTAACAGGATCTATCCAGAAATTGGAAACACAAGAGTTCAAGATGACCAATACTTCTTGAAGCAAATTATTCTCTGTTTTAGAAATGATGAGGTGCATAATATTAATGAAGCTATTCTACAACAGTTCAACCCAGTACCAAATGCAAAGATCTATATGCTAAGAAGTGTGGACTCTATGTCTGAGGAAGATGGAATGCACCATGCCTATCCTATAGAGTTTCTTCAACAACTCAATAGTAGTAGATTGCCTTCTGCTTTACTTTGTCTCAAGGTTGGCTATTCAGTTATCTTACTAAGGAACTTGGATCCAGGAGAAGGACTTTGCAATAGGACAAGAATGGTAGTGTTAAATATAAGAAGAAAAGTACTCTAGTACAGGACTATTAACAAGACAAAGTATTGGAAGAAGGAAGTATAGCATACTGCAGACTATTGGAGGAAAGGAGTGTAGTGCACTGCAGACAATACTACTACAAGTTATTGAAGGAAAAAAGTATAGTAAACTAGAAACTGTATGGAGGAAAATAAACAAAACTACTGTCAGTCATTGAAGAAAGAAAGTATGGCAAACTGTAAACTGTTGGAGGAAAGGAGTATAATACACTGTATACAATACTACTGACTGTACACACTACAGACAACATTACTGGAGGAAGGGAGTATAGCATACTATAGACAATACTAAAACTGTTAGAGGAAGGGAGTACAGTGACCTGCCAGACAACACAATGTTAACTAGACTCAGAATTAGTAGAGGATTGAAGTTGGGCCAGAGACCCAGATAAAAACCTTGTCTAAGAAAGTATACAAGAAGAAGATAAAAAGATAGGACTTTTTGAGTATGATAAATTTTGGTCAGTACTTAGCTAATATGACTAAGCAGATTTTCACACACTCCCAGAATTTCCCACAATTACTTTTTTTCCACATTTATTTTCTTACACTAAATTCTCCTATACTTTCAATTACTTTCAAAAACTGTTATAGAACAGCAGGTGTACTGTAGACAATACTACTGCAAGTTATTAGAGGAAGGTATAGTGACTTAGCCTGAGATGACTTAATTACACTCCAAGTTTGAGTTAACAAGGAGAACTCAATAGAGTTCCCTTTAGATTTTGTACACTACTTATACAACTACTACATAGTCTGTACACTATGCTCCTACACTTATCATGTAACATCATCATGTGACATAACCCTGTGACATCCTGACATATGATATGACTCTGTAACATCCTAACATGTGAGAGTAATGTATGATATTTGTTATGTAATACTTTCTTGCACTTCTTTCTTGTATAGTAAGTTCAAATAAAAAGAGAAAAGAAAAAGAAAAGAAAAAAAATATAAATAATGACTTTGCTATTTTGCCAAGTCATAACAGAAGGAAGTATAGCAAACTGAAAACTGTTGGAGAAAAGAAGTATAGTAGACTGCAGGCAATACTACTGCTAATTATTGGAGAAAGAAAGTATAGCAAACTATAAACTATTAGAGATAGAAAGTATAGCAACCTACCAGACAATACAATGTTAACTTCACTCAGAATTAGTAGAAGGTTAAAGTTGGACCAGAAGTCCAGATGAAAACCTTGTTTAGTAGGTATGCTGCATTGTGTGTGGGATGATGGCACTGATAAATTATATATCTAATTATTTCCACAGCCTCTTTTTTCACTCAAAAATCCCAATAAATTCATTAAAAATTAGAAAAAATTCAGAAAAAATCAGAAAAAAGACCAGAAAATTAGAGAAAGTATTGGAGGAAGAAATTATAGTGTACTGCAGACTATTAGAGGAAAGGAGTATGGGAAACTATAGATAAAACTACTATAAGTTATTGGAAAAAAGAAGTATAGTAAACTGGAAACTATTGGAGGAAAGGAGTATAACAGACTACATATAATACTACTGACTGTATATACTATAGACAACACTACTGGAGGAAGAAAGTATAGTGTACTGTAGACAATACTAAAACTATTGGAGGAAGAGAGCACAGCAACTTAACAGATAACATTGTATACTATTATATAGACTATTAGAGAAAGAAAGCATAGCAACCTACTAGATAACACAATGTTAACTAGACTCAGAATTAGTAGAGGGTTAAAGTTGGGCTGAAGGCCCAGATGAAAACCTTATTTAAGTAGTAGATAGTAACTATCTATAACTATTTGTAATCATGTTATAGCTAATGTCTTATTTAGAAATCAATTGTCTATGAGTCTATCAGACTGTTCTCCTCTTATATTTCCTTTTCAAGTTACTCTACTTTTAAGTTGAAGTACTATCTATCTCTTGATCTAATCCTAAGTAATCTTGATCAGTAGTTACTACAGATGTTATCCAATTATAATTATTGAGAGCAATAGTCTAATTATTCCATTCTCTCTCTTGAGTATTCTATAAGAGGACCCTACCAATACCACCTCTAAAATACTAGACTGACCTGCTAGAGTGACCCTGCAATAAATTAAATATTACTATATAATATTTAATTACCTTTAGCTTACTTCTGAAACTCTGAACCCTAATAACTCAGATTGTAGAGACAGAAATACACCAGTGCCAAATGTATATATAGTATAAAGTATCTCTCTAGGAGCCTCATTTTAATATCTAAGGATTCTTCTAGAGGTAAGTGTAGCTTATATTTTAGACTCTGATTAACTGAGAATTCTCCTAGAGCTACTCTACTCTAGTTACTTTTATATATTTTTCTATTTATTTTATGACTTAAATATTCACTTATACCTGTCTTTTCTCAGATGATCAATTTCATAATAGTTATCTAGAGACAAGTCTTTTTTCCAATGATTATATTCTTCTTGATTACCTAGAGGATTTATCATGACAGAGAGTATATACATATATAAAGGTAAAGATAGAAATAGAGATAGAAGTATTGGTTGACAGTAAGAGCACAAGCATGGCAACAGTTGAAATATATCAAGTAGTTGTAACCTTTTACCTAGAAGTAACAAAAGCTTTTCTAGACTAATATCTCAAAGCTAGGTCCTGCCATCCTAATTCCAATAACAAATCCTCCCAAAACTCCTAGCCCAGACTACCAGTGCTGAGATCTCAGCTCCAGCTTAGATGTTATAACATTGGTAAGTACTCCAAAAAGCTTTCACTGTAGTCTACAACAGTAGACACAATAGGTAAATATGGTATTTTTTTTGGCCCAAAGACCTTTCTAAAGCACTAGTCTAGTTGCATATACCTTTGAGTAGGAAATCAAATTCTCTCTACATTATTGGGACCTACAAAGGTCTCCTAGGAGCTCAGTCTCAGTCTTTTGACTCAAATGTCTCTAGCTTAAAATTGTAGGAAGCTTGAAGAATAGTTGAGGTCAATAAAGGAGCCATTAGGCCATAGAAGTGGTAGTAAACTAGTAGGCTGTCAGGTACAACACCAGTTCAGGTATACTCAAGGGGTCTTGATATTGAAAGGATAATTTGAAAGTAAACAACAATAAGAGACATTAAAGTAGAAATTAATGAGAGATATTTAGTAGAATACTGAATATCTAGATACAATTAGTGCCAGGAAGATGGTGGTAGTAGGAGATCAAGGCATAATCTGGCATTAGATTTGACAGGTATAATAATGACACTACACTATCAGGTGACTTGACATCCCAATTCAAGTGATATAACTTCCAATATAATGCATATTTTGATGTTAAGCCACTCTATCAATTGGGATATCAAATGATCTATCACTATCATGTCAGTATCATGTCATCTCACCTGTCAAGTCATCTAGGCTTGTCATATAGTCATACTCTACTATTATAGCTATGTTACTCTACTAGATTATCTATACCTGTACTAATTGCTGTTGTCACACCTTTATTATATCCAATGGCCAACTGATCTATGAAAGATTGGTGTCATCTAATACTTGTACAGTACATTTATGGAGAGATGTGGTAATATTATTATATATCATATCAGGTTGTCATTAAACTAATTTATTCTTTATTGTAGTTCTGAGATAAAGTCTCCCTACCCATAACAATTGACATAAAATGAGAGATTGCATATTAGGAGGAGAGAAAAAAGGATACTGAAGTGGTAATCAATAGGATAGAAGCTGGTAATCATGGTATAGATTATTCAGGTACATTTTCTACTAATTTCCTTCTTTCATCACTAAAGCTATCTGTTAGGGTATTGAGCAATACACTCATCCCTGTATATGCTCATCTATATATTTGGTGTTTGGCTGCATCTTACATATGGAGTAAGTTGGAATACAACTGCTCAAGTTCTCAAGTTTATTGATGTTATCTTAAATGTTGTTAATACTGCTTTAGATATTATTATTAGTAGACTCAATATATATGTATACCTTTGCTGGGGACCTGAGTGTATCTGTGCATTAGCCAACTGTTTTTGTAACTCTTCAACCTGGTTCTCAAGCACTGCTTCTTGAGCCCAGCTTGCCTTCTCAACAGCTTTCTTTATCTCTAATAAGACTTGAAGTAAATTCTTCAGCATTGCTGGTTGGTTTGGATTAATAGATGTATGGCCAGATCAATATATATATATATATGTTGTTGTCATCTATAATATAGTCAAGGCTCAAGTGTTTATAGCAATAAGAAAGCTTCAAATTATTCATCTGATGTCATAAATGCTGTAATATGAAATATAGTACAGAAACCTGGTCTTAACCATTCAGCTATGTTTACAAAAAATATATGTATATTTAATATAGGATACAATCATAGCTAAGTTTAATGCAGTGAATTAGTAATAAGATAGGTTCTTTTTGATATTTAGGCATAGCTAGAAGAGTATAACTGTGTAACAAGCCCAGACAACTTGATAGGTGAGGTGACATGATACTGACATAATAGTGACAGGTCACTTAACATCCCAATTGATAGAGCGACTTGTGCACCGTATAAATATCCACCAAGTAAGTACACTTTTCTATGCTAACTTATAGATCTACCAGTATCAAGTGCATATCATCTCTGTTTTTGATCCCAGTAATTGTCAAGCTACTTGGCTTCTTTGTTCTGATCCAGGGTACCTCTGTACTTTATAAGCTCATCAAATTCATATGGCAAGAAAACATCTCAAACCCTCTTGTAGATCTTTCTAAACCTTCAAGTCCGAATTGGCTTTATGGGAATATACAACAAATCAAGGATAATGATCTTTTTGACAATTTTTGAGTGTTAGGCTAGCAAGTATGGCAATACAGTCAAGTACAAGGATTTTCTTAGAGTGAGCATTCCGCTTGTCTCCCTGTACACTTGTTAACCAATTCTTCTCCACAGACATTGAGATTGGTTACAATAGATAGCTATACATACTACAAGCCTGCAGGGACGAGAATCTTGTATTGTAAAGTCATGGGCAGTGGTAGTGAGATCTCTTATGGGGTTCATAACACTTACTTGACACACATTTCATTTAGGCCTTGCTGTTACCAAAGGCTCGAAACACCATAAACAAGTCTGTATTGCTGTTATCATTTCTTCTAATATCTTTACTGATTCTTGTTTCTTATAGTAAAAGATCATGGTCAGTTGATTAGCCATACCCATTGCCTTTGCTTTTCTCATCCAGTCCTTGAGCACTCACTAAATTATCTATATTTGTCAGAACCTAGCATTTGGAGTTGCTCAAATCAGAGAATTAACAGAAATTTTTGTCGAGAAAGCACTGGAGGTGAGATCATTCATTTACTTCTGAGTGTTATGAGAGCCCTGAGCAGGAAAAAGTCTCCTGTGTATTCGAACACTTAGTCCAAAATCTCAAAGCATACAATGGGGTTAAGATATAAATAGCAGGGGAACTTAAGAAGCCAAGTCACATGATAAGGTCACAAGGTTGTAGAATATTCTGGAGGAACATGTGATCATGGACTAGTAGTAGTACAGCCACTGTAAAAGTAGTATAAGTAGTAGTCCAATCCAACGAAGAACTCCATCGAGTTCTTTTTGAACATCCACCTAGGGTGATCACTAAGGACACTCACTGTCTCTTGATAACATAAGAACTCAATTCCCAATGGTGACCTCGCATCTCGTGGCCTCACCACCCACTTACTCTCACATCTTCCTTACTAGTGAGCACAGTACTCACAAGCTTTTTGGATAGTGGGCCCTAGCTGTAAAGGGGACTTCTCAGTCAGTTAGGGACTGAGGGAGGAGATGAGATACCAAGTCCAGGTATCCTGCTCGGGTCCTGACCTCACAATTAGATATTGCTTTTTACTTCTTTCTCCATATAAACTCCATGCTACATTCTATTGTGAATGGTATATGCAGGAGATTGGTGGTTATTCCTTAGAAAGCCACTTAGTGTAGGGGTCCTCTCCTTAAAGGCAATTGTATACCAAATTTGATTAGAACAGTAGTTAGTAAGGCGGTAGGAATTCAGACAAATGAAGATTGCATACCCTGTTAGATATAGGCCTTAGTTAGCAACCCTGGATCAAGAATTGTCAGAGTACGAGTCATCACCATCACCATCACCACCACTACCACCACCATACAATATGTCCCAACAACAACAGAGAGAAACCCCTTCTAGAGAGGAACAACTCCTCGCTATGATCGCCACTCTGCAGCAGCAGGTTAACACCATGCTCCTCCAGCAACAAGGGAGCAGAGTAGAGGTCACAAGGCCTCAAGTCTTTAGTGGGAAGATGGAGGAAGTAAGCGCATTTGTAAATGTGGCTCGACTATACATTAGAATGAAGATAACAGAAGAGGTGGGAGTAACCCAGGTGGCCTGGGTATTATCATATGTACAAGAAGGAATAGCAGAGGCGTAGAAAGATAACCTGTTGGATAAGTTAGCAAAAGAAGAATCAGAGGTAGAGTCAGCAGAACAGTTGTTTGCAAAGATAAGGAATGACTTCAGAGAAACATTAGAGGAGGAAAGAAAGATAGAGCAGCTAAGAACAATCAAGCAGGGGAGAAGGACCTGCAACAAGTACGTACAGGAGTTTAAAAAGGTCGCTAGGGGGAGTGGCTATGAGAGAAGACCTCTCATCAAAGAATTTAAAAGGGGATTGAATGGGGCCATTAGAAGGAAGTTGGCTGAAGCAGAGGAACCACCTACCACTATTGGGGAGTGGCAGAAAAGGGCAGTAAGATTGGACAGAAATCAAAGACAAAGCAGGGCAGAGGAAAGAGTGCTGGGAAGAAATGTGGTGCACCCAGGGAGAAATGCACAGCCAAGAGGAGGAGGATCATATGGAGGAAGAGGGGGACAAATAACATAGAGAACAGAAGGGGGATACAGAGAAGGAGGTGGTGGAAACACGACTAATAGAGGGGGAGCTCAAATAGGTCCAAGGAGAAACCCAAATGCAATGGATGTAGATAGAGGAAGAGGAGGAGATAGGACGTGCTATGTGTGTGGAAAATAGGGCTATATGGCCAAAAATTGCTGGAAAAGACATAGGGGAAGGATAATAGAAATGCCGTAGGAGTCGGCAAAAGAAAATAGAGGACAGTGAGCTTTTGGCTGGCCTCCAATAATATGTACAGTGTATTGCACCTGGAAAAACTAGGCAATAAATTGATGTCCACCAATACAACTGAGAGAGTAAAAGATATATAGTGTACACTATGGCTATTGAGGGAAGTCTGGCTGAAAGTAGAGTTAGAGAAGCTGGAGAGTCATGAAGGAGTAGCAGTGAAGGCATTGTTGGATAGCGGTGCGACAGGTCTGTTCATGGACACAACCTTTGCAAAAGAAAAGGGGTTTAAGATAGAGAAGCTAAAAAAACCCCTCTTAGTTAGGAATGTGGATGGAACAGCAAATGCGGGAGGAGCTATAATGCACCAGGTTGAGTGCAATATGTTCTTCAAGGGACATATGGAAAGAGCAAGAATGGACATATGTAACTTGGGAAAGATAGAGTTGATACTGGGAATGCTGTGGCTAGCAGCCCACAACCCAGAAATAGATTGGGAAAAGGGAGAGGTGAAGATGATGCATTGCCCACCTATATGCAGAAAAAGAAAGCAAGAAGAAAAGGAGAAAAAAGTGAGGAAGACAGAAAAGAACAAAGACGAGGAAATATTAAGAAAACTGGTGCCTAGGAGATTCTGGAAGTGGAAGAAAGTATTTGGAAAAAAGGAGTCAGAAAGGATGCCAGTGCTAAAGACCTAGGACCATGCCATAGAGCTAAAAGAAGGGTTTATGCCAAAAAAGGGGAAGGTATATTCACTATCGAGAGAAGAAAGAGAGGAAGTACAGAAATTCGTAGAAGACCAATTAAGGAAAGGATACATCCAACCCTCCAAATCACCCCAAACATCACTGGTACACTTTGTGGCAAAAAAGAATAGTACATGGAGGATGGTGCAAGATTATCAACACTTAAACCAGTAGACAATAAAGAATGGATACCCTCTACCCCTCATTGCAGATATATTGGATGGAGTAGGAAAGAGAAAGGTGTTTACGAAATTAGACTTGAGATGGAGATATAATAATATCAGGATCAAGGAGGGAGATGAATGGAAGACAGCATTTACAACATATATTGGAGCATACAAACCTACCATCATGTATTTCGGGTTAACAAACTCTCCAGCTACCTTCCAAGCAATGATGAATGACCTGTTCAGAGACCTCATAAACCAAGGGGACATGGCGACTTTCATTGATGACATTTTAGTAGCCACAGATATAAAGGAAGAACATAATGAGTTGATAGAGGAAGTACTGAGAAGACTGGAAGAAAACAATCTGTTTGTAAAGCTGGAGAAATGCAAATGGAAAGTAAGGGAAGTAGAATTCCTGGGAGTAGTAATCAGCCCAAAAGGAGTAGAAATGCAAAAGGAAAAGGTAGAGGGAGTCCTGAACTGGCCAGCACCTAGGAACGTCAAGGAAGTGCAAAAGTTCCTAGGCCTCGCCAATTACTACAGGAGGTTCATAAAGAACTTTGCTAGGATAGCAGCACTGCTACATGTGCTAGTCAGGAAGGAGAAAAAGTAGAAGTGGGAAAAGGAACAAGAGGAAGCGTTTGAGGAACTCAAGGCGGTGTTCACCACAGAATCCATTCTGGCCATCCCAGACATTGATAGGGAGATAAGAGTGGAAGCAGATGCCTCAGATTATGTGACAGGGGGAGTGTTATCAACGAAGTGCAAAGATGGCAAATGGAGGCCGGTGGCTTTCATCTCTAAATTGCTAAACACTACTGAGTGGAATTATGAAATTCACGATAAAGAGATATTGGCAGTAATAAGATGCCTAGAAGCATGGAGGTATTATTTGGAAGGAGCAAAACTCAAATTTGAAATTTGGACAGATCACAAAAACCTCCAGTATTTTATGGTAAGTCAGAAATTAAACTGAAGACAAGCAAGATAGACCCTATACCTATCACGGTTTAGCTTCATGTTGAAGCATGTTCCAGAAAAGAGCATGGGGAAGGCGGATGGATTAAGCAGAAGGCCAGACTGGCAGGATGGAGTGGAAAGAGATAACGAGAATCAGAAACTAGTAAAGCCGGAGTAGATTAGGAAAGCAGAAACAATAATAGAGGAGGAAAACCTAAAAGAAAGAATCAGGAAGATGCAGGAAGGGAATGAGAAAGTCATAAAAGCAGTAGAGGAGCTGAAAAAGGCAGGAATCAAGATGCTGAGAGACAAAGAATGGAAAGTAGAAGATGGAATAGTAATGAAGGAAGGAAGGATATACATGTCAGAAGGGGACCTCAGAAGGGAAATAATACAACTACACTACAACACCCTGGTAGGAGGGCATGGAGGGAGATGGAAAACGACAGAGTTGATTGGTAGGAATTACTGGTGGCCAGGAATAATAAAAGAGATGAAAAGATATGTAGATGGATGCGATGCTTGTCAAAGGTACAAGAACCAAAGTGAGACACCAGCAGAAAAGCTAATGCCCAACGCAATCCCAAAAAAAACATGGAGTCATATATCGGCAGATTTTATCACCAAACTGCCCCTAGCCCAGGGATACAATGCAATCCTGGTAGTATGTGATCATTTTAGTAAAATGGCGTACTTTATAGCAACAACGGAGAAAACATCAGCAGAGGGACTTGCAAAGCTGTTTCAGGACTACGTATGGAAGTTGCATGGGCTTCCAGAAAGCATCATATTAGACAGGGGAGTGCAGTTTGCAGTGGGAATGATGAAGGAGCTGAATAACTTACTGGAGATCCAAACAAAGCTCTTGATGGCCTATTACCCCCAAATGGATGGGCAAACGGAGAGGATAAACCAGGAGCTAGAATAGTACCTAAGAGTCTTCATCAATCACAGACAAGAGCAGTGGCTGGATTGGTTGGGAACAGCAGAGTTTGTATACAATAACAAGGTCCATGCAGCAACAAAAACATCGCTGTTCAAAGCAAATTACAGTCAAGACCCAAAGATGGGATTTGAAGGAAGAAGGAAGGGGAAGTACAAAGTGGCAGAAAAATTTGTAGAGAAAATGAGAAAAATCCAGGAGGAAGCGAAAGCAGCATTAGGAAAAGCACATGAAGAGATGAAGAAGTTTGCAAACAGAAAGAGAAGGGAGGAGGAAGAATACAGAGTAGGAGACTTAGTACTGCTAAGCATGAAGGATTTGAAATAGCAAATGAAAAGAAGAAGATCAGAGAAACTGACCAAACACTTTATAGGCCCCTACAAAGTAAAAGGAATCATCTTGAGTAACACAATAGAGTTAGAATTACCTAAATCTATTAAAATACATCCTGTAGTTAATGTAAGTAGGGTACGACTCTATAAACTACAGGTGGAGGGACAAAAGAAGATACCACCAAAACCAGTCATCATTGAGGGAGAAGAGGAGTTCGAAGTAGAAAAAATTCTAAACAAAAGAATGATTAGAGAGAAGGAAAAGTTCCTGGTGAGATGGAAAGGCTATATGGCAGAAGAAGACACCTGGAAAAGTAGAGAGAACTTGGAGAATGCAAAGGAATTGGTAGAAGAGTTTGAGAGGAAGTACAGGGAAGAAGTTGAAGAACTAAGGCAACAGGAGCAAGAGGAAGAAGAAAAGGAGTTCAGTCAGGAACTACCTAGGGAATTCATGGCAAAACTACTGTATGGTTGGGAAAGAAAAAGATATGAAAGGGAAAGAGAGACAAGATAGGACGAAAACTGGAATTGATGGAAAAATTCCTTGGGACAAGGAAACTTGAAGGAAGGGCCATGTTATGAGAGCTCTGAGCAGAAAAAAGTCTCCTGTGCATTTGAACATTTAGTTCAAAACCTCAAAGCATACAATGGGGTTAAGATATAAATAGCAGGGGAACTTAAGAAGCCAAGTCATGTGATAAGGTCACGAGATTGTAGAACATTCTGGAGGAACATGTGATTGTGGACTAGTAGCGGTACAGCCACTGTAAAAGTAGTATAAGTAGTAGTCCAATCCAACGAAGAACTCCATCAAGTTCTTCTTGAATATCCACCTAGGGTGATCACTAAGGACACTCACTGTCTCTCAATAACAATTTTGCCATGTCATAACAAACAAAGCACAATACCATAAACCATATAGGTTGCTAAAATAGTTGTCTATTCTGCCTTGCCCCTGGAAATCTATCTTTATGGACTTGATAGAGCAACTACTACTATCTGACAGCTTCACAAACATCCTAGTTATAGTTGATTGTTTCTTAAAGCAAGCAATCTTTATTCTGATCTACAAGACCCTTGATGCCCCAGAACTAGCTTAGTTGTTCATTAACTATATATTCTTGAAACATGGTTTACCCATACATATAACCTCTAACAGAGGCTTAGAGTTTGTCTCTCAATTTTTCAAGTTCCTAGCCAATGTACTCAATATGAAACTCTACTATACTTTGGGCTACCACCCAGAAGCTGATGGACAATCAGAGCATACTAACTAGACCTTAGAATAGTACTTATAAAGCTACTATTGCTATCAACAATCTGGCTAGGTACAATTATTGCTATTGGCCAAATTTGCATACAACAACGCACCCTTAGCATCAACTAGAGTATTTTTCTTTTTTGCCAACAAAGGGTATCACTTTCTTCTAAACTTCAGACTTCCAACTGACCCAATACCTAATACTGCTGAGACTTTTATCAACAACCTAAAAGCAGTATACAAGTTCATAAAGTTATTTATCAAAAAGTCCCAGGAGTGCTACCAGAAGCCTGCTGATGCCCAACGAACTCCTCCCTCTGATATTAAGATTAGTGATTCAGTATTTATCCAAGCAAAATTCATTAAAACAACCCAATCCACAAAAAGATTATTGGAATATTACCTTGGTCTGTTCATAGTAGTAGGCAAACTGAGAATCTACTTTTATCTTGTCAACCTCCCACATTATCTTTGTGTAATACATACAGTATTTCATATATCCTAATTAGAACCAGCCAGATCAAGTACTATCCTGAACTGCACTAATCCCTCTTACCATCTATTGAAATAGACAGCGAGTTGGAATTTGAGATAGCACATATACTAGACTTAAAACTAAACCATAGGTAATGCAAACCTCTACTATATTATATATAGTAGGTAGAGTACAAAGGGACTTCAAAGGAGAACTCTTGCTTGAGTGCCTCAGAACTTGACCATACAAGCAAGTTGGTTCAAGAATTTTACTTATAGAACCCAAACAAGCTAGATCCCCATCTACTATTTACCAATTGAGCCTAATTGACATCTTTAATGCTGCTAGTAAGGTCACCAGGGTAATAATCTTAGAAGGGGGGGTACTGTCACATACTGTGACACCCCTGTAACTGGTGACACCAATAATAATACAGCTCCATCCAATATTTTCTTTTTTGGTTAGACTACCCCAATACTACTTAATTGTAACCCAAACTAGTCATCTCTTAGTTTTATTCTCTTAGGCTATCTGCTAGATACTCTATTATCTATACCCTCTATTTGAACAAGACATGCATATCTCCTCTTTCTGGTCTAGTACAGGGTTCAGCTGTTACCCTCAGCTAGTTCTCACTTATTAGGAAGTTAGTTCTGATATCCTTAATGAATGGCTTGTATTGCAATATTGGAGTCCAGACCTTATCTTAATAAGTGGATAAGTTGTAAAACATCTGTAAGGCTTGCTCATGTAGCAAATACTCTGAATTCAGAGATGTATTTGTCTACTGGTCTTGACAATTGTTTGAGAGCATGCAACTGCTATAAGGGGTCTTCTTCTATATTGAATAGTTGAAATGCCAAGTCAAAGGCTACAAGGAAGTTTTCCATGGTTCCAAGATGTATTCTTTGTCCTAAGACTGTATAGGCTACCATGAATTCCATTTTCCAGACCAGGGCCTTTTTGTCTATATAATAGAGTATAAACATAATAGCTATGTATTTATTTGGGAAACTGTGCTTGTAGGTGAGCATATACAATGAACAGTCTTCTTTCCATTTTTGATAATTTCTTGGGTCTCTATCAAATTTGTCTAGTTGAGCATATTTGGGTTGATGCTCTTGTTGGATTGTTAATGTTGCTACAGAGATATCTGGTAGTTCTATTGGTGGCTTTCCAAAGATATTGTAGAATGAGTTTTCTTGGTTCTTTGCTGAAGATCCAAAAGTTCTGTATCCAAGAATTCCTGCTAGATAGGTAGAAGTTGAGGAAGTTGCTTATGTACTCATAGAGGCTATATCTATTGATTTGGACATTTCTGTATTAAGGTTTTGTTCAAAGGCTTGTTGTTGGATTTCTGATTATCTGATGGCTTTTTCAATTTCTTTTTCTAGTTCATTTTCTGAGTCTGTTAAAGAGGTTTTGGGCCCAAGTTGTGAGAAGGAAGATTATTGAGAGGTAGTTCATTCGATAGAGGTAGTAGGGTAGTATCTGCTTAATTATCAAGAGATGAGAATGGATTTTCTGTTGTATGATTTTGATATATACTAAGATGACATTTCAAGATTTCTTGGATGATCCTTTTTCATGTTCTTTCACTAATGGATCTAGTGAAGATAAGATTGCTAGTGTCAATAAAGCTGATGTCTTCTGTGAAATTACTATCTTTTGTGGACCAAATATGTCCTAAAGATATTGAGGTTGTAGATTTGCTATCTACAGTTACAATAATGTTCTGGCTATAGTAGGAAACAATGAGAGCTTGGAGGTTCTATATAGTACAATACAAGACAATAAGAACTAGTGGGGTGTTGATGATATAGCATGAAGCAATAAGAGTCAGTGACTACGACTTCAGTAAGTGTTATTACTTGTGATAAAGAAAAAAGTTCTCTTTTAATTGTTAAGACTCTAGACCACAAAAGTGAATATACACTTCAACTTTGAGCTTATATCAATACTTGATATCTCTTTGCCCCTCTACAAAGGGTCCAGTTAAGATTTTCAGAAGACTTATATTGAAAGAGTGAATATCAAGACTTTTAGTCATATTCTACAAGTTAGTCCAAAGACTAGAGAGAATATAGGATTCCAAAAGAAGTAGATTTTTAAATAAACTATAGAAAGAGAGAATTTGCTGTTCTTTTTTCTTTCTGGATTGTATTTATTCTAACTAGTAATATTACAGGAACTACTATCCTAAGTACTAGTAAGTAATAGTAAGTGACTGGTTGAGTCAGAGTCTATAAATGGATTAGTCCAAGATTTCCCCATTTATTCTAAAGTCTATAACTATTATAAGGTTTGTCTATAATTACCCCAGGGTTTATCTAATGTTTCTTCTTCAGTCCAGTGTCTATAATTAGTCCAATCAAGTCTAAAGTCCTTTCTTCTACTCTAACCTTGATATGCTGACACATCATCTATTGTATCATCTTTGTCTTTCTTATCTCTTATTGTCATCATCTTTTTTACTATCTATTCATTATTAGTCCAGGGCTGATAATAATTGTAATCTCAGTATAATTCTATAATACTCAACACACTCTTTTTTCCTTTTTCTCTATTTCTGATCTTAGTTTGTGTTACAAAAAGTAACTACTAAATAGTGATATAGAGGTATAACAAAATACCTGTTCAAAGAACTATATAAATAACTGGACCCTCATTAGCAAGTAGCCTTGCTAATGTTGTTCTTTTGGTATAGTAGTAAACCATATAGTATGTAACTACTGGTCCATAGTGCAACTGTGATAGTTACTATCACAAATGATCACTTACTGATTTGTAAGTTGATGATTTAATAATCAAAAGGCTCAAAAAAGCAAAGTTTAGACAGTAACAAAAGATGTTATTAAGTCTGAGATTTATTCTCAAACATAGAGTTCTTAAATACATGAGTGTGGTGGTCTGTGCACCAGGATAGTCTACTATATGATTACTACCTATTGTTCTACATATAGGAGTGCTATTGTTCTTGAAATAGAGATAACCTAACTGTCTTAGGGCAGTCCTTTGTTCTATTTAAGGACAGATAATAATCTATAAATAAAAATCAGTATCATATACAAACATTGAGGACCTTGTATCTCCATGGGATCTTATTGCCTTGGGTTTTATTCATAGCCAAAAGAGGTACATTGAAAAGAGCTTTACAATGGTCATTGAAGTGAATGATTATGTCAAGTGGTTCCCAAGATATCAGCAATTTAGTATCTGGTAACTTGGTGATTGCTGACTGATCTGCTGATAACTCAGTAAATACTGATTGCCTTGAGACATTTTGGTACCATTTGAAAGGTCTTCTTAAGAGCTTTCAGTGGCTATTTAGATTGTTGAAATTGGTTAAGTATTCCTAAAGTTATAGTCTGAATGAAGTTTGTAATAGTTTGGCAAGAGCATACTATTGGTTGAGCACCCCACTCATAAGATAGTTGTATTGTTCTAGAGATATGGTGCTATGTCTCTAGAGAAGTTGAATAGAAAATAATTTTACTAATGTTATGTCTACTGGAATATAAGATCTTTATCTAGCTAGATATCTACTGTTCTACTTACTATTGCCCTAATATGATGGTTATACTATCACTCCAAGAAGAGGATCTCTAATCTAAATGCCTTCTTAAGGTTATGGTATTACTCCTTTGCATATATAGCCTACAATTGTCATGACACAGCCAAAATGTTATAAAACAACCTCTAAGAAAAAAATTATTTCTCATATGTTTATCAACTTGATGGAAAACATCCAAGAATACAATATGGGAAAAGATATAAATAATGTGGGAAGGATTATATAAGATATAGATAGTTCTTAGTAAGGGTCATGTAATTATGGAAGATAGTAAACTGCAATTAAGTGAGAACCCTATCAAGTTCTCTTCTAACCCTGAAGTATGACCTTGAGTTAAATCCTAGCTTAAGGTTCTTGAGTCAGTTGCTAACACTGATATGATATGTGATAATATTACTACATCTCTCCATAAATGTGCTGTATGAGTATTAGGTGACACCAATCTTCCATGGATCAGTTGGCTATTGGATGTGATAAAGGTGTGACAACAGCAATTAGTGCAGGTACAGACAACCTGGTGGACATAGCTGCAATAGCAGAGTGTGACTGTGTGACAAGCCCAGATGACTTGACAGGTGAGATGACATGATACTAATACAATAGTGACAGGTCACTTGACATCCCAATTGATGGGGCGACTTAACATCAAAATGTGTGTCATGTGTGGAATATTGAATTTGGCCTAATAACCAGGCTTATCCCAATACTGATGGATGA